>MTLD01003133.1_pt1 | contig 70154 bp, 72 predicted proteins | sample 1982471 | NCBI WGS metagenome assembly MTLD01 (sample SAMN05712604, study PRJNA340218) | biofilm metagenome | isolation source: sample SPM anode biofilm adapted to -50 mV | place: USA | collected 2012-02-03
AGTTTTCAATAATTAGTGAAATGTGTTACCAAGTTTTCCACTGTACCTATAAAATGTGATAAATATCATGTTACCTTCTTATAGCTTTTGTTGAAATGCGATGTTGCTTAAATATGGGTTTAAGTTCGTCTTTATGGTGTGTGCGTTAGCATGAAATGAAGTGAGTCAATGAATTTTTAAGCTATTTTCATGCTATAAACTTAATATAAAATTGACTCAATAGCGCAATAAGAGTTTTAGTTGATTATTTATATTATTTCTTAAAGGAAGAATCGATGCTAAGTTTTTTTCGCTCTTCAAAACACCACAATGAATCTCCCGGTTTTAATGGCTCTTTCAATGCAGATGAAAATTCAGCTATTATGACATTAACATTGCAAGAAAACACGATTGCAACCTCCTGTACCAATTTATCTTTTAAACCCAAAGTCATTTTTGGCTTTATATCACCAGCACTCGATTTTAACGCGGTTTCATCAAAGCTCAAACAAGCGCTACCTTCAGATACAACCCTTATTCTTTCAACGACAGCAGGAGAATTGTGTAGTTTAGATGGGAAAAGCCCTCTTCCTTCTTTGTATTCTGCTGCCAATGCGGGTGAAGGCGACAATATTGTTCTGATTCTTTTTTCGCATGAAATCATTAGTGATGTTTATGTAGCGTCCATTCCTCTTAAAAGCGAAGATATGGCGACGAGTGCAAAGACAGCGCCACAGCGTATCGCCGCTATTGCTGAAGAGATTAAGAAAATACATGTCCCTTTTAAAGTGGAGTATCAAAATACGTTTGGTTATACACTGATTGATGGACTAAGTGCTAGCGAGAGCTTTTTCATGGAAGCGGTCTATCAAGTAGGCAATATTCCCTGTCTTTTAGTCGGCGGTAGCGCAGGTGGCAAGCTTGATTTTAAAAATACGTATATTTTCAATGGTTCGCAGACGTTGCGCCACCATTCGGTCATTACGTTTTTAAAGTTTGCGCCGCATTATCGCTTTAGTATTTTCAAAAGTCAAAATTTCAAAAAAACGACGACATCGTTTACGGTTTTAGCCGCAAATCCTATCGCTCGTACGGTCAGCGCTTTTTTAGACCGTAAAACCAATATGAGTTTAAATGTCATCGACGCACTGACAAGCCATTTTGGATGTGCTGCTAATGAACTTGATGCTAAGCTGGCTCGTTATACCTTTGGTATCGAAATTGATGGTGAAATTTATATTCGCTCCATCGCTTCGGTTGATATAGCGAATAACATGCTGCATTTTTATTGTGACTTAGAAGCGGGTGAAGAGCTTGTTTTACTTGAGAAAACAGATTTTGTTCAAACGACCAGTCAAGACTTTGAGGTCTTTAAAAAAAATAAACCGAGAAAGGCTTTGGGTGCTATCTTTAATGATTGTATCTTGAGGCGATTGTGTAACGCCAATGAAATTAATCATCTGAAATCTTTTGAAGGCATTCCAGTGGTTGGCTTTTCAACATTTGGCGAGCTTTTGGGTGTGAATATTAACCAAACATTGACAGCGATTTTCTTTTTCCGTGTGGAAGAAAACGATGTTTTTGAAGGCGATTATATAGACCATTTTGTACAAAAATATGCGGGATTTAAAAGCTATTTTCTCTCTCGAAAAATCAATCGACAAACCATGATTAACAATATCAATAAAGCAATGCTTGAGCAAATGAAACAAAGCATGCCGGTACTTCAAACGATAGGGGGAACGCTTCAGCATGCCGTGAGTGCGATTGATGCGATTGAAACACATCTGAGTCATGTGGAAGATGAATTTACCCTCTTCTCATCGAGTATGGAAAAAGGCAGCGCCGATAATTCCAATCTTTCCATTGAAGTAGAAAACCTCACTACCAATGTGCGCGATATTCGTATGGTTTTGAGTGTTATCTCTGATATTGCAGAGCAAACAAATCTTTTAGCGCTTAATGCGGCTATCGAAGCGGCACGTGCGGGCGAACATGGGCGAGGATTTGCCGTGGTTGCCGATGAAGTACGAAAACTTGCTGAACGTACCCAAAAAAGCCTTTCTGAAACAAACGTTTCTGTCAGTACTATTATTCAAGCGGTTGAGAGCATTAGCAAGACGATGGGCGGCGTGAGTAGTGGACTCTTAGAGGTATCGTCCAAAAGCAATGCCCTCTCTTCCGATATGGCAAACTTAGCGGAAAAAAGCCATGTGATTTCAAGCGAGCTTCGTTCACAATCACGTTTAACCGATGATCTTAACGTTGAGCTTGGAAAACTAAGCGTTTATGAAAAAACACTGCACATCTTAAATCATTAACACTCTTGGGCATTTCTAAATGGAATGCCCTCTTCTTTTTACATGTAAAACGTTGCGTGTACCTTTAATGATGGTACTTTTAGATTGTTTTATTGCATTATTATCCAATAAACTTAAAAAGCATTGACATTGTTACTCATTCGTATTACGATGTTTGTTAGATTTTTTGATAAATACAATTTAATCATAAAGGATATACTATGTCAGGATTTACACCCAAAGCCGTTGTATTAGAAGAAGGGAAAGAGTATTATTTTTGTAATTGCGGAAAAGGTCAAGATGGCGTTTTTTGTAATGGAGCACACAAAGGATCAGGCAAAGCTCCTAGTAAATTTAGTGTGAATGCCACGAAGGAATACCATTTGTGTACCTGTAAACAGTCTGCTAATTTGCCTTTTTGCGATGGTTCGCACGCTAAATAAGGTATAAAAGGAGTACGACTGAGTACTCCTTAATATTCATTTCCTTCGATTTTAAAAACGCGCACTTGTGCATATTCGTCGTCTATTTTAACAACAACAATTTCAATAGGACGGCAACAGACGTAGCAATCTTCAACATAGCTCTCCCCTGCTTCCATACTCGGGTCAATTTGAATGCTAAATGCTTCCCAACAATACGGACATGAAATTTTTGTTGTGATGACATCATGCATGCATAAAGCCTAACGGTTGAGCGTTATTTTGTAGCATGGTATTTTTCTTCAATTAATTGGGTATATTTTTCTTGCAGTTCAATGTATTTGGCTAAAAGTTTATGAAATTCTGCTTCGTAGTTCACTGAGCGTGGTTGCTCAGATGTGGAAGTTTGTGGTTGAAATATGTGCTCAATGGGCGCACTTTCATCTATAATAAATTCTTGTTCACTCCCATCGACCTCTTTTTTAACCGTTTTGAGTTTGCCTGAATTGACCAGTTTGATGACAGCAAAAGTACTGAGTTTATTTTTAACCGCATATTGCTGGATGGAAAGAAGATTTTCGGGCATCTTGTTCCTTTTACATGTAAAAATTTCTATTATTGTAATGAAAGATGCTTGAAATGAAGGTATTTTTTAACGGCTAACTTGACATGTGCGAACAAATAGTGTATCTTGCCGCAAATTTATCCTTTTGAGTAGCACATGAATCCCATTGAAATTCTCCTTTCACATCAAAAAGTTGGTGTAATTGACGGTGCTTTTGGCACAGAATTAGAACGCAAAGGGTATGACATCAACGATGCCTTATGGTCAGCTAAATTTTTGATGGAAAAACCTGAAGCGATTGCAGAGGTACATGAAGATTACCTCAAAGCGGGTGCTGATTTTATCACGACGGCGAGTTATCAAGCGACATTTGAAGGCTTTATGAAACGTGGTTTATCGGAAATTGAAGCCAAAGCGCTCATTCAATCTGCCATTACCATTGCCCAAAAAACACGCGATACCTTTTGGGCGAATGAAGCCGTACATCATAATCGTTTAAAGCCATTGGTTGCAGCTTCCATTGGACCGTACGGTGCGTACTTGGCAGATGGTTCAGAATTTAGAGGCAATTATGGACTCAGTTTGGAAGCATTGATGCAGTTTCATCGCAAAAGGCTTTGCGTTTTGCTTGAAGCAAAACCAGATATACTCGCATGCGAAACGATTCCATGTCTTATTGAGGCGCAAGCGATTGTCGCACTGTTGGAGGCATTTCCAAACACGTACGCATGGGTGAGTTTCAGTGCACGGGATGGAAAACACATCAACAGTGGCGAGCGCATTCAGACCTGTGCCAAATGGCTTGATGCGTATGAGCAAGTCGCCGCAATTGGCATCAACTGTACGGCACCACAGTATATAGAATCGCTCATTGAAGAGATACGAGCCGTGAGTAAAAAGCCAATTATTGTCTATCCTAATGGCGGAGCAACCTATAATGCGCTCAGTAAAACATGGGATGGTGTGTCAAAAAACGCAACCTATGGTAAAATGGCATACATGTGGTATCAAAAAGGGGCTAATTTAATTGGTGGGTGTTGTCAAACAACGCCAGAAGATATTGCACAAATTGCCCAATGGGCACGATAATCAATTATTTAAAGGAATACAAAACTTATGGGTGGATTACTCAACAACAGCGTTAAAATGGAAAATGGTTATAAATTAGCAGCACTTGCATCACAACAAAAATATATGCCAGCAACACCTTTGCATGAAAAACAGAGTAATGTGGGAGCTGTTAATTCAGATAAAGCAAAACTCAGTGATGCTCGAAAAGCTAAAGCGAAAGCCAAAGCAAAACAAGCTAAAAAAGATAGAAAGAGAAATAAATAACATCGTGAAGAGATAGTTTCGCTATCTCTTCATAAAGGCATATTAAAAAGCGTATTTGAGATTCAGTCCTAACGTTTTATAGTCATAATCTGGAATATTGCTTGCATTCATATTATAACTTTTGTACTCTAATGCCGCAGATATACTTCGTGTAATAGGATAATCAACACCCAATCCATAACCTAGCCCATAACCAGCATTGCCATCAACCGATTGTAATTTTGCACCTACAATACCATAAGCGTTCATTTTATCCCAGACGTTATACCCTAATTTAAAATCAGTACCAGCACCATACATAGAACCATCTGATAGATTTGAATATTCACCATTAAACGCAACACCAAATAAAACTTTGTTATCCAGTGTTTTGGTAATGCCATAACCAATATCAAAAGCTGCTTTATGCTCTCCATCAATGGTTGCACGGGAGATGCTACCATGAACATCTTCAACATAATCTTTCGCGTAAGCATTCATTCCAAGCACTGCTGCGACTGAAACGAGACATACGATTTTCTTCATCACTTGTCCTTAAAACAACGTACATATCCACTATCGTGGAAATTTTGCGCGAAAATATTTGAAATCATTTTCACGTAGTCTAAGAGTCATACTCTTATTAGCTTTTTTCAAAGCACCTTTTGACCAAAATGTAAGAAATACAGTACACACAATTTGGGCTGAAAATCCAAACGATTCAAAAGCAAAAAGTATGCCGATATGTGAGAAAGTGAGTGAGAGAAATGAAAAGAGGCTAAAAAATTAGATAGCCTCTTTTACATGTAAAGATTATTTAACGATGCCTTTTTCATACCATTTACGTAACCATGCATCCAATGGATACATAAATTTATAAATAGCAGGCACAACAAGCAGTGTGAGGATGGTTGAACTAAGTAATCCTCCGATAATTGCAAGTGCCATTGGAGAGTTCGCTTCATGCCCTGCTCCATGTCCAAAAGCAAGAGGTGCCATAGCACCTATCATCGCAAATGTGGTCATCAAGATAGGACGAAGACGTTTCTCTCCCGCTTCTAAAAGCGCATCATCGATACTTTTGCCCTCTTTAACAGCGCGGTTAGCAAAATCCACCACCAAAATAGCGTTTTTACCAACCATTCCTAAGAGTAAGATGATACCAATCATAACAAAGAGGCTAAAGGAATTACCACTTAAGTAAAGGGCTATCATAACACCCGTAAATGAAAGTGGCATTGAAATCATAATAATAAAAGGTTGAATCACCGATTCGTACAGTGCTGCTAAGATAAGATAAATCAAGATAACGGCTAAGAGAACAGCCGCACCAAACGCTTTATTGGTGTCTTGCATATTTTCAACATCGCCTGTATAACGGTAGTGATACCCTTTTGGCAATATATCATTGATTTTAGCATCAATAACAGCGATAATTTTATCCAATGACGTGTTAAACATATTGGCAGTGACAAGAACTTTTCGCTCTCTATCAAAACGGTTAATAGACGCTGTGCCTGTTCCTTCATCCATAGCGATAAGTCCTTCTAGCGCTACGAATTCGCCACTACTGTTACGTACTTTTAATTTTTTAAGGTCTTCAAGCGATTGCCTAAATTTATCGTTGTAACGAACTGTAATGTCAAACTGACGACCATTGTCTTCAAAATAAGAGATAGCACTATCACTGGAATAGGCTGAACCTAAAACGGCAACAATGTCTTTGACACTTACTCCTACTCTTTGCGCGTTTTCGCGTAAAATAGAAATCTTAACTTCTGGCTTACCACTTTCATAATCGCGGTCTATATCAACGATACCTTGTGTTTGTTTAAGCATATCCATGAGCTTCATTGAAGCAGTGTCAAGATTTTCAAGTGTATCACCTGTAATGACAACCTGAACAGGAGCGGTTGTTCCACCCGTGTCAAAATCATCTACTTTTGCCACTGTAATGACCATATCCTTATACGTTTTAAAGGCATCACGATAGCGTTGAATGATATGTTCTTGTGTCTCTTCACGTTCTTTAACAGGTTTGAGTTTGGCATAGATTCTGGCTTTATGAATCTCTTGCGCCGAGTCATACCCGATAGAGACAATGGAATATTCAATATTTTTATCTTCTTTGAGTAGTGCATCGATAGGAGAGACTTTGGCTTTCATACTCTCAAGATTAATACCCACAGGCGCTTTAATCGCGATTTGAAATTCGCTGTTATCTTGCATTGGCAAAAAGCTCATACCGACTTTTAGGGTTGTTGAAAAAACAAGTACGGCTATAGTGGCGATAATAGTGATAGTCTTAAAGCGTAATATTGGTTTTAGAATCGCAACATAGCTTTTATCAATGGCTTTTAAAATTGGCTCCGTTGCATAATAAAATTTGCTCTCTTTTGCACTTAAAACCCTTGCCCCAACACTAGGAATAAACATAACTGCAACAAGATAAGAGATGACAATACCCGCCGCGACTGTCATCGCAAACGAGTTGAAGAACATACCAACGATACCATCCATAAACGCAACGGGGATGAAAACGGCTAAAAGAACCGATGAAATAGCAAGAATGGAAAAGGCGACTTCTCTAATACCTTCAAAGGAGGCTTGAAAAGGAGGCTTACCCTCTTCCATCTTTTTCATAATGTTCTCGATAACAACGATAGCATCATCAATAAAAATACCAATAGCAAGCGTTAAACCAATCAGTGTCAGGCGATTGAGGTCATACCCTAGCGCTTTAATGATGGCAAATGTACCGATGACCGATGTTGGAATCGCAAGGGCTGAAACAACCGTTGCCGTGAGGTTTCTTAAAAACGCAAACACGATGATAATGGCCAGAAATGCACCAAAGATGAGGTCAAAACGAACATTGTCAATATTGACCATGATTTTTTCGGATTGGTCTTGCAATACTTTAATTTCAAAGCGATCTCCCGCTAAGAGTTGCAGTTTCGGAAGCGCTTTTTTAACATCGTTGATGATGTTTAACGAATTTTCGCCCGAAATCTTTTTAACTTCAATAGTCACACCGCGTTGTCCATTGTACGATGAGAAGCTTTTTGCATCACTGAGCCCATCGACAATAGTCGCAACATCTTTAAGCCTAACACCAGGTTTAAGTAAAATGTCACCAACCGCTTCGATATTTTGGGCATCGCCTTCTGCTTTAATGATGATTTCTTGTGTTTTGTCCACCATCTTACCGGCACCTTGCTTGATGTTCTGCTTCGCAATAATATTGCTGACTTCGGATGAACTTAAAGCATATTTACCGAGTAAAAAGGGGTCAATAAAAATACGAATTTCTCTGTCTTGATACCCTACGATATTGATTTCACCCACGCCTTTGATGCGTTGAAGTTGTGGTTTGAGTTTTTCATCGGCAAGTCGCATGAGGGTTGAAGTATCATTACCTTTATCGGCAATAAAAAGACTAACAACCGCTCCTGTAGCACCCAACTTCTTGACAATAGGTTTATCGACTTCTATTGGAAGTTTTACCGCGCCAATTTTATCGCGAACGTCGTTGGTAGCAACATTTAGGTTTTTGTTGAGTTTAAATTGAACGGTTACGACACTAAATCCCTCGTAACTAGTAGACATTAATTTATCAATGCCATCAACACCTGAAACCGCTTCTTCAATTTTATCGGTTACTTTTGTTTCCACCGTGGATGGGTCAGCGCCATTGTAAGTCGTTTGGATGGTTACAACGGGAAAATCAACGTTAGGATACAAGTTAATGGGCATTGTATTATATGCCATTAGTCCAAAAACAATAAATGTCAAAACGCCCATTAACGTTGTAATGGGTCTATTAATGGCTAATTTATACATGTATTAGTCCAATATAATAGTGCCATTGCCAAAGAGTCCTGGCAATAAATCTTTGGTTTTAACTTCCGCTTGCATTTCACGTGTTGCTGCTATAATCGTTGGATAAACTTTTGAAATCGTTCCTTCATACGTTTTATCGCTTCCATCGACTTTATAGACAAATTTTTGTCCCACTTTAACTTTCGTCCAATACTTCTCATCAAATTTTAAAACCAACTTGATGTCATTTGTACTTTCTACGGTTAGAAGTTTGGTTTGAGACCCTAAAACGATGTTTCCTAGTTCTGTATTTTTCTTAGAAACTACCAAATCATAGGGCGCTCTTAGTTCTGTTTTTTGAAAAACAATCTCTTTGTTTTTTGCATTTAATACAGCAATGTCTCTGTCGTACAGATAACCATCCATCTTTTCTTTGTCTATGACATCGGCAATCGCCGCATAACGATTGTACGTTTTGGTGGCATGTTCGGCTTTTTTTCGTGCACTTTCATACTCATTTTTTTCTTGTGCATTATTTAAAGCCAGTAGCAAATCGCCTTTTTTAACACGATCCCCTACATTGACATACATTGTGCCAACAACACCAGAAACAGAAAGGCCGAGTTCGGAGCTTTTTTCACTGATGACATCAAATGTAGCGTACACATCATCGGCGAAGACATGTGTGAGTAGTAGTAAAAACGATAATAGTAATTTTTTCATTGGATAGCTCCTTTTATCTCTTTGCCCATCTCATAAAGAAGGACGGCTTTTTGGTACTGTGCATCGTAACGTGCAGCTTGAAGCCCTGATTGGGCGTTGTATTTGTCACTTAAGGCATCTAAATACGAGACGTTATTGACAATGCCTTGTTGAAATTTCTTTTTCACCAGTTCATAGGTCATGTCAGAGGCTTTGAGCCTTGCTTCGGAAGCTTCTATTTTTGCTAGTGCGCTTTTGTAACTATTTTGAGCGCTTTTTAAACTGGCACTGGCCTTGTTTTTTTCATAAGCCAATTCACTGTTTTTGGAAAGATAGGCATAACGCGCAGATTCATAGGATGATGCAGTTGAACCAAAATCAAAAACTTTCCATTGAAAGCCAAGTTGTACCGTATTTTGATAATCTTGGTCCGTGTCATAGATATGGTTTGCATATTGGTATTTAAATCTCGAATAGGTATCTTCCAATGTCACGGTTGGCAGAAACGGTGATTTTGCAGCTTTTGCTTCCGCTTCACTGCTACGGACACTTTCTTCCAATGCCAAAATATCTAAACGCGTAGTGTCATGACTTCCCTCTTCTTGCAAACGAATGGTGGAGCCCGCTTCTACGTTCACCCGTGTACCGGTGAGATACTCTAGGGTATTGAGTGTGTTGTTGAGTGTATTATCAAGATTGAGCAAGTCCACTTTGGTTTGTTCTATGCTTGAGATGATTTTTTGAACTTCATCGCCTGTCGCTCCGCCGACTTGGAGAAATTTTTCCAAGCGATAGCGTTCCGCATTGAGCTGTTCAAGTTTTTGTAAGGTCGCTTCTTTGGAGGCTAATGTACTAAGATAGCTGTAATAGCCATAAATCACATTGAGTGAGACGTTGTTTTTTGTGGAAGAGAGTGAATAGCTTGCGCTATTGACCAATGCTTGTTGTTGTTCAAATAACGCTTCCCTCTTACCACCATCGTAAATTGTAAAAGAGGCTTTGGCATAGCCTGTTCGGCTTTTTTCAGGCGCTAGCATGGTTTCAATTTCATTGTACGTGGCATTACCACCCAGTGTAATGCTTGGAAGATAGCCAGACTTGATGGACGACTCTTTTGCTTTAGCCGCATCTAATGTGTAGGTTGATGCTTCAACCGATTTGTTCTTACTCGCAAGTTCTAGTAAGTCAGCCAAATTTCCAGCACTGAGCAGAAGTGGAAAGAGACAGATAAATCCTACGTGTTTCATGATTCTTTCCTTTTAACTTGTTTGAGTAGAAAAAGGATGTGCTGTGTGAGTGTGCCTTGTGCTTCATAAAAGCCCATATTGCCAGCTTTGGCTCGAATCAATATCCCTTTGAAAAGCATAATAATGGTATATGTCAGCAAATCAACATCGTCAATCACAAATTCACCTCTCTCAACACCCTCTTTAAGGCACGCAGAGATAAAATCATAATCTTCTTGGATAAAACGTTCAAAATATGAAGTATAAAGCCCTGATTGATCAACAAGCAGGGTACTGACAAAATGTTGATAGAGTGTCAGCATCTGTTCTCTATTGTATTCTTTATCGCACTCACTAAAATTAAAATACTCCAAGATTTTTTCTTTTGCGCTTGCTTCTGGTTTTATACGTAATTGATATGCTTCCTTGTGCTGTTGTGAGAGCATATCCCAAATAGCAAAGATAATCTCCTCTTTATTTTTAAAATAAAGATAGATGGTTCCCTTTGCAACGCCTGCACTTTTTGCTATCTCATCAATACTTGTTTGAGCAATGCCTTTGCTCGTAAAAAGGTCGATAGATGCGCGTGCAATATCCAATCGTTTCTCTTCTTTGTCTATGATTCTTGCCATAGAATTCCTTTAATGAATGACCGTCAGTCATTTATTTTGAGGAATTCTACTCTTTTCATATTTTGATGTCAAGAGAAAAATGAGCCTTAAAACAGTTTTGTGATGGATAAAATGATAATAATTGACGTCACAATTTCTGGAAAGATGCGGAAAATACGCAAAAAAGCGGATGGATAAAGCAAATTGCCTTTTTGCAGTTGAGATATCATTTTTCGGCATTGAAAATGGTACCCTACCAACAATACAACCAAAAGAAGTTTTAAATGCAACCACCCTCCACTTTTCAATAAATAAGGGTTCAAATAAAGCATACTAAGACCAAAAACGATAGATAAGACCATCGCAGCTGTGCCGACTTTATAGAGATTTGAGGCTTGAAGTGTGAGTATATCGTGTGACGCCGTATGATTGTGATGATACAAAAATAGTTTGGGAACATAAATAAGCATAAGCATCCATGTCGCAATAGATACGATGTGAAAAGCGAGTATAAAGGTATAAAATGACATGAAGTCTCCTTTGAAAATTTACCGTAGTATACAAAGAAAACCGTCGGTTTCAAATGACATTTCACGACAAAAAGATGACATTTTGCGACTACATTGGCGCTTGGAGTGCTTTTACATGTAAAAACAAATCAACGTGATTGCAGTGCTTCTAACTCCTCTTTTTCATGCATCAAACGTTGATACTCTTTTTCCATCACAACATCTTTGGTGCTTTCGATTCTATCTAAAAACACTGTTCCGATAAGATGGTCATATTCGTGTTGAAAAAGGCGCGCTAGAAAATCTTTAAAGATGGCATGCTGTTGCTTCCCTTCTCTATCCATATAACTCACTTCAATGTGCGTATGCCTAGGAACACGCGCACGAATCCCTGGCAAACTAAGACACCCTTCCCAATCTTTCGCGCGCTCTTCGGAAACAGAGAGAACACGAGGATTGATAAGCGCGTGCGGTTCCATCATCGGCGCATAAGGGTAGCGCTTATTGGGCGCTGAAGCCATAATGAGAATGCAAACAGCGTGTCCCACTTGCGGTGCGGCGATACCCATACCTTTTGAATCATTACATGTAAAAATCATATCATCAATCAGTGCTTGTATCTCAGGAGCATGAATGTCGCTTACGTGTTGAGCAATCGTGCGAATAACGGGCGAGCCTAATTGCGAGATATCTAGGCGTTGAGGCATGGTTTATTCCTTTTATTGCGAAATCAAATCGACGATTTCATCACGGTGGAGTTTAAAATGTCTCGGATAATCAACAATCATTGCCTCTAATGTTACAGGCTCTTTGAGCGCGCTTATCCACTCGTTTTGCAATTTTGAGCTATCGACGTTTTTGATAACATGCGCGACATGCTTGGTTGTGGCATGAAGCAGTGCTTGCAACGCTTCCCAATCGTAATTTTTATAATTTTGAATTTTTATCCAAGTATCATTGACTCCTAAATTGGCATAATCAGGAAATATGAGTGGACTTTTTTGGTACTGTAAATGGATGATGCGGTGGGTATTGTTCGATGCCGAATCGCACAGATGACCGACGATTTGCTTAATGGTTCGATTTTGTGTGTTTGTTTTGGTCGCTAGCTTGTTGATATTGACATCGTGTAAGATGGTTTCTAATTCACTCAAGTGTTTGAGTATCGCATCGTTAATCTTTTCCAACAGTTCCATAATCCCCTCCTTTAAACAGTCTGTCAAAATGATAACGCGAAGCGACTTAAAAAATTAAAATGCATCCTGCAAATGTTTAATCAAGAATCAGATAAACTTTTTACATGTAAAACCAATAAGCATCGCCTAAAATGCGTGTGGAGTGTTCATGAATACGATAAAAATAACCGATAATTTAGACTGTTTTGCCGAACGATTTGAAGGCATTTTGTTGCACAAAATGCGTTTCAATAAAGCGGAATTTGAAGAGTGTTCGTTTGTATCGTGCGATTTTAGTGAGACGTTCTTTTTTGCGTGTCGGTTCATCGACTGTCATTTTGAAAACTGCAACCTTAGCGTCATGAAACTCACCGACACCAAGATAAGCAATACCGATTTTCTCTCCTGTAAAATGAACGGCATCGACTGGTGTATGGCAAACTGGAAAAGCTTGCTCAATCCTCTGCCGTTAAAGTTTACTGAATGCATTTTGGACGATAGTAACTTTTTTGGTCTTTTGATGCAAGGACTTGTGATGAAAGAATGTCGTGCCAGAGAGGTTGATTTTCGCTCTGCCCAACTTTTAAATGCCAACTTTACCGCAACCGACTTCAAAGGCGCACTCTTTGACAAAACACATCTGGAAAACGCCAACTTTACCAATGCTTCCAACACCAACATCGACATACGCACCAATCATCTAAAAGGCGCTATTTTCAGCCGTTTTGAAGCGCTGAATTTGTTGGAAGGGATGGGAATTGTGTTGGTGGATTGAGATAGAAAAGGTCGTTCATTTTTGATATACTTATCTAACGAAAATGACTATGAATGAATGAAGGAGGCAAACAATGAAAAAAGATGCGATTTTGGCATATTTGAAAAATCATAAAGATGAATTTGCCCAAAAATACCACATTGCAAATATCGCTCTCTTCGGTTCATTTGCGCGAGATGAAAACCGCGATGACAGCGATATTGACATAGCCATAGACACAAAATTGAGTGATTATTTTTTACTTTATGATTTTAAAGAGAGTTTAGAAAAAGCATTTGATGCGAAAGTAGATGTCGTACGTTTGCGAGAGAACATGAACCCTGCTTTAAAAAAGAGAATTTTAAGGGATGGCATCTATGTATGACAAAGAGCTTGTACACGATATTTTAGAGCAGATTATTGAAGCAATACTTATCGTACAAGAGCGATGCTCGTTTGCACAGTGTCAAAATGACTTTATGGATACCAAAGAAGGTCAAGAAAAGCTAGATAGCATTTGTATGAAGCTCATCGCTATTGGTGAGAGTTTAAAAAATATCGACAAAATTACCGATAAAAAGCTTTTAGCATCTTACCCAGCAATTGAGTGGAAAAAGATAAAAGGCATTCGAGATTTTATATCGCATCACTATTTTGATTTGGACGCTGAGGTGATTTTTGGTATTTGCAAAAATCATATCGCTGATTTGCTTACGGTATTTCGGCAAATGCAAAGTGACTTAAGAAAAGAGTTAAAAGTTCAGCCCTAACCTCCTCTATTATTTTCTTTTTCTTGTCTCTTAAAAACTACCCTACTTTAAATTAGGCCACAATATAAGATGGCATTTGTTTTATTTTTAAAACAAAACTCTTTTTCTTTTAATTCTTTTAACTCATTTTCTATTTTTTTTAAATGTTGCTGCCAATCTTTTGTAGTTTTAGATAATGGAAATATAATAAAAATTACTGCTTTATTGCTGTATTTTTGATTATTTCTTAAATCAGTAATATCTTTAATAATATTAGCGACATTTTTGGTAATTGGTTTATGTTTATTTTGAATATCTTCATAGCGGTAATTAGTATTTGATGTTTTTAATTCTAATGCCCACTCGTTAAATACTACATCTATTCTATCTTTCTCAGGTGTAATATCATTTGTGTGCTTTGATAAAATATCACACAACTCTACTTTCAACCAACCTTCAAATTTAGCTCTATTTTTTATAAAGAAAGTTAATCCATTATGTTGATTGATTTTACTTGGAATTTCTCGTTCCAAAATATTCCACAATTGTTCAAATGTCATTTTCTGCTTCTTTGAATTTATTAAGTATGTAAAGAGTAAAAGGTGTCAAAGCCAAATTTTTAACTTTTTCCTTCTTTTACATGTAAAACTATTTTACCCAAATATTAAAAAATCGAAAGCTTCGTCTTCGTCGTAAAAAGCTCTAATGCTTTTGTCCCAGCATATGAGTTTCCTTTTTCATTGAGCCTCGGTGACCAGACGCAGAGGGTAAAGTGGTTGGGCAGGGTTGCTAGGATGCCTTCTCCGACGCCACTTTTGGCGGGTAAGCCTACGCGGTACGCGAAGTCTCCTACGGAGTCGTAGGTGCCGCAGGTGAGCATAAGTGCGTTGATGCGTTTAGCCTGACGAGGCGTGAGTACAGGCTCTTTGAGCCATGGTTGTATGCCTTGATTGGCAAGAAAAAGTCCTGCTTGGGCGAGCTCTTGGGTGTTCATGGCGATGGAGCAGTGGTGAAAGTACGCATTGAGTACACGGTGCGGCTCATGTTCAAGGTTGCCAAAACTTTTGAGAAAGTTTGCCATGGCTTGGTTGCGATAGCCTGTGGTGGCTTCGGATTTGGCGACATGAAAGTCAAAGTTGATGTCATCTTTTTGGGTGAGTGTTCGCAAAAACTCCAACACACTTGCATGCGCATCTTGAAGTTGCGAGAGAATGATGTCCGTCACGACGAGTGCGCCAGCGTTGATGAATGGATTGCGGGGAATGCCATTTTCGTATTCGAGTTGGATGAGTGAGTTAAACGCCGAGCCTGAAGGCTCTTTACCGATGCGCTCCCACAGCTTTTCATCGACGAGTTGCATCGCCATAGAAAGGGTAAAAAGTTTGGAAATACTCTGAATCGAAAAACGCTTTTCGTAGTCTCCCACATGAAAACTTCTTCCATCCACGCACATGAGCGACATCGCAAAGTGTGTTGGCATGACATTGGCAAGTTCGGGGATGTAGTTTGCGACGTTTCCTTCATTTAAATAAGGCTTTATCTCGTGCGCTATCTCATCAAGAATCGCTTGATACGCTAGTGCCATAACCTTCTCTCCTCTTGTGTGGGTCTAAAGCAATTTTTTATTGAATATGGAAGTTTTTACATGTAAAAGATTTTTATTGTCTAAAACCCCAGTAACCGTGCTTTTGGGTTCCCTTTTTTGACATTGACTCCCAGTGCCATGCTTTCATATACTGCTTCGGATTTTAGACCGTGTTCAACTCTTTGTTGCTCGCCTTTTGCATCGTATGACAGACAGACGGGGACAGAGCGAATGTTAAAATGTTCAGCCACCAAAGGAGCAACATCAAGATTACATGTAAAAAAATCGACTTCAAGCAGGGTGTTTTGCATCACGCGCTCGAGTCTTGCATGGGCTATTTTACATTGGGAACAGTGTGTGGTGTGCAAAAGAAGCAAAAAAGCACGGGTTGGATTTTCGAGATGATTGAAAAGCGCTGTTTCATCTAAAGGGTGTATCATTGAAGAATATGCCCTACTCGTTTGAAGTAATACACGCTCGCAAATGGCACGAAAAAATCTTTACATGTAAAAGCGTTGATAATGGCGTCGCATTCGCCTAAATAGACTTCTATTTTAACGCCTCGTTCACACAGCGCTTGGAGTTTTTGCGTATCCCAAACATAGTGTAAAAGTTCGTACAACTCTTCAGCACTTCCTTGTTGGAAGTACGGTGTCATATCGGTAGTTGAAGGCGTAGCGACATTGTTTAAAAAAGCTTCACAATACGCGGTGCTGTTTTTGGTGAAAGAGAGTGTTTGGAGCTTTTTAAATCTTAAATCACGATCCCTAAAAAAAGCAGGAGAGAAGAGTTGTAGGGTGTCGATGCGCTCTTTACATGTAAAAGCGTATTCGAGTGCTTTAATCGCGCCATAACTAAAGCCAGCGACATTAAAATCGCTTACAATAAGGTATGGCGCAAAAAGCTCTTGTTCGTTTGCTAAGGAAAAACCGCTAAAGTACTTCATCAATCAAGGCTTTCAATCGAGGCTTTGAGATGCTCTCTACCGTATAAAGTTCATCGGCGATTTTTTCAAGTAACGTATGCATGCCTTCTAAAAAATGCTCCAACTCTTTGTGCGCATTTTCTAAGATGATGAGGACATCGTTGTCGTAAGGAATGAGTTTTTCGCCCATGCCATAGACTTCGACCATCTCTTTGGCGATTTCGGTTGCGCGGCTTAAATCTTCTGTGGCATTGGAAAACTTTTCGTTGTATTTGAGTTTGGTTGCAACCATGCCCGCAAGATAGACTTTGATTTTGGAGAGCATTTGTGTTTTGGACTCGATTTCACGGTCTATGTCTTTGAGACGGTCATTGACGATAGTGATTTTATCGAACTCTATTTCAAACCAATACGCACACAACGCTTTTGCCGCTTGATAGAGCGCTTGCACTTTTTTCTCTTCATTGGAAAAACTAAGCACTTTTTTCTTACCCAATAACACTTTTTGGCGCACAGCAACAAAATCGTTTAACTCAATGATGGTTGATTCTCTTCGTAACGCATTAATCGCCGCTTCATTGACAAAGGTTGCCAAAGCAGCGCCACTAAAACCAACGCTCATTAAGGCGAGTTCTTCTAAGCTGACTTCGCAGGGTTTATTGCGCAGATAAGATTTGAGGATTTCGATGCGGTCATTTTTATCGGGCAAAGAGATAAAAATACGTCTGTCAAAACGACCTGAACGAAGAAGCGCTTCATCAATGATGTCGATTTTATTGGTCGCGGCGATGACGATAACGCCACTGCTGTCTTCAAACCCGTCCATCTCCGTGAGCAGTTGATTGAGCGTGGATTCTCTCTCATCGTTACGCATACCACCGCGCGCTTTTCCTACGGCATCAATCTCATCGATAAAAATGATGGAAGGGGCATTGGCTTTGGCTTGTGAAAAGAGCTCTTTCACTCTCTTCGCACCCATACCAACATAGATTTGTACAAATGTTGCACCACTTTGGTAAAAAAATGGCACGCTCGCTTCACCGGCAACCGCTTTGGCGATCATCGTTTTGCCCACACCAGGAGGACCTACAAGCAAAACACCTTTAGGTAGTCTGATGCCATAGCGTTTATATTTTGCTGGGTTTTTTAAAAAATCAACAATCTCTTCTAACTCTTCTTTGACATCGTGAATGCCTGCGACATCGCGAAAACTCACCTGCGCTCGCACAGGACGGATGACACTGCTCATAAAAGGGTCATACGCGGCATAGGCTTTTTGGGTGGCTTCATTCTCTTTTTTGGCATCTTCCATACGTTTTTTACGCGCGTAAAATAGCAAAGCAAACAAAGCGCTGATAAGCAGTGCTAGCATCAGCAAATCTTCCACCATTGGATTGTTTGTTTGAACTTCAATCGGTACTTTTTTCAGAAGTTCTCCAACATCAATACCATCTTTGATGATGACAAATTGTTCATTGAGACCATATAAAAAGACTTCGTTGCCTTCGACTTTGGCTTTTTGAATTGTTCCGCTTTGTAAAAGGGCATGGTATGTTGGCAAGTCAATGCTTTTAGGAGATATACGCAAATAGCCAAACATCAGCAAAACGGCAAATATACTAAATGCCATAACCGCTAACATCAGTTTTTGCGATTTAAAAACGTGCATGATTGTTCTCCTTTAAAACCGTATAATGCGGGAGTGTTACCCACTCTTTGAGTAAGTCGCGCTCACTTTCAATGATGACTTTATTAAAAAATTGGTCATATCCGATAAAATGGTTGTCTTTGTATTCTTCGACCAAAACTTGCAAAGGCTGTGTTTGATTACGTTCTCTAAAAAGGCGGTTTTTAGTTTCCACGAGCGTTTCGATGCTTTTTAGGCGCTCTTTGGCGATGTCACCTTTGACTTCGGGCTTCATCGTGGCTGAAGGTGTGCCATCGCGTTTGGAGTAGGTAAACGCATGAAGATGCGTGAGTGGAAACAGCTCTAACGTACGATAGGCCTCTTCCCAAATGGCTTCACTCTCTCCGGGGTGTCCTGTAATAAAATCGGTTCCTAACGCAAAGCCTTTGGCACTTAGTTCATGAAAGAGTTCCAAATCGCGTTTGACGTTATTGCGTCTTCGCATAATTTCAAGCATCGTTTCAGAAGTATGTTGCAAGGCAATGTGTAAATGGCGCTCCAACCATGGTTCATCTAAAATTTCTCGAAAACTCTCATCGATTTGAACCGGTTCAATGCTTCCCAAACGAATGCGTCTTACGCCTCTGATAGCGCCTAAGCGTTGAACGAGTTTGCCTAGGGAGCTTCCTTTGTCTTTGCCATAACTGCCGATGTTGGTTCCAGTCAGAACAAATTCACCATAACCGTTTAAAGCAAGCTTTTCTACTTGTTCGATGATTTTCGTTTCGTCTTGGCTTCTGGCATTGCCTCTGACGTAGGGAATGATGCAGTAAGAGCATCGAAAATTGCACCCTTCTTGGATTTTGATAAAGGCTTTGGTTTTTCCTGTGTACTCATGCACGATGGTTTCATCCAAAGAGGTTAAATCACCCATCTCAAAAAAAGGTGTTGGTTGAAGCAACAATGCATTAATATGCTCTTTTTCCGAATGCCCCATAACACCAAAAACTTTTTGTTTGGCAAAAAGGTCAGCGCCTTTACTCATCGCGCCGCATCCTGCAACAATGACTTTAGCGCCTTGTTTTGTGGCGTGGTTGATATAGCTTCTTACCCCCGTGTCAGCACCATTGGTGACGGTGCAGGAATTGACAACCACGATGTCAGCTTCAGCTTCATTTTCGGTGACTTCAAAGTCTTTGAGATTAGCCATCATGACTTGTGTATCATAGATGTTGGTACGACACCCAAAGGTTTTAAAAAAGACTTTTTTCATCACTGTTCTTTGCATGAGATTCATAATCAGGAACCATCGTTTTTCTTTGGGAACCTAAATTGATATTTTGTGTTGGATACGCTATTTTGATGTCCTCTTCTTTGTTGATAGCATCAATAATCTCGCTTGAAATCGTACTTCTAAGGGTCAGTGCCGCATATGAATTGGTCATATACCATGTGCTGATACACATTCCTTGTGGCTCAATAAAGGAGTAGATGCGAGGTTCAACATTGGTGTTTTTCAGGCTGTATTGATTGCGTAGTAAATTGAGCTGTTTTCGTGCAATGTCCGTATAGCCTTTGGCATATTTTTTGGTAATTTCACGGATAAGATGTATCGCCTTTTTATGGTTAGAATCAAAGGTGATAAAAATATCGATACCATCCCAAACGGTGCGAAGCGTGCCATGCGTATAGTTTGAAATGAGCGTTGTAAAGATGTAGTTGTTAGGAATGAAAACCACCCTTCCCGAACGTCTATTTTCGGTATAGGTCGTTAAAGTAATGTCTTCAAAAATGGTCATACGAAGCAAGGAAATATCGATAATATCACCGACATACGAAAGTCCGTCTTTCCGCACTTTTACACGGTCACCCACATGAAAGCTTCCTCCAAATACAATGACCATCCACCCTAAAATGCTCATAAACCAGTCTTTCATCGCAATCGCAATACCCGCAGAAGCAAAGCCTAAAACGGTGACAAGGTATGAGACATTTTCCAAATACGCAAAAAGCAAAATTAAAAGAATAATCGTGATATTGATAAAATTGAGAATTTTATTGGCAAGGTAAAAACGCTCGTTGTCTTTGATATACCGTTTCGCCGCAAATTTGAGTAACAGCGTGAAGATAATCACCACCACCACAAAGATGCCGATGTTAAACGCACGCTTGATTTGAAGGGTAATATCTTGTGTGACACGCGTTGTAGCTTCTTCCACTTTTTTGATATACAGCGTATAACTTGTCGTGGCAATCTCTTGTGCGGAGATAAAAGCATTGAGCTCTTTTTGCGCTTCATAGATGAGGTCTTCTTGGATAATCGAAGGCTCAATTTGCGCCAAGGCTTCTAAAAGAGTGATTTTTTCTTTGAGTTTTAAGATAAGAGTGTCCAGTCTATCAATACGCGTTTTATAATCAGAACTCTCTTGCTTGATTTTTTTGACATAAGAGAGTGCCGAAATGATGGCTAAAGGATTGGTGATTTTAGGTTGAGGGTCTAATTCTATGGGTTCTGCTAAACGTGAAAATGGCGAGTTTTTGAACTCTTGTAACAGCTCTATCTGTTTTTCCAAGGATGCTTGTTTACTGAGCAATTTTTCATAACGTTCAATGGAAGCTTTGTCTTTTGTGGTTTTAAACTTTTTAACTTCATTATCGACGGTGGTTAGCTCTTCTATCAATTTTTGATAGGTCAGATAGTTGTCGTAGCGTTTAACCCAGAGATTCTCTTTAATGGTCTCATCAATCGTGGTTATTTTTTGTTTAAGCGCATCAATTCGTGCTGTTTCATCAATTGTGGTTGCATTAGTTTCTGCAAACAACAGATGTGCGAAAATAAAAAGAGAACTCAACAAAATTTTAAGCATGCATTTCCCTTAACGCCTCTAAAACAACCTCTCTTGAGAGGTCATTGCGCATTTCAAATCCACCAATACCCTTGGCTAAAATAAATTTTATTTTGGCATTTGCACTTTTTTTATCGAGGTAAAAGGCTTCGTAAAACGCTTCTACCGAAGGAATCGCATAGGTGGTTGGAAGTGCGTATTTTTCAAGAAGTGATTTAATTCTTTGTGCATCATCTTCTTGCATAAGTCCTAGTTTACAGGCAAGCGTATTTGCCATAACGATACCGATGGCAACAGCTTCACCGTGCAAATAGGTGCTGTAGTTTGTTTGATTTTCAATGACGTGCGCAAACGTGTGTCCGTAGTTTAAAACGGCTCGTATGCCCTGCTCTGTTTCATCTTGAGAAACAACATTGGCTTTGGTCATCACACTGTTTTGAATGGCTACTTTTAGATGCTCATTTTGGTGCAAATCATGTTGCTCTAACCATGTAAAAAATTCCGCATCAAACGTAACAGCCATTTTAATAATTTCAGCCACGCCTGCGGCAAATTCACGTTTTGGAAGGGTTTTTAAAAAAGCACTCTCACAATAAACGGCATTAGGTTGCCAAAAAGTACCGATGAGGTTTTTTCCATAGCTGTTATTAATGCCTGTTTTGCCACCGACACTCGCATCGACTTGGGAAAGAAGGGTTGTTGGCACTTGAATAAAACCGATACCTCGTTGGTAAATAGAGGCGGCAAAGCCTGTCATATCGCCAATAACGCCGCCGCCAAAAGCGATGAGAAGGGATTTTCTATCTAAACGATGTTCAAAACAAGCGTTGAGAATTTGATGTAAACTGTCGAAATTTTTATACATTTCGCCATCGGGTAAAATGACTGTGTGAAGCTCTTTGGCTTGGATGCGCGCAAGAAACGCTTGTAAGTGCAAATCTGCAACGGTTGTGTTTGTCACAACCATGACTTTGGTATCCAAAACGAGCTTTTCTAACTCGTCGATATACACAACATAATCTTTTGAAATCGTTTGGTTTAAAACAACATTCACTTGCATAGAGTATCCATCAGTTTTTTGTTCTTATAATACTCAAAAAGCACTTAATTATGCATTGATTGGGATAAACAGCTGATAATTGTTGGCTAACTTAAAGTGTAGTTTTTCCATATCCGTTGAAAAAATTGAGAGGAAATTGGACTCTAAAATTTTAGGGCTAAAGGGTAAAAATTGAAGGATATTGTTTCTATTTTTGAGCTTAATCAGGGGGTTTTTATCGCTTTGGACAATATCCACTTCACGTCCAAAGATTTTAGAGAGATTGTCAAAATGCTCAATCAAACTGTTTTTAGTGGTTGGATGGTCTGGATTGTAAGAGTAAAGTTTTAATTCTAAGGAAAGTTGGGTTGCCACATCAAAGATAACAGACGATTCTTGTTCGATGTCATGGGCATCGCTACTGAGGACAATACCTTCGTTGAGACTTGAAAAACCACGTTTTCCCATCTTAAAAACAGGCAGTTTTGTTTTATACAGCGCACGTCTATTTTTTTGAAAAAAGCGGTTCATCACCACGATAAGACCAATGTCCATATTGTCTGTATCATCGCGTAAAGCTTTGCGAGGATGGTTTTCAAAATAATCAATCATCACGTTGATATGGTAATTGTGATAGCTCTTAAGCTTATCTAAGACCTTAGAATACGTAGGGTTGATGACTTTTACATGTAATTTGTTGCTGTTGAGTTTTGAATGCAATAATAAGGCATCATTCACAAGTTCATCTATCTCATTTTCACTCATATCGAGCATATCAACCAGACAGTAAATGCTACTGCCAAAAGGAGACGGAAATTGTCCAAGCTCACGTTTAATGCTTTTAAAAACACTGTGCAACACTTTTGGATCACCCACAAGAAGCAAGAGATCATTCGGCAACAGCATCAGCGTTGGACGTGGCAGTAAGAGCGTATTTGAGCGGTAAATTGCGGCTATTTTCCACTTGCTTTGCTCAATAGAAGCCAAGTGACGGTACGCATACGAGCTTCCAACAGGGACAGAAACTTCCATAATTTCGCCGATACCTAGACCAATGTTTTGCGCAATGATGGGCATATTGGGCAAATGGTCGGTAAAACGAGATGCCAAAATTTCTCTGGAATCAAGCATTAAAAGACGCTTGTCATCGAGTTGTAGCCCCCATCTGTCCATCAAAACGATGCGCACTTTATTATCAAGACGGCGAATGTTTTTATACGTTGCGGTTACGTCTAGTTCATTGGAAAGTAAAATCATAATTTGGAAAAATTGTTCATTTAGCACAACAGAGAGTTTCTCAAAACTCGTTGGGTCAAACTCAAAAAATTTAAAATTTTCAGGACGTTTTTTAGGAAGAGTCTCTTCTTTATACGTAATGATGGTATAGCTATTTTCGCCCGCTTCTGTTTCCATAACTTTTTCTAAAAATTGTTTTGCTAGAATGCCATCAGCGATAATAAGGATTTTTTTCATACGAGCTCCCAAAATAATGAGCACCAAGGGTGCGCGGGCGCTCTGCCGAAGAGAACCCAGTGATAACGTAGTCTTAGAAGCTTTGCTTCAAAGGCGTACTTTAATGAGAGGATATTATAACTTATATGGAATTTCAGATAGATAAAACCGATGGATTAGCTCGTGCTTGTACCATCAAAACAGCGCACAGTACGATTCAAACACCTATTTTTATGCCCGTAGGAACAGTAGGAAGTGTTAAAAGCTTGGATGCAAGAGACCTTGTAGAAGAAGTAGGTGCTAAGATTATTTTAGGCAATACGTATCATCTCTACCTTCGCCCGGGTTCTGAAGTTGTCAAACATTTTGGAGGATTGCATGGTTTTACCAAATTTCCTTACAGTTTTTTAACGGATAGCGGTGGATTTCAAGCATTTAGCCTGAGCGATATCTCTAAAGCTGATAGCAATGGTATTACATTTAAAAGTCACATTGATGGCTCAATGCACTATTTTACACCTGAGAAGGTTTTAGATATTCAGTATAACCTTAATTCCGATATTATGATGATATTAGATGATTTAGTGGCGCTTCCTGCAACCAAAGAGCGCATAGCGCTTTCCATCAAACGCACAACCGATTGGGCACAAAGAGCGATTACGTATCATCGTCAAAAACAGCGTGAAGGCATTGGCGTTCATCAAAATATTTTTGCCATTATTCAAGGTGGTACCGATAAAGAGTTTCGTCGCATCAGTGCCAATGAGCTTTGTGCTTTGGACTTTGATGGCTTTGCCATCGGTGGGCTTAGTGTGGGCGAAGCCAATAGCGAGATGTATGAAACGGTTGAGTTTGTAACCCCTTTGATGCCTAAAGATAAACCACGTTATTTAATGGGAGTTGGAACACCTGAAGATTTGGTTGAAAATGTGGAACGCGGAGTAGATATGTTTGATTGTGTAATGCCAACACGCAATGCGCGTAACGGTTCACTTTTTACCTCTTTTGGTAAAATCAGCATCAAAAATGCGAAGTTTCAACGAGATGAAAGTCCACTTGATCCTGAGTGCGATTGTTTTACATGTAAAAACTATTCAAGGGGCTATTTGCACCATCTTTTCCGTGCAAAAGAGCTGACCTATTTTAGATTGGCTTCGATTCATAATTTGCACTATTATTTGCATTTAATGGCTCAAATGCGTGAAGCCATTTTAAAAGGTGAATTTGCGGCATTTAAAAAAGAGTTTTACGCTAAACGAGGTCAATGATGCGATACAAAGTTGATGTGAAAGAGAGTTTTGAACAAAGTCTTCTTTTCTGGCTGGATAAATTTATCAAGTACAAACTCACATCACTTTCAAACCGTCATGTTGAAGAAAACGCCAAACTCTCCTCCATTATCGGTTCGCTCAATCAAGGCACTCACAGCATGGAGGAATTAAAACAGATTGCCAAAGAAGCACGCAATATTGGGCTGATTGGGATTAATCTTTTTATCAATCCTTTGGAAAAACTCTTTTATTATGTAACACCCATGGGGCTTGCATCACTTAAAGAGATTGATGAGGAGTTACTCAGTGAATTTCTTGCTTCTCAAACGGGTTCACTTTCTGATGCGACGAAGAAAAATTATCGTATAGCGATTTTGGCGTTTTTTAAATTTATTGACAAACAAAACGAAGATGAAAAAGGCACTTCGCATCAGTTTCGCATTGAATTAAAAAACTGGGGTGGTTTAACAGGTAGCAAAGGCGAAAAACTTCCAGCACACATGTACAAAGAGGAGTTGTCACGTTTTTTTAAAGCGATTGACGAGACGGAGTTTAAGCCTTATGCACAGGCAAAAAATAGATTACTTATTAAGATGATTATTTATACAGGTATTCGTGTCAGTGAAGCGCTGGGGCTTAGAGTTAAAGATATGGTGCGTGAAGGTGAGTATTTTATCTTTCAAGTTCGTGGAAAAGGCAATAAACCTCGCACGGCGATGATTAAATCTGAGCATATTGAGCAGGATTTAAACGAATGGATGCAGTATCGCAGTGCAGATTCTGCTCTTTTGTTTCAAAGTCGAACAGGAAAAGCTCTCACGCAAGCGTATGTAAGTTACGTGATGGATAAAATTTTACTCACCGCAGGGATTCGGAAAGAAAAAAATGGAGCGCATATGTTGCGTCATACGTTTGCGACCCTACTCTATCAGAAAAACAGAGATTTGATTTTAGTGCAAGAAGCATTAGGGCATGCCGATTTAAATACCTCACGTATTTATACACACTTTGATAAAGAACGCCTCAAAATAGCAGCCGATACGATGGATGGGATATAACATGCAACATCTTTTTGAACAAATTGACCCGTTTCACCTTTTAGATATTAAAAACCCAACGCATCCTTCGATGTTTGTTCAAGAAGAGATGTACGATATTTTAATACTCACGCTTCCTTCAAAAGACAAAGAGCTGATTATTGACTCATATGCATTTGTTTTTGATGCGCAAAGCTATTACTATTTTGATAAAAATACCCACACGTTTGTTGATTTTAAAACCATGGAAAACGTGTATGAGCTTTTAAATGAAAAAACCAATACAACAATGAAAATGGTTGCGAGTCTGCATGAAAGCATTGATTGGATGGAAGAACAGCTGTATGAAAACAGTTCGTTAAATTCATTTATGCGTTATTGGCTGACGTATAAAAAAGATTTGAGCCGAATAAACCGTATGCTCAGTCTTGCAACCGAAGTTTTAGAGACATTTATTCAGACGTATTTGAAAGAAGAGGATTTTTTAGCGATTCATTTTAGGGATATTCATGAGCATTTAAGCCGTACCAATCGGTCTGTTTTATTGGCGATTGATAAATTAGGAAACCTCTATAATTTTTACACCAGTCGCAATAATGAAAGTATGAATAAAATGATTTATCTTTTAACGATTCTTTCTGCGGTTTTTCTACCGTTGAATCTCATTGTAGGTTATTTTGGGATGAATACCCAAAATTTACCTTTATCAACGTTTGCTGCAGGTTCGTGGATGGTGATGGGCGGATTAGGCGCATGTGCAACGCTCATGGCCGGTGTCATTTTATATATGCGTAAACGTCTTTAATCTTTGAGATGTTTTTTCGGGTAATCAAAAAAGAGGATATGCCCACTCTCTTCTGTAATCTCACGAAAATGTTCAACATCAAACGATATACACACAATAGCACATGTTGGGATATTGCTCAAAATTGCACCACTTAAGCGTTCGCCCACTTCTGTAATCGTTGGATTGTGTGCAATCAAAAAAATGGATTCATACGCATCATCCATTTCATGAAGTAACTCAAGATAGTGTTCAAAGGTACTTTCGTACAGTGCATCGGTATAAACAATTTTTTTTCTATCAAACTCTATGGATTTTGCCAAAGCTTTCGCTGTCTTTTCGGCGCGCTTTGCCGTACTCGAAAAAATGGCATCGGGCTCTACATGAAAAAGCGCGAGTCGTTTTCCCATAAATTCAACATCTCTTTTGCCTCGACCATTCAAAGGTCTGGAAAAATCATCTAACGTTTCATCTTTCCAACTGGATTTCGCATGTCTGATTAAATAGATTTTTTTCATAATTTCCTCATCTTTAATACCATAATTATAACGACCTAATATGATATTAATATAAAAAATTCTCGGTGACCCATTTTCGTACTAATCTGCGATTCACTGTAAAAAAAGGTAATTCCGTGCGTAAAAAAATCTCAAGCTTTTTAAGGGAGTAGTCATCTAAACTCATATCAAGCCCTATTTGATTGAGCATAATGAGCATTTGATTGGCGGAATACGCATCAAATTTTTCACTCCCTTCTTCTTCAAAAAATTTTGATGGTTCATACGCTTTTGGGTCACTATGATAATCAAGCTGTAAAAAATCGGCACTAATGAGTAATGTCATGTAACACTCCTTTGGGAATAAAAAATGTCAGTACAAAAGAGATGCAGGCTAAAAATGCTCCTATAAAAAAGACGGCACTGGTCGAATATATCCAGATGATGCCTAATGTAAAAGGAAGCAGTACTGCTGAGATATGGTTGATTGCAAAGCCAACCCCAGAGGTGACTGCGATATCTTTTGGGTCTGCAATTTTTTGAAAATAAGTCTTTAACGCAATCGCTATGGTAAAAAAGAGATTGTCAATGATGTAAAGACCAACTGCCATTGGAAGAGATTGTACCAAACCATAAAGGACAAAAATGAGCACTATGGAAAAATATTCAATTTTTAAAGAGAGATTTTCACCAAAACGTTCAATTAATTTCCCAACGTATGGAGCGCAAATCATATTTAAGACAGTATTGAAGATAAAGAGCAATACCATGTTCTCAATGCTGAAGCCAAAACGCTCTACCAATAAAAAGCCAGCAAAAACGACGACAATTTGCCTTCTTGCACCTGCTAAAAACGTTAAAACATAAAAAAGCCAATATTTTTTTCGCAAAAAAAGTTTTGTTTCTTGTAAGACATCATCTTTAAAATGTGGGAAATTCGCCCAAACAACCAGTGCAATTAAAATAGTGATGCCACCACTGAGCAGATAGATACTTTTGTAACCAACATCGAAAAATTGCATTAAAATATAAAGGAGCGCTAAAATTCCAAGCCCCATGAAGGAGCGAAGCGCAGAGAGCCTTCCTAAAAACGATGGGGCTGTTTGTTTATCAATCCATTGCAATGAGAGTGAGCTGTGTAAGGTTTCTAAATAGTGAAACCCTGTGGACATAATCAATGTTGTAATGTAAAGCCCTAATGTTGAAGGGAAAAATCCCGTAAGAAGCGTTCCAAAGCCCAATAAAATGAGTGAAAGATACGCGGCTTTTTGCTGCGTAAAAATCAACAAAACAAACACAATGGTAAACGCTAAAAGTCCTGGAACTTCACGTAGACTTTGCAATAAACCAATTTTTTCACCATCAAAATGCGCTACTTCAACGACAAAGTTATTTAAAAGAGAGTTCCAAGCCGTAAATGCAATGGGAACAGCCGCTGCTAAAAGATAAAGCAACTGCTCGCGTGACGTGAAAAAAGTGGCTTTAATGTTCATAATTGAGTCGGTATCCAATACCACCTTGATTTTCAATCGTATTGTACGGCAATTTTTTACGTAACCGTTTTACAAGAGCTCTAATGTTTTCGGTTGTCGTAAGCTCTCCACCCCATACATATTGTTCAATGCGCTCAAATGAGATGTTCTTATCGAGATTTTTGGTAAAAAGGTTAAGGAGTAAAATCTCTTTTTTAGCCAGTTTTACTTCTTCTCCTTCTCCGTCGACCAATTTTTCATGTTCAATCGAATAGGTAAACTTTTCAGGTAAAAGAATGACAGGTGCTTTAGGTTTACATAGCTTCTCAATTTTTGTTTCGAGTTCGTACATGTAAAAAGGTTTTTTGAGGTATTCGTCGCATCCTTTGCAATACGCTTCTTGGATGGTTTCAAGCTCAACATTGGCACTGATAATAATCGCAGGTGTCGCTGCATCCATGACCCGTATCTCTTTTAGAAGACTCAGCCCATCGATTCCAGGGACGTTAATGTCCAAGATGAAACAGTCATACCCATTGTCTATCGCATCAAGAGCCATTTTACCGTTATCAAAAAGGTCAATATGGTATTTTTTCTCTTCCAATGCTTCAACGATAAGGTTTGCTAAACGTTCATTGTCTTCTAAGAGCAATATTTTCATACAGTTCCTTTGACTTTTTTAATTTTAATACATATTTGAGCACCCTGCTCTCTTTCTTTTGCAATAATTTTACCGCCCATTTTATCTTCAATAATCAAACGTGCCATATACAACCCAAATCCATCGCCATGCTCTTTGGTACTCATAAAAGGATTAAAAATGGATTCAAGTGAGTCTTTTTCAATGCCACAACCATCATCGCCAATATCCAGATAAATCATGGAATCATCGCTTCGAAGATTGATATCAATCACGCCCTCAGTGGTAGTGGTTTCTCGTCGCTTTAGAATACTATCTTTTGCATTATTAATGATGTTTAAAATACACTGTTTAAATTCATTTGGGTAACCAAAAGCTAAGAGTTGATCATCGTTTTTTTGGTCAATTTTGATTGTAATATAGTTATACTTAAGATTGTGATTAACCACATTAAGAAGTGTCGTCAATGCCTCTTGTACATTAAAAGCTGCTTGTTTTGAAGAGGGCTTGATAAATTGTCTAAAATCATCAATCGTACTTGACATGTATTTAACCTGCGTCATAATATCATCGACAAATTTTTGCGTGTCTTCTTCGGCTAAAACCCTTTTACGCCGTTTATAAATCAGCTCTTGTGCAATGGCAGAGATTTCAACCAGTGGTGTTTTCCATTGGTGTGCAATGCTTGCTATCATCTCTCCCACTTCGGATTGTTTAGAGCGTTGAATGACAAATTGTTCATGGCGTTTATGTTCAGTGTCAATTTTTCGTTTTTCCGTAATATCCGTCAAAATGGTGACAACACCCGTTTCTTGGTTGTTCTCATCGGTATAATAGGTTCTACGTACCGCAAAAATCTTCTTTTCCTGAAATGGAAATTGGACTTCTATTTCAGTACTATTGGAAGCATTAAGCGGTACTTCTTGGATTTGCTCACACATATCTGGCATTACTTCGTTGATATGCTTACCAATGATATCAAACTTATCACGATCTAAGATATGGCATAAAAGTTCATTACAGCCTAAAATTTTGCCGTCATTCGCTTTCCAAAAAATAGCACTTTGAATATTGTTCAATAAAACGTAATCGAGTTTACTTTGGCGTAACAGCTCTTTTTCGAGAGAGATACGTTTAATGACGTTTAGTACTAAAATCGTCGTGAGCAAAAGCAATAAAGGCATCAACGCAAAGGCATTTTCAACAAATTTTCGGTGTTTCTCATAAAAACTATCAACGCCATTGACAATATCGGAAGGGTTAGGTACATCGCCTAAGGAGATGCCAAATTTTTTTAGAACCAGATTGTCAAAAAAGTAGTTATTGGCTGGAATACTAATAGGAACCGACGACGGTCTTTTCCCATTGATAATCTCAAATGCCTTTTTAGCCGCTAACGTACCTTGCTCATAAGGATTGACCATATATCCACCAATAACGCCTTCTCCTACATGTATATTGTTCAGTGCGAAAACAGGATACGGTGAGCGTTGAAAGAAAGCTTGGACGCGATGGTAAGGAACATAAGCGCCATACATATCGCGATAAAAACTTGTAAATAAAATAGCACTGTGTTTTGGAAGTTTGGCAATTTTCTCATCAATTGTATTGAAGTCTATCTTATTGTCAAAAACAACACGAAATTTATCTTTAAAGTAATTGGACTCATTGATAATCTGATCTTTAATCGCCAAAGAAGAGTACGCATCATCGCTAATAATATATACCATCTTTAATGCGGGAAAGAGTTGATAGATAAGTTCGAGATTTTTGCGTATATCTTTATACTCCACAACACCCGTTACATACTGTTTAAGATAGGGGGTGATTTCTTTTTTATTAAAATTTTCCACGCCACAAAAGACAACAGGCGTATTGGGAAAAAGCTCACGGTGGTATTTGGAAACGAAATCAAAAGCATAATTATCGGCAGCGATGATTGCTTTATAGCTACGATGGCGAAATTTCTTCTTATATAAATCGAGTAATTCATCAAAATAGTTTTCAGATTCAATTTTTTTGCTATCCATATATTCTGTGGTGAGTTCATACTCAGGATGTTTTTTCATAACATCTTCTATTCCATGAGAAATTCCATCCGTCCATTTAAGACCTTTATTATAGGACTGAAGTAGCAAAATCTCATTGCTATATAAAAAAGAGCTGTAAAAAATCAATACAATTATAAATTTTAATATTTTCATAAGTTTCCGATGAAGTTTTTTTGTAATTCTATCAAAAAAGTCTCATTTATATCTCTTTCGTCGCCATATAATTACACCAGTCTTAATTATGAGATGTTGAGTAAAATTTATTTTTATGGAGGTTTGCAATGTCGAAACAAGCAATCAATATGCTGATTCCAGTGTTGGTCTTGTTAGTCGTTTGGTTTATCCCTGCACCTGAGGGATTGAGTGCTGTCGCTTGGCACTTTATGGCAATCTTTTTGGCCGTCGTTGTCGGTCTAATTATTGAGCCAGTTCCAGCTGCGTTAGTTGGTTTAATTGGTGTTTCATTGGCTGCCCTTTTAGGCTTAGTCGGTAAAACATCAGGTGCGAACATCAAGTGGGCACTTTCTGGTTTTTCAAACGCTACCATTTGGCTGATCTTTGCAGCATTTATGTTTGCGATGGGTTATCAAAAAACAGGTCTTGGTAAAAGAATTTCTCTTATCATGATTAAATATATGGGTAAAAGTTCACTCGGCCTTGGCTATGCTGTTGCATTTGCTGACCTTGTTCTTGCGCCATTTATGCCATCAAACACAGCAAGAAGTGGTGGTACGATTTATCCAATCGCGATTAACATTCCACTTATCTTCGGATCAACTCCAGAAAATGAACCACGTAAACTTGGCTCATACCTCTGTTGGGTAGCGATTGCTGCAACAACCGTTACCAGCTCAATGTTCATTACTGCACTTGCTCCAAACGTATTAGCGGTTGATCTTATTAGCAAAGGTGCTGGTATTACAATCGAATGGGGTACTTGGGCAAAAATGATGCTTCCAATTATGGTACCACTTTTCTTAATCACTCCATGGTTAGCGTATGTGCTTTATCCACCAACCCAAAAAAGTTCACCAGAAGCTCCAGCTTGGGCTGCAGCAGAACTTAAAAAAATGGGTGCGATTACGTTTAAAGAAATCTTGATGGGTCTTTTCGCTCTTCTTGCGCTTATTCTTTGGATTTTTGGTAAAGAGCTTAATGTTAATGGTACAACGGCTGCTATCGTTGTTGTCTCTTTAATGGTTCTAACAAAAGTTATCTCTTGGGATGATGTTATTAGTAACAAAGGTGCATGGAACGTACTCGTATGGTTCTCTACTTTAGTTGCACTTGCAAGTGGTCTTAAAGATGTTGGTATTTTGGCATGGATTGGTAAAATGGCAGAAACTTCATTGTCTGGTCTTTCTCCAATGGCGATGATGGTTTCTATGATTGTTGTATTCTTTGTCCTTCACTACTTCTTTGCCAGCGTTACCGCTCACGTAACAGCATTGATTCCTATCTTTGTTGTTATTGCAGTCAAATTTATCGCTCCCGAGCAAATCCCAGCATTTATGATCCTTCTAGGTGGTAGTCTTGGTATCATGGGTATTATTACTCCGTATGGTACAGGTCCTTCTCCACTTTGGTATGGTGCAGGTTATATCTCTCAAGGTAGATGGTGGTTCCTAGGTGCAATTTTCGGTGCACTTTACCTCGCTGCTCTTATCTTAGGTGTATTTATTTACCTATAATGTTTGAAAGTACATCCCCTTGTGGGATGTACACTTTTACAAATCTTTACATGTAAAGATTTGTAGAGGTGCCCTCCTTTTAAATGTAAACTCAACAATGCACCTCTACCTTAAATTTTAGGTAGAATAGAGTTGATGTTATCGCTTAGGGTGAAGCTATAACGTCAGTTCTAACCAAAAATAAACTTTTTCGGAGAGGAAAAATGAGAGAAATTAAGTACGAAGACATCGTTAAAAGTGTTAAGGATATGATCCTTTACAGTGCTACCAATCTGCCTAAAGATGCTTATCAGGCATTGCAAACTGCATACAACACTGAAAAAAGTGAAGTATGTAAACAAGTATTGAAACAGCTTTTAGAAAATGCTGATATAGCGGCAAATGAAGCAAGACCTCTTTGTCAAGACACTGGTTTAGCCGTGTTTTTTGTGAAAGTAGGCGAAGACCTTAAAGTGGTAGGCGGTAGCTTAAAAAAAGCAATCAACGAAGGAACAGAACAAGGGTACAAAGAGGGGTATTTAAGAGCATCAACCTGTCATTGGGACACACGTGCAAACCTTAAAGACGAAGTGGGTTATAACCTTCCAGCAATTATTCATTTTGACCTTGTAGAAGGTGATGTGCTCGATATTGAATACGCAGCAAAAGGTGGTGGTTCTGAAAACGTCTCACGTGCGACTGTTTTCCCTCCTGCAAAAGGTAGAAAAGGTATTATCGAATACGTTAAACAAGTTATTTCAGATGCGGGTCCAAATCCATGTCCTCCATTAACCGTTGGTGTCGGTATTGGTGGAACCTTTGAAAAAGCAGTTATCTCTTCTAAACATGCACTTTTTAGAGAACTAGGAAGTAAAAATCCAGATCCAACATTGGAATCAATGGAAGAAGAGTTAATGCACCTTCTTAACAACTTAGGTATCGGCGCTATGGGTATGGGTGGAACCAATACGGTTTTGGGTGTTCATATTGAGAAAAATCCATGCCATATTGCAAGTTTACCAGTGAGCGTAAACGTTCAATGCCATAGTTCTAGACACATGCATATCAAGTTATAAGGAGAAGATTATGAGTAAAACTTATCATTTAACAGCACCACTTAGCGAAGCAGATGTAACACCTCTTAAAGCAGGCGATATTGTTTATTTAACAGGCGTTGTTTATACAGCACGTGATGCCGCGCATAAAAAATTAGTTGATCTTCTTGATGAAGGTAAAGAATTACCATTTGATATGAAAGGTGCGGTTATTTATTTTGTTGGACCAACGCCTCCAAAACCAGGCGACCCAATCGGGAGTGCAGGTCCTACAACCTCTTACAGAATGGACTCTTACTCTCCTCGTTTGATTAATGAGCAAGGACTTAAAGGTATGATTGGTAAAGGTAAACGTAACCAAGACGTTGTGGATGCTTGTGCAAAATCTAAAGCAATTTATTTTGGCGCAACGGGTGGTGCTGGTGCACTTTTAGCACGTCAAATTAAAAGTGCAGAAGTCATTGCTTATCCTGAACTTGGACCTGAAGCGATTCGTAGACTTGAGGTCGTTGATTTCCCTTTGACAGTTATTAATGATACTTACGGTGCGGATCTTTACAAAATTGGTCGCGCTCAATACGAAGTATTTGAATAGAATTTATTAAATTGCTATCCTGTGAAAGAGGTGTTTTTTCACCTCTTTCGTGTTCTTTCCCAAAAAAAATCATCAATTTTTAGTTTTGTGTGTTTTGGATTTGGTCAATTAAACGTTAAAAGAGTATAACGGTGATAAAATATCACATATACGATATTTTATTGGAAAACATTTTGGTTAGTTCTTTTTTTTATTTTTAACGATGATAAAGGATAATGTATGAAAGTAAGTGTCGGGTATGGAAAAGAGGAAAAATTTGACTTGGATATTTGTGATGAACAGTTAGTTGGTGTGTACAGTCCCAACAGTGTTGCTAAAATTGATTATAACCGTGCTATTGATGACGCATTAGCGTATCCTCTTGGAAAAGAGAGTTTTGATACATTTTGCGATACCAATGAACGTATCGTTTTTATTGTGAATGATGGCACGCGCCCTACTCCTACGCGAAAAGTTTTAGCGCGTATCTATCCTAAAATTAAAGACAAAGATATCTACTTTATTGTGGCGACGGGCTGTCATAGAGCGCCCAGTGAGGAAGAGTGGCATTTTATTTTGGGTAAAGAGATATACGAAGATTTACATGTAAAAAATCGCCTCTGGAGTCATGACTCCAGAGGCGATGCGATGGTCTATCTTGGAAAATCCACCAACGGCACGGAGATGTACCTCAATAAAATCGTAGCAGAAGCGAAAAAAGTATGTGCTATTGGTTCAGTAGAACCACACTATTTTGCGGGCTATACCGGTGGTAGAAAAGCATTTTTACCGGGTGTTGCTGCCTTTGAGACCATTCAGCAAAACCATCTTTTAGCCTTGCACCCCAATGCGCAAGCACTCTCTTTAAAAGGCAATCCTGTACATGAAGATATGATGGATGCGATGAGTGTATTAGGTCATATTGATGTGTTTGCGATTATGACTGTACTGGACAGTGACCACGATATTTGCACTGTGAGCGCAGGTGATTTGAGTGATTCGTTTTACGCGGCAATTGATAAAGCCGATGAGGTATTTTGTGTGAATATCCCTGAAAAAGCTGACATTGTGATTTCAGCAGCTCCCTATCCGATGGATATTGATTTGTATCAGTCGCAAAAAGCTTTGGATAATGGCAAATTGGCATTGAAAGAAAACGGCATTCTCATTATGGTCGCAAAATGCCGTACGGGTATCGGCGAAGAGGGATTTTTTAAACTGATGAGTTCAGCGCCATCGGCTCAAGCGGTATTAGATAAAATAAAATGCGGTTATAAACTCGGTTACCATAAAGCGGCAAAAATGGCTGAAATAAACCTTTGGGCGCAAAGCTGGGCGGTCAGTGAACTGAGTGATGAAGAGTTAAAAGCGGTGCATTTAAAGCCTTACCACGATTTACATGTAGCGCTTGATGCTGCCATTAAGGAAAAAGGCAAAGAAGCTCGTATTATTGTGCTTCCTTTTGGCTCAATTACGGTTCCCAAATTGGCAAATAAATAAGGATTACGGATGAGAGTTCTCTATTATGACTGCTTTAGTGGTATTAGCGGCGATATGAATTTAGGCGCTTTACTTGATTTAGGTGTAGAAGAGGCGCATCTAAGGCACGAACTCTCAAAATTATCGTTGGATAATGAATTTGATTTGGTTATTGAACACGCAACAAAAATGGGCATAAGCGGCACGTGTGTTCAGGTAAATCTTACATCTAAAGATAAAAAGCATTGGAAGACACATCCGCATCATGAACACATTCATGAAGAGCATCGTACCTTTCGAAGTATTGAAGCACTGATTCAAAAAAGTGCATTAAGCGACGCGGTAAAAGAAAAAAGCATCGCTATGTTTTGGTTAATAGCCAAAGCTGAGGGAAAAATACATGGCAAAGAGCCTTATGAAGTAGCCTTTCATGAAGTGGGTGCCGTGGATTCTATCGTTGATATTGTGGGCGCTGCGATTTGTTTAGAGGCTTTACATGTAAAAAAAATTATTGCCTCTCTAATCGAACTGGGCGCTGCGATTTGTTTAGAGGCTTTACATGTAAAAAAAATTATTGCCTCTCTAATCGAACTGGGTGGTGGTTTTGTACAGTGTGCGCATGGTACGTTACCCGTCCCGGCTCCTGCTACGATGGAGATACTCACACACGTACCCATCACGCTGAATCGCGTGCCTTTTGAGACAACAACACCTACGGGAGCGGCTATATTAAAAGCCAATGTCAATGCATTTTGCGAAAAGCCATCGATGGTCGTTGAAAAAATTGGGTATGGCATTGGGCATAAAACGTTTGAGATTCCCAATGTCTTAAGAGTGTTTTTAGGCGAAGACAATGCGATGCAAAAGCAAGAAGAGTGCGTATTGGAGACCAATATAGACGACATGAGCCCTGAAATACTGGCGTATGTGCAAGAAAAACTCTTTGATGCAGGCGTAAAAGATGTCTATACCACCGCTATTACGACAAAAAAAAATCGTTTAGGCGTGAAACTGAGTGTTTTAGTGAGTCCTGAAAAAAGGCAAGAAGCTATTGATATTATCTTACATGAAACGACTTCCATTGGACTTAGAAGCTATCCTGTTGAGAAAATTGCGTTAGAGCGTCGCATCGTAACCGTGCAAAGTGTTTATGGACCTATTCGGGTTAAGTGTGCCTTTCACAATGGAAAAATGCTGAAATACAAAGCCGAATACGAAGAGTGCAAACGCGCTGCTCTAACCCATAATGTTCCGATTGCAAACGTGTATGAAGCCATTACCCATTTAATGAGAACCCATCATGATTTATAAAAAATATGAACGTCTAAAAGAGCGTCTAGCCTCGTATCAAAAAATGGTCATTGCCTTCTCTGGAGGTGTTGATAGTAGTTTTTTACTCAAAGTTGCGCATGATGTGTTACAGGAAAATGCCAAAGCGCTGTTTATCTCAACCCCGTATATTGCGCATTGGGAGATGGAAGATGCCCTGAGTATTGCTCGTGAGATAGGTGCGCCGTGTGAAGTGATTGAAAAAGCATGGTTAGATGCATTGCGTACTAACCCGCAAAATCGCTGCTATGTGTGCAAGCACTCCTTATTTTCTGCACTCTTAGACTCTGCTAGCCAACAAGGTTTTTTCATCGTAGCCGATGGGAGTAATGCGGATGATTTAAAAGAGTATCGTCCGGGTCGTGCGGCATTGCAGGAGTTATACATTCAATCGCCTTTAGTAGAGGCGGAACTGACCAAAAGTGAAATTCGCCAGCTCTCGAAAGAGTTGGGACTTAGCACATGGGATAAACCCTCTTATGCGTGTTTATTAACACGGTTTCCTTACGAAAAAACCATCAGTGAAAAAGCGCTAGAGATGGTTAGCCTTGCGGAGGCGTATTTGATTGATGAGGGGTATTCTGATATGAGAGTGCGTTATGATAACGCTGTTGCAAGGATTGAGATGCCTTTTACATGTAAAACACATTTCATTCACGATGTTCGATTAGAAGCGATATGTGCGCACTTCAAATCGTTGGGGTTTTTACATGTAACCTTAGATTTAGAAGCGTATCGACACGATTCGTTGAACGAATCAAAACAAAACGTTTAAGGAAGTCGCTATGTGTGTTCATTCACTTGAAAAGCTCCTTGAAGCCGTCAAAGGTGGAGAATTAAGCATTGAAGAGGCACTTTTAAAGATAAAACATTACCCCTTTGAAGATATGGAATTTGCTAAAATAGACCATCATCGCTCCTTAAGAGTTGGCTATCCTGAAGTGATTTATGGTGAGCGTAAAACGACAGAGCAAATTGTTCAAATTACGCAAAAACTGCTTGACAAAGAGAATAATATTTTAGTCACAAGAGCCTCTTTAGAAGCGTACGAGGCTATACATCGCCTCTATCCTGAAGCAAAATACAATGAATTGGGGCGAACCATTACGATTGAAAAAGAGGTGTTAAGTCCTCCTCCTAGTTACATTGCCATTCTTGCCGCGGGAACGTCTGATTTGTATGTGGTTGAAGAAGCGTATGAGACAGCAAAGATTTTAGGCAATGATGTTAAAAAAATTGTCGATGTGGGTGTGGCGGGTATTCACCGTCTGTTTGCACATTTAGAAGTTATTCAAAATGCCAAAGTGGTCATTGTGATTGCTGGAATGGAAGGCGCACTGGCTAGCGTTGTAGGAGGCTTGGTCGATAAACCCGTCATTGCCGTACCAACGAGTGTGGGGTATGGTGCGAGTTTTGGCGGTGTTGCCGCACTGCTTTCGATGCTCAATTCGTGTGCGAGCGGGGTCAGTGTTGTGAATATCGACAATGGCTTTGGCGCGGCGTATAACGCGAGTATCATTAACCATCTTTAGTGAAGCATTACATGTAAAAAAACATCTCACATCATCGGTTTGATTTTTTTTACATGTAAATTCCAAAAACGCTAAAATTTCACCCAAAAAATCGGATACTATTTACTCTATATTTGTTACAATACTTCGAATTTTTTAAAAGGCATTTCATTATGAATATTTTATCCATCCAATCTCACGTTGTATTCGGTCACGTCGGTAATGCCTCCGCGACTTTTGCGATGCAACGCTTGGGTGTTGAGGTCTGGCCTTTGCACACCGTTCAGTTTTCAAATCATACAGGGTATGGTTCATGGAAAGGACGCGTGTTTGATGGCTGTTTTATTGACGAATTGTTAGAAGGCCTTGTTCAACGAGACGTGTTAAGTCGTTGTGACGGTGTTGTCTCTGGCTATATGGGCTCACCCGATTTGGGTTATGCGATTTTAGGTGCTGTGGAACAGGTGAAAAAGGCCAATCCAAAAGCGCTTTATTGTTGTGACCCTGTCATTGGCGATGTGGGACGTGGTATTTTCGTACGCCCCGGTATTCCAGAATTTATGGTAGAACACGCTCTCAGCGTAGCTGATATTATCACCCCAAATCATTTTGAATTAGAGTACCTATCTCATCAAAAAGCATTTACGAAAGAAGCGTTTAAAGAAGCTATCAAAACCGTGCACCAAAAAGGTCCTCGCATCGTTTTAGTGACATCTGTGCATCTTGATGAAACGCCCGAAGATGCTTTAGACTTGGTGGTTGCTGAAAAAGGAGCATTTTGGAGAGTTCGCACGCCAAAGCTTAGTGTGGAGCTTAATGGTGCAGGCGATGCCATAGCCGCACTCTTTTTTGTCCATTATCTACAAACACAGTGTGCTAAAACTGCGCTTGCTAAAGCGGCTTCTTCGGTTTACGGTCTGCTGAAAAAAACAGAAGATGCACACTCAAGAGAAATTTTACTGATTAAAGCGCAAGAGGAGTTGGTTCATCCTTCTTGGGTTTTTGAAGCGGAAGAACTTTAAGTATGAAAATGAACCAGCGGTTAAAAGTAGCGTTGGTTCATTAATTGTAGGCTTTGGTAGCCCGTTTGATTTCAGCGATGAGCTCTTTTTGACGGTTATACATGTAACGAAGCAGATAATCATCGTAAGGCTTCGGTAAATTATCGAGTAAGACCACCACTTTGGTGTAGTCCTCTTTTTGGATGAGCGACGTGACTTTGGCTGAAATATCCATAATGACATATCCATGCTCGCCCTCTTCATTCGGAAGTGAAAAATTCAGCCTGATATGCTGGTTTAATATCTCTTCTTCTCTAAAATTTTTATTGACCTTAATGGCGATGGAATTCACCGATATATCAAGAATATCCCCTTGTGCGGAAGAACGATGCGCGTATTTAATGAGAACGGGTGTGCGTATGCTGGTTTGAACACGCGTATGTTGCCTACTATTGGCACTGTTGCTCATAAATGAGAGGTTTTTAATGACAACCAAAGAGCGTTTGATATCCACTAAAGAGACAATTGCTTTGATGTCTTTAGGAAAGTTGGGTGCTTGAAGCACGGTTTCTCCTTCAAGTTGCATCGCATAGCCTTGAAGGTTCTCACAATTGAGGTAGTAGCTGTCATCACTCATCTTAAGAATATATGAGTTGGTATTGATACAAAGACCTTTGTAGATATTTAAGAGCTTGATAGGAATTTTATTATTGACACAATTGTGCATCAAATAAGCGATTTGTTCTCTCTCTTCAATGACGTTATCTAGGTATTCTAACTCATAATATTTGATTTTTTCAATGTCATTAGGTAAGAGATTTTTCGCATTTATCTTTTCGATGTAATCAATGACTTCATTTAAATCACTTGATTCAACTTGAAATGCTGATGAGAGAATGATAGGCGTAATTTTTTCATGGATGGTTGCGTTGATGAGCTCTTGTTGAATATGGCGTGTTTGCTCGCAGGTATGCTCAAACGTCTTGTTCTCACCTAAAACGATGTAAAGGTTTGGACTCCACTGAACAATCTCTTGCCCCTCTTCTCTGAGTTGAAACAGATGTGAAATCAAATTTTTAAAGGCTTCATAAAGCGTTGAACTCGTAAAGGTTTTGCTGAGTTTATCGAGGTTGGATATATTGACTAAAATAAGCGAAATAGCCGCATTGGTGACACTTTGCTGGGCAAGACGGTCTTTAAGTCTATCGACAAAATCAAAACGGTTCAAAATAGTAGAACAATTTTTTTGTTCACTTTCGGGATCGTAGTTGATTAAGGTGACAATCTTTTCATTGCTTTTAGGAAAGGATTTGATAATGCATAAGTACACATCACGTTCTTTGGCCGCATTTTCAATAACAACACTTCCCTCTGCATCTTCATTTGCACGCAAGGCTTCACCTAACTCTTCATCACGATTAATTTTACGTTGTATCTCGCTGAGATTATTGGTTTCATAGAGCTTTTTTGCCTGCCCATTGGCATACGTAAGCGTCTCTCCTTGGAAAACAAGAAACGGAAAAAAATGCTCTATTTTTTTTTCGAGTTCTATTTTTTGAAAGGTATAGAGTTTTTCATCGAGTTTATTGGCGTTTTTCGTGAAGATGGAAAAGAGTAACGCTTCGTCATTTTTGAGTGGCAAAACATCGGTACTACCAAAATGCAACGCAAACTTTAGTAAGAGTCTATTCTCAACATCGTCCGCAAAAATATACGCCATAATAGGTTTATGTCTTGTAAAAATCCCTAGGAGTAATTTGAGTTTTTCTTTGGAGCTATCGCCAATTTCGATAAATAAAATATCGGTTGCGGGAATAGAATGTGTATTTTGAGTGAGGTCGTACGTAGAAAAATGTGAATGTTCCTCTTTTATTGAGTCAAAAAGCGTTAATTTTTTTTCAGAAAAATAAAGATGCGCAATTGTCAAATACCGTGTTTCGAGCAAAAACTGTTCTAAAACCATTGGATTCCCTCACAATCATATCAATTCTAATTCTACCAAAATTCATAGAAAATTTAATCATTTTTTGACTACAATAGATGCATCTTTTACAAGGAACTCTAAAATGATGTATTATTTGGCTATTCAAGGAAAACAAAAATTAAGTGGCTCGGTCTCTATTTCAGGGGCTAAGAATGCTGCTCTTCCTCTTTTAGCACTGACACTTCTTTCAAAACGAAAATTAACCATATCCAATATTCCTGAAGTTGCAGATGTAAAAACCCTTTTACAACTTTTATCCAATCTGGGCGCAACATTTGCTTTTACCAATAAAAATGTCGTTCAAGTCGATGCAACCACAGTCAATTCAGCATGTGCGAATTATGACATTGTTCGTAAAATGCGTGCGTCCATCTTAACCTTAGGACCATTGCTCGCACGTTTTGGACATTGTGAAGTCTCACTGCCCGGTGGTTGTGCCATTGGTCAGCGCCCGATTGATTTGCATTTAAAAGCATTGGAACAAATGGGAGCGGAAATTGAAATCAAGCAAGGCTATGTTTTAGCAAGAGCTCCTAAAGGCTTAAAAGGTGCGACCATTATTTTTGATAAAGTGACCGTCACAGGCAGTGAAAATATCATTATGGCGGCGGCTCTTGCGCATGGAACGACGACATTGGTGAATGTGGCAAAAGAGCCTGAAGTCGTTCAAGTCTGTGAAGTATTACTCGAAGCTGGTGTCAAAATAGATGGTGTTGGAACTTCAAAACTCATCATTGAAGGAAGTGGAGGAAAACTGCTCGACATCCATGATTTTCGTGTGATTCCAGATCGTATTGAAGCAGGAACCTACTTATGTGCAGGCGCTATCACCAAATCAAAAATTACGCTCAAAAACGTCTATCCAAGGCATCTTGATGCCGTCATTCTCAAGCTTGAACAGATGGGCTTTAAAATTGATGAGACTGAAAATAGCCTTACCTTGCATCCTGCGGAGAAAATTTTACCTTCTGATATCGAAACATCGGAATACCCGGGTTTTCCTACCGATTTACAAGCGCAATTTATGGCATTATGCACGCAAGCAAAAGGCACGAGTATTATTGATGAACGACTTTTTGAAAATCGTTTTATGCATGTGAGCGAGCTTGGGCGTATGGGTGCTAGTATCAAACTGAAAGGACACAGTGCAACCGTAGAAGGTAAAATGAAACTTAACGCCGCTGATGTTATGGCAACCGACCTTCGCGCAAGTTCTGCACTCATTTTAGCGGCGCTTGTAGCAGAGGGAGTCACCAAAATTCATCGTATTTATCATTTAGATAGAGGTTATGAAGATTTAGAAGGTAAATTTTCAAAATTAGGTGCGAAAATAGAACGATTAGAGGAATAGATAATGCCAAAAGAGACAAGCGTCAGTTTTAACGAAGCCGTACAAAGAACATTAAATCTAGTGATACAAAAGCCTCACTCTGAATGGGTAAGCATCTTCCACGCACTTGGAAGAACCTTGTGCGCTGATATTACATGTAAAAAGAATCTCCCTTCGTATAATAATGCGGCACTCGATGGTTTTGCATTTAAATACGCGCCAAATTTAGAAACATTAAAGATTAAAACAACAATTTTAGCAGGCGATATTATTGAGCCTTGCTTAGGTGAACATGACTGCTACAAAATAATGACAGGCGCAAAAGTTCCTAATGATGCGGATACGGTTATCCCTTTTGAAGAGTGTGTCTCTTATGACACACACACTATTCAGCTCCCCTCCTCTCTTAGACCTGGCAATGCGTTACGCCTTAAGGGTGAAGAAGAAAAAGTCGGTACAGTTTTATTATCTGCGGGGGATGTTCTTGGCTCACGCGAAATTGCTATTCTTGCATCGCAAGGTATTAGCATGGTGCAAGTGTATAAAAAACTTCATATTGCTGTTTTTTCAACGGGTGATGAGCTCAAATCGCCATGGGATGTTGCCAGTGAAGATGAAATTTATGATATTAATGCCTTAGCGCTCATATCTTTATTTGCAGAATATGGTTTTGAAGCAGCGTATTGTGGCGTTATCCCCGATAATTTAGAAGCCGCAACCAACTATTTTGCCCAAATGAAACAATATGACGTCTTAGTCACCAGTGGCGGAGTAAGTATGGGAGAAGCAGACTTTGTAGAGCGAGCCTTGCTTGCAAATGGTTTTAGCGCACAATTTCATGGCATCAATATTAAACCAGGCAAACCAACCATGATGGGGCAAATGGGCAATACCATTGTTGCATCTATGCCTGGAAATCCATTGGCAGCTTATGTCAATGCATTTGTTTTTTTAGTGCCATTATTAAAAAAACTACAAGGTCAAAAAAAGTTTAATTACGAAGCAATTAGTGCTATAAATCAGGAAGAATTCAGCGTAAAATCAGGTCGTGTGAATTTTGTTTTAGGTTTTTACCATGAAGGAAAATTTCAGGTTTTTGGCAAAAATAAATATGGATCAGGGATGATAAAACCATTAAAAGACAGTAATGCGCTTTGGATTAGCGATGAAGGAACGCAGAAGGTTGAGATGGGAGAACAAATTAAAATTCTATTACTTTAAATGATAGACTATGAGGATTTATTTCTTTTTTTACAAATAGTTCAAAAAACTTGACCTTTTATATGATTTTAGATAGTATGGTGACCCAAAAATATGACAATTGCAACTATAAAGGTAGGTTATGTTCGGTAATGTAAAGATTTCGACCAAGCTTCTAATTATCTCCATTGTGACTGTTTTAGGATTAGTCATCCTTTCTTATATAAGCATCAATTCAAGCATCATTGGTAAAAACTCGCTTGAAACCATTTATGAAAAAAATGTTGTTCCCGATAGTGAAATTACATTGGCTCGTACAAACTTCGAGATGATTTTAAATGACCTTATTCATGTTACCAGTGAATTCCTTCCCACAGGTCAAGCCAGAGAACGTCTGCCTATTATTGAAAAACAGATGAATGAATTTTTTGCAAAGGCGCTTAAAAGTGATTTTTACGATGAACCTGTCTTGAAACAAAATCTTAATGAGGCATATGAACGCTATACTCAAAAAATAGCTCCTAAACTCAAGCGCATCCATGAGCTTTACGTAAAAGATAATCGTGAAGATATTGGTGATATGGCGGTTGAGATTGAAGCAGATTGCAAATATATTTCCGAACGATTTGCCAATATTTCCAAGTTCACCACTAAGAGGGTGAAAGATATTAGTGTTGAAATCAGTGCAAAGCTTCACAATAATCTTTATATCGTTATTGTTGTCTCCTTGCTTATTTTGATGATTACATCAAGTTTATTGCTTGCGATTAGCCGCTATATTGTGAATCGCATCAGACGAATTGGTGAACATCTCTCACTGATTACCCAAGATTTAGCACTCAATCGCCCTATTGATATTGCTAATAAAGACGAAATTGGGCATATTAGTGAGAATTTGAATTCTCTTCTTTCTACACTGCAACAGGCGTTAATTAAAGCAAAAGTGACAATGGCTTCTAACTCTGAAATCAATAAAAGTATGCAAAGCTTTTCGCATAAAATTACCAGTGTTGCAGAAGAGCAAGATCGCATTGTTGATAATGTTAAAACACTCACCTCTAAAATTAATCGTGAATTGCAAGAGTCACGTGATATCTCTGAAACATCAGCAACGTATATGAAAGAAGATTATGCGATGCTAGATGTTATGATTGAAACGCTTGATGAAATCGTTGAAAGTATTAATCGCGTTAGTCAAGAAGAACAGAATATATCTTCAAAAATGCATGATTTAGCAGAACAAACAACACAAATCAGGTCTGTGCTTGAGATGATTAAAGATATTGCTGATCAAACAAATTTACTTGCATTAAACGCTGCGATTGAGGCAGCACGTGCGGGTGAGCATGGACGAGGATTTGCCGTTGTTGCCGATGAAGTGCGAAAATTAGCAGAACGTACACAAAAATCTCTTTCTGAGATTGATGTGACCATTAGTGTTGTTGTTCAAAGTGTCTCTAGTGCTAGCGAAAACATTAAAGACAACAGCCAAAAAGTCATTGATTTGAACGAAAATGCGATTAAAATTTCATCAATGGCCAATGAAACGAAAGAAAAAACATCAAAAAGTCTTGAAATTACTAATATTGCTTATGAAAAAGCCATCAGTATTTCAAAAGAAATCGACCAACTGACCAATGGCGTCGAGGAGGCAACGGGGCTTGCGCATGAAAACAAGCAGGTTGCTGATAATTTGATGGGTGTTTCCAATAATTTAAATTTTGCAACGGCAGAATTGGAAAAAGAGATCAATATTTTCAAAGTTTAATAACGCACTCTAAGCCCTTTGAAATCTATTTGTGCTACAATTGTTGCTATAAAGATTGACATAAAGGGTTTTTTTTGCTAAAATTCCGTCCGTTTTGCGGGAATAGCTCAGTGGTAGAGCACAACCTTGCCAAGGTTGGGGTCGCGAGTTCGAACCTCGTTTCCCGCTCCATCTTCTTTTTCTTTTCTCTTATCTTCCCTTATCTTCTTAATGCCGATTCAATTTATCTTGATAAAACATATTGTGTTGAACAAGATTCCCTAAAAGCCTCTTTTTTTGGTTATTCATCAGCAACCGATAATCCTGTTTTAGTGGAAATTCCAAAAGACAGAATGCAATACAGCATTACCACTAATTCAATCTTATCTTTTTTTGCAGACCACAATATTAGTGTCATTGATACCAGTGATGGCGTGATAGTCTTTAAACGCGGTTGTAAAATGATGGGTAAATTAGATGAAATCGAAAGTGCTTTTTTGATGAAATTTCAAGCGTTAGCTCCTTTTGTCATCATTGATGAAAAACCATTGATATCCATCAAATCATCTCTGCCTCCAGATTTTAAGCGGTATCAACTCTCTGGCATCAGTATTTCAGATTCTATGCTAAGAAGAAACAGTGGTTCTTTTGTCGGTATATTTCAAATAGGCAACAAAGAACGTAAACTCTATTTTTCCTATGAAATGAATGCTAAGGCTACGGTGTTTAAAGCGAAACGTAATTTGCTTAACGGTAAAATCCTCACTATTGATGATTATGATACGACATTAGTGAGTCTAGATGCCCTTCCCACTAGAGCCATTGTGCAGGAAATGCCTCACAATTTAGTTGTTAAAAGTAACATTAAAGAGGGACAGATTTTTACAGATTATCTCTTTGATGTCAAACGATTGGTCTATAAAAAAGAGAGTATAAAAGCGTTATTTAAAGAAGATGGCTTGAGTATAGAGGTTCAAGCGACTCTTTTAGAAGATGCTGATTTAGGAGATATCGTGAAAATAAAAACAGAACAAGGTAAAGTTCTTAGTGCTAAAATCATCTCTTCTAAAGAAGCGGTTATCGTCGAATGAAACGTATTATTATCGGTATTAGCGGAGCAAGTGGTGCTGAGTTAGGATTAGCGTTTTATAAAGCACTCCCCAAGTCCATTGAAAAATACATTATCGTATCAGACCATGCAAAAATGGTTTTTGAAAAAGAAGCAGCCAATACGTTTCTTCTTGATGATATGAATATCGGTGCCGTGACAGCTTCAGGCTCTTTTCAGTGTGATGCAATGGCCATTATCCCATGCAGTATGAATACTTTGGCTAAAATCACACATGGCATAGCCGATAATCTTCTGACACGCTCAGCAGCCGTTATGATTAAAGAAAAGCGGCCTCTTCTTTTGGCTCCTAGAGAAATGCCATTCTCAGCGATTGCTTTAGAAAATATGCTAAAACTTTCACAACTTGGTATTCATATAGCACCACCCGTTGCTGGTTATTATGCTGATATTACGACCCTCCAAGCGATGGAGGATTTTTTTATTGGAAAATGGTTTGATCTTCTTGGAATTGAACACACTTTATTTAAACGTTGGGAGGGAGCATGAGAGTTGCCATTTATCCTGGAACATTTGATCCTATTACCAATGGGCATATGGATGTTATTAAACGAGCGAAAAAACTATTTGACAAGGTCTTAGTTGCCGTTGCTTTGTCGGAAGAAAAACGTCCAATGTTTGATAGTGATACACGTGTTGAAATGGTTCAAGCAGCCATTAAAGACATGGATGGCATTGCTGTTGAGCCATTTGATGGGCTTTTAGTGAATTTTTCTAAAGAAAAAGAGATTCGTGTCATGATTCGAGGACTTAGAGCCGTGAGCGACTTTGAATTTGAATTGCAGATGGGGTATGCTAATGCCTCTTTATGGAGTGAAATTGAGACAGTGTATTTGATGCCAAGCCTTAAAAATGCATTTATAAGCTCTTCTGTTGTTCGCTCTATTGCAAAACACGGTGGAGATGTGTCTCATTTAGTACCTCCAATGGTTTTACCTTATTTACAGAGCAAATTTACATGTATGTAATTTTTGAAGGCATTGATACAACGGGTAAAAGTACCCAAGTGCAACGTTTTGCACAGAATCATCCGGATGTTTTAGCAACCAAAGAGCCTGGTGGAACGGCTTTAGGCCTTCGGTTACGTGAAATACTCTTAGGTGGTGAAGTAAAAGCTTCCTTTAATGCAGAACTCTTTTTATTTTTAGCGGACCGCGCATTGCATTACGATACGATTGTGAAACCTTACCGTCAGCATCGTTTAGTCATTAGTGATCGGGGTTTTTTATCGGGTATTGCTTATGCGTGCGCCAATCATGAGGACATAGATGGTGCTTTACTTTTACATATGAATCAATTGGCATTGGAAGGAAATTATCCTGAAAAAATCGTTCTTTTTTTAACCAATGAGGCTTTAATGAAAGAGCGTTTAAGTGTAAAAGAACATGATGCGATTGAAGAACGCGGTGTAAGCTATTTGTTACGGATTCAAGATATAATGCGACGCATTGTTAAGACATTGCCCATACAATGCTTAGAAATTGATGCTTCATTAAGTATTGAAGCGATTTATCAACAGATTGAGGAATTTTTATATGATTAATGCATTACGTGGAATGAAAGATACGCTCTCTCCACAAAGTGAAATTTATCAACATGTGATTAAAACGTGTACACGTATCGCTGAAAATTACGGATTTTCATTGATTGAAACACCTATTTTAGAAGAGACGGCACTTTTTAAACGCAGCGTTGGTGAAAGTAGCGACATCGTTGGAAAAGAGATGTACCAATTTAGAGATAAAGGCGATAACGATGTCTGCTTAAGACCTGAAGGCACAGCGGGTGTTGTCAGAGCGTTTATTCAAGAGAAGTATGATAAAGCAGGTGGAACAAAACGATTTTTTTATCATGGACCTATGTTTCGGTATGAAAGACCACAAAAAGGTCGTCTAAGACAATTTCACCAATTTGGAGCTGAAACCTTTGGTGAAGCCAGTGTCAAAGAAGATGCAACGATTATTTTGATGCTGAAAGCCATATTTGATGCGCTTGGCATTGGTTATACATTGGAAATTAACTCTCTTGGTTGTCCTGAGTGTATGCCAAAATATCGAACAACGTTAGTGAAGTTTTTAGATACATTAGAAGGCTTATGTGAAGATTGTGAGCGAAGAAAGCTTACAAACCCTATTCGTGTGTTGGACTGTAAAAATGAACACTGCAAAATGCTGCTTCAAAAAGCACCTTTGATTGTTGAACATTTATGCCCTACATGTAAAGATGATTTCGCAACACTGAAAGCGATTTTAGACCATTTTGGTATGGCGTATGAGGTCAATCCAAAGCTTGTGAGAGGACTTGATTATTACTCTAAAACGGCTTTTGAGTTTGTCAGCTCTGAAATTGGCGCACAAAGCGCTATCGCAGGTGGCGGACGCTATGACCGATTGGTAGAATTCTTAGATGGTAAGCCAACGCCGGGTGTTGGCTTTGCCATGGGTATTGAGCGTTTGATGGATTTGGTGAAAATGCCAGAAGTGAAACGCGATGGGTATTATATTGGTGCTTTGTGCGATGAAGCACTGGATGTAGTCTTTACACTGGTCAATCAAAAGCGCTTAATAACAAAAACATTGACCCATTATGAGACAAAATCACTCAAAAATCATCTTAAAATCGCAGATAAATTATATGTAAAATTTTGTGTATGTATCGGTGAAGACGAGCTTTCAAGCCAAACTGTTTGGATAAAAGACCTTGAAAGCAAAGAAGAACAGATTATGCATATTGAAAATTTCTAAGGAGTATGACATTGGATTATGGAATTAAAACATGGGGAAATGATAACTTTTTTATCGAAGATGGAAAAGTAAAAGTTAATACGGGTTGCGAACCTTCTTTAATTGAAATTATTCAAGAGATACGAAAAGAAGGTATTAGAGGTCCTATCTTACTCCGATTCCCACATTTAATTCAAAAGCAGATCCGAATGATCTACAAAAGTTTTGCAGATGCGAAAAAAGAGTTCAATTATGAAGGCTGTTTTCATGCCGTTTATCCGCTTAAAGTCAATCAATTCCCCAATTTTGTTAAAAATCTTGTGAGTTTAGGCCAAAAATACAATTATGGCTTAGAAGCGGGTTCAAAAGCCGAGCTTCTTTTAGCAATGGCCTATAACAATCCTCATGCTCCTATTACGGTCAATGGTTTTAAAGACAATGAAATGATCTCTTTAGGCTTTATTGCCGCTGAGATGGGACATAATATCACTTTAACGATTGAAGGGCTCAATGAACTCGAAAGCATTATTTCGATTGCCAAAGATCGTTTTGGCTGCGTTCCTAACATTGGACTTCGTATTCGTTTGCATAGCTCAGGTATTGGTATTTGGGCAAAAAGTGGTGGTATTAATTCCAAGTTTGGTTTAACGTCTACCGAGCTTTTAGAAGCGGTCAATATGATTCGTGATGCTAATTTACTCGATAAATTTACGATGATTCATTTTCATATTGGCTCACAAATTACGGATATTGCTCCGTTGAAAAAAGCCCTTCGTGAAGCGGGAAATATTTATGCCGAACTTTGTCGTATGGGTGCTACCAATCTTCGCGCCATCAATTTGGGTGGTGGTTTGGCTGTAGAATACTCCCAACACAAAACAACGCTTCATAAAAACTATACCTTAAGTGAATATGCCAACGATGTTGTGTACTTGCTTAAAGATATTGCAACGCAAAAAGGGGTTCATGAACCTGATATTTTCATCGAATCAGGACGTTTCGTGGCAGCACACCACGCTGTCTTAGTAGCGCCTGTTCTGGAGCTTTTTTCACAAGAGTATACCGATGAAAAACTAAGATTGAAAGAGGTAAATCCTCCTTTGGTGCAGGAATTATATGACCTTTCCAATACGATGAATCGCAAGAATGCTTTAGAGTTTTTGCATGATAGCATTGATCATATGGAATCGCTTTTAACCTTGTTTGATTTGGGTTATATTGACCTCCAAGATCGTTCCAATACAGAAATATTGGTGAATTTAATTATTAAAAAAGCCGTCGGTCTTATTGCCGATAAAAAACTGAGTGAAATTTTAGATATTCAAGACCGTGTTCAAGAACGTTATTTGGTGAATTTTTCATTGTTCCAAAGCTTGCCTGATTTTTGGGGAATTGACCAAACGTTTCCTGTGATGCCATTGGATCGTTTGGATGAAGTACCAACACGTTCAGCCTCTTTATGGGACATTACGTGCGACAGTGATGGTGAAATTGGGTTTAACACAGAAACCCCTCTTTTCTTGCACGATGTGGATATTAAAAATCGTGACTATTTCTTAGGATTTTTCTTAGTGGGCGCTTATCAAGAAGTGTTAGGTATGAAACACAATCTTTTTACTCATCCAACAGAAGCTACGATAATTATTGACGATGATGGATTTGAAATTGAAAATATGCTCGAATCTCAAAGCATTAGCGACATTTTAGAAGACCTTGACTATGACATTAAAGAGGTTCAAGAAAATCTCAATGAGCGTATCGAAGCTTCAGATATTATCAGTGAAAAAGAGAAAAAGCATATTTTAGGTGAAATCTATCTCTTTTTAAATGACAATGGTTATCTCAAAACCATTAATAATGAGGAAATTATTCAATGAACGAAGTCTCTTTATGGGCAAAAATAAAAGAAGATTTTTCCCAACCCATTTTGCATGACCCAGCCATCAATTCTAAAATAGAACTTTTTTTTAATTACCCAGGTGTGTGGGCCTTGGCAAATTACCGTGTCGCTCATGCGTTACATGTAAAAGGGTTTCGCACATTGGCACGCGCTATTATGGGGATTTCACAAGTAATAACTAACATTGATATTCACCCTGCTTGTACGATTGGTCGTCGTGTTTTTCTTGACCATGCATTTGGTGTCGTTATTGGTGAAACGGCAATCGTAGGTGATGATGTGTTAATTTACCAAGGTGTTACGCTTGGTGGAGTTAGTTTGGAACGTGGGGTCAAACGTCACCCAACGATTAAAAGTCATACCGTTATTGGCTCTGGTGCAAAAGTGCTAGGCGATATTATTATCGGAGAAAATTGCCGTATCGGTTCTAATTCTGTTGTCGTCAAAAGCATTCCTGATGATTCAACCGCTGTTGGTATTCCTGCACGTATCATTGAAAAAGGTCGTGACAAAAATCCAATGGCACACAATAAAATCCCTGATATTAATAAAGAGCTTTTTATCTACATGTTCAAACGCATTAAAATTTTAGAGGAAGCCGTTTTGAGCACACACAAAGACCTCAAAATCAAAGATGATGAATTGGAAAGTCTCTATAAATGTTTCTTAGAATCTGTTAAAGAGTAAGAAGCAATTTCCAATAATTTTTTTGACTGAAATAGGTAATTTTTCGCTATAATCTGCACGATATTTTTATAAGGGATGTTTCATGCTATCACAAAGAATTCAAGTCTTATCCCCCTCTTTAACTTTAGCCATTACAGCTTTAGCAAGAGACCTGAAAGCACAAGGAAAAGATATTCTGAGCTTTTCAGCGGGAGAACCGGATTTCGACACGCCTCAACGTGTCAAAGATGCTGCTATTGAGGCCATTCAAAAAGGGTGTTCAAAATACACTGCCGTTGCTGGTACCCCAGAAGTTTTAAAAGCTATTGCTGGGAAACTTAAGCGTGAAAATAACCTTGACTATAAACCTTCTGACATCGTTGTTAGTGTTGGTGCAAAGCACTCTTTATTTAACATTTTTCAAGCGATTTTAGATGAAGGTGACGAAGTGATTATCCCGTCTCCTTATTGGGTTACGTATCCTGAAATTGTCAAATACAGTCATGGTACCCCTGTGTTTATCGATACGGATGAATCAACAAAATTCAAAATCACACCGGCACAATTAAAAGCGGCGATTACACCTAAAACAAAAGTCTTGTTACTCAATACTCCTTCAAACCCAACGGGTTCGGTGTATTCAAAAGAAGAATTAAGCGCACTTGCTGACATTTTAAAAGGAACTAAAATTCTTGTTGTCTCTGATGAGATGTATGAAAAGATTTTATTTGACGGATTAAAATTCACTTCAGTTGCTGCTATTAGCGATGATATGTATCAACGAACTATTACCGTAAACGGTTTGAGTAAATCTGTGGCAATGCCAGGATGGCGTTTTGGTTACCTAGCCTGCCCTATGAAAGAAATCGTAAATGCGATTGTTGATCTTCAAGGTCAAAGTACTTCAAACATTAACTCTATTACACAAAAAGCTGCTATTCCAGCGCTTGAAGGTGTTGTAGATGAAGATATTGAAGCAATGCGTGTCGCATTTGAAAAACGTAGAAATCTTGCGTGTGAACTTTTTGGTAAAATTCCAAGCTTAAAAGTAGTGAAACCAGAAGGTGCGTTTTATTTGTATGTGAATACAAAAGCCGTTGAAAATGACTCAATGAAGTTTTGCTCAAAGCTTCTAGAAGAAACGGGTGTTGCTGTTGTTCCTGGTCTTGGCTTTGGAATGGAAGGTTATTTTAGACTTTCATTTGCAACCGATGATGCTACGATTAAAGAAGGCATTGCAAGAATTGCTTCGTTTGTTGAAAACTATAAAAAGTAACTTCTTTAAGGGTGCTTGAAAAAAGCACCCTATTTGTTAAAACTTCTTAAAAAAATCCCATAGTTTTGATACAATTCTGACACTATTTTTACATATATGAAAAAGGAAAGCGATGAACAAGTATGTCATCACACTCGCTAAAACATGTTTGGGCTGTAAAAAGCCATCGTGTCGTACAGGATGCCCTGTTGGTACGCCCATTCCTGAAATGATTCGTCTTTTTTTAGCGGGAGAAATTAAACAAGCAGGAAAAATGCTGTTTGAGAATAATCCACTCTCTGTGATCTGTTCTATGGTCTGTCCTCATGAAAAACACTGCGAAGGTCATTGTATTCTCACCAAAAAAGGAACGGCTGTCAGTGTTGGCAGTATTGAAAATTATATTTCTGATTTGTATATCCATGATGTTCAATTTGAAAAACCGGTTAAAAATGGCCATAAAGTTGCTATTATCGGTAGTGGACCAGCAGGTATTGCACTGGCTGTTATCCTTGCTTCCAAAGGCTATGAGATAACCATGTATGACGCTCACGATAAAATCGGAGGAGTTCTTCGTTATGGTATTCCTGATTTTAGGTTGAATAAAGAGATATTAGACACGATTGAGAGTAAATTACGACAATTGGACGTAACCATTCGCCCTAATATTACGATTGGAAAAAATATCACCATCGGTGATCTTTTTCGCGATGATTTTAAAGCAATTTTTATCGGTACAGGTGTTTGGGCACCAAAAAAACTTGGTATCAAAGGTGAGAGTCTAGGACATGTCCATTTTGCTATTGATTATCTTAAAAGTCCAGATGTCTATCAGCTTGGGAAACGTGTAATCGTTCTGGGTGCTGGCAATGTTGCGATGGACGTAGCGCGAACGGCAGTCAGACATCATGCCAAAGAAGTAATCATTATGTACCGAAAAGGGATGGATGATATGCCAGCATCTAAACATGAAATCGAATGCGCCAAAATCGATGGTGTGAAGTTTGAACTGTATAAACAACCGCTTGAAATTACGGAAGAAGGCGTTAAGTACAACTGTACGGATGGAAGTGAAGAAGAAGGACTTTTAGAAGCGGATTCGATTTTAGTGGCTATCAGCCAAAGTCCAAATGATAATATTATCCAATCAGCTCGTCAAATTGAAGTAGACGGCAAAGGGTTGGTTATTACCGATGAAGATGGTCGTACAACGATGAACGGTGTTTTTGCATCGGGTGATGTCGTCACAGGAGCAAGAACAGTGGTAGAAGCTGTGGCATTTTCAAAACGTGTTGCTGGGGCGATTGAAGAGTATATTGGAACACTTTAATACGAAGGTGTAGGTGTAGCGACTTTACATGTAAAAGATTTACATGTAAAGTCTTACAGACTATTTAGATTCTGCTTCAAAACGAGCTTTTGCATCTTTGAGTGCATTAATAAGCTCATCTAAATTTTCATAGGGAATATGTGCTTTCCAATCCGGTTCATCAGCACTTTTTTTCAATGAAATACCAATGCTGACAACTGGAAATGAACCGTTACCATATGGCTCTTCCAAATGCGAAATGGAGATAGTACCGTTTTTGGTTCCTGATAATGGAAATTTTGTTAAGATTGTATTTTTTCCACCCATAATATGAATTCCTTTACTTTTTTTTGAAAAATTTGGCTATTTTTGCTTGTGTCTTGAGCCACTCGCTTTGGAGCATGAGTGGAAAACCACCATACACTTTACTGCCTTCAATGGATTTAGAAACACCACCTCGTGCAGCAATGGTAGCAAAATCGCCAATTTCTAAGTGACCTGAAGTGGCGCTTTGACCACCCATCACAACATTTCTGCCTAATTTGGTTGAGCCAGAAATACCTGTTTGAGCCACTAAAATACACGCCTCGCCAATTTCACAGTTATGTCCTACTTGAACGAGATTGTCTATTTTTGTCCCTTTGTGGATGATTGTCGAGCCAAAAACAGCACGGTCAATCGTCGAATTTGAACCTACTTCGACATCTTCTTCTAAGATGACGTTGCCACTGTGATAGATTTTAATATGCTCACCCATTTTTGTATGAGCATATCCAAAGCCATCGCTTCCAATAATAGCTCCTGCTTGAATGATACAACGTTCTTTGATGATACTCTCGTCATAAATAACCGCATTCGGGTAAATAACGACATCTTTACCGATATAAACATGAGCGCCAATAGTGACGTGAGGCATAATGTAAGCCCCCTCTTCTATCACGCTACCACTACCAATGACAACATCAGGAGCAATGGTGCATTTAGGTGAAATTATCGCTACCATACTGCTATCGAATGCTTTTTTCGCAAAGTATTTGCTAGCATAAGCCATACTTAAGTGAGGTTGTTCAGAAACAAGTGCTTGTGTTGATTTGGGTAGATACTCTTGATACTGAGCCGATACAATAACCGCACCCGCTTTGGTTGTCTCTAAATCCGACAATAGCTTAGGGTTTTCAAAAAAAGCAATTTGAGAAGGGGTCGCCTCCTTTAGAGTTCCAAAGGAAGCAACCTCAAAATCGTGACCACTAAATTCAATGTGTAACGCTTGCGCAAGAAGGCTTAATTTCATTAGATATCCATTGCAACTGAACCACTTCGAACGATGTCCGTAGGATTGTATTTTTTTACCGCTTTTAAAAAGCTATCAATGCGACCATAATCGTCCGCAACCATTAAAACGATAAAATCTTCTCCACTGCTAGCAATCGTACCATTGTAGGCTTTTAGCATGGCATCGAGTCCATTAAAATCCTCACTGAGAGGTATTTTAACTAAAGCCATCTCTTTTTCGACAAATTCGCCCGATTCAATGACTTTATACGTTGGAATTAGTTTATGCAATTGTTTAACAATTTGCTCTAAAACAGGAGCGTTGCCTGATGTGACAATGGTAAGACGAGACAGATTCGTTTTAGGAATCGGTGCAACCGTTAATGAATCAATATTATAACCACGACCTGCAAACAAACCAGAGATGCGTGATAAAACACCATCTTCATTTAAAACGATAACAGATAAAACTCTTCTAATAGGTTCCATCTCTTACTCCTTATACTCAAGCATCATGTTATACAAGGTTCCGCCCGCTGGAACCATTGGTAAAACATTTTCAAAACGATCAACTTGAACGTCAATCATACAGACGCATTTACTATCAATTGCATCTTGTAACGCTTTATCAAACTCTTCTTTTGTTTTGACTCTAAAACCACGTCCACCAAAACTTTCAACCAATTTAACAAAATCAGGTTGAACGGAAAGGTCCGTTGATGAGTAACGTTTATTGTAAAAGAAGGTTTGCCATTGGCGAACCATGCCTAAAAATTGGTTATTCAAGATAATGTTAATCACCGGAATTTTATTTTCAACGGTTGTCATGAGCTCTTGAATATTCATAAGAATTGAGCCATCACCCGTAAAATTAATAACGGTTTTTTCGGGTACTCCCACTTGCGCTCCCATTGCAGCAGGGAGTCCATACCCCATGGTTCCTAAGCCACCGCTTGTAAGCCATTGTCTTGGATAAGAAAATGGATAAAACTGTGCTGCCCACATTTGATGTTGTCCAACATCGGTACAGATGATGGCTTTATCACCAAGCAGTTGTCCTACACGCTCAATTGCCCATTGTGGTTTTAGAACTTCATTTGAGTCTTCGTATTTTAATGGGTGAATTTCATTGTAACGTTTTAATAAGTCACGCCAAGGCTTGTACTTATTGGCATCAACATGTTCTTTTGCTAATGGAAGCATTGCTTCAACAACGTTTTTAAGATCACCTACAATAGGATAATCAATTGGAACAATTTTACCAATACTGCTTGGGTCAATATCGACATGAATTATTTTGGCGTGTTTAGCAAATTCACTGAGTTTTCCAGTCACCCTATCATCAAAACGAGGACCAAATGCGATCATTAGGTCTGCTTCACTCATCGCCATATTGGCACTGTAACAACCGTGCATTCCGAGCATTCCAAGAAGCAAAGGATTTTCATCGCCCATAACGCCGCGTGCCATTAATGTTTCAACCGCCGGAATACCGCACAGTTCTGCAAATTCTCTTACTTCTGCACTAGCATTTGAGTTAATAGCCCCGCCACCGATATAAAGAACAGGACGTTTTGCCGCAACAATGGCTTCAATTGCTTTTTTAATTTGACGTGGATTGCCTTTATACGTCGGTTTATAGGTTTGCATTTTAATTTCACTTGGATAGCTAAAATGACCAATTTGTGCGGTAACATCTTTTGGGATGTCCACATGAACAGGTCCCGGACGACCACTTTGCGCAATATAAAATGCCTCTTTTAAAATACGGGGCAAATCTTTGACATCTTTAACCAAATAGTTATGTTTAACACACGGACGACTGATACCTACAGCATCAATTTCTTGAAATGCATCGGTTCCAATCATACTAATTGGAACTTGTCCGCTAATAACAACCATAGGAATCGAATCCATATATGCTGTCGCAAGTCCTGTAACGGCATTGGTAAAACCAGGCCCGCTGGTAACAAAGGCAACCCCTACTTTACCCGTTGCTCTTGCATAACCGTCTGCTGCATGTAATGCCGCTTGTTCGTGTCGTGTTAAAATGTGTTTAAAATAGTTTTGTTTATAAACTTCATCATAAACATTCATAATAGCACCACCAGGATAGCCAAAGACGACGCTGACGTTCTCCTTACGTAGTGCTTCTATGACCATTTGGGAACCGCTTAACTCCATGACCTCTCCTTTCATATTTTTATTACGCTTAATGCGTTTTGAATGGTACTAAAGCATGCCAAGACTCTTGGCAGAATGTTCATTTTTTATCAATGTGACTTGGTAAAAAAGTGGGTTATTATAGCAAATAAAGATTAAAGATGGCTATTTTTCGGGGCTTTAATTAAGAAAGTCTCAAAGTGTTACAATTTGCTATGGCTACACCCTCACGTAGCCCATCATCAATGACAACGGTTTTTTCAAATCCTAATTTTTTCATAATTGCTTGTACGAGTAATATTCCAACGATCACAAGGTCTCTTCGATTGGTTCCAGTATAGCGTTCTGCAACAGCTTCTTCCATACGTGTTAATTGAGAATAGGCTTCGTCAAAGTCTTTTACATGTAAAACTTTTCCATTGACTCTTGATGCATCATAGTGCTCATAATCAAGTCCTTCTAAAAAAGCAGCAACCGTAGTGGGTGTTCCAGCAGTTGTTACTAATTGTAAAAAACGAGACGAAATTGGATGAAAGATTTCGATAAATGGTTCAATGGATTGAACAATGCGTGTTACATGGTGTTTCAAATTGTCAGAATAGCGCTCTGCTGTGTTAATAATGCCAAAAGGAAAGCTTTGGCTTGTTTTAATCCCGTCATGGCAAAACGTAATCTCCGTTGAACCTCCGCCTAAATCAAACAAAACATACGTCTTATCATTAAAGCCTTCGCGTTTTAGGGCATGTTCAACGGCTAAGGAGGTAAGATACGCCTCTTTTTCTCCAGAAATAACTTCAAATTTGAGTCCAAAGATTTGCTCGATTTCATGCAAAATTAAAGGAGCATTTTGAGCGATACGCATCGCTTCGGTGGTCACACAAAAGGTTTTTTCTTCTTTAAAGTTAAACTGCTGGGACGCCTCGTACAAAGCATTGAAAATAGCCTCTTTAGCGCTTGGAGAAATCAGACCTGTTACATGTAAATCTTTTGCTGTACGCACAATTTTTTCATAAGCTTTAATTCGCTGTTTTGTCTGACAATCAATCTGTACAATACGTAATGTATTTGAGCCTAAATCGCATCCAATCATAAAATTAAAATCCTTGATTTTTACGAAAAGGCTTCATAATGAGCTTAATGATGTAACGAATAAGGACAAAAAGAAGGTAGAAAATGGCGGTGTATAACAAGGGATGATAAGGCATTTCATGCGTGAATAAATGCTTGAAATGCTCGATAGGATGGGATGCCCATTGATTGATATGCATGCCTATAGATAGAATCAGAAAAATTGCTATAAAAATGAGTAACTCTTTTTTCACGTGATATCACTTTTGAATAATTTTAAAGTGATTGTAAGCAAAAAATACTTAATGAAAGGTTTATATAATGTGATATTATCAATACAATTTTATAAGATTATAAACAACTAAAATAATCAAGTATAATATTTATAATCAAGTAAAGCTTTAGAATGTTAGACGTAAAATGGGGAGACAATCAACAAAAAGGATGGGTAAATTTATGAATTCAGACAAAATCATCGAAGAGATTCTCTGCGAGATTGAAAAGCATGAAGGTGGACTTTCACGCCGTGATGCAATGAAATTATTAGCAGCTTCTCCGATTGCTGCTAGTGTCTTGGCTGGTACGATTGCACCAACACAAGCACATGCCTCTTCAGATGCTAAGGGTAAAATTGTCATTGTGGGTGGTGGTATTGCGGGCATTGCAACAGCCGCACGATTGACGAATAAACTTGCAAATCCAGATATCACCATCATTGAGCCAAATCCAAAATCTGTCTCATATCAGCCAGGGCAAACACTGGTTGCAGCTGGTATTTGGCAAAAAAGTGATATTACCTATGAAACGGCTAACTTTATTCCAAAAGGTGCAAAATGGATTCAAGATAGTGTTGTGGAATTTGACCCTCAAAACAATAAAGTTAAAACAGCAGGCGGTCAAGAAATCGGGTATGACTATTTAGTGGTTGCCGCTGGCTTAATGCTAAATTTTGCAGGCATTAAAGGATTGGAAGGTGAAATTACCTCATGGGGTGATAATGCCATTGTTCGTCAAAAAGTCGGTAAAAATGGCGTCTATTCTATCTACTTTGCTGATGGTGCGGTAGATACGTATAAAGGTATTCAAGAACTTATCGCACAAGCACAAGCCCATACAGGTTCTGAAAAATTACAAGCGCTCTTTACGGATCCTTCAACACCGATTAAATGTGGTGGTGCTCCTAAAAAAATTATGTATTTAATGCATGATCTTCTTTTAAAAGCAGGTGTTCGTGATAAAGTTGAAATGACATTTTGTCCAAGTGGTGATAAAATGTTCGGTGTGCCTGAGTACAATGCTGCTATTTTTGAGCAATTCAAAAAGAGAGGCTTTAAATGGGAATTTAAAACCAATCTTGTTGCGATAGATACTGAAAAGAAAGTGGCAACATTTGAGAATAAGTGGCTTGAAAAAGGTGAATACGATGAAGACCTTAAAGAGTACACGATGATTCCTATGTCCAAAGACATTGAAAAAAAATATGATTTTATTCATATCACACCACCTCAAAAAGCACCTGATTTTATTGGCAAGTCTCCTATTGGTTCTGCTAAAGGATGGGTTCCTGTTGTTAAAGAGACATTGCAACATGTTAAGTACAAAAATATTTTTGCAGTGGGTGATGTTGCAGCACTTCCTATGGGTAAAACAGGTGGTAGTGCCCGCAAAGAGTACCCTGTTGTTGCAGATAATCTTATTGCTGTTATGGAAAAGAAAGAAAAATTACCAGCGGCATATGATGGTTATACGGTTTGTCCTTTGATTACAAGTATTGGTACTGTTATGCTTGCAGAGTTTAACTGGACAGCCAAGCCAACGCCTTCATTCCCTCTTGATCCAACCCAAGAGCGATGGATTTGGTGGATACTCAAAGTGTACTTGTTAAAACCAATGACAGTTTACGGCATGCTCTCTGGTAGAGCCTAATTTCGTTTCAAATTATAATAAGGAAAAACATATGAAAAAAATAACACTCGCATTCTCTATGGTAGCTGCCTTAGTATTTTTGAGCGGATGTGGCGATAATCCAAAATCAGATACAACGAAATACAAATACAGTACGGCAGAAGTTTATAAAGAGACATGTTCTCATTGTCATGGTCTTAAAGGTGAAGGTATTGTTGAGAAAAAAGCACCGGCGATTAACAAAAAATCAGTTCAAGAACTTGAAATGTCACTTTTTGATATTAAAAACGGTGGTTTAGGGCAATCAACAGCGACAGAGCATGAGGTTATGGAACATAATATGAAAAAGTTGGCCGAAAAAGGTTATGATTACGATATTAACGCGATGGCAAATTTTATATACAATAAATTCAATATCACAAATTAAAACGCATGCAGGATGTTTTTTGATAGCAGGTCTATCAAAAAACATCTTCTGAAAGATGGGAATGAACAAAAAAAAAGACGCTGTTTTTGTATGGCCTTTATGCACGCGCATCATTCATTGGATGATTGCCCTCTCCTTTTTTACCTCTTTTATCACCGCTTTTTTTCATGATCTGTTTAAGTGGCATCTTGCTTTTGGCTTTATCTTTGGTATAGGCTTGGTTTATCGCATCGTATGGGGCATTCTAGGTCCTAGTTATGCAACGTTTAAAACCTTTAAGTTAAGCCTTAAAGAACTTCAGCACTATTTTGCCGAAAAAGTCCAAAACAGATGGCGTAAAATCTATGCGGGGCATAATGCCGCATCAAGTTGGTTTACGCTGATTGTTCTTATTTTTGGTTCACTGATTGTTTTAAGCGGACTTATATTGCAAGGCGTACAAGAAGCCAGCGGTATTTTTTCATTTTTGAATGCTCACTATTTTAGAGCATCAACCACACTCTTTTACTTTCACCAATTTCTGTCGTATTTTTTAGCCATATGGGCGATTATTCATATTGTTGGTGTTTTAATTGAGCAGTTTTATCATAAAACACACATGGTTTTTGCCATGGTTACGGGGTATAAAAAAGCGGAAGGCGAAGACGCTGTTGTTTCTTTATGGCATCATCTCTTTGCGTATACGGTGATTCTTTTTTCGATGGTAACACTCTATATGATTGTCTATCACGAAGGAACGTTTTTAACCAAAGAGCGTTTTACTAAGATAGATTATACGACACAAAACAGTGATTTTGCGCAAAAATGCAGTCAATGCCATAAACTCTATCCGCCCTTTATGTTGCCACATGATTCATGGGTTATTTTAATGGACGGATTAGATAACCATTTTGGCGAAGCTATTACAGATAGAAACATTACACGAAGCGAACAGCAAAACATCAAAGGCTATCTTCTCTCACACAGTGCCGAGACATCCAGTCGAAAACTTGCTTTTAAAACCTTAGAATCACTCAAAACCATGCGCCCTATTTCCATGACCAAAGTTCCTTATTGGCGAATGGCTCACTATCATATTGATCCAAGCGTTTATAAACGTGAGAGCATTAAAAACCGCTCGAACTGTTTTGTATGCCATCAAGGATTTGAATACGGTATTTTAGATAATACGCTGATTCATATACCACATTAATTCAGAAAGTATATTATAATGTGTGCTATTGTATTCAATTAAGGAAATTGCGTGAAAAACTTCTTACTCCTTTTCATTTTGGGTAGTATAGTCTCTCTTTTAGGTGCAGAGAATTATCTGCGAGAAGGCGTGATTGCTTACAATGAAAAAGCCTATGCAAGAGCAAAGACATTTTTTGAGTTAGCCGTTGAAAAAGAGAACTCTGCGAATGCTGCTTATATGTTGGGTAAAATGTATTTGTATGGTGAAGGTGTAAAAGTGAATAATGCAAAAGCCATTGAGCTTTTAGATTATGCAAGAGACAATGGAAACATTCCTTCTGGGTGCTATCTCAGTGAAGCCTATATGAATACACAGACCAACACGAGTTATATTGCTTATGGGCTTATGAAAGGGCTAAGACAGCATATTCCTCATTGTAAAAAAATGCTAGAGCGCTACCAATCTTACACGCATTTTTAACGCTTTAATTTCCATGAAATTTTTTGGAAATCATATTTTAGTTATAATAATCCCTAAAAAACGAAGGATAAGCCATGCTTTTAGGCGTAAACATTGATCATATAGCAGTCCTGAGAGAAGCACGTAAGATTAATGATCCTGACCCACTTGATGCCATTTCGCTTGTGAAACGAGCAGGCGCTGATCAAATTACGATTCATTTAAGAGAAGACAGACGTCATATTAATGACGATGATGCTAAGAGAATTATTGAACAGTCCCAATTGCCCATAAACTTAGAGTGCTCTATCAATGAAGAGATTATTGAACAAGTTGTTACATTACATCCCCATCGTGCAACATTAGTGCCAGAAAAACGTGAAGAAGTCACAACCGAAGGTGGGTTGGATGTTGTGAAAAATTTTGATGCAATTCAAAAAATTGCCACGCGTTTCAAAAAAGAGCATATAGAACTTTCTTTGTTTATTGACCCAACTCATGCGATGATTGAAGCGGCACATCAACTCAAAGCGGAATGGATAGAGCTCCATACGGGTTTGTATGCTAATATTTATGCGATGCTCTACTCGAATCTTTCACGTTCAAAGCATAGTATTAAAGCATTAGAACTAGACCGTGCAACTTTACATGTAAAACTAGAAGAAGCAACGCATATGATAGAAAAATATGCAAAACAAGCGCATCAATTAGGACTAAAAGTTGCCGCAGGACACGGGCTGAATTATCATAATGTGAAACGTATTGTGGCAATTTCTGAAATTGAAGAGCTCAATATTGGGCAGAGTATTATCGCGCGTTCTGTATTTGTAGGTTTTGAGCAAGCCGTAAAAGAGATGTTAGGATTAGTACAATGATGAAAAAAATAGCAATCAGTATCGGTGATTTAAATGGGATAGGATTGGAAATTGCACTGAAAGCACATGAAGAGGTGAAGCAAATCTGCCAGCCTATATACTGCATCAATGAAAATATGTTGGCATGGGGTGCAGCTCTTTTAGGAATTGATGTGCCTTCTGATTTTGAAATCAGAGACTGTGGTAAACTCTTTGAGATTCAACCAGGTATTTGCTCGGCAGAAGCTGGAGAAAGTTCTTATGATTCTTTTATCACAGCGGTTGCGCTAGCAAAAAGCGATGAAGTCAGCGGTATTGTGACACTTCCTATCAATAAAGAGTCTTGGGCAATGGCTGGATTGGAATATAAAGGGCACACAGATGCTCTGAGTGATTTGCTTGGGTGTGAAGCCATCATGATGTTAGGATGTGAAGAGATGTTTACGATTCTTTACACCCATCATATTCCGCTTAGAGAAGTTTCCCATGAAATAAAAGCGAAAAAACTAAAGCCATTTTTACTTAAAGTTTACGAAGAGCTAGGGATTGAGCGTATCGCTGTTTTGGGGCTAAATCCTCATGCCGGAGACCATGGTGTCATTGGAGATGAAGACGAAGAGATTGAAAAAGCTATTCACAAAACAAATCACTTTTTGGAACGAGAAGTCTTTTTTGGCCCTTTTGTCCCTGATATGGCTTTTACAAAGTACAATCGTGAAAAATTTAAATATTTTGTCTGTATGTATCACGATCAAGGATTGATTCCGCTCAAAGTGCTCTACTTTGATGAAAGTATTAATGTAAGTCTTAATGCTGGAATTGTCAGAACATCAGTCGATCATGGCACTGCATTTGATATCGCCTATAAAAATGCGGAACCTTCGCTTTTAAGCTATATTAATGCCGTGAAAGAAGCTGTTAAATTAGCATCAGCCAAAACACTTTTGACCTTCTAACTTCAAGTAACACTAAGAGTAGAAATGTAATAATAATACCAAATATATTTGAGTATTATTTAAATAACTCTTAAATATTATCCTAACGTTAAAGTGATGGAGGAAAATTCGATGCATATACCTGATGGTTATCTCTCCCCAATAACATGTATCGCTACATATGCGGTTACTTTACCTTTGTGGGTTATTGCGTTTAAAAAGCTGAAAGAGCAACTCGATGAGACAACCTTGCCGCTTATCGCTTCATTAAGTGCGCTTAGTTTCATTATTATGATGTTTAACATCCCTATTCCTGGTGGAACGAGCGGACATGCCGTTGGTGCTGCCTTAATTGCAATTTTATTTGGGCCTTGGGTCGCTTCTTTGTGTGTAAGTTTGGTTCTTCTCATTCAAGCGCTTGTTTTTGGTGATGGCGGAATGACAACATTTGCGGCAAATTCTCTGGCAATGGGATTTGTAGCATCCTTTTGTGCGCATTATGTTTTTTCCAAAATGAATACAAAAGCCTATGCCCCTTTTATTAGCGGCTGGGTAGGCATTGTTACTTCATCAGTCGTAGTGGCTGTTTTATTAGGCATTCAACCGCTCATTGCTACGGCTGCCAATGGTGAACCTTTGTATTTTCCTTTTGGGTTAGGCTTGGCTCTTCCTGCTGTGGTGGGCTCGCATATACTATTCTTTGGCATTGTAGAAGGTATTTTTACTGGATTGGCATATCGTTATATTGTCAAAAATCGTATCTATAAAGGAGTTAAAGCATGAAAAAGATTTTTATTCCTTTACTCATTTTATTGGTGTTGGTTCCGTTGGGCTTGTTGAGCGAAAATCCTGCATGGGCAGAATGGGAAAATGAGTATTATCAAGAAGTATTAGGCTTTATTCCAAAAGGGATTGAAAATGCGTTTCATGTAAAAGCGCTTATTCCTGATTATTCTATTGCGGGGATGAATGACGTTATTGCGTATTATCTTTCCGGGTTATTAGGCGTTGCGATTATTTTTGGAATTTTTTATTTTCTTGGGAGAAAAATTGCGCGATAAGCTTCTTTTTGGCTTCTATCTTATAGGGCTAGGGATTATACTCTCTAGCCACACTCTTGGTTTGTTAGGTATCTATACGCTTTTCTTATTGCTTTTAGCACGTAAAGAGTGCTTTAGGCTTTTTAAACGTGCTCTTAAATCCATTCTTTATTTCAATCTTGTCATTAGTATTGGCTATATTCTAATGGCAATACTCCATCAACGCGCATGGATTAATTATATTCTTTTATTTAATATACGTGTTTTTAATTTAACGCTTTTGACACTCCTTTTTACCCACTACGCTAATATCGCTCAAGCGCTTTCATTTTCAAAAACACTGAGTTTCTTATGGACGATTTCACTGTCTCAAATTTACAGTTACCAAAAAAGTTATGATAATTTTATGCTCTCTTTGAAGAGTCGCATGATTAAAAAAATGGGTGAACGAGCCAAGAAAGAGTTTATCGCGTCTGTTTTTGGGTATTTTTTCAAAAAAGCGTTGTATGATAGCGAAGAAAAAAGTTTAGCGCTTAAAGCAAGGGGACTGTTTGATAAAGATTGAAAATTTAAGCTATCAGTATGAAACAAAAAAGGTTTTAAATCAACTCTCCTTTGAGATTAAAGCAGGTGAAAAAGTTGTTTTATTGGGAAATAATGGCAGTGGGAAAAGTACGCTTTTACGTATTTTAGCCGGATTGTATTTTGGTGAGGGCAATTATTTTTATAAAGAACAGTTATTGACTAAAAAAAGTATTACCAAAAGCTTTCGCAAAGAAGTTGGTATTTTATTTCAAAATCCTGACACCATGATTTTTAATCCTACTGTTTATGATGAAATCGCTTTTGGATTGCGTGAATTTGATGTACCTGATATCGATGAGCGCATTAGAGCAATGGCGGAGAAGTTTCAACTAACATCCCATTTAGAGAGTTCACCTTTAAAGCTAAGCGGTGGTGAAAAACAACGTGTTATGCTTTGTGCGATTTTGGTACTTGAGCCAGAAATGCTTTTATTGGATGAACCAACCGCCAACATGGACCCAAAAACAACAGGTTGGTTTGTGGATTTGCTCTCTGAAATGCACATTACAACGCTTATTTCAACCCATAATATTTCATTGGCGTATGAATTAGGCGATAGAGCACTGGTCTTAAATGACCAACATGAACTTATTTACAATGGAAGTGTTGAAACACTCATGGGCGATAAAAAAACATTGATTGCAGGAAATTTATTGCATATTCATGCGCATAAGCACAAAGATTTTCATCATTCCCACTATCACATGCACCATTTTTAGGAAGCGCGCATAAGCTTTACATGTAAATCTATTAATGTCTTTATGCTCTTATATGCATCATCATTATAGAGCGTCATGTTACTGTGTTTAGGTTTTTTATACACATGGTCGTAATATTCCACCAACAATAATCGAGCGACACATTGCAAATCTTTTTTTTCATAGGCTTCTAGAACAGCTTCTTTAATTGTTTTTTGTATGTAAGGCGCTATCGTTTGCATCGCGTGGTGAAAAAAAGAAGACGTTATGCTTTGATAATCTATTAAAATACGCTCAATACGTTGCTCAATAGGGGCACTCACTTCAATACGAAATCCATTGTGTATCCGTGTATGCAACAAAGAAGGGATAGTAAGTTTCCCCAAACGTTTACTCTCAGCCTCTACAAAAATATATGTTTGAGGATCAATAGCACTGAGCGTTTCAAAGAGCGTATTTTCAAATGCCTTTTGCGAAGGCTGAATGCCTTTGATACTTCCAAACGTTGAGCCTAAATGATTGGCAAGTTTTTCAAGATCAAGAGATGGATGCACTTCTTGAAGAAGCTCACTTTTTCCACATCCCGTGTTCCCACCTAAGAGAATAAAACGCTCATGTGGCAGTGTCTCAAGATAGGAAAGGACATGGTAGCGGTAACTTTTGTAGCCACCTTTTAGACGGTATACTTGGTAACCTATATGGGAGAGAATAATAGCAATCGAGCTAGACCTCAAACCTCCACGTGCACAATAAATACCAATTTTAGAACCTATTTTATACGTCTGCGCAATCAATTGCAGATGATTCGCAACATTAGAGCAAATATAGCGCGCACCTAATATCTTGGCATCATTGTGCGATACTTGTTTATAGATAGTGCCAACTTCTTCATGTTCGGCATCGTTGAGTGCGTAAAAATTTTCAGCTTTAGAAATGTGTGATTCTTGGTATTCCTTGGGTGAGCGCGCATCTATGAGGAGATGAAACGTTGATTCTTGGGCAATGAACGCATCAATCTCTAGTTCAATTAACATGGGAGATACTCAGGCACCAACTCTAAAATTTTAGTATAAATTTTTTCAAAATCATTTCCATAGACTCTTGTATCGGCAATAGTTGTAATAAAATTGGTATCGCCAAGCCATCTTGGGATGACATGATAATGGATATGTTCTGCAATACCTGCCCCTCCACTTTTACCAAGATTCATACCCAGATTAACACCTTGCGCACCGATGCCCTCTTTGAGCATTTTAACTGCGCATTGTGCTAAGTGAGAGATGTGTATCCAAATTTCAGGATCAAGCATCTCTAATGCTTCTGTGTGATGATGGGGAATAATCATAAAATGTCCGGGAGTATAAGGATAACGATTCATGACAATAAAACAGTGTTCATCACGGTATAAAACGTGGTGTTGTGTGTCTAATTCGGGATGATTCGAGATATGACAGAAAACACACCCTTCTGTTTTTTCACTAAAATAAGATTCTCGCCAAGGAGCATACATGTAATTCATTAATCGACCTTTTTTATGGCTTCTAATGAGGCTTGGATATCATTTTCGCGCATAAAATATTCGCCAATTAAAAAGGCATCAGCCCCAATTCTGCTCAAATGCTTGATGGTCTCTTTGTTATTCAGCCCACTCTCTGCAACGATAATTTTCCCTTGAGGAATGAGCGGCATGAGTTTTTCAGTTAGGCTCATATCCATTTCAAATGTTTCGAGATTGCGATGGTTGATACCAATGATGTTTGCACCCGCAAAAATAGCTTTGATAAGGTCTTCTTTATCGTGAATTTCTACTAAGACTTCTAATCCTAGATGCAAGGCATACTCTAAAAGATGTTTTAACTCTTGCTTGGACAATGCTTTAGCAATCAATAAAATAAAATCTGCACCATACACCAGTGCTTCGAGTATTTGATACTCATCAACAATAAAATCTTTACGCAAAAGCGGTGTAGGAACATAACGGCGAATTTGAGTTAGATACTCTAAATCTCCTTTAAAATAATGCGGCTCGGTTAAAACAGAGATAGCATCTGCCCCACCTAATTCATATGCTTTGGCTATGAGTAAAGGGTCAAAATCCTCTTTAATAATTCCTTTGCTTGGACTTGCCTTTTTGACTTCGGCAATAATTCGGTATGGATTTTCGGGTGTTGATTTGAGGTAAGGTTTAACATCTCGAGGCATGAAAGGATTGTATGCCAAGCTTCTGCCTAACCAGTCTATCGTGAACTCTTTTTTCTTTTTTTCTAAATCTTCTCTGGTTCGTTTGATAATTTCATCTAAAATCATAGTGGTTTCTCTTGTGTCGTGTTCATGTCTTTGTTCATGTCTTTGTTCATG
>MTLD01002448.1_pt1 | contig 69542 bp, 60 predicted proteins | sample 1982471 | NCBI WGS metagenome assembly MTLD01 (sample SAMN05712604, study PRJNA340218) | biofilm metagenome | isolation source: sample SPM anode biofilm adapted to -50 mV | place: USA | collected 2012-02-03
GTAACCGGATGGAGTTAGTCGCGTCCTTTATGCCGGAAAGGTGATATTTGCTTACGAAAGAGATGACTTATTTCATTCAGTTATCGCCGGCCAGGCATTGAGGGCCTGACCGGACAGAATATTAAATAGCTTCCAGGCGGGCATAGGCAACAACCAGCCATTTGCTGCCAGCAGTGGCAAAGTTCACCTGCACCCGGCTTTGTGCACCGACACCTTCATAGTTCAGCACCACACCTTCACCAAAGGTCGGATGCAGCACCCGCTGACCCAGTTTAAAACCGGTGCTGGCGAAACTATCCTGCAGCTTTTCCTGACTGAAACGGCTTTGCGACTGAGCGCTGTTACTCCAGCCTACCTGTGTCCGCAGCCGGATTTCTTCCAGACAGTCACTCGGTAACTCTTTCAGAAAACGGCTGGGGCGGTTGTAACTTTCTTTGCCATACAGACGACGACTTTCGGCATGAGTGAGATAGAGTTTCTGCATGGCACGGGTCATGCCGACATAACACAGGCGGCGTTCTTCTTCGAGGCGTCCCGGCTCTTCGGCACTTTGCTGGCTGGGGAACATGCCTTCCTCAACGCCGATCATAAAGACCAAGGGGAACTCGAGCCCCTTGGCACTGTGCAGTGTCATCAGCTGTACGGCTTCGTCAAATTCATCCGCCTGTTTATCGCCGGACTCCAGCGTGGCATGTGCCAGAAAGGCGGTCAGCGGGCTCATATCCAGATATTCTTCGGCCGGGCGGAACAAGCGGGTGGCGTTGACCAGCTCTTCCAGGTTTTCGATACGGGACTGGCCTTTTTCACCTTTCTCGTTTTCGTAATGCATCCACAAACCGGATTGGCGGATCACGCGATCGACCTGCACATGCAAGGGTAGCTCTTCGGTATCGCTTTCCAGCTGATTGATCAGTGCGAGAAAGTTACGCACGGCACTGGCCGCACGCCCGGCCAGCACACCCTGTTCACACAATTGCCAGGCGGCCTGCCACAGGTTCAGACTGCGGTCACGGGCCGCTTCCCGGATAAGGCCCAGCGTACGATCGCCGATACCGCGGGTCGGGGTGTTAACGACGCGTTCAAAGGAGGCATCGTCACTGTGATTGCTGATCAGTCGCAGGTAAGCGATGGCATCTTTGATTTCCTGACGTTCAAAGAAGCGCAGACCACCGTAGATCCGATACGGTAACTGCTCCTGCATCAGTGCTTCTTCCAGAATGCGCGACTGGGCGTTATTGCGGTATAAAATGGCGGCGTCCAGCAGACTGTTACCCTGTTCGCGCCAGGCCTTCAGACGACTGACCACAAAGCGGGCTTCATCAATTTCATTGAAGGCGGCATAGACGGAGATCGATTCGCCGGCGACGCCATCGGTCCAGAGTTCTTTACCCAGACGGGCGGAGTTGTTGGCAATCAGCTGGTTAGCAGCCTTCAGTATGGTGCTGGTGGAACGGTAATTCTGTTCCAGACGGATGGTCTGGACATCGTCGAAATCCTGCATGAAACGCTGGATGTTTTCCACGCGGGCGCCACGCCAGCCGTAGATGGACTGGTCATCATCCCCCACGATCATCACCTTGCTGCTGTCACCGGCAAGCATGCGGATCCAGGCATACTGAATGCCGTTGGTATCCTGAAATTCGTCGACCAGAATATGGCGGAAACGTTGCTGGTAGTGTTCCAGCAAATGAGGTTTATGCAGCCACAACTCATGGGCGCGCAGCAGCAGTTCGGCAAAATCGACTAAGCCGGCACGATCACAGGTTGCCTGATAGGTAGCATAAATTTGCTGATAGATACGGCCCACCGGATCATAGACATCAATATGGTGCGGACGTAAGCCTTCGTCTTTTTTGCTGTTGATATAACCGGCCACCGCACGGGGCACCCACTGTTTTTCGTCCAGATTGAGGTTACGCAGAATGCGTTTCAGTAACCGCAGCTGATCATCGCTGTCGATGATCTGAAAATCTTCCGGCAGATTGGCATCCAGCGGATGAGCCCGCAGCAGACGATGAGCCAGACCATGAAAGGTGCCGATCCACATGCCGCCACGGCCAAATCCGAGACTGTTTCCGAGCAGACGTTCGATACGTCCGCGCATCTCAGCGGCCGCTTTATTGGTGAAGGTTACGGCCAGAATGCTGTGCGGGGATACCTGCTCGATCTGTAATAACCAGGCAATGCGATGAACTAGCACCCGGGTCTTGCCACTGCCGGCACCGGCCAGTACCAGCATGTTTTGCAGCGGAGCTGCAACGACGTCGCGTTGTTTATCGTTCAGACCATCCAGCAGGTGGGAGATATCCATCACAGCTCCAGAAATAATGCCTCACCCGGCTTGAACAGGGGTGGGTTTTTATACAGTAAAAAAAGATTATACCTGTTGTTGTCTGCAGACCCAACAGACAAAAAAGCCGGAGAATAACCCCGGCTCATGTGCAACAGGTAAGCTTATACTTCGACCTGTACGCCCATTTCCACCACCCGATCGGCCGGAACATGGATAAAGTCGTTGGTACGTAGTGAGTTTTTACTCAGCCAGATAAACAGGGCTGCCCGTAGCCGCGCCAGTATTGATCGATGTGACGGGATCAATGTTTCCCGTGACAGGAAGAAGGAAGTAGTGTTCAGATTGAACGCCATGCCTTTCATCGCACAGCGACGGAATACCTCATACACATCCGGTGTTTCATGGAAACCGTAGGTTGCCGAAATTCGCCAGACATTCGGTGATAACATATCAATCTGAATATGCTGATCCGGGTCAACATACGGCACGTCCTGAGTGCGGAAAGTCATCAGTACGATCCGTTCATGCAGAACATGATTGTGATTCAGATTATGCAGCAAGGCATGCGGAATACCCTGCTGGGTCCGGGACAGATAAATGGCTGTGCCTGGTACTTTCTGAGGGGTTTCTTTTTCCACCATAGCAACAAAACTTTCCAGCGGCATACTCATGCGGCTGAGTTGCCGCAACAGCAGGAAACGTTCCCATTTCCAGGTCGCCATCACCATGAACATGATGGCGCCGAGCATAACGGGTAGCCAGCCACCAGCCAGAAATTTAACCACGTTTGCCAGAAACAGCGGCACATCGATAATCAGCAGACAGATAAGGATTATTTTGACCAGACGGCGCGGCCAATCCCAGTTATAACGGGCTACGGTACAGGCAAGAATAGTGGTGATCACCATGGTGCCGGTAACCGCAATACCATAGGCGGCAGCCAGATTGGTTGATGCCTGAAAGGTCAGGACAACAATCAGTACGGCAATGTACAGCATCCAGTTAACGAACGGGATATAGATCTGTCCGGCTTCCACTTCTGATGTATGCAGGATGCTCATGCCTGGCAGATAACCCAGACGTACCGCCTGACGGGTTAGCGAGAAAACCCCTGAGATCACCGCCTGCGAAGCGATCACGGTAGCTAGGGTCGACAGAATAACCATCGGGAAGACCAGCCACTCCGGTGCCAGCATAAAGAACGGGTTTTTGATCGCTTCCGGATTACTCAGCAACAGTGCACCCTGCCCAAAATAGTTCAGGACTAATCCCGGCAACGCTATTGTGAACCAGGCTAGTTGGATGGGGAATTTACCGAAATGTCCCATGTCGGCATATAATGCTTCAACACCGGTAATCGCCAGTACCACCGAGCCCAGAGAGAAAAAGGCAACCATTTTATGGGTGATAAAGAACTGGATCGCCCAGTGCGGATGAAGCGCAGCGAGAACCTGCGGGTTTTTGAAGATACTGATAGCGCCGAGTGTACCGAGCGAAAAGAACCAGAGCAGCATCACCGGACCAAATAATTTACCGACACTGCCGGTACCGTGTTTCTGGATCATGAACAGCGCGGTCAGTACTGCAATCGCGACAGGCAGAATGTAGGGACTCAGTGCCGGTGTGGCAACACTTAGCCCTTCCAGTGCAGAAAGCACCGACATGGCCGGGGTGATCACCACCTCACCATAAAAGAAACCGCCGCCGATCAAACCCAGCACCAGTAACATGGTTGTGGTTCCGGCATAAGTGTTGCGGCCGGCCAGTGACATCAGGGTCAGGATACCGCCTTCACCACGGTTATCGGCACGCAGTACGAATGCCAGATATTTCACCGAAACGACCAGAATCAGAGCCCAGAAAATCAGCGACAGAAAGCCGAACACCACCGGTTGTGTGGGTGCCAGACCAATATGCGGGGAAAAACACTCTTTGAAGGTATACAACGGGCTGGTGCCGATATCACCATACACCACGCCGATCGCTGCCAGCGTAACAGCAGGCAATGATTGTTTCTGATGCGAATCCATGTGATTACCAGTCATCCTTAGCGTTCTATACGATCAAAGTGTATAGCTGGTTCTGTTTCCTGCTGCTGACCTGGTGCTGGTTGTGCCTGTTGTTGTTCCAGGTTTTCCAGATAGTCGTGTACACGAAACCGCTTATTGTGTGCGGGAGATACCGGCTCAGCTTGTGATGCCGGCGGTTCTTCTGTATAGCCGGAGAAATCATCACGATCGCGATTCAGACGTGATTTAGCTCGGCCTGAGTTTTTTGGCACGGACGGGCGGTTCTGCGCGACAGTTTTTTTGCGGGCGGCAAGAGACGACCGGCTGTTACTGGTTTTTGGTGCTGCAAAAAATGAATGCAACAACCAGCGCAGCGACAATGTACTAATGACAATGATGGCAACTCCGATCGCAGCATAAAACCGGCTACTGCCGGTGGATGCCGATTCAATCAGCGGTTGCCAGTCTGGCTGTGCAGCCAGATCCTGTTCCAGTACGTCCGGAAACAGCATGCGGAGCATGAATAAAATATCTGCCAGCAAAGTGATGAATACACCGGTCTTAAATAATCCGGGTACCAGCAACAGCAATACGCCAGCGATAAAAAGCATTACGCCGCCACCAATAAAAAGGGTATCGACAAACTCAGTGACCGGAACTGCGTAAGCCAGCGAAGGCAACAGCAGTAATCCGCTACTGAACAGGAGTTTTCTGATTTTGTTCATACAACCGTAACTGACTTATCTGAGGGTCTGTTAATCGGCGCAATACTAGCACAGAAGCAAACGTAAAGTGCATTGCCGGCGGAAAAACCAGCGCAGATGGTAGCCGGATGACGAGCTGTTCCGGAAAGAAAAAAGGCTTTATATCAAAGATATAAAGCCGGAGCGGCAACATGCCGGAAAAGACCAAAATAACCCGTTGCCGGGTCAGAACCATCCGTTAATCAGTTACGATTGTGTTTGATTCCCTCATTCTGGTTGATGACGATTCATTACTTTTGCTGCCAGCCACCACCTAATGCTTTAAACAGGCTGACCCGGTTGCTGAGCAGGGCAAGGCGGGTACTGACCAGTCCCTGTTCCGCAGAGAACAGCGAGCGCTGGGCATCCAGCAGTGTCAGATAACTATCAACCCCTTTCTCGTAACGGCTTTGTGCCAGCTGGTAATAGGTTTTGTTGGCATCCACCAGCGCTTGTTGTGCCTGTAATTGTTCGCGGTAGCCATCCTGCGCAGCCAAACCATCAGAGACCTCTTTGAATGCGGTCTGAATCGCTTTTTCATAGGTTGCGACTTCGATCTTTTCCTGCACTTTGGCTACATCCAGTTGTGCATCGCGGCTGCCCCAGTCAAAGATTGGCAGATTGATGCTTGGCTGGAATAACCAGGTACCTGAGCCCGAGTCAAACAGATTGCTCAGCGAGGAGCTCATGCTGCCGGCATTTGCGGTCAGGCTGATAGTCGGGAAGAACGCTGCCCGTGCCGCACCAATATTGGCATTAGCCGCTTTCAGCGCATGTTCTGCCGCCAGAATATCCGGACGGCGGGTCAGCAGGGTAGACGGTATATCGGCACCGAGCGGTGACAGTAATGTCAGATCCTGTTCCGGTAAGCCGGAAGATAGGCCTGCCGGAATATTAGTACCCATCAGCAGACGCAGCGCATTTTTATCCAGTGCGACCTGACGGCGGTACTGTGCCAGACTTGAACGAACACTCTCTAAGTTAGATCGGGACTGACTGACATCAAGCGAAGACGAGATCCCCGCCTGATAGCGTTGTTCAATCAGCTGATAACTCTGTTCATAGCTTTTTGCTGTCTGCTCGGCCAGCTGCAGCAGGTCCTGATCCGCCAGCAGTGTCATATAGGCAGTCGCCACGTTGGCAATCAGACTAAGCTGTGTGCTGCGTTGTGTTTCTTCCTGTGCCAGATAATTTTCCAGCGCCTGATCTTTCAGACTTTGCACCCGGCCAAACAGATCCAGCTCATAGGCACTGATTCCGACAGTTGCCGTATCTGTATTACTGATGGAATCATAAGCTAATTGCCGGGTCTGAGAGCCGGAAGCTGTCAGCGTTGGTAATTGTGCAGCCCGCTGGATGCGGTATTGAGCCTGATAGGCTTCCACATTCAGAATGGCGATCCGCAGATCGCGGTTGTTCTGTAATGCGGTATCGATCAGTTTTTGCAGCGCAGGATCTGTAAATGCCTGCTGCCAGTCAGTTGCTTTTACCGCAGCGATGGTGCCGGCGGATGAAGTATCGTATCCGGCAGGGATAGGGGCGGCCGGACGCTGATAGTCCGGTGCCAGTGAACAGCCTGCCAGTAACAGGGAAACCAGGAACGCGATAGGGCGCTTAATCATGACGTTTCTCCGCAGAAGTCGGGGCGCGTAACGAATGACGATGCTTACTGAAGTACTTCATAACCAGTACGAAGAAGCTCGGTACATAAAAGATAGCAAGAACTGTCGCTGCGATCATCCCGCCGGTCACACCGGTACCGATCGCATGACGACCACTGGCACCAGCCCCGGAGCTGATTACCAGCGGGAATACACCGAGGATAAAGGCCAGAGAGGTCATTAGAATCGGGCGCAGACGCATACGGGACGCTTCAATGACCGCCTGACGGATCCCCATTCCCTTGTCGAACAGCTCTTTGGCAAACTCAACGATCAGTATGGCGTTTTTCGCTGCCAGCCCGATAGTCGTTAACAAGCCGACCTGGAAGAAGATATCGTTCGATAATCCGCGCAATGTCGCTGCCGCTAATGCACCTACTACCCCCAGTGGCACAATCAGCATCACCGAGAACGGGATGGTCCAGCTTTCATATAACGCTGCCAGACACAGGAATACCACCAGCAGTGAAATGGCATACAGCGCTGGTGCCTGACTACCGGATTCCTGTTCCTGATAAGAAAGGCCTGTCCACTCGAAGCCAATACCTTCCGGTAACTGACTGATTAATCTGGTCATGGTCTCCATAGCTTCACCAGTGGTATAGCCTTCGGCAGCTTCACCTACTATATCTATGGCAGATGAGCCGTTATAACGTTCCAGACGTGGCGAACCATAGCTCCAGTTACCTTCCGCAAAGGCCGAGAACGGTACCATCTGTTCCTGAGTATTACGCACATACCACAATTGCAGATGTTCCGGTTGCATGCGGAATGGCGCATCAGCCTGTACATATACTTTTTTCACACGACCACGATCAATGAAGTCGTTAACGTAGTTTGAACCCCAGGCAGTTGATAACGTACTGTTGATATCACTGACCGTCAGACCCAAAGCCATCGCTTTTTCATAGTCGATATTGATGTTGTATTGCGGTGTATCTTCCATGCCATTCGGACGGACGCGGGTCAGCGAAGGCTCTTTGGCTGCCATACCCAGTAACTGATTACGAGCCTCGATCAGTTTCTCATGGCCTAAACCACCACGATCCTGCAGGTAGAGGTCAAAACCACTGGAGTTACCCAACGCCGGAATACTTGACAGGTTGAAAGCGAAGATTGACGCATCTTTGATCTGTGAAAACGCACCCATGGCCCGGCCGATAATGGAACTGGCCGCATCTTCGGAGGCTTCACGTTCACTCCAGTCTTTCAGCTTAACGAATGCCAGACCCATGTTCTGTCCGCTACCGGCAAAACTGAAACCAGCCACGGTAAACACCGACTCGACGTTCTTTTTCTCAGCAGTAGTGAAGTGATCAGAAACTTTATCCAATACTTTCAGGGTTCGCTCCTGGGTAGCACCGGTAGGCAGCTGCACCATGGTCAGCGCAATACCCTGATCTTCTTCCGGCAGGAAGGAGGTTGGCATGCGCGTGAATAACCAGACCAGCCCCAGCAACAGTACCGCATAAATCACCAGCATACGTCCACTGCGTTGCAGTATCCGGCCTACCGTATTGCGGTAACGGCGGCTGTTGCGTTCGAACATATGGTTAAACCAGCCAAAGAAACCGGTCTGAATACCATGATCACCCTTTGGAACCGGCTTCAGCATGGTGGCGCAAAGTGCCGGGGTCAGGATCAGAGCCACAACAACGGACAACGCCATTGCCGAGACGATAGTCAGCGAGAACTGACGGTAGATCGCCCCCGTGGAGCCGCTGAAGAATGCCATCGGCACAAATACGGCTGACAGCACCAGTGCAATACCGATCAGCGCACCGGTGATCTGATCCATGGATTTCCGGGTAGCTTCCAGCGGTGACAAGCCTTCCTCAGACATCACTCGTTCGACGTTTTCAACGACGACGATCGCGTCATCCACCAGCAGACCGATGGCCAGCACCAGCCCGAACATGGTCAGGGTGTTAATGGTATAACCGAATACCGACATGATGCCGAATGTACCCAGCAGAACTACCGGTACGGCAATGGTCGGGATCAGGGTCGCCCTGAAGTTTTGCAGGAACAGATACATGATGAAGAACACCAGTATCACTGCTTCAACCAGCGTTTGCGCTACTTCAGAAATAGAGATTTTAACGAAGGTAGTTGTATCAAACGGATAGACAACCTTCAGACCCGTCGGGAAGTATTTTGAGAGCTCAGCCATTTTGGCTTTAACCAGTTCGGCTGTATCCAGCGCATTTGCATTACTTGCCAAACGGATAGCAATACCTGATGCCGGTTTACCATTATAGCGGCTGACAGAGTTATAGTTTTCAGCTCCCAGTTCTACCCGGGCCACATCACGCAGACGTACCTGTGAACCATTGGTATTTACTTTCAGCAGGATGTTTTTAAATTCATCCATGCTGGTCAGACGACCCTGACCGGTGATGGTGGCATTAAACTGTTGTCCGGCAACCGCAGGGGTAGCACCCAGCTGACCGACTGAGATCTGTGTATTCTGTGAGGTAATAGCGCTGGTGACATCGCCCGGTGTCAGATTGAAGCTGTTAAGTTTGTTCGGATCCAGCCAGACACGCATCGCATACTGCGAACCAAAGATCTGCACGGTCCCCACACCTTTGATACGACTGAGCGGTTCTTTGATGTTGGTGACCATATAGTCACTGATATCGGATTGATCCATCTCCCCATTTTCAGAGATCAGACCCGCGACCATCAGAAATGATTCGGTGGATTTTTCGACGCGAACCCCTTGATCCTGTACTGTTTGTGGCAGCGAACTTAATGCCTGCTGTACCTTGTTCTGTACCTGGATCTGAGCTGTATCGGCATTTGTACCGGCAAGGAAACTTAATGAGACCGTCACATTACCGCTGGAGTCACTTTGTGATGACATATACAGCAGGTTATCAATACCGGTCATGTTCTGTTCCAGTACCTGGGTCACACTGTCTTCCACCGTCTGGGCTGAGGCCCCCGGGTAGCTGGTACTGATACGCACGGATGGTGGTGCAATAGTCGGATATTGCTCTATTGGTAAAGAACGGATTGCCAGTGCCCCGGCAAGCATGATCACTATTGCGATTACCCAGGCGAAAATCGGGCGATCAATAAAAAATCTGGACATAACGACTCCGCGGATAATTACTGTTTGGTAGCCGGACTGGCTGCGGTCAGTGAGGCAACATCAACGTTTTTAGCACTGACTTTCATTCCTGCTTTTACTTTCTGGGCACCATTAACAATGATCCGGTCGCCGGCATTCAGCCCGTCTTTAACCAGCCAGTTGTTATTGATACTGCGCACGGTTTCAAATGCTTTCTGTTCAACCTGATCCTGCGCATTAACAACCAGGACGGTAGCTTTACCCCGTGGATCATGGCTGACCGCCAGTTGCGGTACCAATAAGGCATCTTTCAGTGTGGCTTCGCTCAGTTCAGCCCGGACAAACATGCCTGGCAGTAGCTGCAGGTCATTGTTGGCAAAAATAGCGCGCACGGTGACACTGCCGGTACCTTCATCCACCGTGACGTCAGAGAACTGTAATTTGCCACTCTCGGTGTAATAAGAGCCGTCTTCCAGTAATAACTTAACTTTTGCTTCCTGAGGGCCGGCCTTTTCCAGCTGACCTTCTGCCAGTGCTTTTTTCAGTTTCAGTAATTCACTACTGGACTGACTGACATCCACATACAGCGGATCCAGCTGCTGAATGGTCGTTAATGCGGTGGTCTGCTGTGCGGTGACCAGTGCGCCTTCTGTGACGGTGGATTTACCGATACGGCCAGAAATCGGCGCTTGCACCTTGGTGTATTCCAGATTGATACGGGCGGTATCAACCGCGGCTTTTGCCGAAGCTACATCAGCGACCGCCTGTTTCCAGCTGGCTTCAGCATCATCATTTTCCTGACGGCTGACCCCATTGGTTTTACTCAGATCGCGGTAGCGTTCAGCTTTCAGGCGTGCGATTGCTTCTGATGCCTTGGCGCGTTCCCAGGATGCTTTCGCACTGGCCAGACTGGCTTCATAAGTTGCAGGATCGATCTGATATAAGGTCTGACCGGCTTTGACATCGCTGCCTTCCCGGAACAGACGCTTGATTACGATGCCACCCACCTGAGGACGAACTTCAGCAACACGATAGGCACTTGTCCGGCCGGGTAGTTCGGTGTGCAGCGTCAAAGCTTCGGGTTGCAGAGTAATAACATTTACTTCAGGTGCCTGGGTTGCCATGGCCGCCTGATTTTTCTCTGCTGATGGATTGCAACCAGCCAACAGCAGAGTCGTGGTGAGTAGTGCAAGAATTGTTACACGGAACGAGCAGGAGTTATGCAGCATGGGTAACCTCAGATTTGTAATAACAATTTGAATATAGCGCGCTATTTAAATCAAAAAATGTCACAGAACTTTGACCAATTCATTAGCAAAACGTTAAGTTATGCAAAAAATTGAACGTTCATTCTATTTAAAGCGCTCATTCTAGATTAGAATTTTTACCTTATCAATCGGGAGAAAAGGTAAAATATCTTTCTCTAATTATTGGGACGGTTCAATGAGCGAAATGACAGTGACTCCTCCGGAATCAGATCGTGCGGCACAACGCCGGAATCAGGTGCTGGATGCCGCGGCGGTCTGTTTTCGGAATCATGGTTTTCATGGGGCCAGTATGGCACAGATCTCCAAAACGGCGGGAATGAGTCCGGGTCATATTTATCACTATTTTGATAATAAAGAAGCCATCATTTCTGCGATTGTAGAACGCGATATGGAGGATATGCTGGAGTGGACAGAGATATTTTATTCGTCGGATAACATATTCCAGTCCATGATTGATGGTGTTGAGTGTGGCGTCGAAGCTAATACCATCCGCGATAATGCGGCTTTAATGCTGGAAATAATGGCGGAATCAGCACGCAATCCGCAGATAGCCGCTACCGTGCAGAAATCGAATCTGATCGGTCGGGAACGGCTATGCTGTCTGTTGCAAAAGGAAATGACACAAAGAAATGCCAACTCAGCGTTTGATGTGCAGGTTAAAGCCGAGTTAATCGCTTCCATGTTTGACGGTCTGTTGATCAGAAGTATCCATAACCCTGCGCTGGATAAGGCTGCTCTGACCCAGCTGATGCGTCAGGTCGTACAATTTGTATTAACACTCTGAACTTTCGTTTTCCTGTTTAGCAGGGGCTGGTTCAACCGGATGATGCAGTTGTCTCAGTAAATGCACAAACTCATCACCCGGCAATGGCGGGCTGGCCAGGTATCCCTGATAATAATCACATCCCTGTTGCTCAAGAAATTCCAGCTGCGCTTTGGTTTCCACACCTTCTGCCAGCACGGTGAGTCGCAGTGAATGTCCCATAGCTACTATGGTTGCTGCAATTTCCATATCATCGCGTTCATGCGGAATATCTTCGACAAAACGTTTGTCGATCTTCAGTACATCCAGCGGAAACTGTTTCAGATAAGCCAGTGAGGAATAACCGGTACCAAAATCATCAATCGCGATGCGGATCCCTTGCTGCCGTAAGCCCTGCAGTATTTTTACTGTTTCTTCCTGCTGTTCCATCAGTGCACTTTCGGTCAGCTCCAGTTCAAGATGGTGAGCCGGGAAACCGGTGTTATGCAGGATCGTACCGATCAACTGCCGGACATCACCATGATGCAATTGTAACGGCGATAAATTGACGGCCAGATTAATCGGCGGAAGGTGCTGATCGAGCCAGTCACGGCCCTGGCGGCAAGTTTCATAAAGTACCCATTCACCAATGTTCTGGATCAAACCAGTCTCTTCGGCTACGGCAATGAACTCTGATGGCGGAATCAGGCCATATTCCGGATCATCCCAGCGCAACAGGGCTTCCGCGCCAATGATCTGATTGGTCTCAATGGAAATCTGTGGCTGATAGAACACTTTAAATTCCTGCCCGGTAATTGCGCGGTGCAATCTCTGCTCCAGTTCCAGACGTGCTTTGGCTTTGAGAAACAGCTCTTCCGAGAAATACCGGTAGCCATCGCGGCCATCATGTTTGGCCCGGTACATCGCGGTATCGGCCTGCTGCATCAGTTCCTCAGCCGTACTGCCATGTTCCGGATACAGGCTGATACCAATACTGGTGCCTATCATCACTTCGCGTGCGTTGGATAATAAGAACGGCTGGTGCAGAGCATGAATGATTCTTTCTGCCAGCAGAGAGACCTCATCCGGTGACGGATTGTTTTGTAACAGCACTGTAAATTCATCGCCACCCAGACGGCAGACCACATCGGTTGCTCTTAACTGCTGTTTCAGACGGGCGGACACCTGATGCAGCAGTTCATCGCCGAAGTGATGGCCAAAACTGTCATTTACATTTTTGAAATGATCGAGATCCAGCATCAGCAATGCCACGCGGGTGTTATTCAGCATCGCATGCTGCAGTGCGGAACCTAATTTCTGGCCCAGCATGGCCCGGTTTGGCAAACCCGTCAGCGGATCATGCAGTGCCATATGTTCCAGTCTGGCTTCGGAGTCTTTCAGCTGGCTGATATCGGTATAAATACTGATGTAATAGAGGATTTCACCATTACTGTCACAAACTGGATTGATGCTGGTCATCATCGGCAGCAGTTCGCCGTTTTGCCTGCGGTTCCACAGTTCACCGCGCCAGAAACCGTGTTCATCCAGTGCCTGCCGCATCTGCTGATAAAAATGGCCATCGTGTTTGCCGGAACGGAAAATCTGCGGCCGCTGACCCAGTAATTCATTTTCCGGATAACCAAACAGATCGATCAATGCCCGGTTCACTTTGATGATGTTGCGGTCGGCATCGGTGATGACAATCCCTTCCCGGGTACTTTCAAAGACAATCGCGGCCTGACGCAGTTGCAATTCGTTGTTTTTCTGCTGGGTAATATCGGTCATGACACCGGTGAAACGTTGCGGTTTACCTTTACGGTCAAATGAGGTGGTGACATGGTTTTCTACCCATAGATACTCACCATCAGCAGTCCGGACCCGGCATTCCAGAATGTATTCTTTGTGACGGGTTTCTATGTGATGTATTACTTCCGCCCAGACTCGCTGCAGATCTTCCGGATGCAGCAGATCACTCATCGCCAGCTTGCCGTTAATAAAATCGTCGGCCTGATAGCCCCAGCGTTGTACGTTGCTGGAGACATATTCCATTTTCCAGCTGGAGTTGGGTTGCCAGCGGAACAAGATTGTCGGGCTGGCATCGATCACTTCAGCCGCATTCTGTAATGCCGTCAGGGCATTGGCGCGTTCTTTCGCCTGCAGCAGCATGTCCAGGGCGTAAGTCACATCCATAACCATATCATTCAGCGTGGCCAGTACTTCCGGCGAAAAGAAGTCCGGCTCATCGGCATACAGACTCAGCACACCGATAACCTGTCCTTTTTCCCGGATCACAAAATAACCGGCAGACTGAAAACCAGCCCGGGTTGCGGCTTCATGAAATGGTTGTACGGATTCGTCTGTCAGAAAATGATTCAGAATTACATGTGTATTACCGGCAATCGCCCGATCTGTGGGCATCAGTGCGGGGACGTGACTGGCGGTCTGCTGCTGGTAATCCCCGATGAACTGCAGAAAGCCATTATCATGGCCGTAGCTGGCAATATTGGTGCTGTGTTCCTGCTCCGGCGAGCTAACCCAGGCAAAGACAAAGCCACCATGCCGGACTGCGATACGGCAAATATTCTGCAGCAGACCCAGGCGATCCTGACTACGCACAATGGCCTGATTCGTCAGTGACAGCATGTCATAAAGATTATTCTGACGAATCAGCCGGAGTTCGCTGTTTTTGCGGGCGGAGATATCCTCAATAACATTGATCACACAATCGATGCGGCCATCCTGATGCCGGATACAACGGGTATCGACGAGTGCAAATAAAACAGAACCATCCGGCCGGACAAAACGCTTTTCCCGGCGATAGCCCTGTGATTCACCAGCCTGCATCCGCATCCATTCCTGCCGATCGGCCGGGCGATCATCCGGATGGGTCAGTGCCATCAGGTTCAGTTCTGCTAATTCACTCCGGGAGATGTTAAACAGTGTGCTGAGATGATCGTTAAAGCGTAACCAGTTGCCGTTCGCATTGGTCGTGATCGCCATCCCCAGCAACGGTAAATCAAAAAAATGGTGTAAGAGCTGATCCTTCTCTGCAACACAGCGCGATATCTCCTGCCGGTGCAGGACATGTTGTTGCCGCCAGACCAGCAGAAAAAAGACACTGACGGTGAGCCCGGTAATAAAAGTGGTCAGGGTGATCCAGAAGGTCAGACTATCAAAGAGCTGAGAGCCCTTCGCGGCAGAGGGGGAGACGCTATAACCGGAGAAACAGAGCCATGCTACGGACAGTATTGTGTAAAACAGCATGATCCGCGTTGCCGTACGCAACGGTATCTTTGCGGCGGCACTATTCATGATAACAACACCATCCTTGCTCTTTGTTCTTTATAATATTTATGTAATCGTTTGAAGCTGAATGATACCTGTTTTATTTCCGGCTAAATGCGACCTGTCACAATTTTTATGGATCTGGTCCGGCAATTTTAATAGCCGTTCCAGCGACCCTCATTTTTTATCCGGATTGCACCTTCGCTGTCACTGGCTCCCAGCCAGCTGAGAGAGGTCCGTAGATCGGCCGGCAGCTCATTTCCCGGATATAACGTTGCCTGTAATTTATACAGACCTTGCATATTCAGCTGCAGTTGTGCCTGACTGCGTAATGCGGCGGAATCCTGACGGATATTGATCCCCAGTTCATTATTCCGGCAGCTCAGCTCAGCCTGAGGATTGCCCAGCATCAGCTCGCCGGCCGGCGTCAGTAGCTGTGCCTGCAGCCATTCAACTTGTCCTTCCAGTGCCAGACATTCTCTGTTGTTAAAACTCAGATGGCTGATGTTCAGCTGTAATGTTCCGGAGGCATCAGCCGGCAGCGGGTAGGGGATCTGTTGCTGCAGCACACTGGCTGGTGTCTTGAGCTTCAGATCGTTAATCTTCCAGTCACCGCGCCAGCCGACAGTGGCACTGGCTACCGCGATGTCCGGATCCTGCAGCGACAGTTTTACCGTTGGCATGCCCAGCCATAACCGGCTGAACAGTACTTCCCACTGCACATTATGTAACGAGCGCTTTTGCCAGCTCAGTTCGCCGATATGCCCTTGCCAGACTGTCCCACGGATATTGTGCAGTTGCATACTGGCAGGCAGCGGCAGACGAGGCAGCAGTTGTGCCGCCGGAAAGGTGGCCAGCAAAAACAGCAGATAACAGAACAGAAACAGCAAAAGCAGCGTGAGCCGCGGGCTCAGTTTTTTTATCGTCATTGAATTATTCTTTATTCCGGCCCAACAGCAAGCGTCTGACCTGTGCCTTTCCGGGGACGCCAGCTGGTTGCAAATCAATTTGTTGCGGCGTTATGCCATATTGCTGTTCTAACATATTCAGCCAGCTCACCAATTGGTCAAAGCTGGTGGTATCCATTTCAACCAGGGCGTTGGTGCCCTGCGGCTGGATCCGCTTTAACACTATCTGATAGCCCTGGCTGCTGTTGCTGAGCGTACTGGCTATATCGCCTGAGTATTCTCCGGGTGGTGCGGATTGCTGTTTCAGCTGGCGCACCAGTGGCGCCTGCTGCTGCATCCAGCTTAACTGTTGCTGTAATTGCTGCACCTGTTCACGCTGTTGTTGCAGATGCTGCTGCAACGGAGACCAGACATTCCAGTACAGTACGATGAACAACAGTACCAGCGCGGCGGCCAGCACGATCCGGCGTTCGCGGGTAGTCAGATCCTGCCACCACTGTTTCATGATTTGCTCCTTATGATCAGCATGCCACTGACTTGTCCACCCTGATCCTGCATATTGGTCATTTCTGTTGCAAATGTGGTGTTGGCCTGATTACGGAATTGATCCAGCATTCCGAAATCTTTAGCGCTGATTTGTAAACGGAATTCCTGTTTATCCGCCTCAAACCGCAGTTGCTGTAATTCAATCCCCGGCGTTTTATGTAACAACGGAGCCAGTAATGCGAGCTGGCTCAGAAAACTGTCTGTCAAAGGCGCTTGCTGCAAGCCCTGCAGGTGTTGTTTTAACTGGGCTCGCGGATTAACGATTCGTTTTTCCTCCGGGAACAGTTGCCGGTACAGAGAGGTCATTTGTTGCTGTAATTGTTGCTGTTGCTGACGTAACTGCACATATTCCATGCCCTGATTAGCCACGAACAGCAGCAACAGGACGCCGGTCAGTACTGCCGGCAGACGCCAGCGCATCCACTGTTTTTTCCACGTAGAGACACGGCGGAATGCACCCTGCAGCAGATTAATGCGTTGCGCAGGAACTTGCTCCGCCAGCAACTGCATCGGCAGCTCACATAATGAAACGATCCATTCAGCCGAAGAGTCTGCCGGTGGCGGTGTGTAGCTGTGCAGCGCCGGGAGCGGCTGATGGCAGGTCATCCACGGAGAAAACAAGAAGTTGTCCACTACGCTGCCTTGCCATGCCGACTGGCGGATAAGCCACTGATCACCCAGTTGCAGCAGTGACCATTGATCTTCCCCGGGTTGAGGCAGTGCCAGTACATCCGGCAGCAGTTGTTGTGCCGTTAGTCCGGCGTCTGCCAGCCAGGATAACCACTGCTGCATCTGCGTCTGTTCTACGGCGGCAATATGCACCTGCTGTCCCTGATGTGCTAATACCGTGATATGCAGTTGTTCCACATCACTGGCAATCTCGTCTTCCAGCATGAAAGGCAATGCCCGCATCGTCTGTGCGTTCAGACGTCCGGGCAGTGTGAGTTCACGGAAAATAACATCACAGCCCGGCACCAGAACATATACCGGGCGGTTGCCGGCGCGTTCCGCCAGTTCAGATAATTGTGCGGCGTTATCCAGCTGCCCGCTGGCAATAACGGCTTGCTGCGTCACTGACCATACCAGCCAGTGCACGCGATCCTGATGACGGGAACCCAGTCGTATCAATAAAAATTCGTTCACTCTAATCCTCCGAAGTGACGACGGATAACAGTCACCTGGTTATTACTCTGTCGCTGAAACAAGCTAATCAGACGGGTCTGGTAGTTATCGGTTTCAGCCTGTAAGGTCGCCAGAAAATAGAAGCTCTTTATAGTCAGTGCCGATTGTACCTGATCACCGGCGGAGGCTGTGTTACTCAGCGCACCTAATTCCAGAAATTCGGCAACACTATCCCAGCCTTCGTGCGGGCGTTGTTCCAGAATGTTGCGGGCATCGTCCACGCTCAGATCATTCAGAAACAGTGCTGCCAGTAATGGCGCCTGAACTGTGCGCAGGGTGTTGGCATTTACCTGCAGTGTTTTCTCCGGAATGACACAGACCTGAGGCAATAAACGACGATAGAGGGCAGCATCCATTCCCCTGACGGCCCGCAGTTCACTGACATCCTGCATTAAGCCGTTAGCCGGCAGATAAGGTGGTGTCAGTGCTTCATATTCGCTGTCTTCCGCACCGAGTGAGCGGGCGATGGTATTAGTATCGAGCCAGTCCTGAACCGCTGCTGTGATTTGCTGCGCACGGTAATCATCCGTTCCCAGATTAATCAGCAGATTTTTAAAAACGTTAGCGCGATAGGTGGCACCAACTGCAGTGTTTGTTTCATCGGTGCTGTCATTGGTTAATGAATTCAGATTGAAACAGGCCTGCGAATCACGCACCACACCTTGCAGGATAGCGTTTTCTACCGGGAAAATCTGACCTTCTATTGCCCAGTATTGTGCCAGTGAGTTTTTTTCCGGATTGTCTTTGAAATCCTGTATCAGCACTTTGCTGATCAGCGTTTCCGAGCCGAGCAGATACCAGTAATTCTGCAGCTGTAACTGCTGGTTGTAGGTGCGCTGCCATTCCATCCGGAAGCGCTGCGTCATGCTGCTGGCCATGGTGACCATGACGGCGAGCAATAGTAAGACGACCAGCAGAGCCATTCCTTGTTGACGCTTCATTCGTCGCTACTCCCGCTGCTGGCAGTATCGGATGTTCCGGTCAGCAGAAACAATCGCCGGATGGCGCCGTAATCTTCGGTAGTGATAGTGATTTCGACCGCAGCAGGCAGTTCATCCGGAGTGATCCATTGTGTCAGCCATTCCCCGTTTCTGTAAAAGCGCAGGCTGAATGCCGTCACCTTGCTGAGCAGTGGTGTGGCAGCCGGTTCGGTACCGGTAACTGCATCAGGATAGATATAGGTCAGCCGCTCCAGTTTTTGCTGGCGCAAGCGGTAACCCACTTTTTGTAATTCCGAACGGCGTAACTCTCCGCCCGGATTAAACCAGCCGGCGCGGACAAGTGTCACCGCTCCGTCATCACTGCCCAGCTTAAAACGTTCCGCCTGAAATAATATCGTGGTGGTTTCACCATTGATGCGCGTCGGGCGGGGAATCACCTGTGTAAAATCACGTGCCAGGGTAGCGAATGCCCGTTGCAGTTCTGACAGGCGGGCGATTTTCTCACGGGAGATTTCATCGTTACGCATCACCCCCTGCAACACGGCATAGGCGCTGAGACTGAGCATGGCAAAAATCACCAGCGCCAGTAGTACCTCTAATAAGGTAAACCCGGTTTGTTGTGATTTGGCGGATGGTATGGTCAGCATGGCGGGCTAGTTCTTCGACACATAACTACGCATCGTCGCGCGGGGATCGGGGGCTTGTTCCGCATCGCGGACTTCAACGTCAATGGCTCTGAATTGCGGATCGGCGGTTTCTACTCCATGCCAGCGCCAGTAGTAAGTGCGTCCGGCCATCTCTTCGGTGCCATTACTCCAGTTCAGATTCGGCCATTTCTCCGTTAACCGGATTGTGACCAGCTGGTTATCTGCGACCCAGCTGGCAAAGGTTTTCTCTTCCAGAGTAGCCAGCGCGACGACCTGCTCGGTAACTGTTTTCATCAGTGCAATGCCAGCGACAGCAAATATTGCCATCGCCACCATCACTTCCAGCAAGGTCATGCCGCGGCAACTCAAGAATGTCCTCCGGAGACGTTATCTTCAGGCTCGTTCAGCACGGTGATCTGGCCATTCTCCAGCCCTTTGATCTGACGATACAGGGTGCTGTTGCTCTCCTGCTCTTCCAGAGTCAGAGAAAATGGCGTGATTTCACCGCTGGGTAACAGCAGTATCTGCGGTGTTTTTGCTTCGAGCTGGTTTTCGGTATCAAACCATTGCGGGTTGGAACGTCCCAGACGGTTTTCTTCCTCCTGCAATTGCAGACCATCCAGCGTCAGCGCCAGCGATATTTTTTCATCAAACTCACCGGTAGTGCGCAGTTTCTCACTCGTATAAGGTTGCCATAGCTGATTGTCCCAGTCGGGCAGGGTATCCAGTGCCTGACTGGCTGACTGTGCGACTGTATCATCACTGGCAGCCGGGCTTGGCTGCCTGATCATAAACTGATAACCATGTTCGGAAATATGCAGTCCGATAGTGCGTCCCTGCTGAGTTGCCTGTTCGCTCATCACCTGAATGGTGGCGGCCAGCTGCTGGCTTTCTTCAGCAAGATCGTTACCGAGTTTCGGACTTGGGCCACCGGGGATCGACAACACGATAATGCCGGTGGCACAGCCGATGATCACGATCACCAGCATGATTTCAATCAGCGTGAAGCCACGCATGGTTTTACGCATCACTGTTGATTATCCCGCTTGTCCAGAGCCCAGTTACCGATGTCATCTTCGGTTCCGGACTGACCATCCGGCCCCATTGAGAAAACATCAATTTTGCCGTGTTCACCCGGGCTGAGCAGCTGATATTCGCTCTGCCACGGATCAGCAGGCAGACGTTTGATATAACCGCCATCTTTGTAGTTTCTCGGTACCGGGTCGCTGTCCGGTTTACTGAGCAGTGCATTCAGACCCTGATCGGTCGTTGGATAACGGCTGTTATCCAGTCTGTACATATCCAGCGCATTCTCCAGCGCCACAATATCACTGATCGCTTTCTGATGGTCAGCCTGATCTTTGTTGCCCATCAGGTTAGGAACGACCAGACTTGCCAGAATACCTAAGATCACGATAACGACCATGATTTCCAGCAGCGTAAAGCCGCGTTGTTGTCTGCGTTGCATGGATGACTCCCGGATTAATAAAAACAAAATTATCTGCCAATCATGTTATTCAGTTGCAGGATAGGCTGCAGGATCGCCAGCACAATAAACAGCACAATGACTGCCATACTGACTACGAGTGCCGGTTCAAAAATACTCAGGGCAATGTTGACTTGACTCTCAAATTCACGATCCTGATTGTCTGCCGCCCGTTCCAGCATGTTGTCCAGTTCGCCGCTGCGTTCGCCTGAGGCAATCATGTGCAGCATCATCGGCGGAAACAGTCTGGTTTGTTCCAGTGACGTCTGCAGGCTGCTGCCTTCCCGGACGCGTTCCGCCGCAACCGTTACCCTGATTTTGGCCTCATCATTACTGAGGACATCACCACTGATCCGCATCCCTTCCAGTAAAGGTACGGCACTGGAGTTGAGAATGCTTAAGGTGCGGGCAAAACGGGCGGTATTCAGTCCCCGGCTGACCCGGCCAATCACCGGCAGACGCAACAGTACGGCATGATAACGCCGCCGGTTAGCCGGCTTCACCACCCAGCCGCGCCACAGGATCAGTGCGATGGCGATCAGCAGCACAAACCACAGCCCATAATCACGGACCAGATCACTGGCTCCCATCAGGAAGCGGGTGCTGAACGGCAGTTCCTGTTTCATATGGATGAACTGTTCCACTACTTTCGGCACCACTGTCGCCAGCAGGATCGCAATAACACTGATGGCGACCAGTGTCAGGATAATGGGGTAGATCATCGCCTGCAGCAGTTTATTTTTCATCTGCTGACGTTGTTCAGTGTAATCGGCCAGACGATTGAGCACTATTTCCAGATGGCCGGACTTTTCGCCGGCGGCCACCATTGCCCGGTACAGCTGATCGAACACAGAGGGAAAGGCAGACATGCCATCTGCCAGCGAATGCCCTTCCAGTACTTTGGTCCGGACTGCTGCGACCAGCGTGCTTAACCGGGCTTTTTCGGTTTGCTGAGCGACTGCTTTCAGTGCTTCTTCTATGGGTAGCGCGGCAGCGACCAGGGTGGCCAGTTGCCGGGTCAGTAAGGCCAGTTCTGCCGTGCTGATACGGGGTTGCAGCCAGCTGCGTTTCAGGCTTTGCTGTTTTACCTGCTCAACAGCTTCCGTCAGTGAAACCGGGGTTAATCCCTGTTCACGCAATGCTTGCCGGGCCTGGCGTGGCGAGTCAGCCTCGATCATGCCTTCTTTGTTCCGGCCTTTGGCATCCAGTGCCTGATATGCAAAAGCGGCCATATTAATCCTCCCGTGTTACACGCATGACTTCTTCCAGCGTGGTTTCACCGTTCAGGACTTTCTGCAGACCATCGGCCCGGATGCTGGGAGTATGTGCCCGGATCAGATGCTCAATGGCAAATTCCCCGGCACCGGCATGGATAGCTTCCCGGACTTTTTCATCCACTATCAGCAGTTCATAAATACCCGTACGCCCTCTGTAACCGGTAAAGTTACAGGCCTCACAGCCGCAGGCTTTAAACAGGTGCGTGACACCGACCGGTAATTCGTAGCGCTGACGTTCTTCTTCACCCAGCAACTGCGGTTGTTTACAGATCGGGCAAAGAGTGCGTACCAGACGTTGTGCCAATACTGCCAGCAGAGAGGTAGAAAGCAGAAAGGGTTCAACGCCCATATCCTGCAGACGGGTGATTGCACCTACTGCGGTATTAGTATGCAGCGTGGAGAGCACCAGATGACCGGTTAATGAGGCCTGCACTGCGATCTGTGCTGTCTCCACATCACGGATCTCACCCACCATGACGACATCCGGATCCTGACGTAAAATCGCGCGTAAACCGCGGGCAAAGGTCATGTCGACTTTGGGGTTAACCTGCGTCTGACCAACGCCTTCCAGATCGTATTCGATGGGATCTTCTACCGTCAGGATGTTGCGATCCTTGGTATTAATTTCCGACAATGCGGCATACAACGTGGTGGATTTACCGGAACCTGTCGGACCTGTAACCAGAATGATACCGTGGGGTTTCTGGATCAGATCTGCAATATGCGCGCGGTTCGCGTCCGTCATACCAAGCTGTTTCAGTTCCAGCCGGACGTTGTTTTTATCCAGCAAACGCAGTACCACCCGTTCGCCGTAGCTGGAAGGCATGGTGGATACCCGGACATCGACTGCCCGGCCGCCGATACGCAGGCCGATACGGCCATCCTGCGGTACCCGTTTTTCAGCGATATCCAGTTTGGCCATGACCTTAATGCGGGAAACCAGCAGCGAAGCCAGTTTGCGTTGCGGACGCAGAATTTCACGCAGTACACCGTCAATGCGGAAACGGATGATGAGATGTTTTTCAAACGTCTCAATATGAATATCCGACGCTTCCGATTTGATGGCTTCACTCAGCATCGCGTTAATCAAACGGATAATTGGTGCATCATCGTCGGCATCCAGCAGATCCTCATTGGTCGGCAGTTCTTCCGCCAGCGTGAAAAAATCCACTTCGTTGCCGATATCTTCCATCAGCTGGCGTGCTTCGGAGGAGTCGCGCTGATAGTCATCGGTCAGTTGCTGTTCAAAGGCATCGGCATCCAGCCACTGCAACTGAAAAGGCCGGCGCAGCAAACGGCGGACTTCCTGCAGCGTCTGCGCACTGACGCCGGTCCGGCAAAACAGGACGGGTTCAGTCTGTTGCCATTGCAGTAAGACGCCATGATCGCGGGCAAAGGCAAAATTCAGACGAACGGGTTGTTCGTGTCCAGTCACGGTTGCCGTGGATTCCTGAGGCATTACTGCAAACTCCCTGCCTGACCTTGCTGTTCCAATAAAGCTTTCATTTTCGGTGACAACGTTGTTTCTGTGCCATAAGCCGGCAGTACCGGGTGCTCTACTGGCAGTGATAAACTATCGGCATCTTCACCCTGTGCAATCTGTTCAGCCCGGAACAGATTGTATTTACTGCTGGAAACACCGGCATAGGTTACCGGATCACGCAAAATGGTCGGATGAATAAAGATCATCAGATTCTGTTTGGTGGTTGATGTCCCGTTATAACGGAACAGGTAACCCAGGATCGGAATATCACCCAGCAGGGGCACCTTATACACCGATTCGGAGGTGTTGTTACTGAGTAATCCCCCGAGTACCACGGTTTCGCCACTTTTTACTAAAACGGAGTTTTTGACGGTACGGGTGTTAAATGTCGAGCCCAGAGAGCTGTTACTGGATGAGGACGAATCAGTCGAAGAGGAAGAGGCGACACTGGATACCTCCTGTTCAACTTCCAGCAACACTGAATCACCCTCATTAATTTGCGGGGTTACCTTGAGCTTGGTGCCGACGGTTTTGCGTTCTACTGTACTGTAAACGCTACCTGCGGTACTGGACTGACTGCCTGTCACCACAGGCACTTCCTGACCGACATTGAATGCCGCTTCTTTGTTATCCAGCGTGACAATGCTCGGGGTTGCCAGAATATTGCTCTTGGTGTTGCTGGCAAGCGCCGTAACCAGCCCAGCCCAGTTACCTTCATAGAAGCCGGCGACTAAACCGTTAAAGCTGCTGAGCGCGGACGTTGACGTACTGGACAGCTCGCCATCATTGTTCCATTCATTTGCTGCATTAGCGACGGTGGTTGTAGGCAAACCTGTGGCAGTAAATTGTGTGCCGCCACCATTGGTATTTACCCATTGCACACCAAAGTTAAGGGTATCGCCATCCTGTATTTCAACAATGATCGCTTCCACCAGTACCTGAGCCCGGCGGATATCAAGTTTGGCAATAATACGTTCCAGTTCCTGCATCACATCGGGTTGCGCGGTAATGACCAGCGCGTTGGTCTGTTCATCCGCGACAATACTGAGATCTTTACCATTATAGCCACTACTGCCGGAACCGGAGCCGGAAGCCGAATCAGCGGTAGCGCCTGTCGTTGTCATTGCACCTGCCGCGCTGTTTTTTTCGTTCTGGATGGTTTTACTGGTACCACTCAGCACATCTACCAGATTCTTCGCGTTGGCATATTTCAGATAGAAAACCCGGGTATTGCCCTGTGTCTGCTGTTCGCGGTCAAGCTGGCGGATCATGGTCACTATGCGCTGACGGCCCTGCGTTTCGCCACTGATCACGACGGCATTGGTTCGCTCATCAGCGACCACTTTCGGGGTTAAAACATTGGTCAGGGCATTTTTATCGTTTTTGGTCAGCGCGGTAATCAGGCGCACCATTTCACCGGCCGAGGCGTATTTGAGTTTAATGACATCGACGTTCTCATCACCCACCTTGTCTACCCGGCGCACGATTTCGACCAGCCGGTTGACCACGGCAGCGCGGCCGGTAAGCAGCAAGACATTCGATGGTTCATAATGCACGACATTACCACCACCGGCGTTGTCATTGAGCTGACGTAGTAGCGGTGCCAGTTCACGTACCGATACATTCCGTACCGGTACTACGCGGGTAACCATTTCATCACCGGTGCCGGTACGGATCTCATCGGCAACCGGAATGGAGGAAGTTTTGGCATTTTGTGCCTTGACAACCTTCAGGATCCCGTTTGGCATCGGCACTACGGCAAACCCGTAGACGTCGAGTACACTCAGGAAAAACTGATAATACTGTTCTTCATTCAGCAGATCATAGCTGCGTACATTGATAGTGCCGCGCACACCCGGATCGACAATGATGGTCTTCCCCAGGTTTTTCCCAACGGTGTTTATAAATTCCTGAATATCAGTCCCTTTGAAACTGGCGGAGTATTCAGCAGCCAATGCAGGCGATATTCCGAGCTGGGTGCATAGACAACCAATGACCAGACTGCGTTTAAGAAATTGTTTCATGTTAAATTTATAACTCCGCGTGCTTATGGTTGTACCAGACTGAGATGGATACCCTGTTCAGCACCGTGGTGTCCTGCTGTGATATCCCTATCTGCCTGATGGGCCAGTTGCTGCATTGCCTGCGCTGCTTCGCTGCTTTCGCGCAGATTCATACCTTTGATATTGATTGCCAAATCGCTTGCCTGCAAGCCTGAAGGCCATATTTTTCCGGATGACGCACCGTATTTAACCGATAACCTCTGAGCCGGTTCTTTTTTCTGGCAGAGGACGGAATAATATGGGTTTCTATTGGCTCTTTAAATCCCTTTGTTATAGTTCGTCATCATAGCCGAAACTGATTTTTTGAAATAGCCATATTGTCTGACGATTTAGTTGTTTTTCCTGAAATTTGAAGGATTAACATCAAGCTGACCTTTAAAAAAACGAGTAAAAGTACTTTGAGATGAAAAGCCAATGATCTCACTAATTTCCTGTAAGGTCAGATTGCTCTCTTTTAATAAGCGGCAGGCTTCTTTCATTCTTATTTCTTTCAATATGGATTGAAAACTGACGCCTTCAAGATGCAGGTGTCTGTTGAGTGTCCATCTGCTCATATTTAATTTATAACAAGTACTGTCCAGAATATTATCATCATCACTGTTTTCCTGATTATGCAGTGCATTCAGAACTATTCTGCTGACAACACTTGAAAAGCCGATATTTTCAGACATTTCTGATAGTTTTTTATCTAGTTTCTCTTTTTGAAAATCAGCAAGCGTTGAATTGTATTTCTCATATGTTTTTTCAGTTTTGGTTTTGTTTATTTCTAATATATTTGAACCTTCATTTATATATTCGATTCTCATCTTGTCGTCAGTTTCTGTGATGATAACAGAGTCGCAATACTGGCTTCCCAAAGGGTCTTGCGACCCTTAATCATTTTGTATTTTAAGCAGGTGACGGCGATGTCATTTTCATGGCTGAGCAAGATTAATATAAATATCCTGTTCCGCACCGTTGCGTACCACGGTGATATTCATTTCTGGCTGATGAGTCAGTTGCTGCATGGCCTGTACGGCATCACCTTTATCACGCAGATCAAGGCCATTGATACTGATAGCCAAATCATTTGCCTGCAAACCTGACTGGCTGAATATTTCCGGGTTACGCCCCGGATTTAACCGGTAACCTTTGAGCTGGTTATTTTCCATTACAGGCGTGATGCTCAGGTAATCCATCAATTGTCCGGGATTTTTCATTATTTGCTGGCGTAAACCAGTGATATCCCCCGGTGCGGGAGGGGCAGCCGGAGGTGCCGTTGCCGCATTTTCATCCAGAAACAAGGCTTCATCCTGCTGTTGCCGGGTGATGATGACGCGATCCGGAAAGATTTCGGTGATACGGGCATCGGTACCCTGAATGACATCGCCGATAACATAACTCTGCTGCTGGCCGTTACGGGCAATGATAGCAATAGAGCGACTGGCGATGTTGCTGGCCATAATGCCGGTGAGCTGGGCATTTAAGCGGCTTTTGGGCGCCGCAGTTTTACCGCCGGCCTGTGGCTGAACGTCAATGCCAAACAGCGCCGCTTCACGGATAACCGCCAGCCGTTGCTGACTTTCTTGCGGGTCGCCGGAAGCTGCGGGCGTATTTGTGCCGACAGATGTCGGGACGGTTGTCTGAGATACAGGTAATAGTTGCCAGCTTAGCCGTGCCAGCTGATAACTGCAGCCAACCAGTAATAGTAATACTGCGGCACGGCGCAGTGCGCTGAGTCCGTTTTCACTCAGACACCAGTTTTGGATTGTCAGTAACTGCATGTATTGTTCTCTTTATCGTTATGCCCATGCCAGAGAAAATCATTTTGCTATGTGATATCCCCCGATACAACTATTTGCGGGAATAGATACATAAATCATCACCTAAATCACAGTATATCGGCAAAGACAGTGCTGACGGGGGAAGATATACTGTTGTTACTGTTTTTTAACATCATGTGATTTTCATGTCAGAGAAGCCAGTTAAGCCAGAACGTGCTTTACCGGAAATCTTACAACGCGATGTTGTGGCGCAGAGTCGTCTGTTCCGGGTTGAAGCTTTACAGTTACGTTTCAGCAATGGTGAGGAACGGGTTTATGAACGTATTCCCGGTGGTAACCGCCATGCAGTAATGATAGTACCTGTCCTGAATAAAGACACATTGCTGCTGATCCGGGAATATGCGGCCGGCACTCATTCCTATGAAATCGGTTTTCCTAAAGGTCTGGTCGATATGGGTGAAACGGATGCTGAAGCGGCTAACCGTGAACTGCAGGAAGAGATAGGTATGGCCGCCCGCCAGCTGACATTTATGAAACTGGTTTCGCTGGCGCCCGGCTTTATGAATGCCCGGATGGGGATTTTTCTGGCAGAAGATCTGTTCCCGCAGCAATTAACCGGCGATGAGCCGGAGCCACTGGAAGTGATTCCCTGGCCACTGAAAGATGCCGAAGCTTTGCTGGAACATCCGCAGTTTCATGAAGCGCGCAGTGTGGCTGCGTTACTGCTGCTTTTGCGGCAGGTCAAAGACGGTGTTTTATCTGCACATCCGGCTTAATTATTGAGCAGAAACACGACATAGCCGCGGAAAAAGGCGGCTTTTTCCAGATATTCCGGCGCCTGCCAATCACCATGCTGTACCAGGCCGACTTTAAACGGAATGCGCAGCTGCGCCAGTCGTGGCAGATAGTCGGCATAGTTGCTGATAGTTTGCCGCCCCTGATAGGTTTGCACGACGACTTCATCGACGACCCCGGCCAGCTGGTTAACCAGCGCCGGTGAGGTGTTACTACTCCAGTCGAGCAACCCGGTAATACTCAGTGCGTATTGCTCCGGTAATCGCCGGCGCAGTTCCTGCAGAAAGGTGATGTATTGCTGCATTCGCAGTGTGCTGGCATCAAAATCAATCTGAATACCTGTTACCGGGTTGCCCTGTGTTTTCCAGCGGATAATCTGTTGTTCAATGCTCGGGTAAATGGGATCTGACCAATTCAGCGTTTCCACCCGGTAGGCGAGCCAGATCTGCCCGTGGCGCAGACGGGGCGTGGCGATGCCTTGCGGAATAAACCGGGTTTGTCCGCGGCGTTCGCTGATTTGCCCCTGCAGGATATATATCGACTCTGCCTGCGCCAGCACCGGTTGCGGACGGACAGCACTCCACAACCAGAAGGCATGATGATCTTCCGCATTTACTCTGGCCTGAGCCGGCAGGAGCGTTATTCCTGCCAGCAGGATCATGATCAGCCGTAATTTTGACATCACCAGTAATATTTGAGTTGCTGGGCCCAGCTGGTATCACCGAATTGCGATTTCAAGGTGTGGAACCACTCTTTGCGCTGTGCAATCGGAATGTCCTGAGTACCGCAGCTGTTATAGCCACTTGGCGCAAAACAGTTTACGGCACGGTAGAGGGCATAGGCTTTATCCTCGCGGGCGACCTGCTGACTGGCAATCACTTGCTGATAGCCATCCAGACGCGAGAACAGCTTGCCGGTAAAGTGGCTTTCTGTTCCGCCTAACTCATTGCTTTCAGGCTGGTTATTCAGCGGGAAGTCATCCAGTCCATGACGGAAGATAAACTCACCCAGACAGTTCAGCGCGCGCGGATTGCTGCTGTCATCCTGCAGTGTCTGTACTACCGTGCTTAAGGCCGGACACTGATATTCGGTGGCATTTTTGCCATCCCACTGGAACAGTGCCAGTGCCTGCTGCGTGTTATAGGTGAAGCCCATAAACAGGGGGGCAGTACTGACCTTTTCCGGTAACAGGTTGATGTCTTTAAGAAAATCAGCATACATGCCGTGAGTCAGATCTTTGTATAACAACGTAAACAGGGCTACATCATGCTCCTGTGCCGAGAGCGGACGGGAGATCTGCTGACGTAACAACACCGGCGCCGCGACATTACGCAGCAGGATCTCGCGTATCATCGGCGTTTTGATTGGCGAGTTGTGCGCAAATACCTGTTCGAGCTTCTGGCTGCGTTCGTAATTCATCGCCAGTGCCAGCTCCAGCTGTTGCCGTTGCACCGGCTGTGTTACCTGCTGCAGCATTTTTAACCATAACTGTTCGGCCTGGGTCCACTGCTCCTGGGTTTCCAGTGCGAAGCCGCGCAGGGTTTGCTGGCTGAAATTCAGATAATCCGGTATTTCATCAGCAGATGATTCCGGCAGGATGGTCAGTGTTTTATCGGCATCTTTTTCGACATACAGCGCATAGGCTCCCAGCAGATAGGTATACAGCTCCGGTTGCTGAGCAAAGCGGCTCTGCTGTGCCTGTAGTTGCGCCAGCGTAAATGGCGGCCGGCTGTCATCACTGCTGCGCTGACGCATCAGCATCAGATCAATGATCGCCAGCAGATGCGGATCATCAATGATGTTGGTATCACTGTAAGATAACAGCAGCTTATTATCGATTTCCTGTACCAGCTGATTACTGGTGATATTCGTTTCGCTGAGCGGATGTCCGAACCAGTAAGCGTAGGCCTGAGCCAGCCGCTTCTGATCGTTCATTAACCAATATACGCGACGCAGTAAACCTTGCGCGGAGGCGGTGTACTGTCCTTGCGGATATTCTGTCAGATAACTGTTAAACGCCGATTCTGCCGCCTGCAATGTGGCCAGATCGACTTTATCGTTACTTGGGTAGCCCATGTCATCAAACGCATTCTGTTGCGCTGCATTCAGCAATACCCGCCCTTTCATATAAACCGCGGTTTCTTTCAGCCATGGGTGTGAGGACGTACCGAGGACATTAAACGCAGCAACTGACTGGGTAAAATCACCGTTATAAAACGCCAGAGCACCTTGCAGATAGCTGGCAAATAACTGACCAGCGGCAGACTGAATATTGCCGGGTAATAAACCGGCTTGCTGCTCCGGATCGGCAGCACAGCTTTGCAGAATGGCTAACCGACTTTGTGCCAGCTGCCGGCGTTCTTCTGCCGGAATATCGCCGGCCTGAACCAGCTGCTGCAAATAGAGCAGCGCTGTCTGCTGGTTGTTAGATGCACAGCGGCTGCCTTCCCAGACGGTGCTTTGCGCTAACAAGCCGGAAGCCATGTCACTGCTTACCCCCATCTGTACCGCGAGCGCGGCCAGTGTTGCGGTGTCGCTGGCCGGGGAACTGTTCTCACTCTCCGTGCTGTCAGTAAAATCCACCGGAAAAGGCACCAGGGCATAGCCTTTTTCTTTGTAATAAGCATCGGCGGTAGGCACTGTCAGGGGCTGCCGGCTGTGGTCAGCCAGTAATAGTTGCAGATTGATCCGGCTGTCGTTGGCGGGTGAAAGAAACGGGGTGTTATTGCAGGTGTCAAGAAGGTCTTTTTTCAGATCCCACGTCGGATAACAGCTGTCATCACTGCAGGCTTGTGCAGGCCACTGGAATAAGGCTGATAAGATGACTCCGCCGGTGATGATGTGACGCCAATACATATTCATCCTTGATTGCTTGTCGGCCTGATTGCCTGATTATCAGACAATCAGGTGCCGGATACCAGTTCCGCAATACAAATACTGCCCGATAAATCAGCTACATATTTATTGCCGGGGTAAAACCTGACGACTCCAGATTAGCAGATCCTGTGAAATCTGCCGGTAGATACCCCGTTCCAGAACCCAGCGCTGCCAGTAAAGACCGCGTTGCAGTAATGGTGTCTCCGGCATCAGTTCGACCAGTTCGCCACGGGCCAGTTCGGTAGTGATCTGCAGTTTCGGGATCAGGCAATAGGCAGCTCCGGCTTTGGCCAGGGCGACAAACGCTTCTGACGAGCGCACGGTGTGGCAGGGGTAGCTGCCCGGTGGTAAGCCGAAGTGTTTTTCCACAAAACTGACATGCATATCATCACGCTGATCAAAGGCAACACCCGGTGCTTTGCGCAGTGCCTGTTCAGTCAGTCCGTCCGGAAAGTATTGCCGGATAAAATCCGGTGACGCGGTCAGCACATAATCCATATAACCCAGCAGATCAGACTGACAGCCCGGCAACGGTTCTTTCTGCGTGGTGATGGCACCGAATGCTTCGCCACGGCGCAGCCGCTCAATGGTGCGGTTTTCGTCCTCAATCAGTAGATTCAGTTCGATTAAACCGGGTTGCAGCAGTGGTGTCAGCGCCGGGATCAGCCAGGTCGCCAGACTATCGGCATTGGTGGCGATGGTTACCGGAAGTGGTTTCGCCGGAGTCGTGGGTGACAGATGTGGTAACAGTTCCCGTTCCAACTGTTGCACCTGCTGGTAATGGGTCAGCAGCAGTTGTCCCATGACAGTGAGTTGTAACGGTTGCGAGCGGATCAATACCGGCTGTGCGACCAGCAATTCCAGCTGTTTGATCCGCTGTGATACGGCTGATTGCGTGAGATGCAGTTGCTGCGCGGCACGGTCAAAACTCTGCTCACGCAACACGACATCCAGTGCCTGCAGTAATTTATAGTCGAGATGATTCATTAATTTTTCTTATCTTCCATAAGAATCATGAATTTTACTTAATTCTAGTGCTTTCCTATGCTGCTGCCAGTTAAGAATAAATAACGGAAAAATTAATGTTAAACAGTGCTACTTATCTGCAGGGGATGCTGGTCGGAGCCAGTCTGATTATGCCGATCGGCGCACAGAATGCTTTTGTGCTGGAGCGGGGCATCAGACGCAATCATGCCCTGCTGGTGGCCGGGCTCTGTTTTCTGGCCGATGCGTTGCTGATTGCGCTGGGTGTGGGTGGTGCCGGAAAAGTGATTGCGCAGTCACTGATACTGCAATTGCTGCTGACGCTGGGCGGTGCCGCCTTCCTGTTGCGGTATGGCTGGTCGAGTCTGCAGCGGGCCTGGCGGGGGATGGCACAGGCGTTAGAACAGCAGGGCGGAATGAGCCGGGTGCGCGCGGTGACGATGACGCTGGCGGTAACGCTGCTGAATCCGCATGTCTATCTGGATACGGTGATGATCCAGGGGGCCGTTGCCGGACAATATCCGCGGGAACAGCAACTCAGTTTTGCGCTGGGCAGTATATCGGCATCACTGTTCTGGTTTTTCGGACTGGCCTTGCTGGCGAGCTGGCTGGCACCGCAATTACAGCGGGTCCGGGTACAGCAATGTATTGATACCGGTGTCGGATTACTGATGTGGCTGATTGCATTCGGATTGTTACGCCATGCCGCTTCTCTGGTGTAACCGGTACAAAAAAGACATTCCGGATTGGCTGAAATTTGAGCAGATAGTCCTATACTAACAATAGGCGTGATCGTTATTAATTGATCCACCTGCGCCGTAAGGAGGTTTATATGCGTCTCGAAAAATGGAACCCATTCCGTGATCTTGACGATATTTTCCACAATTATCAGCGTTCTTTTCTGACTCCGTCTTTGAGTCGGGAATCTATGGTTGGCAGTGAATGGGTGCCCGCTGTGGATATTGTGGAAGATGACAAAGAGTATCAGCTCAAAGTCGAAATTCCGGAAATTCCACGTGAAGCCGTTAAACTGCAGATTAACCACGGTATGCTGACGATTACCGGCGAACGCAAGATGGAAAAGAGCGATGAAAAACACCATCGCATCGAACGTTACTATGGTAGTTTCAGCCGCAGCTTCACGTTACCGGATGATGTTAAAGCGGAAAACATCAGTGCGAACTTCAGTAATGGCATGCTCTATGTGCACATGATGAAGAGTACACCGACAGGTGATAAGCCACTTGAAATTGAAATTCACTAACCGGTGGAAAATGAACGGCATGCAGGATTAACCGGCATGCCGTTTTGTTTTGCGTGTTATTTGCGAACCAGCCAGACACCCGATTCCATATGATGGGTGAACGGGAACTGATCGAACAGCGCACAACGGGCGATGTTGTGAGTCTGACAGAGTGTTTTCAGGTTATTGCACAGCGTTTCCGGATTACAGGAGATATAGAGGATCTGCTCATAAGCCTGGATCATGGCGACTGTTGCCGGATCCAGACCGGCGCGCGGCGGATCCACCAGTATAGTGTTGCACTGATAGCTTTGCAGATCGATCCCTTTCAAGCGGTTAAATTCGCGCTCGCCATTCATTGCCTGCGTAAACTCTTCTGCTGACATCCGCAGGATCTGTACGTTATCGATCTTGTTTACCGCAATATTATGCTGTGCCGCATGCACTGAGGGTTTGGCTATTTCGGTAGCCAGCACGCGGTTAAAGTTTTTCGCCAGTGCCAGCGAGAAGTTGCCGTTACCACAGTAAAGTTCCAGCAGATCACCCTGACAATCAGCGGTAACATCGACAGCCCAGCCCAGCATCTGCTGATTCATTCCGGCATTGGGCTGGGTGAAGCTGTTTTCCACCTGCATGTATTCGAGAGTGCGCTCACCGACCTGCAGCTGTTCCAGCACATATTCCCGCTCCAGCACGATTTTTTGCTTGTGCGCGCGGCCCACAATATCCACTTCACCGAATTCAGCGCGCAGCGCCTGACGCAGTTCAGTTGCGGCCGGTTGCCATGCATCGTTCAGCGTTTTGTGGTAGAGCAGGCTGATCAGCGCTTCGCCACTCAGTGTGGTCAGAAAGTCGATCTGGAAGAGCTTATATTTGAGGGTGTGATTGCCACGGATCAGCTCCAGCAGGCGCGGCATCAGACGATTGATCAGCTGGCTGCCGGTCGGAAATTCATGCACGTAGTAACGCTGTTTGGTTTCGCTGTTGAACATCACATAGTAAAGCTCATCAACGCCTTCATGCCAGATGCGGAATTCGGCACGCATACGGTAGTGACTTGGTGCGGAGGCAAACACTTCCGGTTCAGGAGCCTGAAACGGGGCCAGCAATTGCGTCAGACTCTGCTGTTTTTCATGCAATTGTTGCTGGTAGAGGGCATCGGAATGGACTGCGTTGGTCATGTTGTACTCCGTCACTGCTGGAAGGCCGGAAATTGTATGCAGTTGTACGAGGTTGTCCAGTTTTATGCTTAAGTTTTCGGCAACATGATACGCGGGCTGGTGGTGCAGATGTCAAATCCAGCTATACAGCCCCTGATGTGCTCTCTATAATCCGCGACTCTCTGGCGCAATAACCTGCTTAAAAGGGAATCCGGTGTGAATCCGGAGCTGGCGCGCAGCGGTAATGGGGAACGAAAGCGAACGGGTGAAAACCCAGGCACTGCCATCCGGCGGGAAGCCATCGCCGTAGGACAATACAGCCCCTAAGCCCGAAGACCTGCCAGAGCAAAATCTGAGTCATATCATCCGATATGGTAAACAGGGACCACTACGCGAACTAGGGATTGCCCAAATGTCAAAACGACTGACTGCCTCTGTGCTGTCGGCGCTGGCTATTGCTGCGCCAACACACGCCGAAGAATCCACCGGCCTGCCGATCACGGTAACGGCGACACGATTTGCTGAACCAACCGCCTCTGTGCTGGCTCCGGTAAATATAATTACCCGTAAAGATATCGAACAATCACATGCCCGCTCACTGACCGATGTTGTGAAAACATTGCCGGGTGTGGAAATGGCTTCTAATGGGGGCCGCGGACAGCAATCTTCTGTCATCGTTCGTGGTGCTACATCAGCCGAAACACTGGTACTGATGGATGGTGTCCGTATTAATAGCGCCACCAGCGGTGGTGCTGATTTCAGCGGTATTCCATTAAACCAGGTTGAGCGCATTGAGTTTGTCCGTGGTGCACGAGCATCCGTTTATGGTTCTGATGCGATTGGCGGGGTCATCAACATTATCACCCGTGGCAGCGCCGGACAGAATAAACATACGCTGAATGGCAGCACCGGTTCCCGTGATTATCAGAACCTGAACGGCAGCACTTCCTTTGATATTAATCAGCAGCAACATCTGAAATTTGCTGCCGGTTATGAAACGGAAGATGGTTACAACGTTCATCCGGTGGAAGGTGTCAACGACGGTGATGAGCATGGTTTTCTGGGGCGTAATGCTATGCTGGATTATCAGAATCAGCTGACCGATGAAGTGAACGTTTACGCTGCGATGCACTGGACACGCAATACCGCGCAGAGTGACGGCTCATTAGCTCCTTCAGTCTATGATGGCGTCGTTTATCCTGGTGTCCATGAACGTGATGAGACCTGGGAAGAAAATACCCACTATCAGTTAGGCACTAAATACAAAAAAGAGCGTTATCAGACGGAACTGAATACCAGCCTGATCAATAACGACATGTCTTATTACCCGGATACCATTTCCCGTGATGATGCGGATTCCGTTTATAAAACCAGTCAGTATCAGCTGAGCTGGCTGAATAATTATCAGGTGACGGATCCCTGGACCTTGGGCGCCGGTGTCGATTTACGCCGTGACGTATTGCACTCCGATTCAAAAGCATCGGGCAGTGCGTTTTTTGATGAAGATAAAAACCGTAACAACATTGGTGTGTATGCGTTATCGCAATATCGCTGGGAACAATGGCTGGGCGAATTAAGTGGCCGTACTGATGACAACCAGCAATATGGCCGTCATAACACCTGGCAGGCGGGTCTGGGCTGGAACTTCCTGCCGGAATATCGTCTGAGCACCCGTTATGGCACGGCTTTCCGGGCACCGACATTTAACGATCTTTATTACCCGAACGAATACACACCGGGTAATCCGGATCTGCGTCCGGAAACTTCAAAAAATACAGAGATTTCGCTGGAAGGAACTACCCGGGAAGTATTGTGGCGCGTAACTGCATACCGCAATGAGCTGAAGGACATGATCCAATGGGCTGATCTTGATGGGGATTATACCTGGACTCCGGAAAACGTTGGTCGTGCCCGTATTAAAGGTCTTGAACTGGAAGCGGAATTTGTCACTGGCTGGTTAACGCATAAACTCAGTGCGGATTTCAAAGATACGCGCGATCTTGATACCAATGAACAATTGGCCCGTCGTGCAAAACGCAACTATAAATGGACTGGTATGGCGAACTGGGACAAATGGGATGCGTCGCTGACGGGTCAGTATCAGAGTGAACGTTATGACAGCTCCACCCGTTTAGCGCCTTATGCGTTATGGAGTACTGCGGCGGGTTATCATGTATTACCACAACTGCGTATTGGTGGTCGCGTTGATAATCTGTTTAACAAAGATTACACACTGGCAAAAGGCTATGACACGCCGGAACGCAGTTACTACATCGATTTCAGCTATCAGATGTAATTTCTCCTCCTGATCTACTCCCCCAAATAGAAAGGGTTCGCTTTGTGGCGAACCCTTTTCGTTATGAGAGAGAGAAACTTATTCGTCTTCCAGATAAGCGTAGCCCTGCAGACCGGCTTCCAGTTCTTCCAGCAATGCTTTACGTGTTTCTTCACTTAACGACGGATGCGCCACCAGCTTCTGGTAATCACGGCGGATCACCGACGTATCAATATTGACGTAACGCAGCAGGTTATCAACGTTGTCGCCCTTGATGATATTGGTGATCACCGGTTCGCCGTTATCGTTCAGACACACTTCCGCACTGTGGGTATCGCCAAACAGGTTGTGCAGATCACCGAGGATCTCCTGATAAGCACCAACCAGGAAGAAGCCCATATAGTTGGTTTCATCGTTGCGCATTTCAGGCATTGGCAGCGAATTTTCGATACCTACACCATCGACATACTCTTTAATCATGCCATCCGAATCGCAGGTGATATCCATGATCACCCCACGACGGGTCGGCTGCTGATCCAGACCACTCAGTGGCATGATCGGGAAGATCTGGTCGATCCCCCAGGCATCCGGCAGTGACTGGAACAGGGAGAAGTTCACAAAGCATTTGTCTGCCAGCTTCTCGTTCAGTTCATCCTGCAGATTACGATGCATGCGGTTAACCGGATCCAGCATCACCTTCAGTTTCAGGCAGAGATTAAGATGCAGATCTTCTGCCCAGGCGCGTTGCTGTAATGACAACATGCCCAGCGTGTACTGAGTGTGAACTTCAGCCAGATCTGAGACTGAGTCATGGAAGATCTCCAGCAGGCCCGGATCTTCTTTCTCATGCAGCTCTTGCCAGCTGTCCCACATGTTCTGCAGCAGCATCGGCGCTTCGGCATCCGGGGTATCCGGCAGTGAAGTCGGCAGCTGACTTTCCATGCCGACGATATTGGAGATCAGCACGGCATGATGTGCTGTAATGGCGCGGCCGGATTCACTGATGATCATCGGATGCGGCAGATCAAACTCTTCGCAGACATCACCGATGCCCCAGACCACGTTATTGGCATATTCGCGCAGGTTGTAGTTGGCAGAGCAGTGGCTCTGTGAACGAGAACCTTCGTAATCCACACCCAGACCACCACCAACGTCAACCACTTCAATATTGGCACCCAGTTTGCGCAGTTCCGCATAGAAACGGCCACATTCACGGATCCCGCCCTGAATATCACGGATGTTGGCAATCTGTGAACCCAGGTGGAAGTGCACCAGTTGCAGACAGTCCAGTTTATCTGCCTCACGCAGACGCTCTACCAAGCGCAGGATCTGTGCGGCACTCAGGCCGAACTTGGATTTTTCACCGCCGCTGGCTTGCCATTTACCGGAACCCTGGGCTGCCAGACGGGCCCGTACCCCGATACGAGGGGTGATATTCAGGCGTGCCGCTTCATCCAGGATCAGCTCCAGCTCTGACGGTTTTTCCACCACGATATAGACGTGGTGACCCAGCAGTGAGCCGAGCAGGGCATGACGTACATATTCACGATCTTTATAACCGTTACAGACGATCACCGAACCCTGATCGTGGTGATGTGACAGCACGGCCAGCAGTTCCGGTTTGGAACCTGCTTCCAGACCCAGTGCCGGTTTATCGGCAAAGGCACGGGTCACCGATTCAATGACCTGATTCTGCTGGTTTACTTTAATCGGATAAACGCACTGATAACGGCCTTTGTAGCCATAGCTTTGGATTGCCTGTTCAAAGGCACCAAACAGCGCATTGATCCGGGTTTTAATAATATCCGGGAAACGCAGTAATACCGGTGTGGCATACCCCTGTTTGCGTAACTGCTCGATGATATCGGTCAGGGCAATTTTACAATCCAGCCGGGTTTTATCCGGTGTCACTACGACACGGCCCAGTGCATCAATATTGAAAAAGCCCGCGCCCCAGTATGGGACGTTATACATCTTCAGGGCGTCCTGACAGGACCAGTTTGCCATGGCATTTCCTTAGTTCAAATCAACAATAATCACGGTGCAGTATCAGGCGCGTTCGTGTCAGCAGCATGGCAGTATCCCTGGTGCGCCCATCTGATCGCGGCGTATTTTATGCGTATTACTCTGGCGATAAACATTTTTTTATAGCCATATAAGTCCTCTATTGAGTACCTTTGACTAGGCAGTGATCCTGTGTGAATAAAAACGCGGATCGGGACGTACAACGTCCATATTCATGCAAAAAAAACTTGCCGGATTGCGTCAGATCCCGCCGTAATATGCGAACAATGCCAGCAGGATCGAACAAATAACATTCAGGACAAAACCGACCCGGATCATATCCCGCTGCTGCACATAACCACTGGCATAGACAATCGCGTTCGGTGGCGTGGCAACCGGCAGCATAAAGGCACAGGATGCAGAGACGGCAATCATGATCGACATGATGCTGACCGACATGCCCATATTCGTGGCGACACTGGCAAACAGCGGCACCATCAGCGCGGCGGTTGCGGTGTTCGACGCCAGCTCGGTCAGGAAAACCACAAACGCGGCAATGGCCAGTAGTAACAGGAACGGATGGGCATGGCTGAACCATGCGGTGATCTTCTGTGCCATAAACAGACTGGTGCCGGTCTCTTTTAATACCGCGGATAAAGCCAGTCCGCCACCGAACAGCATCAGGACGCCCCATTCCGTCTGCCGTTCCACATCACGCCAGCTGGCAGCACCGGTGATACAGATCATCACGGTGGCGGCCAGCGCAATCAGGGTGTCCAACTGCTCAATGCCGCCCAGCCAGACGGAAAGCGGTTGTGAACAGATCCAGGCTAATACCGTACAGGAGAAGATCCCCAGTGTGAGTTTGTGTTTCCGGTTCCAGACAAAATCAGCTTCCTGCATCGCACAGCGGCGGTTTAATTGCGGCCGCAAAACCAGATACAGCGCGAACATGGCACAGGGCATCAGTATCAGCATGATCGGAATACCGAAGCTCAGCCATTGCAGAAACGTGATATGCGCCTGCGCGGCGGCGATGACATTCGGCGGACTGCCGACGAGAGTACCTATTCCGCCAATGTTGGCACTATAGGCAACGCCAAGCAGAATGAAGGTCCGGGTGCTGCGATCCTCTTCCTGATCCAGCTGTACCGCAATGCCGATTGCCAGTGGCAACATCATCGCTGCGGTGGCGGTGTTACTGATCCACATGGAGAGCAGTGCGGTGATCCCGAACAGCAACCCCACGGCGACCTGTAATCGTCCTTTGGCCAGCACCAGGATCTGCTGCGCCAGGAATTGATCCAACTGCTGTTTATGTAAGGCGGCAGCCAGCGCAAAGCCACCGAAAAACAGATAGATAGTCGGATTGGCAAAATGACTGATCGCCGGTTGCAGGCTGAAGATCCCAAGCAGCACGGCCATAACCGGTACCAGCAAGGCGGTGACGGTGACATGGATCGCTTCGCTCAGCCATAACACGGCAATGAACAGGAACAGCGACAGACCTTTATTGATCTGTGGTTCAAACGGCAGCCAGTTCAGCAGGATCAGCAGCAGTGCAACATCCAGCAGCAGGATCACCGGTCTGTATTGTGACTTAAAGATACCAGTAGCGGATGTGTCATCAGACATACACACCTCAACATCACAGGCTGTTTTATCTCTTAGTGTAGTAGAGGTGGTAACGAGCGGAGATTATTCCGCCGGCTGGCGCAGATAGTGGATCACCTGATTGCTGCTGCCACGCCAGACCAGTGACGGATCAGCCAGATCCTGCACAAACTTGCCATCAACCAGTACATCAATCAGTGCGGTGATTTCCTGCTGGGCGGGCGAGAGTTCGGCGAGCAGATAACCGGTCCACATCCAGATATCTTTACCGGGGCATTCCGCGCGGATCCGTTTTACCAGGGCCAGTACATCGGTCTGATTCGCCGGATGCAGCGGATCACCGCCGGAGAAGGTGATGCCACGACGTTTGATTTTGGTGTCATTCAGATCGGCGATGATGCGGTCGGCCATTTCCTGAGTAAACGGATGGCCGGAATCGGTGCGCCAGGTGGACTGGTTATAACAACCCCGGCACTGATGTTCGCAGCCGGAGACAAACAGCGTGCAACGGGTGCCCGGGCCATTTACCACATCAATAGGGTAATACTGGTGATAAAACATCGCGGGCTCCTGAACGGTGATTAATGCTGACACCATACTCGGCAGGAAAAGAAAAATCAAAGCAGCAAACGCAGGGATACAACAGACGCCCCTTCAGCAGGAGGGGCGTGTCCGGATCTCTTAGCCCAGGATCTCGCGGGCATTGACTGGCTGCAGCGGACGATTATTCGCGTGCACCATGACCTTTTTAAAGGTATCAATCTGAGCTTTAGAAGCAAAGACTGGTTTCTTCAGCACAATCCAGCGAACACCTTCGGTGCAGGGCGGGGTAGTCAGTGAGCCGCTGAAACGGTAGTAGGCATGGTCTTTAGGGAAAAACTTCAGTGCATTGTTTGCCGGAGATAACGCGAATTTGTCGCCTTCTTTGGCTGGCATATGTGCCCACAGGCTTTCCAGTGCTTCGTTCGCGTGACCTTCTTTAAACATCACGGTAACGACGGCCAGATTGCCATCTTTGTCCGCATGCACGAAGTGACCTTCCAGAGGATAGGATTCCCCTTTGATCTGGTTTTCACTCGGTGCATGGAAGTGGAACTGTTTCAGACTGTATTCCACGCCATCAATCACGACATTGCTGCCGGCATCATAGACTACCTGAACGGTATGACCGTTGTTCAGGATTTGGCTGCCGCCTGCTTTATAGTTGAATTTCAGTGGTTTCAGCTCTGCTTTGATCACGCCGTCCAGGTTAACCGGTGTCTGGTTTTTACCGGCACAGGCACCGAATTCTGGTGTCAGTTTTGCCCAGTTTTCCGGGCCGGTTTCACCACTGTAGCCCCAGTGGGCATGCTGTTCAGCGGTGAATGCAGAGAAGGAGGTAAGCAGCAGTGCTGCACAAAACAAATTCTTTTTCATTGTATGGATCCCGAATTGATTTATCTCAAATGGCCAACAAAAAGCGCCCCGGAGGGCGCTGCAGTATAACCCTTGTTACTATGTGGTTTTGTAACTAAATGTACTCAAGCGATACTTTTCAGCGTTTCTCGCCGGGGTTATAGCGGAATTTGGTGCCGTCCGGACGTGATTTGAAGCGGCGATGCAGCCACATATATTGTGCCGGTGCTTTACGTACGGCCGCTTCCAGAACCTGATTGCTGCGGGTGGCATCGGCAATATCATCGCCGGTCGGATAGTTCTGCAGCGGAGGTTCGATGATCAGCTGATAACCGCCTTTTGGCAGGCGGATATTGTAGCAGGGCAGCACCACGGTATTTTTTACCCGGGCCAGTGTCGCGGTGCCGGTAATCGTCGCGGCATCGCTGACACCCAGGAACGGAACAAAGACGCTGGCATGCGGACCATAGTCATGATCGGGGGCATACCAGAGTGCTTCTCCCTGTCGCAGGGCTTTGATCATCCCTTTGACATCGTCACGGTTGACCAGATATTTATTGCTCTTGCAGCGGCCATGATATTGCGCATATTCCAGCACCGGATTGGTGTTCGGACGATACACGCCGACGCCCGGCCGCAGTAAACCGAACATGCGGGCATTCAGTTCCAGTGTCATAAAGTGTGCGGATAACAGCAGCATGCCCTGTTTATTGGCAACCGCCTGTTCGACATGTTCCGCGCCAGTCACATGCATGATCCTGCGGATCCGGCGATCCGGCCAGAACCAGGCGATGCCGGTTTCAAAGATGGCCCGGCCCACATTGGCAAAATTTTCTCTGATCTGCTGTTCTCTGGTTTCCTCGTCCCATTCCGGGAAGGCCAGTTGCAGATTGGTGCGCGCGATCCGGACCCGGCGCGGCAGGATCTTCATGGTTAGCCAGCCTAAGGCGGCACCCAGCTGCATCAGCACCGGATAAGGCAGCTGTACGATAAGCCACAGCAATGCGTTTCCGAACCATTGTGGCCAGTAGCGTGGATGAAACAAACCGGCAGTCAGACGAGGTGCGGTATCAGGTAACTGTGTTGCTCGCATAGCAGATGACCAGAGAGTAGGTTAGAAGAAGATAAAAACCCCGCCAGTTTAGCAAATGGTGGTCAGGGTGGCGAATAGCTGTTTGGCCTGTGATAAACTGCGCCGCATTCAAGTCAGTATTGAGTGAACACTATGACTATGCGCATTACCTTACCTGATTTTTCTGCTGCCCGCGTGCTGGTGGTCGGCGATATTATGCTGGATCGCTACTGGAGTGGCCCGACCCGCCGGATTTCACCTGAGGCGCCGGTGCCGGTCGTCAAGGTAGAAAAGAACGAAGATCGTCCGGGCGGTGCTGCCAATGTGGCATTAAACATTGCCGCGCTGGGCGGTAAAACCACTTTGCTGGGGTTTGTCGGTCAGGATGAAGCCGCCGACTGTCTGGCCGCCAAGCTGGCCAGTCATAAGGTCGCATCTGATCTGGTTAGGGTTGCGGAATTGCCAACCATCACCAAACTGCGCATTCTCAGTGGTAATCAGCAACTGATCCGTCTGGATTTTGAAGATTCGTTCGCCACGGCCGATCCGGCGCCATTGCTGGCAAAAATTGATGCCGCCCTGCCGGATTTTGATGTGCTGATCCTGTCTGATTATGCCAAAGGCGCACTGACCTGTGTGCGTGACATCATTGCGCTGGCACGGAAACACAAGGTACCGGTACTGATCGATCCGAAAGGCGACAGCTTTGAGAAATACCGCGGTGCGACCTTAATCAAACCCAATATGCTGGAGTTTGAAACCATCGTCGGTAAAGTCAAAAACGAAGAAGACTTAATCGAAAAAGCCAAAAACCTGCTGAACGAGCTGGATCTGGAAGCCTTGCTGGTGACCCGTTCTGAAAACGGCATGCTACTGGTACGCCGGGGCGGTTCGGTGCTGACCCTGCGCACGCAGGCCCGCGAAGTATTTGATGTGACCGGAGCCGGGGATACCGTGGTGGGTGCATTGGCAACGGCATTGTCGGCCGGGAAATCACTGGAAGATGCCTGTGCCATTGCCAACAGTGCCGCCGGTGTCGTAGTCGCGAAACTGGGTACCTCCACCGTGAGCCCGCAAGAGCTGGCGCAGGCACTGCATGAACACAGCAGTTTAGAGCAGGCGTTTGGTGTCATGAACGAAGCCGAACTGAAAACTGCCGTGCTGGCCGCACGTCGTCGTGGCGAGAAAATCGTCATGACCAATGGCTGTTTTGACATTTTGCATGCCGGTCATGTTTCCTATCTGAAAGCCGCGCATAAACTGGGTGATCGCCTGATTGTTGCGGTGAATGACGATGCCTCGGTGCGTCGTCTGAAAGGTGAAAAACGCCCGATCGTGCCGGAAGATCAACGTATGGCGGTACTGGCCGGGCTGGACTCCGTGGACTGGGTGGTGCCGTTTACTGAAGACACACCACAACGGGTGATCGCCGGGATCCTGCCGGATCTGCTGGTAAAAGGCGGTGATTATCAGCCGCAGGATATTGCCGGTTATGCCGAAGTGACGGCCAATGGTGGAGAAGTGCGGGTGCTGCATTTTGAAGACGGCTGTTCGACCAGCAATATCGTAAAAACCATCATCGAACGCGAGTGTAAATAAACTTTGTCAGCACCCTGATCCGTCCGGAGCAGGGTGTTGCACTTTGTCACACTTGTGGCACAGCTTTGCTACGACTCTTTGTTTTACTTCAGGATATCCATTTTTTACGGACGTCTTGTTATGCGTTATCTCTTTTTACTTCTTATCATTTCTCTCTCTTGCTGGGGACTGGCACTGCCTTCGGATGCGATGCAGCAAGGTTTCCTGTTCTGGCGTAATCAGGGTATTCAGCTAACCGGCATTATTGCTCTTGCCCTGATGGGCGCCTTAATGCTGATGGCGACCCGTCCGGCCTGGCTGGAACAACGGTTAGGCGGTCTGGATAATCTCTATCAGCTGCATAAGTGGAGCGGTATTACGGCCGGCTCCATGGTGTTGCTGCACTGGCTGCTGACTAAATCACCCCGCTGGCTGGTGGACTGGGGCCTGCTTGAGCTGGGGCCGAGACCAGCCGGCACACATGTACCGGATGTCTGGCGTGGCATTGCCAAAGAGGCCGGGGAATACTGCTTCTATGCCATGATCCTGTTTATGATCATCAGTCTGGTTAAAGTGCTGCCGTACGGTCGTTTCCGTCAGATCCACAAGGTAGGGGCGGTACTGTTTCTGCTGGCGGCCTTTCACAGTGTTTATCTGTTGCCTGATGCCACCCGCTGGGCACCGTTTGGTCTGCTGACACTCACTGCCGGTGTACTGGGCTCACTGGCCGCATTGTGGAGTCTCTTCGGGCAGATTGGCCGGCTGCGACGTTATCCGGGAGAGATCATTGCGATCCGTGAGCACGACGGTAATGTGCTGGAGCTGGAAGTGGTGCTGCCAACGGATTTTCAGGATGAGTATCTGCCGGGGCAGTTTGCCTTGCTGACGCTGCATAAGGAGGAGGGTTCGCATCCTTTCACCATTGTGCGTGAAGATGTTCAGAACGGCACTATTGTTTTTGCAATCAAGGCATTAGGTGATTATACCCGTCAGCTGTCAGAGCAGGTGCAGGTGGGCGATGAAGTCACGGTGGAAGGGCCGTATGGCCGGTTTGTGCTGCCGGAATCGGGCGGTCAGGAGTACTGGATTGCCGGTGGTATTGGCATCACGCCATTTCTGGCCTGGCTGGAAGGGCTGGTTGCCGAAGGATATCGCCGGCCGGGTGCACATCTCTATTATTGTGTGAACAGCCGGCAGGAGATCCTGTTTGCCGAACGTCTGCAGCAGTTATCAAAGAAAACTGGCGTCAAAGTGACGATTGTCGATCGGGAAACCGATGGGTTTCTGGATCCGTCCTGTCTGGAGATCAACGAGGATACCCGGCTCTGGTTCTGCGGTCCGAAAGCCATGCGGGATATGCTGTTAAAACATGTTCCCGCTGCCCAGCTGCATTACGAACAGTTCGATTTCCGTTGATGCACGTAGCCGCCAGTTATCTGGCGGCTTTGCCATATAGCTGACCGCGTAGCAGCATCTGCAATGTCCGGAAGCCCAGATAACCAATAAACAGATTAGCCCCGATGAAAATGGGGATCGCCAGCCATTGTGCGGAAGGCAGTCCGGCTGCCGCCAGTTTTAAACCGCTGACCGTGGTGGCAGCAACACCGAAGGTGTAAGCCCAGTAAGAAGGCGCAAAGGCCTGTGCTCCCAGCCAGGCACCCAGCCGTAACCCCAGCAGCAGCTGAAACAGACCATATCCCCACAGCATTAATAACCACGGTGCGGTGCTGTCCGGCATTAACAGCAGCGATGCCATGGCACAGACCACCGGCGGTGCAAACTGAATACCGAGCAGCGGACGTTGGGCGACCGGCATGGTTTTGGGATGCCACAACCGCTGGATGATCAGCGACTCCAGCGCCAGCCAGGAGAAAACACCGGCACCGAGAAACAGCCAGCCCCAGTCCGCATGTCCTAAGGCGCCTAAGGCCGCCGCACTGGTAAAGTTGCCGGCCACAGTCGGCAGGTAAAGCGTCGGAGCAGTATCCAGCGTATCGCGTCCACCCTGCCAGAGGGTACCGGTATGCCACAGCGAAAACACCAGATGCCAGCTGATGCCCGCTATTGTCAGCAGCCATGCGGCTGTGAGGGAATAGGGTAATACGGCCAGTACGATTAACAGCGTGGAAGCGCCCAGTAATGCCGGTGTGCTGCCCTGTACCGGATGCAGGAATTCGGCTTTCACCAGCGCAAAATGACGGATGACTTGTGCAAGGTAGCCCAGTAACAGTACCGCCCAGACGAAACCGGCCAGCAATAATAATCCTTCACCAATCTGTGCCGGTAACTGCCAGAGATGAGCTGCAATACGCCATGCCTGCCCCAGACCGGATAAGCCGAGCACCATGCCGAAGAAAGAAGCGGGAATACGGTTTTGAGTCATGTGTGTCATTTTTTCGTGATCAGCCCATTATTGATATCCAGCAGATCCTGTTCTGACAATGCTCCGGCCGTCTGCTTCAGTTGCAAGGTGTTCAGGATGTAGTTGTAGCGGGCATCGGAGAGTTTCTGTTTGGCAAAATAGAGTTTGGTCGTTGAGTTCAGTACATCCACGATGGTCCGGGTTCCTACCTGATAACCGGCCTGTGTGGCGGTCAGGGCGCTGTCAGCTGAAATGACCGATTGCTGGTAAGCCTTGATGGTGCCAATGCTGGAGAACACATTGTTGTAGTTTTTATACAGATCGGCCTGCATGCTGCGGTAGGTTTTTTCCAGACTTTCGCTGGCCGCGACATAGTTGAACTGCGCCTGTTTTACCTGGGACTGGGTGGCACCGCCGGAATAGAGCGGCAGATTGAATTGCAGACCAATCGTGCCCTGACTGACGGTTCCATCCTGCCTTGATGCCGAGTTTATTTCATAATCGGTGTAATCGGAGTTGGCGCCCAGCTTCAGATCCAGCGTCGGCAGATGCCCGGCTTTTGCCAGATCAATCTGCTGTTTCGCGACATCCTTGGCGATGCGCAGCTGATTCAGTGCCAGGCTGTGATCCTGTGCCTGCTTCAGCCATTGCTCGGCGCTTTGCGTCATTGGGCTCGGGCTGAAACGTTCGATATTCAGCACATCCAGAAACCGGTGTTCGTTGCCGGTCAGCTGGCGCAGCGCTTCGTAGCTGTTCGACAAGGTATTCTGGGCATTGATGGTGTCGGCCACCGCCAGATCATGCACGGCTTTCGCTTCCTGCACATCGGTGATAGCCGTCATCCCTACATCAAAACGCTGCTGCGTTTCATCCAGCTGGCGTTGCAGCGCTTTCTCATTGGAGAGGGAATACTCAAGACTATCCTGTGCCGCCAGTACACTGAAATAAGCCTGAGCAGTACGCAGCATCAGGCTCTGTTTCTCCAGATTCAGCGCGACATCACTGGCCATGGCCTGTTTACTGGTGATATCCGAATTCATCCAGACTGACTGGCGGAACAACGCCTGTGTCAGCGAGATCCCCGCGCCGGTTGTCCGGGCAGTATAGGCGTCATCATTATTTGATTTCAGATAATTGGCATTCGCATCTAAACCAATCTGCGGCAGTTTAGCCGCATCTGCTTCGTTGATTTTTTCAAAGGCGACGTTACGTTGCGCCAGTGTTTCCTGCACCTGGGGATCTTTTTCCCGCGCCTGATGGTAGATGTCGAGCAGGTTTTCGGCATACGCCAGCCGGGAAAGTCCCAGCAGTATGAGGGCAGACAATAATGATTTTTTCATCGGATCATTTACTCCAGTTTTAATCCAGCGTTTTCCGGAAACGCAGCACACCTATTAACAGCATAGCGAATAAAAACAGTAATAAGGGCCACAGATGCGGCCACATTTCCGCCATTCCGTTTCCTTTCAGCATAATTCCGCGGATCAGACGAATAAAATGTGTCAGGGGTAACAGCTCACCAATCTGCTGGGCCCAGAACGGCATACCGCGGAACGGGAACATAAACCCGGAAAGCAGCATGGATGGCAGAAAAAAGAAAAAGGTCATCTGCATGGCCTGTGTCTGGTTGCGGGCCACACTGGAAATGGTGATGCCGATGCTGAGGTTGGCGGCAATAAACACCAGAATGCCCAGTAACAACCAGCCGCCCGGACCGATAAACGGCACTTCAAATAACAGTTCCGCGGCAATCAGGATCACCGCGACCTGCACAAAGCCAATCAGGACATATGGCAGGATCTTGCCCAGCATGACCTCCAGTGGCCGCACGGGAGTGGCCAGCAGATTTTCCATCGTACCGCGCTCCACTTCCCGGGTAACGGCCAGCGCGGTCATCATGATCATCGTCATGGTTAGGATCACACCCATCAGGCCGGGCACAATGTTGTATTGCGTCAGACCTTCCGGATTAAACCGCCGCTGGATCACTACCTCATAGGGTTGCGCTTTGCCATTCAGGGCACTGAGTGTGCCGGTCAGTTCGTGCTGCAGCCATTGCTGACTCAGCTGCTGCAGGGCACCAATCGCATTGGCAGTCGCGGAAGGATCGGTGGCGTCGGCGGCGACCAGCAGTTGTGGCCGCTCTCCGCGTTGCAGCTTTTTGGCAAATCCGGCCGGAATGACCACGGCAAACTGGGCATCACCTTCTTCCAGCCAGTGATCGGCTTCTGCCTCACCCAGATCGGTCGCAACCAGCTGAAAATAACCGCTGTTTTCTAGTCCCTGCACGATTGCGCGGGTAAACGGTGTCTGTTCATGCGCCACGATGACGGTCGGCAGATGTTTAGGATCACCATTGATGGCAAATCCAAACAGGATCAACTGGATCAACGGAATACCCAGCATCATGGCAAAAGTGAGCCGATCCCGGCGCAGCTGTATAAATTCCTTCACGATCATCGCCAGCAGCCGGTGCCAGCTTAATATCTGATTCATAAGCACCTCTAGCGGAAATTATCCTGACTTTGCTGCATCAGATGAATGAACACATCCTCCAGTTGCGGCGTGATCAATTGCCAGCGCAGGTCGTTGCGTTGCCGGAATGGTTCAATCGCCATCGCTAAAGCAGCAGCATCTAACCCGTTGATATGCAGGCTGTTACCGAAGCGGGTAATCAGTGCGACGGCGGAATGGTTTTGCAGCGCCGGCAAGAGAACATCGACCTCGCCCTCAACCAGCCAGGTCGTAAACTGACTTTGCCGGATCAATTCTTTCGGTGTACCACCGGCCAGCAGCTTGCCATAGGCGATATAACCGAGACGATGACAACGTTCAGCTTCATCCATGTAATGGGTGGAGACCAGTACCGTCATACCCTCTGCAGCCAGCGCATGGATCTCATCCCAGAAGTCCCGGCGGGCTTTCGGATCAACCCCCGCCGTCGGCTCGTCCAGTAACAGCAGTTGCGGTTCATGCAGCATGCAGGCGGCCAGAGCCAGCCGTTGTTTCCAGCCGCCGGACAGTGTTCCGGCCAGCTGATTTTGCCGTGCCTGCAGACCAAGTCGCTCCAGCGCCTGTTGTACCCGTTGTTTCCGTTGCGGCATGCCATAAATGCGGGCAATGAAATCCAGATTTTCCCGCAGGCTTAAATCGTCATACAAGCCGAAACGCTGCGTCATATAACCGACATGCCGTTTGATATCGGCGGCCTGTCTGACAATGTCATAGCCCAGCGTGTGACCGGAGCCACTGTCGGGGGTCAGCAGGCCACACATCATGCGGATCGAGGTGGTTTTACCGCTGCCGTTCGGCCCGAGAAAACCGAAGATCTCGCCGCGTCGTACCTGCAGGCTCAGGTTATCCACGACCAGCTTGTCACCGAAGCTCTTGTTTAAACCCTGCACATCGATGATCCAGTTTTCACCATTCATGGCTTATTGCTCCGCTTGTGACAGTGCAACCGCCACCGGCTGCCCGGGATGCAACGGGAAGGCCTGTGTATCCAGCGGTTTGGCTTCCACCATAAACACCAGTTTGGCGCGGTTTTCTTTACTGTAGATAACGGGCGGGGTGTATTCCGCATTACTGGCAATAAAACTGATCCGGGCCGGAATGCTCGCCTTGCAACCATCACAGCTGATGGTGACGCGTTGTCCCGCCTTGATCGTCGCCAGCGCTGGTTCCGGAATATAGAAACGGATCTTCACCGCATCGGGAGCTAACAGTGTCACCACCGGAGAACCGGCCGGGATCCATTCACCGGGCTGATATAAGGTTTCCTCCACCGTTGCCGTAACCGGGCTGAGCGGCGAGGTTTGCGCGACTAACCAGCCGGCATGACCGGTTTGCGCTTCTGCGGCGGTAATATCGGCCTGCGCGGCCTGACGTAAATCGCTACGTGCCGCCTGCGATGCCAGTGCGAGTTGTGCTTTCAGATCGCGTACCTTGCCTTGTGCCTGCAACCGGCTACTGGCGGCCTGATCGAGCGCGGCCTGATTGCTGAAACCCTGCTGCCGTAACCGTTGCTGCCGGCTCAGTTCCTGTTCACTTAGGCGCAGTGCGGCCTGTGCGGCGCCGAGCTGTGCTTCCAGTGCGGTGATCTCTTCACTGCGTTTGCCCTTACTGAGATCGGCGGCCTGTGCCTGTGCTTTTTTCAGGCTGGCGAGCGCGGTTTGCTGATTGCTCGTCACCTCACTGCTTTCCAGCCGGAACAATGGCTGGCCGCTCTGGACCTGTTGTCCTTCCGTGACGGCCAGCTCCCGCAGATACCCGGCCACGGGCGTGGCAATCCGGACATAGTCACCTTCCACATAGCCGGGCAGGGTGTTTTCGGTTGCCGGCTGACAAGCGCTTAAGCCAAAGGCACAAAGCAATATGATGTACTTACGCATGAGGAGCCTCCCGTAAGGCCATCAGACCGGCCCAGCTGAAACGGATAATGTGGTTTTCTGTCTCTTCCAGCCAGCCGGGATCGGTCAGCAGATGCGGGCTGGTGCGGACAATCAGCGGACGGGCCAGCACATAGATGATGCACTGACTCATCAGGCTGAGCGTGCAGCGTAACAGCGTATCCTGCGTGGCTTCCGGCAGAATCTGTTGCAACAGACTAAGCATCTGCTGCAGTTGCGGCTGCTGAAAACGATGATAAATATCATCCAGTGCGGCCGTCGGGTTGACCATTTCCCGCAGCACCAGCTGGGCTATCCGGCAGCCCTGTTGCTCGTCCAGCATCCGTAACAAAATGCTGTGTATCAGAAAACGGAACCGGTCCGGCAACGGTAATTTACTGTCGCTCAGCAACGGCTGCTGGGTTATGGCCAGATCGCCGTGATAGCGCAAGACCGCCAGATAGAGCCCTTCCTTACCACCAAAGTGATAATTAATCGCGGAGAGACGCACTCCCGCCCGCGCCGCAATCTGCTGCACCCGGGCCGCCCGGAAGCCCTGTTCTATGAATTCCGGGGTGGCGGCATGAATAAGTTTCAGTCGCGTTTCTTCGCCGTGCGCACTGGCGGCAAGATCGTGAATAGTGGGGAAGGCCGGCATAAGTTGCCTCTGAATTAGAAAACCTTTTCTAATGATTGGCTGATAATCAGACAGATGCAAGGCAATTAGAAAAAAAATTCTAATTATTTTGTGACGAAGAATCACTATTGCCCCTGTGCGGGCTTCGGGGTAACCTTCCTTTCTTTGGCATAACGCCAGTACGGGAGTCGTTACCATGACAGATCAACTCTTAGCTGCTGATCAGCATTACGATCGTAATGATGTGGAAATTATAAAGTGCGAACCCTGCTTTAAAGGTTTCTTCCGTATTAACCGTTACCACCTGCGACACAAACTTTTTGCCGGTGGCTGGGGCCCGGTTATCCAGCGCGAAATGTTCGAGCGTGGTCATGCTGCTGCGGTTCTGCCATACGATATCGAAAATGATAAGGTGGTACTGCTGGAACAATTCCGTCTTGGTGCGTATGAAACCAAACAGGATCCGTGGTTGCTGGAGCTGGTGGCGGGCATTATCGAACCCGGTGAACAGGCTGACGAAGTGATCCACCGTGAAGCGGAAGAAGAATCAGGTCTGACTTTGCAACGTGCCGATTTCGTACTGAGTTATATGGTCAGCCCGGGCGGTACTACGGAACGTATTGATCTGTTCGTTGGCAAAGTCGATTCGACGCTGGCAAACGGTCTGCACGGTCTGGCACATGAAGGCGAAGATATCCGGATCCATGTGGTCAGTCGTGAGCAGGCTTACCGCTGGGTGGAAGAAGGCCGCATTGATAACGCCACGACGGTGATTGCACTACAGTGGCTGCAGTTACATCACGCCGATTTACAACGCCGCTGGTTGGGTGGATCGTGACGACACTGTGTGTTGCACGGCGCCATGTGCCCGATTTGCCTGAGTTGCACCGGGCCTATGAAACCAATTACATGGCGCTGATGAAGCTGCTACCTTCTACAAGTGATGGCGCAGCCCGGTTGTACAATATCGCGCAATCATTACAATTCGCAGTCCGGATCCTGGAAAACACCCGCTACACCACGTTGATTGAAATCTGTCAGCACAATGACGAGTTTCCTGATTTTCTGAGAAGTCACATGCAAGTCCGGTTATACCACGACGCGCGTATGGCGGAAGTGTGTGTCAGTCAGCAGATTTCCCGTTTACTCCCCAGCTATGATTATCCGAATCCGGCGATGCACCAGCGGGATGAAAAAGAACAGTGTAATCACTTTCTGGCAGAATGGCTGCGTTTCTGTCTGGCACACGGGTATAGCGCGCAAGCGCTGGCATACTAAAGAATAATGAGATGATGCCACGACCTGAACTGCCTGCAGGATGGGTATGAAAGGCATTGTCCGCAAGTATATAGAGAGAGATTTTGGAAACCTGCACATTAAGTAAACCGGACGATGGTGTCGTTCGATTATTGCAGATTTCAGATACGCATCTGTTCGCTGATACAAACCGCGATTTACTGGGAATTGCCACAGCGGATAGTTTTCAGGCGGTACTGGATGCCATTACTGAATTACCGCAAACGTATGATGTGGTACTCGCTACGGGCGATCTGTCGCAGGATCACTCCGCGGCTTCCTATCAGCTTTTTGCCCGTATGGTCACGACATTGCAGAAACCCGTTCACTGGTTACCGGGTAATCATGATCACCGGGTTCTGATGCAGAATGAACTGCAGGTTTCCGGTATTCGTCCGGAAATGCAACTGGTCGGTGAACACTGGCAGGTTATCCTGCTGGATAGTCAGGTGTACGGCACACCGCATGGCTGGCTGAGTCATCTGCAACTGGAACAACTTGAAGCTGCACTGCAGCAATATCCTGAAAAGCATGTCCTGATTTGTCTGCATCATCATACCTTTCCGATTGGCTCGATCTGGCTGGATCAGCACGATCTGAAGAATGCCAATGACTTTCTGGCGGTACTGGCGCGCTATCCGCGGGTAAAAGCTGTGCTCTGCGGCCATGTGCATCAGGAGTATGATCAGTATCATCAGGGGATACGTTTTCTGACATCACCATCAACCTGCATTCAGTTCAAACCACTGAGTGTGGATTTTTCACTGGATACCATGTCCCCCGGCTGGCGTTATCTGCAGCTGTATCCGGATGGTCGTATTGCGACACAGGTCTGGCGTCTTGAACCTGGCCAGTTTGCACCCGATTTACAATCTACAGGCTATTGAGATGTCGCCAACGCTGATTTATCTGCACGGTTTTAATTCGACTCCGAACTCGGTCAAAGCCCTGCAAATGACGGAATATCTGACTGCCGAGCTGCCGGATATCCAGGTTTGTATCCCTAAACTGCCGAATACGCCGGCGGCTTCCTGGCAAACGATACAAGAGACACTGGCCGATCTCGGTGATCGCAAGATTGGTCTGGTTGGCAGCTCCATGGGCGGTTTCTGGGCCACGAAAGCCGCTGAAGTATACGGGCATAAAGCGGTAGTGATTAACCCGGCTATCCATCCGCACCATCTGCTGCAACAACTGCTCGGGCCGCAGCATAATCCCTACACCGGTGAGGATTATCTGCTGGAACAGCATCATGTCGATGAGTTGCGTGATCTCGGGATCCCGGAGCTGCAGCATCCGGAACGGATATGGTTATTACAGCAACAGGGCGATGAAGTGTTAGACTATCGCCACGCATTACAATTTTATCATTTTGCACGAACTACAGTAGAGCAGGGCGGCACTCACGCTTTCACAGGATTTGAACGTTACTGTGCTCAGATTGTAAGATTCCTGCAGTTATAAACCGTCTTCACGGAATACCATGACTCAAGCCTATACCGCTGAATCCATTGAAGTCCTCAATGGTCTGGAGCCGGTGCGTCGTCGCCCCGGTATGTACACCGATACCTCCCGTCCGAATCATCTCGGGCAGGAAGTCATTGATAACAGTGTCGATGAGGCGCTGGCCGGGCATGCCCGGCGTATTGATGTCATTCTGCATGATGATCAGTCGCTGGAAGTCACCGATGATGGCCGTGGGATGCCGGTGGATATTCACCCGGAAGAAGGGGTGCCGGCTGTTGAGCTGATCATGTGTAAATTGCATGCCGGCGGTAAATTCTCCAATAGTAACTATCAGTTCTCCGGTGGTCTGCACGGGGTGGGGATCTCGGTCGTCAACGCGCTGTCGCGCCGCGTGGAAGTGACCGTGCGCCGTGATGGTAATGTGTATGAAATGGCATTTGAGCAGGGCGATAAAGTCTCTGATCTGACCATCACCGGCACCTGTGGCAAGCGCAATACCGGCACCCGGGTGAAGTTCTGGCCGGAAGCAAAATATTTCGATTCACCGAAATTCTCTGCCAGCCGTCTGGTGCATATTCTCAAAGCCAAAGCGGTATTGTGTCCGGGCTTAACCATTCATTTTGAAGATCGCGTCAATCAGCAGGTATATGACTGGTGTTATCAGGACGGTCTGCGAGACTATCTGCTGGATAACCTGAAAGACGTCATCCGTTTGCCGGAACAACCGTTTACCGGTCAGTTCAGTGCGGATAATTCGGCAGTGGACTGGGCGCTGTGCTGGTTGCCGGAAGGCGGTGAGCTCATCAGCGAATCCTACGTTAACCTGATCCCGACGGTGCAGGGCGGTACGCATGTCAACGGCCTGCGTCAGGGCCTGCTGGATGCGATGCGCGAGTTCTGCGAATTCCGTAATCTGCTGCCTCGCGGGGTGAAACTGACACCGGATGATATCTGGGATCGCTGTGCCTATATTCTGTCGATCAAGATGCAGGATCCGCAGTTTGCCGGTCAGACTAAAGAGCGTTTGTCTTCACGTCAGAGCGCGGCGTTTGTTTCCGGCGTTGTAAAAGATGCGTTCAGCTTGTGGCTGAACTCGAATATTGAGCTGGCGGAACAGCTGGCGGAGCTTTGCATCAGCAGCGCCCAGCGTCGTCTGCGTGCCGCGAAAACCGTGGTGCGCAAGAAGATCACGCAGGGGCCGGCGCTGCCGGGCAAGCTGACCGACTGTAACTGTTCTGATCCGCTGCAGGGCGAGCTGTTCCTGGTGGAAGGGGATTCTGCGGGCGGTAGTGCCAAGCAGGCGCGGGAACGTGAATTCCAGGCCATCATGCCGCTGCGCGGTAAGATCCTGAACACCTGGGAAGTCGATGCTTCGGAAGTGCTGGCTTCACAGGAAGTCCATGATATTTCTGTCGCTGTTGGTATGGATCCGGATTCCGATGATCTGAGCGGTCTGCGTTACGGCAAGATCTGCATTCTCGCCGATGCGGATTCGGATGGTCTGCACATCGCGACCTTGCTGTGTGCGCTGTTTGTGAAACATTTCCGCTCACTGGTTGAGAACGGCCATGTTTACGTGGCGATGCCGCCGTTGTTCCGTATTGATCTGGGCAAAGAAGTTTATTACGCGCTGGATGAAGATGAGAAAGAGGGTGTTCTGCAGCGTCTGAAAGCCGAGAAGAAACGTGGCACCCCGCAGGTAACCCGCTTTAAAGGTCTGGGTGAAATGAACCCGAAACAGCTGCGTGAAACCACCATGGATCCGAACACCCGCCGCTTAGTTCAGCTGACGCTGGATCATACAGAAGAAACCATGCAGCTGATGGACATGCTGCTGGCGAAGAAACGTTCCGGTGATCGCCGTGAGTGGCTGGAAACGAAGGGTAATCTGGCAGATATCGGTTAGTTTTGCCGCTGGAGCCTGATTGGTCATATCGTTATAATGCATGTTAATCCGATTAACATACAGAGCGTTCGTCGATGGAAAAAAAGACCGCACGGTTAACTTTACTTATTGATCCGGTAAAGAAAAAAGCCTTTGAAGATCTCTGTACGGCGCAGGATCTGACGCCGTCACAGGTCGTTCGTCAGATGATCCGTGATTATCTGGATGAACATGGCGTCACCTATGCGACCAAAAGTACACTGGGTGCCAAAGCGAAAAACGAAACCGCGCCCTGAGGCGCGGTTCTGTTGCGGAAATTACTGTTCGTTAACTACCATTTTCTCGCTGTCTTCGGCAAAGCGCAGTTCGCAGTAGTTCAGTGCTTCATCAAACGATGAGAAGCAGTGCCCTTCGCCTAAAAGCTCAATCAGTCCCGCCTTGGTCAGTTTCTGTTGTACCGCTTTATTCGCTTCACAAAGCAGAATGGTGACGTTGTGTTTCGATAACAAATGAATCACATGTTCCAGTGATTGCAGTGCCGTGAAATCCATAAAGGGTACATGGTTCAGTCGCAGGACCAATGCTTTCGGTTCGGTATTGGTTTGTGCCAGTGCCCGCTGGAAAGTTTCTGCAGCACCAAAAAACAGCGGACCATCAATGCTGTAAACCATCACCTGTGGCGGTAACTTTTTATGCCCGATGATTTGCAGTTCTTTTTCCAGATCATCCGCGCTGTGCTGCTGGATTTCGACTGCTCCCGCCATACGCTGCATAAAACTGAATGCGGCCAGAATAACCCCGATATTCACCGCTACCACCAGATCAGTAAATACCGTCAGCAGGAACGTGATCAGCAGGATTGCGGTATCTGTTTTTGGCGCCTTCTTCACCATTTCCACGAAATGCGGCAGTTCACTCATGTTCCATGCTACGACAAACAGGATTGCCGCCAGCGCACACAGTGGAATGTTGTTGGCCAGTGGTGCCAGAAACAGCAGGATCATCAGTAAAACGACAGAGTGAATAATCCCGGCCAGCGGGCTGTTACCACCATTACGGATGTTGGTCGCAGTACGTGCAATGGCGCCGGTAGCGGCAAAACCACCGAATAAAGGGGCGATGATATTCGCCAGACCCTGACCAATAAGTTCCTGATTCGAGTCGTGCCGCGTTCCGGCCATACCATCGGCCACAACAGCAGAGAGCAGTGATTCGATCGCTCCCAGCATGGCAATGGTGAATGCCGGACCAATCAACTGCACCACATCACCGAATGAGAAGCTTGGCAGAGCAAAATCTGGTAATTTCTGCGGAATGCCACCGAAAGCACTACCGATGGTGGCAACGCCCTCCGGATGAAACAGACTGACAACCAGGGTAGAAAAGATCATCGCCATCAGCGGACCGGGAACCTTACGTAGATAAGGGATGCGCGGTGTCAGCAGTACCAGCGCCAGACTGCACAGTGCCAGCGCACTGGTGGTCAGATTGGCATGGGGTAATTGTTGCAGCAGGTGCCAGAATTTTTCATGGAAGTGTTCGCCGCTGACACTGGGCAGACCGAAAAAGTCTTTCCATTGACCGACCCAGATGATAACCCCAATCCCGCTGGTAAAGCCGACAATCACCGGCGCGGGAATGAATTTGATGATACTGCCGAGGCGGCTGAAGCCCATCAGCATTAAGATAACACCGGCCATCAATGTGGCCAGTTGCAGCCCGCTAATGCCATATTTGGCGGTAATGCCGGCCAGAATAACGATAAAAGCACCGGTTGGGCCGGCAATCTGTAACCGGCTGCCGCCAAAAACAGCCACCACAGCCCCGGCTACCATGGCGGTGTAGAGCCCCTGTTCCGGTTTTACGCCAGAAGCGATTGCAAACGCCATGGCTAAAGGTAATGCCACGACCCCGACGATAAGCCCGGCAACCAGATTAGGAAGCCAGTTTTTGGCGCGTAGCAGACCAGCCCGCTGCGCTTCCAGTATTGCAATCATAACCACCTCAAATACTAATTACATTAACATATGGTGATAACCGTTTGACGCATTCTAGCGCGTTCCGGTGGATCAGATCATGAAAGCAAATCAAAAAAGATCCGGCCGGCACAGCAATACATAAAAAGCCGGACTTTCTGCAGGATTTGCGGCAAAGCTCCCATATCTTTATCTGCAATAAACTAGAATTAATAGCATATGCTGCTGGTGATTCCGGCGCATTCCCCTCGCATTACGCTACGAGTCGCGGAGGTAGCTATGATTAAGCATTCTCTGGTGCATGCCAAAATACCGCAGTATGCACAGCGCCCTGAACGGGGCCATTCAATATTTTCACATATCAAACATATGCTGTTGTTATGGAAGCAAAACTGGCAGACCCGTCGTCAGCTGGCCCGGCTGAGCGCAGAAGATTTGCGTGATATTGGCCTCAGCGAAGCGCAACGTCAGGAAGAGCTGAATAAATCTTTCTGGGAACCGTAGAGCCGGCTGCCAGTCAGCATTGTTTGATTGTTTGACTAACCCCCGTGAGTAAATTCCGGGGGTTATTTTTATCAGACAGCGGAATCTCAGCGATATCTGAAATTCAGCGCTCCAGTTGCTGCAATAGCCAGGTGATTGCCAGCAGGTCGGCGCTGCCGCCCGGACTTAAATTGCGGGTGATCAATTGCTGATCCAGTTGCTGCAGGGCTTGCATCCGCTCAACAGAAAGGAATGATGTTTCCTGCCGGATCCGGCGGGCCTGTTGCTGCACATAATGCAGCCCGTCAATACCGCCCCGGTGAACCAGATTGGTATCATTATTATGTTCCAGCAGGGCCAGTATTACTTCCAGTAAGGCGCTGTTGCGATCAGCTCCATGTGCCAGAGCCTGACGATAAGCAGGTAATGAGTAATTACGTACGGTTTGAAAACCGGATTCGGCTTCGCCCCGTACGCCACTCAGACCATGTAAATGGAAAAACCGTTCGCCTGCTGTGCATGGTTTGGTATTTGCCGCCAGCTCACGCTCCACCAGCCCTTTGGTTGCATCAGCGACGACCTGACAGAGGGTATGCTGATTCAGAATTTTACCTTGCTGCCACAGGCGTCCGGCAGCGGCACAGAATAAGGCCAGTGAAAACAGCATGCCTTTATGCGTATTGACGCCGGCGGTGGCGAGATACATATCCTGTTCGCATTGACGTCCGATCGGGCGTAGTTCTGATAACAGACAGTTCACCGGCAGATGCGCACAATTGATGCCGGTTTCGGTGAATTTCTCCAGCCAGGGCGCAATGGCCCGGGCACTGCGTTCGAACGTTTCTACTGTCATATCCCGGTGGGCGCCATTATTGGCGCGATCAACCAGGCCAGGTTTCGGGGTGGTGTAAACCTCGATCAGCATGGCGTTATGCGCCAGAGAAGCCATATAACGCACGATAGCGGGCCTGATCGCTACCGGAGCGGCACAGTCGGTATCAAACAGTGCATACATGATGTTTTTCCTGTGTTGAATAGGTGTGCAGGGTATGACGAATGTGGTTCAGTAATTCTTCGCTGCTATGGCGACGGCTACGGCCACAAACTGCTGCAAGATCATGACAAATCAGACATTGGCGCGCTGGTAAATCAAACTCACGACGGGAGATGCTGCGGCCATCAATGCCTAAGACATCCAGATCAAACAGCCGGCCCAGCGGATGCTGCTGTTCCAGTGTGATCATGGCGCTTTTCAGTGTTTCGGGTGGAATCAGCATACTCCAGAAGGCCTCGGGACCGGTGATATGTCGCCAGGACGCATGGGCTGACACAACCCAGCTCCGGGCCTTTAACTCACGCTGAACAGCCAGCACACCGGCTGCCTGTAACTGATGAGCTTCCGCATTGTCTTTGATTTCCCCCGGCATATTGATGCAGAACGAGATCAGACTGCCGCCGTAACGATTCAGCCAAATCCGCTGGCGTTGCACTCGTTCATCACGAGCGGCCAGCATTTGGGTAAGCCCGATACGCAGATTGGTCGGGCGGCTGCTCATCAGTTCCATGCTTATTTCACCTGTTTCACGACATCAATGATGCTGCCATCGCGGTAACGGATCACACCCACGATACGATCGGTATATTCGATCTCCGCCGGAACTCCGGTCAGCGAATAGGCCCGTTCGCTCAGCTCTTCAATCGACATCAGCGGCAGTTTGGCGGCCAGCAGACGTTCTTTTACTTCCGGACGGGCCGGGTTAACGGCGATGCCATGATCCGTTACCAGCACATCAATGCTGCTGCCGGGGGTGATACAGGTGGTGACTTTATTGACGACAGTCGGAATACGGCCCCGTACCAGCGGTGCCACTACGATCGTCAGATTTGCGGCAGCGGCAGTATCGCAATGGCCACCGGAGGCACCACGGAATACACCGTCAGATCCGGTGATCACGTTGACGTTGAACCGGGTGTCGATTTCCAGTGCACTCAGGATCACCACATCCAGTTTTTCAACGCAGGTACCTTTGGAAGAGGGGTTGGCATACTGATTGGCAGAGATCTCCTGATGATGCGGATTTCTGCCCAGTGATTCGGCCGCCACGCTGTCAAAGCACTGCACATCCAGCAGGGTCTGGATAAGACCACGTTCATGCAGCTCAACCATGCTGGCGGTGATGCCGCCAAGACCAAAACGGGCTTTGATTTTGTTGCGCACCATTTTGTCGGCCATGAATCGGGTCACGGCCAGAGATGCGCCACCGGTGCCGGTCTGCAGTGAAAAACCATCATTAAAATAGCCCGAATGTTCAATCACATCGGCCGCCTGACGGGCAATCAGCAGTTCCCGCGGGTTGGTGGTCATGCGGGTAGCATCACCGCCGATCCTGGCCGGATCACCGACATGCTCAACCTGCACAATGCTGTCAACGCAGTCCTGCGCAATACTGGCCGGATAGTTGGGGTAAGCAACCAGTTCTTCAGTCAGCAGGATCACGTGACGGGCGTATTCCGCATCTACGCGGGCATAACCCAGTGAACCGCAGCGGGATTTACCGGAGAAGCCGTTGGCATTGCCGAATTCATCACTGCATGGCACACCGAGGAAGGCCACATCGATCTGTAATTCACCACTCTGGATCAGGTGAACACGACCACCGTGGGAATGAATATGTACCGGCTCATTCAGTAAACCATGAGAAATGTTATCAGCCAGTTTACCGCGCAGCCCGGAGGTGTAGATCTTGCGCACCACGCCATTTTTAATGTGGTCAATCAGTGACGAATGGCAGTTGGTTAATGAACTGGCGGCCAGAGTCAAATCCTTAAACCCCAGCTCTGCCAGTTTATCCATCACCATATTGACGGTTTTATCGCCGTCACGGAATGCATGGTGAAAAGAGACAGTCATGCCATTTTTCAGACCACTGGCGCGGATCGCCTCTTCCAGTGACGAGTGCAGTTTGTTCTGCTTCACTGCGCCGGTAGCGGTTTTATTTTCCTGTCTGCAAAACAGGGGAGTATTCGGGACTAAAGATGAAATCGCATCCGGAATAGAACGTTCTAATACATTGGTAGTCATAGTTGATCTCACTGTCTGATGCCGGAAGCTTCTGCCCGCTGGAGCACCCAGCGAGCACGTTCGATGATAGGTGCATCAATCATCTTGCCGTTCAGCGATACCACGCCTAACCCCTGACGGGAGGCATTTTCGGCGGCTTCAATGATCAGACGGGCATTGCCGACTTCTTTACGGGTCGGAGCGAAGACGTTATGCAGCAGCTCAATCTGACGTGGATTGATCAGCGACTTGCCATCGAAACCCAGTTGTTTGATATGTTCTGCTTCGTGGATGAAGCCTTCTTCGTTATTGGCATTGGAATAAACCGTATCGAAGGCGGCAATACCGGCAGCGCGGGCGGCCTGCAGGATGGAGCAGCGGGCGAACATCAGCTCAATGCCATCCGGGGAACGTTCGGTGCGGATATCTCTCACGTAATCTTCAGCACCCAGTGCGATGCCAATCAGACGGGGAGAGGCTTTGGCGATTTCCGGCGCATTAATGACACCCTGTGCGCTTTCGATGGCGGCCATCATCTTGGTACTGCCTTCGGCGCGGCCGCATTTGCGTTCCACATCGAGAATATGACGCTCCATTTCCAGAATATCTTCCGCAGAGTCGGTTTTCGGCAGGCGGATCACATCGACACCGGCACGGACCATCGCTTCCACATCCAGCTTGCCGTAAGGTGAATCAATCGGATTAACCCGCACCACCTTTTCGACGTTTTTATACAGCGGCATCTGCAGTGCGTGGAATACCAGCAAGCGGGCGGTATCTTTTTCGGTGATAGCGACAGAATCCTCCAGATCGAACATCAGCGCATCCGGACTGTAGATAAAGCTGTTACTGAGCATGGCGGCATTCGCACCGGGCACGAACAGCATGCTGCGGCGTAATTTACTCATAACTCACTCCAGTTCTGTTCCAGTAATTGGGTGCCGGTTGCACGGATCAGTGCCGCCTGGATGCGGGCGCGAATCACGCAGTCCAGTGCTCCTTTGTCTTCAACAATGACGCGAACACCATAAATGCTTAATTTGTTCAGCGTATCGTGGATAAGGCGGTGAATAGCATCGCCGAATTGTTTACTTACAACGCTTTCCAGCTCGATCTCTATTTCCGGAGAATCAATCGGCTGGATGCGGATCAATACATCACCGGACTCGAGCGTGCCGGCATGTGATTGCTGTACTATCTTCATCAGTCAGACCTTATCGTTAGTGGTAAAACCATCTTGGTGGTATGTCTTAAATGAATAAAATCCGGTCAGGCGCTTATTCGGTGCTGTGGAACATAGTGTTGCCACAAATATTGATAAGTGCTTTCCGGGACTAGACTTTTCACTGCTGCCGGCCCTTTTTGTGCCAGCAGTTTTCTTACCAGACAGGCAGAGATAGGTTCTGCTGCCAGTTGCCGGCGTTCAATTTCATGTAACTCAATGGCTGGTGATTTCAGTTCTGGTGTTGTCAGCCAGTACGTCATGGCGAGGTTGTATTGGGCGGTTACCGGACATAATGGTTCGGTACCGACATAGCGGCGCTGAATACCTAACGCTGGTGCGATGGCATTACGGAAAAGTTGCAAATCAAGAGCCATATGGCACTCATTGATGATTTTCTGATCTTTCAGAAAATAGCTGGGAAAGGTGGCGCGGGAGATCAGGTAATCAGATCCGGGATGAATAGTCAGATTTCCCAGGTCTGCCACGCCGGCTTTTATCAGTGACAGGCGATCTTCATAAGGAAATTCAGACGCATTTTCCTGTACAACAAACAGATGTACCCAATCACACTCTTTACAGGCCTGCTGTACCAGATAACGGTGACCCAGTGTGAATGGATTTGCATTCATCACAATAGAGCCAATCACATCCCCTTCGCGGCGTAATTCAGATAAATGACGGCAATAACGTTGCAGACGGGTTGCGCTGTTTTCCATCAGAATGACGTTGTCGTTTACTTTAGCCAGCAGATGGAATCCGCATTCGGTAAAGAGTTCTTCATTTTCCGGCTTCGTATAGAGAAACAACTCATAGCGCTGTAATGTGAATGCCTGATTGATGACCGTAGTCATCAGATGCAGTGCCAGCCCTTGTCCGCGAAATGCAGAATCAATGGCAATACATTTCAATATCCGGCCGGCAATCCCACCACAAGCAATGATTTGTTGCTGTTCATCCAGTGCAATAATGAATTGTTCAACATCGTTATCGATACTGAGGTTGTTTTTCTTTAAAAAATCAGCGATTTGTTGCCAGCGGTTTATCTCTGATTTTAAAACACAGCAGAAAATGAAATTATCGTTCATAAGTTGCAGCCTCAATGGCCAATAAAAGCTGTATATATGAAAGATTATTTTTGGCAGTATTTTCTTGATCGCACTCAAGCGAAAGTGAGGTTTAAACAGGAGATATGATTTTTATGAATTCAATTGCCGTTCTGTTGATTTAATATACGCAGCACATTTTTGTAAAGCAAATAAAAAATATAAAATTACTTGTTTGGTGTGATAAGTTTTTATTAACGCATTGATGTTAAAGGGTGTTTTTGTATTTTATATTGATTTAATCAATAAAGTAATTAACAACATAAAACCACCGGTAATAATCGATTAACATCACAATTCATATGACTTTGTATTAATTACTATTAGCGTGCAGTTTCTACCACTGAAATAACTCCTAAAGTATCAATTACAAGGTGACGCTTATGAACCAAACAGCAACAATTGCCATTAAGGATGACAGCGGCCTTAAATCGCTTCTGTCGGCAAAGATATTCGGAATGCCACTTCCTTTATATGGCTTTACATTAGTTACTCTTGCTTTATCTCATTTCACCAATGTATTACCAACGGATCTGGTTGGTGGTTTTGCTATCATGTTTGTCATAGGTGCCGTTTTTGGTGAAATTGGTAAACGTTTACCAATATTTAATAAATATATTGGTGGTGCGCCGGTACTGATTTTCCTGGTTGCGGCCTGGTTTGTGTATGCCGGTATTTTTACCCAGAAGGAAATTGATGCAATTAACAATGTGATGGAAGTGAGTAACTTCCTGGATTTGTTCATTGCTGTGCTGATCACCGGTTCTATTTTGTCGGTAAACCGTAAATTGCTGCTGCGTTCTTTAGTGGGTTATGTCCCGACTATTCTGGCGGCTGTCGCTGGTGCGGCTGTCTTTGGTATTGCTATTGGCCTGGTGTTTGGTATTCCGGCTGACCGTGTACTTATGTTGTATGTGCTGCCTATCATGGGCGGTGGTAATGGTGCCGGTGCCATTCCGCTGTCTGAAATCTATCATTCTGTAACGGGCCGTTCTAAAGAAGAGTATTACTCTATTGCCATTGCAATTCTGACTATTGCGAATATTTTCGCGATTGTTGCAGCTGCAGTACTGGATGTTATTGGTAATAAAATGCCGGTGTTAACCGGGAATGGGGAACTGGTACGTAAAGCCAATTTCAAAGTGGATGAGGATGAAAAAGTCGGTTCAATCACTCATCGCCAGATTGTCGTCGGTTTAGTGCTGGCAACCTGCTGTCTGTTGTTCTCCATGGTGCTGTCAAAATCACTGTTACCGGGTTTTGGTAGCGTGAAAATTCATACCTTCGCTTACATGGTTCTGGTCGTGGCAGCGTTGAATGCTTCAAATCTTTGTCCACCTGAAATTAAAGAAGGCGCGAAACGACTCTCTGATTTCTTCTCAAAACAGATGTTGTGGTTACTGATGGTCGGTGTGGGTGTTTGCTATACGGACTTAGGTGAAATCATGCAGGCCATCACATTTGCGAATGTTGTTATAGCCGCAGTGATTGTAGTTGGTGCTATCGTTGGTGCAGCGGTTGCTGGCTGGCTGATTGGTTTTTATCCGGTGGAATCAGCAATTACAGCTGGTTTATGTATGGCAAACCGTGGTGGTTCAGGTGATCTTGAGGTTCTGTCAGCCTGTAACCGTATGTCACTGATATCTTATGCACAAATTTCTTCCCGTCTGGGGGGCGGTATTGTGCTGGTGATTGCTAGTGTTGTATTTGGCATGTTCATGTAAATCTGTATGCCTGACTCACGCATATCCATATGGGTATGCGTGTATTATTTAATTCTGAGGTGAATGATGTCTGAATCCGAGTTACTTCGTGAAGGTCTTTACCTGATGGTTTTTGGTATGGGTTTTGTGTTCAGCTTTCTGGTCGTACTGGTATATGCCGTTAAGCTGATGTCCTATCTGGTGGTTCGTTTCAGCCCGGAACCAGAAACAACTGTGAAACCAATGGTACGACACGAAGTATCCTCTCAGCCCGCTGAAGCATCCTCTCAGCTTGCTGATAATGAAAGAATTAAAGCAGTACTGGCTGCTGCAATTCATCACCATCGTCGTGTCCGCAGCCTGAACTAATTTTTTGATTGATGGAGAAAAAGATGACTGTAACTCCGCGCCCTGTTGCTATTACTGATGTTGTGCTGCGAGATGCACACCAATCTTTGTTTGCTACCCGTCTGCGTCTTGATGACATGTTACCCGCTGCAGCCATGCTCGATCAGGTTGGTTACTGGTCTCTGGAAAGCTGGGGTGGTGCAACGTTTGATTCCTGCATTCGTTTTTTAGGTGAAGATCCGTGGGATCGTCTGCGTGAATTTAAAAAGGCCATGCCGAAAACTCCCCAGCAAATGTTATTACGTGGTCAGAATTTGCTGGGTTATCGTCATTATGCCGATGATGTTGTAGAGCGTTTTGTCGAACGTGCCTCTGCCACTGGGATTGATGTTTTCCGCGTGTTTGATGCCATGAATGATCCCCGTAATATGCGTTGTGCGTTACAGGCAGTGAAGAAAAATGGCGCGCATGCACAAGGTACGCTGAGCTATACCACCAGTCCGGTACATAACGAACAAACCTGGATTGATCTGGCGGAGCAGTTGCTGGAGATCGGCGTTGATTCCATCGCGATTAAGGATATGTCAGGCATTCTGACTCCGACCGCTGCCTATAATCTGATCAGCAAACTGAAAGAACAGTTTGATGTGGAACTGCATCTGCACTGTCACGCCACAACAGGTATGGCGGAAATGACGCTGCTCAAAGCCATTGAGGCTGGTGTGGATCGGGTTGATACCGCCATTTCTTCTATGAGTGGTACTTATGGCCATGCAGCGACGGAAGCCATTGTTGCTGCGCTGCAGGGCACTCCGTATGAAACAGGGCTGGATCTGACGCAACTGGAAAAAATCGCGGCCTATTTCCGTGACATCCGTAAAAAATATCATGCGTTTGAAGGTCAGCTGAAAGGCATCGACAGCCGCATTCTGATTGCTCAGGTGCCGGGTGGCATGCTGACTAATCTGGAAAGCCAGCTGAAGCAGCAGAATGCCGCTGACAAACTGGACCAGGTATTGGCTGAAATCCCGCGGGTGCGTGAAGATCTAGGCTTTTTGCCACTGGTAACCCCAACATCCCAGATCGTCGGTACACAAGCAGTACTGAACGTGCTGATGGGTGAGCGTTACAAAAGCATTGCCAAAGAAACGGCAGGGGTCCTGAAAGGTGAATATGGTGCGACTCCGGCTCCGGTCAATGCTGAACTGCAGCAACGGGTGCTGAATGGTGAATTACCGATCACGTGTCGTCCGGCGGATAACCTGAAACCTGAAATGGAGACGTTAGAAGAAAGTGTTATTGAGAGCGCGGCCCAAAAAAATGTGAAGCTGGCTGAAAACATCATCGATGATGTTCTGACGGTGGCACTGTTCCCGCAAATTGCCTGGAAATTTCTGGAAAATCGCGGCAATCCGGCAGCGTTCGAACCTCGTCCTGAAGCCGTGAGTGTAACAGTGCCTGCACCTGTTGCTGCACCGGCCAGCACTAAAGTGAAAGCAGAAGATCCGGCTGTTTACACGATTGAAGTGGAAGGGCACAGCTATGTTGTCAAAGTCAGTGAAGGCGGTGATATACAACATTTTCATGAAACGTCTGCTCCGGTAACGACACCGCCGGCGCCGGTCGCTGCCGCACCGATGGCTTCTGCCGCCAAAGCCGAACCCGTAAATGCACCACTTTCAGGCAATATCTGGAAAGTATTGGTTAAAGCCGGACAGAGCATTAAAGAAGGCGATGTTATTGTGATCCTGGAAGCCATGAAAATGGAAACAGAGATCCGGGCAGCCCGTTCAGGCACGGTCAGTAATATTCAGGTGAAAGAAGGCGATGCGGTTGCTGTTGGTGACTGTATGCTGACATTGGCATAAGAGGTGGAGTCACAATGGATCGCTTAAGCGTATTATTCCAGGGACTGGGGATCATGAGCCTGACCGGTGGTCAGGCTGTTATGATCGTCATCAGTTTACTGTTGCTGTGGCTGGCAATTGTTAAGAAGTTTGAACCGTTATTGCTGATGCCTATCGGATTTGGTGGATTATTAGCCAATATTCCGGACGCCGGTCTGGCTTATTCAGCGCTGGAAATGGCGTTATACAGAGCTCGGCCGGATGTTATTGCCGCTATTGCAGATACGATCGGCAGTCTGCCGGATGTTACCGCCATTAAAGCGGCATTACCTACACTGTCACCGGCTGTTATACACAGCATTGAACAGCTGGTATCTAACTTCGGTTACAACGATGGCGTGCAATACACTTTCTATAAAGTCGCGATTGCCTCCGGCGTTGCACCGCTGGTGATCTTTATGGGTGTTGGCGCCATGACCGATTTCGGTCCTCTGCTTGCCAATCCCCGTACTCTGCTCCTCGGTGCTGCTGCCCAGTTTGGTATTTTCACCACCGTATTAGGTGCGTTAGCTCTTAATATGCTGGGGGTTATCAATTTTACACTGCCTCAGGCGGCCGCCATCGGAATTATCGGTGGTGCTGATGGTCCGACTGCGATCTATCTTTCCAGTATTCTGGCTCCGGAATTACTGGGGGCGATTGCTGTTGCAGCCTATTCCTATATGGCACTGGTCCCATTGATCCAACCGCCGATCATGCGGGCTCTGACCACAGAAAAAGAACGTCAGATCGTAATGACCCAGTTACGTGTAGTCTCGAAACGGGAAAAGATTATGTTCCCGGTGACGCTGCTGTTGCTGGTGGCATTGATTCTGCCGGATGCTGCGCCACTGCTGGGTATGTTCTGCTTTGGTAACCTGATGCGTGAATGTGGCGTGGTGGAGCGTCTGAGTGACACAGTGCAGAACGGTCTGATTAATATCGTGACTATCTTCCTGGGGTTATCTGTGGGCTCCAAACTGATGGCCGATAAGTTTCTGCAACCGCAGACGCTGGGTATTCTTTTACTGGGGATCATTGCGTTTGGTATCGGTACTGCCAGCGGTGTGCTGATGGCAAAAGCGATGAATATCTTCTGTAAAAACAAAATTAATCCATTGATCGGTTCTGCCGGTGTTTCAGCCGTGCCGATGGCGGCGCGTGTGTCTAACAAGATTGGTCTGGAAGCCAATCATCAAAACTTCCTGCTGATGCATGCGATGGGACCTAACGTTGCGGGTGTTATCGGGTCTGCGATTGCAGCCGGGGTAATGATTAAATATATCCTCGCTATGTAGTAAAAAGGAGTGGCTTTACAGCCTAATGCCAGTCAGTTAAGCGACTGACTG
>MTLD01001180.1_pt1 | contig 69383 bp, 90 predicted proteins | sample 1982471 | NCBI WGS metagenome assembly MTLD01 (sample SAMN05712604, study PRJNA340218) | biofilm metagenome | isolation source: sample SPM anode biofilm adapted to -50 mV | place: USA | collected 2012-02-03
GCCCCTCGGTTCGACTCCCTTCTGGCGAAGATAAAAAAAGGGAAGCCCGCTTTAGCGGGCTTCCCTTTTTTCAGCGTCAGAAGGGAGTCGAACCCTCGTCTCCAGCTTGGAAGGGTCGAAAAATTAAATAATTTACAGATTGTTAGCATTTAAGAGTTAAATTAAAGAGATACATAGTATGTATTTACGATATTTAAGCAATATTGAAATATTGCATAAAAAGACTTACCAATTCGCTTACCATAGATGCTTACCAATTTTCAACCGAAAACCCCGTCTACAGTGTGGAGGGCTGGAGACGGGGGTTATTGCCCGATCGGGTAGTATGGGTGCAGGTAGGCGGGGCGTCCTATCTCGGACAGCACGTCGAGCCAGAGCTCGAGCGCGTCACGGGGGCTTGTCTCCGCGATCACCTTGACGAGCCGGGACATCCCCGGTAGCCAGGTCGGCAGGTACATATCAGGGTTTGCGGTTGTCATGATACGGGGACGCGATAGCGCGCACGGGCGCTTGCAGGGGCCTGGATAATAACGCTTGACTATACCGCCATAATAGCGGTATACTATTCATAGATGATCCTAGATCATCGATCACCTAAGATCGCCACGGGCGCGGCCCGAAGGCGGCAAGGAGAAAACAGTATGAGCGCATCCTGGGTCATTATCCACAGAGAGACCGGCGAGGCTGTACGAGAGACTTTTAGTGAGACATTGCGTGACAAGGTATTAACAACACCGGAGCTATCAACGACATATCGTGTAGTGCCTATTTTGGATTACTTAGTGAGTATCAATGGCAAGGCAGCCGGGGGCACGATATGAGAGAGTCAAGAGAGAACCGGGCGGAGCGTTTATCGGAGCGCGCCGCGAAGATCCAGCGCGAGGCGGATGCGAGTTTTGCCCGCGGCCGCGAGATGGCGAGTGTCATCCCGCTCGGCCAGCCGATACTCGTCGGGCATCACTCCGAGAGACGGGATCGTGGCTATCGCGCCAAGATCGACACGCAGTATAGGCGCGCTGCCGAGCTATCCAACTATGCCGACGATCTTGAAAGACGCTCTGAGGCCGCCGCCGCCAACACGACGATTTACGCCGACGCGCTCGATCCCGTAGCCGATATCGACGCAAGGCTCGCGAAAATGAAAGAGCACCGTGAAATATATAAAAAGATCAATGCACTTATCCGCAAAAATGACCGCGTGGGGCTACTTGCGATAGTAAAAACCGAGGCCGCGGTAACAGAATTATTTCTACCAGATTTCGCCGGGCGAATTGGTATACCTGATTATAAATTAACAAACCTCGGCGCTAATATTCGCCGGCTCGAAAAGCGACGCGTGCAGCTCGCCGCCTTGAAATCATCCGAGCGCACCGAGCGCACCGTAGGCGATATCAAGATCATCGAGGACCCTGACCTCGCCCGTATTCAGCTCTTTTTTGATGGCAAACCCGCTCCCGAGGTCCGCGACGTCCTCAAGCGGCACGGGTTTCGCTGGGCGCCGTCCGCTGGCGCCTGGCAACGCCAGCTTAACAATGCCGGCCGGTACGCAGCTCGTCAGGTGCTCGCGGCTCTTGAGGCAAGGGCCTAACCATGAGCGCAAAAATGACCTACCTTTATGACGAGCGGGTCAAATTGGCACAACGAAAAATCATCGATAGCGGATGCACCCCGCCAATCACGCGCCCCCGATGCTGTAGCGATTGTCTATGGCATGGATGCGAGTGCCAAGCTATGAGTATGTATAAGCCAACCGAGGATAAGAAATCTCGGATAGAATGTGAAACGTGGACGTATTACGATTAAGAATATAGGGGCCTTCGGGCCCCTTCTTAGAAGGGGCGTTCTCCATGGGAGAAAAAACTAGCCTGTACCGCAACAAGACAATGGACGACAAGCTCGGGCCGTATATCAAGCGATTCGGAGGGCTTTCACCGGCCGTGACTATTGTAGCGGATCGATATAGCTACATCATGCACAAGGAGACGGAACGTCTCTGGCAACTCTTTACCCCTGACGAGCGAGAGTTCTTGCGATCATACATACATGACCGAGAGTTCAGCTCGGCCGGAACGATACCAGGGGCGATATCCGCCGAAGTAGACGGGGAAGATGAGGATGTTCTACAGGCTTCGATCGTGGACCGCGCCGCCCTCCTGGCCAAACTCCACGGCCTCAACCTTGGGCAACAGTTCGCCCTTGTGGATTGGCTCGAGGGACTTCAGGTGAAAGGGTAGACTATGCTTACGGAAAAAGAACGACGAAGTCGTAGTGCGCGGTACGGACATATCCAAAGGCGTATACTTCAGGATGAACCTTTGTCGAAGCCATTACTCGCTCTGGCTCTGGAAAAGCTAGACCAGAACAGGGAAATGGAAAAAAAGATCGCAGAAAAATTACGAAAATCAATAGCGCTCGATGAGTACGAAAAACACGTCATGGTCGAGGGAATACTTCTCTCGTGGAAATTTGAAGATTGCTAGAAGTACCATGATCTATCAGAATTTTATATGATATAAGTCATAAAAACAGGACTATTTTCTCACGCAACCTAGCACCCGCCCGAGCCGCATAGCCTGGGCGGATAATAACTAAAATTCTTCAAGATTCTCAAGATTATCTTTTTCAGTGCGATTTCTATCAGTTCGTATATACTTTTTATAATTCACTGTAATTATTTCTACACGGGCGCCTTGTTTCCATTTGCCATCATTATTTCTAGTGATTGTCATATAGGTATTCCCGGCTTCAATACTTCCAATTACTTGTTCTCTTGATAATAAAATTACAGTAGTACCTAAGGTATCACCCATATCTTGATAACATTTTACATTCTCTATTCTTGAATGATCCGCATTGTAATGAACTGCAAAAATTAAGTAATCTGCCCATTTAGCCATAATGGCCTCCTTGTGTTTTTGCTCGTGTATGTACTCCTTAGTTAAGCGTCATGAGCAACACAAGTATGAACCAATTCTAGAAATTTACAACTATTATTTACATCTTTGGAGTGCCTTTTCAAATATATAATGATCCTAAACTTGACCCTATTTCCTGGCAACCTCGCAGATTATGCGCTATCATTTCTGAACAAGGAGGCATTATGCCTAAAACGTTCATCAAGCTACCAAGCAAATCTGTCGCCCTGAAGAACGCTGAGAAATTCTTCGGATTCGACATCTCTATGCCCATCGACGAAGATTCGCTCGACAATATTCCTCCGGGAATACGACCCTTAGCCCTCGCAATGGCGGCATTTGTTCAAGCTCCAGTAGCCACGATTAAGCTGGCCGCGGTTGTTGCCAAAACCCCGACTATCGTAGGCACGCCAGCCTCTCTAGGGAAGAAGCGCGGACCGAAACCCAAGAAGTAGCGGGGTAGCGGGGGTAGCGCTATCTACCTGTATCCCTCTTGCTACCCTCGTTCTCTTTATCTATCAAACCTAGCTCCGCCCGAGCGCGGGGCCTCGCTCCCCGTCATTTTACGCCTACAAGCGTAAAATCAGCCTCACGCGTAAAAAATAATTCTATACAGCACAATGAGTTTACGCGCATTACGCCATTTACGCCTAAAACGACAGTATATATGGACATGGAAAAAGTGCTAGTTACTACCTTTGCTAGGCTTGCTACCTATTCAGGTAGTAGCACTAGCAAGGGTAGTAAAAAACCTCGCCATGAATTATGTCTCGTTTTAGGCGTAAAAACGTAAAGTAAAATAATAATAATAATAATATAATGTATTATTATATATATTATATAGAATTATTTATTTTACGCCAGATTTTACGCTTAACTTTTTTCAGTCAAATAGACGTAAAGGCGTAAAGTGTCAAATTGACGTGATAAACAGGCTTGGCGTGCCTTGATGTTTATTCACGACAGGGTTCAGAATCAGGCTATGAACGGCTTCCACGCTGATATAGACATGAGGGCGCTCGAATCCATGTTCGTGATCGCGCCTACAGAAACACGCAAGGCGGTAGCTCGTCTCTTGAATGACGAGGCATTCTCGTACAAGAGCATTGCCGAATCTGTCTTATCGAGTCGGTATATCATCAGGAACCGGGCATTCGTTAGGTCTATGCTGCGCGTGGACAAGGCTGATCCAGCAAGACCGCCCTCGGGTCAACGAGCAATCGCAGGGTCAATCAGGACGAACAGGTTCACGGGCTGGGCGGAGGTAGTACCAGGCGGACCGGCTCCAGAGCGAGGCCGTATTGTCGGTACGAATGCGCGCGCGGGTGATCCTGAAAAAAAGGCTCTCCAGGGCAACAGGCTTTTATCCGGGCTCACGTTCGAACGGCCTTCGAACTATGACGAGATACCTGAGCGTATGAGGATCCCGGCCATGATATCCATGCTAGCCCGCAATCCTGACTACACGGCTGAAGGCAAGGGCATGTTCATCATACAGGGCGGCAACTGGGTACCTGGGCTCTATAAGTTCAAGAGCAAGGGGCAGATGGCCAAATGGCGCAAGTCTCGTAAGGGTGACTATACCCTCGTGGATAAGAGGTCGCGTGATGTCTATGACAGGCCTGAGGTACAGCGAGTACAGACGTTCGGTAAGGCGCCACAGGGACAGTCGTTCAACTGGCCTATGATCTCCATAGGCAAGCTACAGGCATGGTTCGATCCGCGGGAGACATGGCTTCGATACTTCGGTGATATCGTACGCAAGGCAGTTAATAGATAATCACGTTAATAAAAAGGTACTGTACGGAGGGGGTGGGGCGGTGCGGGCGTCATGTCGCGGCGCCCATTTTTCTACAACTGCGGCATTTTGTAACATTGTAACATTACGGGCTTGCACTCTCATAGTTACAATGTTACAATGTTACATATATGGCTACGATCAATGCTACACAAGCTGAAAAACTCTATGGCACACCCCGGATGACGATTCGGCGCTGGATCAAAGCGGGCCGCCTGGCCGCCGACGGCGCCGGTTATTTCGAGCCCGCTGACCTCGAGGCTTGTCTCGCGACCAAGCGCCCGCATGCGACCAAGACGGATCAGGCTGAGGCGATGGCCCCCGCGCCCGACGCGCCTCCCCGAGTAGCGAAGAAACCCCCGCGCCGGCAGGCCCCGGGCGAGACGGGAGGCGATCCCGACATCGTAGATCCCGCATCCGTCAGGCCCCGGGATCCGACGAAGGTGGGGCTAGGCACGATCGCAGGGGCTCCGGCAGGGCATGAAGCCGCGCGTGCCGGCGCCGATCAAATCGCCATAGGCAAACAGATCGACAACAAGCTCAAATATAGCAAGGCGCAGATCGAAGAGCTGAAGCTCATGTCGATGCTCAAGCAGGTGCTCGATTATAACGCGGTGGCTTCGGCATTCAGTTTATTCGCCTCCGCGCTCGAGGAGCAATTTCGGGCATTCGACGAGCGCGAGGGCGCCGCGCTACACGCCCTCGCCCAGAAAGCCCCAGTCCAAGAATTTAACGCCGAGCTACGGGATAAAATCGACAAGTCGATAGAGTCGATGCTCGCGCTGATCAAAAAAGAGCTAACGCGGTTGAAATCCGATTGACGTTTATAGGGCGCAAGAAGTAAGGAGTAGGTATGCAGGTTAAAGCGCTGTCGATTAAGAACCCCGTCTCCTACCTCGTCGCGGCCGGTGTCAAAGACGTAGAGAACCGGACTTGGGATACGAAGTACCGTGGGAGGCTCTATATCCACTCGTCGGGCGACCGTGATTTTTTCTGTTTCGGCGAGTCGCACGCCAAGGCCCTCGCAGGATATGAGCGGATCGAGGCCCTAGCAGACGACCATCCGTCGTCGATAGCCATGGGACACTTCTACGCCTGGGAGTGCGCGCGGTACGGGCTCGCGGACCTTTTCGACCGCGAAGCCAACCTGGCAGCGGATAAGCGGATCGGGCCTCAGCTCGCCGCGAGGTCTATCATCGGGGCTGTCGACCTCGTAGATATTATCCGCGACAGCTCAAGCCCGTGGGCCGATCCGGGTTGCTATCACTGGGTGCTCGCTAACGCAGAGCTGTTCGACAAGCCCATCAAGGGCGTCGAGGGGAGGCTTAAGATTTTTCAGGTCGATATCTGACCTGAGGGAGGAGGTAAGCTATGGGCAAGTATATCCCGAGCGATAACTACTTCAAGTATCGAGGCAGTAAGTCACGCGGCGGCGGCAGCGGTCGCGGTTAATTCTGGATCAATCCAGAGGAAGGGTAGCGTATGAAGAGATTTTGGCCGGGGGCCGATTTCACTCCGTCGGGCAAGCTGTCTAGGGCCAGCGGTTCGGGCCGCGGATAGTAACAAGGCATGCTAGTGCAAACCGCCGAGGCGGTACTGCGGGCGCTCGATGGAGCGCCCTTTTTAATCCTCTTTTCTGGCGGCAAGGATTCGATCGCCATGCTCGATATCGCCATGTCCGCGCGAATTTCGAATATCCGTGTCGTCCACTGCTACCTCGTGCCCGGAGTGCCTTCCCGAGAGCGGCTACTCGCGTACTACGAGCGCCGTTACGGTATATCGATCGAGCGCCGTGAATCCTGGTATGGAACGACACTCAGGACCGGGAAGAAGGTTAAGCAGGGCGAGACGTTCAAGACTCTACGCGAGGAGTTCGGCGTCAAGTACATCGCCGAGGGCATTAAGCCGACCGATTCGATTATCCGCTGCGCCCTCATCAAGCGAGCTACGGTAGGAATAAATCACGACATGGGCGCCGTGTATCCTATGTATCGCTGGTACGACTCAGCCGTCATGGCGTATATTCGGCAACACAAATTATTGTTACCTCCGGAATACCAAGCGAACATGAAACACGACCTCTCGAACGCGACGCTCGAATCGCTCGAATGGATGAAGCATAACCTTCCGGCCGATTATCGCGTGATAATGTCGGTATACCCGAAGCTCGCCGATAGGATGATTCGCCGGGAAATGTATAGCGAAGAGTAACTGAAAAATATCTGACCGTCGTGACGACAGGACAGGGAGACCATGGGAGCAAACAAGCTCGAAAAGTTCACCAGCGAAACGGTGAACCGGAAAGACATCCACGGCGCCGAATATAACCCGCGCCGTATAGACCCCGATACCGAAAAGCGCCTCCGCCAGGAATTGCGCGACGTCGGGATGCTACAACCGATCGTCGTCAACCGCCGTACCGGAAATATCGTCGGCGGCCACCAGCGTATCAAGGCCATGGATGCCATCCTCCGCCGCGACGATTACGACCTGACTGTCGCAATGATTGACGTCGACGAGCGTGAGGAAGTTAAGGCAAACATCCTCCTCAATAATCCCGCCGTGCAAGGCGACTGGGACGTTTTCAAACTCGGCGACCTGAAGTTGGAATTTGACTTCAATCCCGACGAACTGGGCTTCGGCCTCCAGGACGCTCTCGTTCTCTTCGACCTGAGCGATTCCGATCCCAGGCGGCAAGCTGCCGTCACCGAGGCGGATGAGGGGCAAGAGTCCGAACCAGAAGACGCCGACGAGCCCGAAGATCCGGAAGAACCGAACGAGATCACCAAGCAGAATCGACTTCACTCCGCAGCGCTCCGGGCTCAGCATCAAGGCCAAGTCGACGACTACGACGAAAAAGAAAATGATACCATGATTACATTCGTAGCGCCGACAGCTCGCGACAAACATGAAATCATGAAGCGTCTCGGCAAGGCGATACGCGAGACACACCTGCGATCATCGGTGCTCTACGACATCGCGGCCGGGAAGTTCAATTTCACAGACCCGATCGAGATTCTTGAACATAATGGCTAAGAGCCTCGCCGATCAGGTTCGCAACCTTAGCTTCGAGGGGCTCTCCCTTCTCTTCGACTCCCTTGCGGCGCGGACGACTCAAGAAGCCCCTTCAATATGGACCTCGGGCCATCGTGTTCTCCCGCGAGGAACGCCATTCCCTGGGACATGGGATAATTCTCGAACCCCGTACCTTAAAGAGCTCATGGATAATATGGGACCGCGCTCACCGGTCCAACATCAGGCATTCGTCAAGGGCGCGCAGCAAGGCGCCACGGCAAGCGCGGAAAACGTCATCCTGTACTGGATGGCCGCGAACCCTGCGGCGATCATGTACGTATCCGCTACCGACGATCTCCTGGATAAATGGGTCAACAAGCGATTAGAGCCCGCTATAGATTCCTGCGGTCTCCGTGGCCTCTTCAGCTCTCCTACCGTGAATCGGTCAAATCGGCGAACTGGCGACAAGACATTCTTAAAGCAGTTCCCCGGCGGTTCTCTGACCATGACGAGCGCGCAGTCCCCCGCGGGCCTCCGCGGCGATACCGTACGCGTACTCATCCGCGACGAGATCGATGGCTGTCCCCGAATGCTGACTACGGGGGAAGGCGATTGGCTCGAGGTTTCCCGGGTACGAACAAACGGATTCGGACACCGACGGAAGATATTCGACCTGTCCACCCCGACGCTGTTCGGAGAGTCTGCAATATGGGACCAGTTCGAAGCCGGTGACCAGCGTTATTATTTTGTTCCATGCCCGATATGCGGAAAGTACCAAGTATTGAAGTGGGACAACGTTCGACCCGAGTCCGTAGCCGGGAAAGTCCAGGACGCGTACTACCTCTGCGAATTCTGCCACGATGCAATCTTCCATGACCAAAAAGCCGCGATGCTTACTGCCGGACGCTGGGAGCCCGCCAAGCCATGGAGCGACGAAGATCGATCATATCAGCTCTCGACCATGTACTCGCCTCACGGTATGGTCGACTGGAAGGATATGTACCTCGAGTCGGTACGCCATCAGGAAAAGAACGATATGCGGTCGTTCGTCAATCTCTACCTCGGCCTTCCGTTCAAGGACGAAGGATCACGGCCTGACCTCAAGACGGTAATCGAACTACGTGGCCCCTATAAAGCGGGAATGGTTCCCGACGGCGTGCTTTACTTGACTGTAGGTATCGACGTGCAGCGCGGATCCGGTATGGACCCTGGCAACCCGACGAAATTCAAGGATCCCGAGAAGCCGCCGCGTCTCGAGCTTGAGGTTCTCGGCCATGGCCTCGGGTATCGCACCTGGTCAATCGACTATAAAGTATTCACAGGTTCAATAGCCGACCCGTTCTCCGGAGCATGGGAAAAGTTGCATCAATGGGCTGTTGACGGCGGCCTGACCTATTCGAGACGCGACGGAGTAGCGTTTGACGCCAAGCTCATTTTTATCGATTCCGGCGACGGCGAAAGCATGGACATCGTATATCGATTCTGCAATCGATGGCAAAACACCTATCCGTCGAAAGGCTTACCATTCGTAAAGGTCGACGCGAAGAAACGCGAGAAAGGCGATATCCCGGGAAGCGAGTACCGAAAGTATCGATTCGCGAATGTCGGCGGAGATCAATCAATTTATGAAATTAACACTCGGCATTACAAGCGGATAACCTATAACAACCTGAAGGTTAAGCGAACGGAAATGCAGATCCAGCCTCCAGGATTCTGTGAGTTCCCATACGAGTACGATGAAAAGTATTTCGATATGCTACGGGCAGAAGAGCAGCGGAGCGACGGCACGTTCTATTGCCCATCAGGCCGACGGAATGAAGCGCTTGATTGCCGCGTCTATGCCCTTTGCGCTGGGGATGTCTGGCTTGACGCAGAGACCGAGCGTGTCCGGAAGTATTACCGCGATCAAGGGTTGCCGGTTGCTCAAGTCCAGCAGATTACTGGCCGTACCGTCCTCGATATGATCGCCGCCAGGCTAGCGGCATAAAAAAAGACCGACCCGGGTAAAGAGGAGGAACCCCGAGTCGGTCAAGCCACGGAGGCCATGCCTGAATACATACGATAAACACGTTGCGTATAAACGTCGAGTACAATTTTTGTTCTAGACGTTTATACGGCGTTAGGGTTATCCGTGGAGTAATGGATGCTATAACCCGCGAGGAATATCTAGACATACTCGCCGACCTGAAAGAGCAGCGGACGCTCTTGCGCGCCTCGATCCGATCGGCGCTCGAGAACGCCGAGATACAAACCTACAGCATGACGGACCCCGAGGGCGGGCAGTCGGCAACGCGACGTGATCCCGCAGCCTTGCGAGCCGAGCTAGAAGACATCAACCGGAAAATCGGATTCTATACGCGCCTTCTCGATGATCGCCTGAGCGTATTCCGCCCGAGAAGGTGGTAGTGATGAAGAAGTCATTATTCGAGCGGATATTCTCCCGGCAAGTTGCCGGCCTCGTCGAGTCAACGCGGGACGCTGTCCTGAGCGCGATCGAGGCTGGCGGGACAGGGTATGGCTTTACCGGTGAGAAGTGGGCCGGCGGGCTCGATATGCGTGCTCATACTGTTATCGATCATCGAGCATTACGCGCGAATGGCCGCAAGGTCGCCCTGGAGTCCACCGAGGCGCGGCTGTTGCTTAATCGCTCGACGGACCTCGTTATTGGCACGGGCGCTACGCTGAACCTAGAACCGAAATATGAGATTCTAGGGATTTCAGCAGAAACAGCCGAGAAGTGGGCGCGGAATGCCGAGATGTTGTTTGACCTCTGGGCGAGTTCTCCGCGCCAGCATCGTTCCGGACAGCATTGCTTCTACGAGGAAATGCGTCTCCTCTTCCGTGGTCACAAGCGCGACAACGAATTCTTCGTGCGCCTGTACTACTCGCAGGATCCTACGCTTATCCTTCCCCTACAGTTCGAGATTATCGACCCGGACCAGATACGAGGCGATGCATATACGAACATGACGGGCCTCATAGGCCTCACGGACGACGGTATCGAGCGCGACTCTTCCGGCCGCGAGTCAGCGTATAAAATATGGGTCCAGGTTCCCGGTTCGTTACGATTCGAGTCGGTAACGATTCCCCGCACCGGCTCGAAATCCGGCCGCCTGTTCATGCTCCATGGCTTCACGCCGGAATTCGCCGGCCAGGGCCGCGGGTTCAGCGAGTTCGGCCTCGATATTCAGAATTTCAAATCGATCACCGATTTCAAGGCAGCCAGTCTCGAAAAAGCGAAGAACCAATCGAATATCGCGATGACTGCGGAGTCTAGCTCCGACAATCCGACCATAGCGCCGCCAGGGTTTGGAGAAAGAGCCGGCCCCGCACTCCCCTCATCATTCGGAACAGTTCCGGCCCTAGCGGAGTCGGTAGGAGACCCGAGCTATCGCCGCTTCGATGGCCCGCCCCTGCCACCAGGATCGGCCGTCGTATTCGATCAGCCGGGCAAGCAGAAGCTGGTTCCATTCGCGAACACGGCACCGGTCGTCGGGCAGGCCGAGTATATCAAGGGCGAACTAGAGCCGATATTCGCCTCCATGGGTACGCCGCTCGAGGTTGCTTTCGCGTCTTTCAAGAACAATTATTCGGCGTCCCAGGCGACGCTCATCCTGAACAACCTCGCGAACGATGTAGACCTTTTCCTCATGGCCGTTCAGTGCCTTGACCCGATTATCGAAATGCTATTTTCCGTTGCCATAGCCATCGGGAAAATGTCTGCCCCCGGTTGGCAAGATCCCATCCTTCACGCCGCATGGATGGCGCACCGATGGAGCCGCCCGCCCATGCCGAACATTGACCGTGTGCAATCAGCGAAAGCCGACAAGATGTACATCGAAATGGGCGCCGAGGACCTCGAGTCTGTCGCGATGCGCTTGAACGGTAGCTCGTACCGCTCGAACGTCTCAAAGCTACAGCGTCAGTACGCCGAGCTTCCACCACCTCCCTGGGGGTGGGGCGGAACCGGGGCGAAGCCGGACGAATCCGAAAAACCAGAGAAACCTGAAGGCGATGAAGACGAAAAAGACGAAAAAGACGAAGGGGAAAACTGATGGCCGTGATCCCGCGCCCCGCGACCTTAGAGGAAATGGTATACCAGCTCTGGTATGCCGTAATCGGCTCAAACGGAGATGGGCTTGCTTCACAGGTCCGATTAACCCGAGAGGAAATCGAAGAAATAAAAAGTGTTATGCCGACACTCTGGACTCGCGAGGATCACGAATGCGCCGAGCGTGAGTATCAGATCAAGGACGCTGAAAAAGAGAAAGAGCGCCAAGTCAAAGCCGACCGACGGAAGATGTCGAAACGCGAAGCCCTCGGCCTCGCGATAGCAGGTATAAGCGCCGTGGCTGCAATCGGAGCCGTCATCGTTGCGATTATCGCGTTAGGGGGCGTATCGTGAAAACCTATAACCTCTCTCCGACGAAAGAGCATTACTACCGCCAGAACAATAACGAACTCGACCCCAATATCGTATGCAAGCCGACCGCGACCATCGAAGCCCTCGCCCTCGCTGGCTGGCCATTCCCGGCTGGAAAGTACCCGCAGCCCGAGGACAACTTGACCGCCTTGTGCCTGACCGGCGAAGCCCATACGGTCATGCTCAAGCTCAATCCCAAGCTCCAGGGCACGCGCCCGAATGAGGTATGGGGCGTCATTGCCTGGGCCATCAACGAGTGCTGGTATCCCACATATCGCCCGCTCGTCGGCCCGCGTTGGAACTGGGGCCTTCGCGAAGTGCTATACGGTATCACCCGCGGCATTCCGTTCGCGACCTCGACCGACCTCACGAAAGGTGGTCACGTTGTCAACCTCGTCGGCTATGTAACGAAGCAAGACGAGGCGCCGCGCGTGTGGGCCGACATCGACCTCGACGCGATTACCGAAATCATCATCGACGACCCGTACGGCGATCGTACGAGCGGCCGATATGACACCACGAAATCGGGCTGGAATAACCGGTACCCCATGAACGAGTGGGCGCGCGTATGGCGCGGAATCGGGGTCCAGGTCCGGAAGGAGGCCGCATGAGCGCGTTTCGCGAAGCCCCTTTACCCGATGGCACGCCGGGGCCGACCTCGATGCGGAGGATTCTGGCAGCAGTGTGCCTCGCCGCCTCGCTTCCGGCGTACTACCGCGCGTTCGAGTTCGCAGCGGCTGCCGGATGGATCGTGTTCATCCCGGGCCTCGCGCTCGAGGTCGGCTCGCTCCTCCTTATGTTCTTCACGACCTGGGGCGACGTCGCCGAGATAGCCAAGGCGTGGAAAGGAGCGACCTAGATGCGCGTATCACTGGCGCTGGCGTGCACTGTCCTTTTCGCGTCCTGCGCGACGGTCCCGCCATTCGAAACGCTGGCGACGGACGCGCTCATAGAGACGACCGTCGAGGCCGTTTACGTGATCGCCGTGGAAGCCAATACCATCGAGGGCGTCGTTTCCGAGGTAGAGCTGACCATGACCGTCACGCCGGAACAGGTCCAGGCGATAAAGAAAGCGACGTCGGCAATCAAGGCCGCAGCCGTTGGATTGCAAGCCGAAACGCTCCCGGCGCTCATCGAATCGCACGAAGCAGACAACGAGCGCGCGACGGATATTGTCGAGGAACTGGCCGTCATCAAGGCGGCTGTTCGGCCGTTGTGGAAGTGGCTCGGAATTGCGGCTGGAATAATCGTCGCGCTGGTCGCGGCATTGGCGATTGTTCTAAAGATTAGGTAAGGGACGGTAGCCAGAATGAAAAACAGGCTAGACGTTTATACGGCCTCCGGTGCATAGGTTAAATATGCGGGAAATCCTGTACGCGGCCGATCCGTCGTTTATTCGTACCTACCTCCAAGAGCGTGAGAACGCCAAGCGCGAAGACATCGCCGCCGCCCGCGAGCTATTCCCGGATATCCCGAAGCCCGGCTCTTCCGAAGCGGTCGAGGAAATCTACTCCCGCGATGGCGATACCGCTATAATCCGCATCGAAGGCCCGATGTCCGTCGAGGGGCCCGATGCCTTTGACCGCGCCTATGGCTACGGCGGCGTATCCTATCAGACCATCATCGCCGCCATGGAGCGGGCTCGTACCGACTTCGGCGTCAATAAGGTGCGGTTCCTCGCGAACACTCCCGGTGGGACGGTCGTCGGCGCCGATGCGACCTGGCAGGCGCACATGAGCCTCCGTGCGAAGAAGCCGACCGCGTGTCACTTCTCGAATATGCTCGCCTCAGCGGGCTACTACATCATGTGCCCGTCGCGGAAGATTCTCGCCTCGGTTCCTACCGACGAGGCGGGCTCTATCGGCGTCATCCTCGTCACCTATGACTACTCCGGCGCGCTCGAAGAATATGGCATCAAGCGCATCGAGATCCGCTCCAGGAATGCTCCGAAGAAAGCCCCGAATGCCGGTACCCCGACGGGCCGCGACGCTCTTCAGGAGCGTATTGACGCCGCTGAGCGCATCTTCTATTCCCGCATTGCCGAAGCTCGTCGCGTCACGCCGCAGGATATTGCTGCGCGTTTCGGCCAAGGCGCACTCCTTGTCGCCCGCGATCCCTCCGAAGTCGCAGACGCAACCAAGTCGGGCATGATCGATGGCCTCGTCTCCGGGAACATCGATTTATTCGAACCCGCTGGTGATCCCGATGAGCGCTCTGGTTCTGAATTGAACAACGCCGAGCCGTTGGCCCAGGCGAATAGCCCCGCGAATGCGGGAAATCTACAGGAGGTTCCATATATGAACCTGTCCGAGTTCCTGGCGCAGGGCCCCGCCGCGGTCGCCGAGATCGATAAGATCAAATCCGACGCCTCGCTGGCCGCCATCGCGCCCATCAACGCACGCATGACCAAGTGCGCTACCATCCTGGCGTCCGACGTTTACGCCGGCAACGCCCCCGTCCGCACCAAGGCTATCGCGTGCCTCAAGGGCGAGATAAGCGTCGACGCGCTCGAAGGCGTTATCGGCATGGCCGACATGCTCGCCGAGCAGCAGAGGCAGAACGCCGCCGCCGGCGAGCAGCAGGGGCAGGGTGACACGCGCCCCGGCACTCCCGAAGCCATGGCGCAGGAAGCCGCCGAGATTAAGGCGATGGCCGACCTCATCGCCGGCAAGAAGGAGGACAAGTAAATGTCCGAAACCCTGGTAATGGATAATCTCGATGCCGGCGACTTCCCGCGCGTAACCCGCGAGATCACCTTCGGCTCGGGAGCGGGGGTAATAGCTCGCGGAACGCTCATCGGCATAGTAACTGCTACCGGTTACGGCCGGACGTCATTAACCGCGTCGTCCGACGGGAGCCAGACCGCCTACGGTATTCTCCTCGAGGGCATCGACGCTACGAGCGCCGCCGCGCCCGGCGTCGTCGCCCTGACCGGCGAGTTCGCGGAAGATCACGTCATCCTCGGCGCCGGCTGGACGATCACGACCGCGAGGGCCGCTCTCCGCCCGTTCAGCATCTTCCTCAAGGATACCCTGGCCGCGTAGTAATTCCGGGCCCGGCCGCCACGTCGTGAGACATTGCGAGCCGGGCGTTTTCCGGGATCGTCGTGATGACGAACCCATTTTACTGAACGTCGTGAGACGTACAGGAGTGAACAATGATAGACATGTACGATTCGAGGGTAATGCTCCAGGCTTTGGAGCAGATGCCCCCCGTTCGGACCTTCCTTCGGGATACGTTCTTCCGGAACGTCATCACGTTCATCACGTCGAAGGTCGACATCGACGTCGTGAAGGGCAAGCGCCGTAGGGCTGTCTACGTGAGCCCGCGCGACAAAGGGCACGTATCCGATCGCGCCGGGTACTCGACGGAGACCTACGAGGCTCCCTATATCAAGGAGCAGAAGGTACTCTCTCCCGAGGATCTCCTGAAGCGCGCGCCCAGCGAGAACGTCTATTCCGCGAGCGGCCCCCAGGCTCGCGTCGCCGAGTTCATGCGTAAGGACCTCGCCGAACTCGACGACATGGTAACCCGCGCCGAGGAGATCCAGGCCGCCGAAGCCATGTTCAACGGGTACATCAACACCCGGGACGGGAAGAAGATAACCTTCCCGCTGGATGCGACGCACAACCTCACCCTATCCGGCGGCACCCTCTGGTCCGCCATCGCCAAGAACGCGCTCCTCACCCAGCTCCGGAACTGGAGGGAATTGCTTTCGAAGGATTCCGGCATGGTCCCGACCGATCTCATACTCGGATCGGACGTAGTCCCGGTTGTTCTCAATATTCTCGATCCCGATACCGTGAACGCCGGCCTCTCCTCGTTCCGTATCGATCGCGGCCAGATCGACGTCCGTAACCTTCCCAACGGCGTCATCTATCTCGGTTACATCAAGGAAGTCGGCGTCGACGTCTGGGCGTACAACGAGTATTACCACAACGGCACGGCCGACGTCGCCATGGTCCCCGCCAAGAAGATATGGATGGGCTCGAGGAACGCCCGCTTCGATCGCCTCTACGGCGTCATCCAGAGCTTCGACAGCCTCTACGCCGTACCGCGCTTCCCGCGCTCCTGGACCGACAAGAACCCCGAGGTCCGTATCGTGGAGATGCAGTCGGCGCCGCTGCTCGTCCCGCATCAGGTGGATTCCTACCTGACCGCGACGGTCGTGGCCTAAGGATACCGGCATGAGGCTCGAAGTAACCGTCGGTACGATCGTAGACGGTACCGGCCAGCATGTAGCCGGCACTGATACGGCCGTGTATGAAGAGAAGGACGACAAGGAGGCGAAGCGCCTTATAGACCTCGGGAAGGCCAAAGCCGTAAAGGGTCGCCCCCCGGCCGAGACGGCTGCCGAAAAGAAGGCACGCGAGGAAGCCGAAGCCGCCGAGGCCGTCGCCGCCGAAGCCCGCGCCGCCCTCGAGGCGAAGGCCGTGGCGCTCGGCGTCGGTTCTGCCGAGGACGTCGCGAAGCTCAGTGACGAAGAGCTGGCCGAACTCACAAAGGAAGGCGCCGAATGATCGTCCCCGCTGGCCTGACCGTAAACGTCGGCGTCCGCGAGTATCGTCAGGGCGACGAAATCCCGGACGATATCGCGAAGGCCGTGAACCTGGAAGGCCTCGCGAAAAGGGTGCCGCCGCTCGTTGCCGCCGACGCGGACCTATCCGCCCAGGCGGCGGGGACCGACGTCAGGGGCAAGGCGAAATCGTGATCAACGTCCGCGCGTTGGCCGAGCAGGATCTCGGGCAAACCCTCGAGGGTGAATTCAGGATAGCGGTTTCGCTGATCGCGCCTGATGGCCTAAAGATCAACACGACAGTAGACGGCAAGCCACTCGGCGGCCGAGTCCTGTGGGGCCAGCCGCGGACGAACCTGGAAACCGGTGAGGTCGTAATCGTTTCCGATCCGGTTGTCATTCTGCGCCGTTCCTCGCTCTCGCGGGTACCCCTGACCGGCGAGGCATGGTCGGTAATCATCCCGTCGGGGCCGATGACCGGAGCCCCCCTCGGGTTGTACATGCTCGACCGCTCGCGGTCGCTCGAAGGCGGCCGGAGTCTCGGTACCATCAAGCTCCCGCTCGTGCGGGTGGATCAATCAGAAGTCGAGGCGTAAATGGAATACCAGAGCATAAAAGACGCCCTCGACAACCTCCTCGAAACCGCAGCCGCTGGACGCTATGCCGTTCTAGGGACTCGCAATCGTAGTCATGACGCCGAGGTAGTGCACTCCCGTGCCCAGGTTACGACGTATTACCAGTCCGGAGATTTCCCGAAATCGGGCGGCTCAATTCCCGGGCCGTTCCGCCATGACATCACGTTCAAAATTGACGTGCTCGTATCCGGGGCGGCGCGGTGCGACCTCTCGATACTCAATAACCCCGACGCGAGCGAATCCGAGATATCTGCCGCTCTCGCAGCCTCGACCAATGCGACCGCCGAAGCCGACGCTGCCCTCGACGCGCTGGCATCGCTTGTATGGGACATCATCATGCGCCCGGAAAACCGAAAGCTCGGGCTCGCTTACGATCCTCAGCGCTGGATTACCGGATTCAACAAGAACGACCCGAGCCAGAAAGGCGCCCTCGTCCTCATGTCGGGGTCGCTTACCATGACCGCAACCGCCATGGAGTCTGTAACCGGAGAGACCGGCGTCCCCGGCGCATCTATAGAAACGAATATAGGACTCACCGCCGACGTATCCGGCGAAACCATTGACGCCGCCAACCAAGGCGTAAAGGAAGGTGAATAATGAGCATATCCGCGAACAGTCTCGCCGCGGGCGTCGGCGCCGGGGTCAAGAACGTCGTGCTGAAACCGGGCTCAGAAATCGTCCAGCGAAAGATACTCGTCATGGGTACCGCGCTCGCCGCCAGAGAAGCCGAGCTCGTCATGGCGATTCCTCAGCTCATTACGAGCCCGGAGGACGGTAAGAACCGCGCCGGCGCCGGGGCAGCCATCACCCGCGCCATCGCCGCCGCCTTCCGTGGTGCGAATTACTCCGTCCCGGTATACGCCTTCTTCCAGGAGGAGCCTGACGGCGCGGTCGCAGCGCAGGGCAGCATCGTCCTCACGGCGACGACCCCCGGCGCCGGTACGCTGTACCTTTACGTGGCCGGCACGCTCTACGAAATCCCCGTCGCAACGACCGACACCGCGATGACCATCGGCGCGGCCATCGTCGCCGCCCTCACCGCCGACGAAGACTGCCCCGTTACCGCCATCAACACGGACGGATCGATAGCGTTCACCGCGAAATCGAAAGGTCTCTACGGGAACGGTATCACTATCGCGGTCAACCAGTGGCCGCAGAACGGCGAGGCTCTACCCGCCGGCATCGGCGTTACGATCACGGCCATGTCCGGCGGCGCCGGCGTCCCGAACATCGCCACGGACATAGCGAACGGTCTCGGCATCGGGTCCTCGGCGAACGGGGACTATTTCACCGACGTCGTGCACGTCTACGGCCAGGACGCGACCGCCCTCAACGCGATCGCGGATTACGTCGGCCGCGGCAACGAGTTCGTAGGGCTGTACGACGACCTCGTACACCGCCCGTTCCGCTCCCTGGCCGGCGACGTTCGCACGGGCTCGGCCGGCCTTACCGCGCTCATCGCGATGACCGATGGTCGCCTGACCGACCGCGCCAGCGGCGTCATAGCCCGCCCCGGTAGCCTGACCAATCCCGTCGAAATCGCCGCGGAAGCCATAGGGAAGATGGCCAAGGAGAACAACGTTCTGGCCGAAGCGAACTACCTCGATCTTATCCTGACCGGCGTCGACCCGGGCAACATCGCCCGCATGGCCGGCCTCGACTGGACGCAGGACTGGAATAACCGCGACATCGCCGTCAAGGCCGGCATAAGCCCAACGATCGTCGAGGGCGGCGCGGTCAAGATGCAGAACGTCGTCAGCTTCTACCGCCCCGCTACGGTCCCGGTCAAGTCGAACGCGTACCGCTCGATGCGGAATATCTCGATCATCCAGAACATGCTGTACAACATGTGGCTTGTTTTCGCCGGCCCGCGCTGGAAGCAGTTCTCCGTGGTCAAGGACGTCATGAACGTCACCGTCGCCGCGAGCCGCGCGAACGCCCGCGACATCGATTCGGTCAAGGACGACCTCCTCGCGCTCATCGAGTCGTTCATGGCGAACGGATGGATCTACGACAAGGAGTATTCCATCGATGCGCTCAGGAGCGCCGACGCGGTCCAGATTCGTACGGGCGGCGACGGTTTCTCGAACCAGGTTCCCTTCGTCCTTTCGGGCGAGGGACTCATCATCAACACGACGGCGCTGGTCGACACCTCGATCGCTGTCGTGGCCGCGTAAAGGAGCAGCACAATGTCCGATACCGTCGGAACGATTGCGAAAGTCGGCATAGGCGGGTTCTTCTATCGCGTAGCCGCGGACGCCGACCTCAAGGATGGCAAGCCCAAATTCAAGAACGAAGCCGAGCACACCACGGGCGGATCGTTCCGGAAGATGACCGCGCAGTCCCAGGAGGTCGAGAGCGTATCGCTCCGGGTGAACGCTCAGGAGCTAGCGCGCCTCCAGTCCGCGGCCGCTTCTCGTGAAGACCTCAACCTCTCGTACGAGACCGCCGACGGGTCCGTGTATCGCGGCCAGGGTTGGATCGACTTCGACGGCCGCCAGACGGCGACCGGAAAGGTCGAGGTCAAGCTCTTTCCCCGTGGCGGCTGGACGCTGTTCTCAGCGTAACGAAGTAGATCTAAACGGGGCCGCGATACACGGCTCCGGGTCAAGAAACAGGAGGCACACATGGCGTCGAAATGGTCCAATCCGAAAAAGGAAGTATTCAAGCTCTCGCCCGAATCGGCGGAAGCCAGCGTCCGCGAACTCATGGAGTTCTATCGCATCGATATCGACGACCTCGATGGAGCCCAGAAAGCGAGTCTCGAGCTGGCACTCAACCGGCTCCAGAAAGCCTACCAGCGCGGCGAACTCGCGAACAAGCGCGGGGAGAAGGGCTTTCAGATCGTTCAGAAGCTCATCGCCCCTCCCGGCGAAGTCAAGGACCTCGTTTACGATGAACTCAAGGGCGAGCTGAAGCTCTCGATGGACGGCTTCAATCCGAACGACGGCGTCGCCCGTCAGCATGCGCTCCTCGGCGCCATGTCCGGGCTCGGCGCTACGGCCATCGGGGCGCTAAAGGCGGTCGACCTCGCAACCGCGGAAAGCCTGGCGCACGTTTTTTTCATGGCCTGAGCGGGATGGACCAGTGGATGGGCAATCTGTTCTATCGCGGCGCCCGTCCGCTGGAGATCGAATCAATGTCCTTCAGCCGGCTCGCCTATTGGAACGGCTGGCATGAAGCGATGACCCGCGCTGAACGGAATCCGCCTAAGCCCAACTAGAAAGGAATCGAATGCCTGAATTCGCCGTCCCGACTGTGTTCTCCGTCGTCGACCATCTGAGCCCCTTCTTCGCGAAGGGCGCGGCCGGAGCGACGAGATTCGAGACCATGGTCAAAGGCGCATTCGCCCGTACGGGACACCAGGCGTCCATATTCGGTTCTATCCTCGGCGGCGTTACGTTCGGGAATCTCGCTGCCGACGGGATCCGTCGCGGTATCCAAGGGATTCAGGGTCTCGCTCGCGAAGGCCTCGCTCTGGCGTCGAACTTAGTCGAGGTGCAGAACGTTGTCGATACGTCATTCGGCGCCATGTCCGGGCAAATCGACGCTTGGTCGAAAACTGCGATTACAGGATTCGGTCTTTCCGAGCTTCAGGCCAAGCAGTTCACGGGAACGATGGGCGCGATGCTCAAGAGCTCTGGCCTCACCGGGCAGGCCGTTGTTGATATGTCGATCGGGCTCTCGGCTCTCGCCGGCGACTTCTCGTCATTCTACAACCTCGACATAGCCACCGCGTTCCAGAAAATACGCGCCGGTATATCAGGCGAAACCGAACCCCTCAAGCAACTCGGCATAAATATGAGCGTCGCGAATATGGAGGCCTTCGCGCTCACCCAGGGTATCAAGAAGAAATGGGCCACGCTCTCGCAGGGAGAACAGGCACAGCTCCGGTACGCCTACCTCATGAGAACGTCAGCCGACGCTCAAGGAGACTTCTCCAAAACGCTCGCGACCTCCGTAGCGAATCAACAGCGTGTATTCGCTACGAATCGCCAGCAACTCGCCGCCTCGGCCATGAACTCGTTACTTCCACTCCAGCTCAAGTATTATCAGCTCCTCAATTCAACCGTGAGCAAGGCGGGAGAGTGGATCGAAGCGAACAAGGGCCTCATCGCAACGAGGATCGACACTTTCTTCGACCGCGCAGGTCAATTCCTTAACGCGATCAAGCCGGGCCTTTCGTTCGTCCTGTGGGCTGTCAAGAATCTCGCAGGCCCGGTTCTCGCCGGAGTCGCCGCATTCACCGCCATGAAGTACGGCCTTCTCGCTGCTGCCGCCGCGGGGCAGGTGTTCGGGCTCGTGAATACGATTCTCTTCGCGTACCAGGCATACGCCGGCGGCGCCGCGACTGCCCAGGAAGCGCTCAACCTGGTCATGGCCGCAAACCCTGTCGGACTAATCGTAACGGCCATTTCGGTACTTGTCGGGCTCTTCGTGCTTCTCGCCTCGAAGGTCGGTGGCGTGGGTCCAGCATTTACCGTTCTCGGCCAGACGATGATGAAGGGCCTCCTTGCGCCGATCAACCTCGTTATCGACGGATTCCAGATGCTCATGCTCCTCGCCTCGAAGCTCCCGGGTCAGGTCGGCCAGTCTTTCGCCGCGGGATACGCCGACATCCAAGCCTTCCAGCAGAATATGAATTCCACCCTGACCGGATCGGCTGGATCATACGATTTCGCCACGCCGTACCAGACCGCCAGAGAAAAGAAGCTCGAGCGCGAGGCGCCGAATCAGGCAGCGATAGAGCACCAGGATTCGTCCTGGTCGGGATACCTCCAGATCGCCGGCGCCCCTGCGGGCTCCACGATGGAATCCAAGTCCTCAGGCCCCGCGCCGCTTCGTTATGACCTTATGGGGGCGAATCCATGAGCTGGCAGGACCGCGTACGCGATCACATCAAACTGACTTCCCCGTCAGGCCTCGAGTTCACCCCCGGGTGGAAGGGCGATGACCAAACCATACAGAAGCGGGTAGGGCGTCACGCATACCCCAGCGTCGATAAAGAAGTCGCGCAGGATATGGGCCTCGGTTCGCTCGATATCCCATTGACGCTATATTTCGAGGGCGCCGACAACGACACGCAATCTCGTGCCTTCCTCCGGGCCTGGTCCGAGCGCGGCGTCTGGACCGTCGTCCATCCAGTAGATGGTACGCTTTTTCTCCAGCCCCTGACTGCGACTCGCCCGACGCAGCCTGTTACCTCGGGAAACCTGACCGTCGTAGCGACAACCTGGATGGAGCCATTGCAAGATGCGGGACCAGCATCCACGTCATCGCTGCCTGGAGCAGTATCCGACGCGGCTACCGCCGTGATTGCCGAAGCCGCCGATTCGCTTGCCGCCGAAGCCGTGCAGGACGTCGTATCCGAAACGGCAGCCCTTGAATCCTCCGCCGAATCAGCACTATCGAAAATAAAAAAACTCATCGCTACCGGGAGCGCTCGTATCAACGCGATTCAGGCGCAGATACAGGAGACGATAGCAAGCGTTCCGGCCGACATGCTCTCGTTCGCCGGCGAGATAACGCAATTACTCCAATCCCCGGGCCTCATGGCCGGATCGGCGAGGAGTCAAGTCCAGGCCCTCGCAAGTACGGGCCGCTCGATTCTCTCTGACCTCCCGGCCGCGCTTGGATCCGGGAATCAAGACCGGAATTATGCGCTCGTCGTCGTTTATCTAGCCGATGCCATTACAGCCGCGATGGCTGAGACGATCATAAGCGAGCTTCCTGAAACGAGGCCGCAAGCGCTCACCATGCTCGACACCTTCCTTGCGTACGAATACGACGTAGAGGCCTCGCTAGACGCTCTTGCCACGGCAAGCTCTACGCTAAGTATTGATCATCAATTCTATGGTCATTCTGCCGCGGCAAACAGCGCACTCGCCAAGCTACGCGCCTCCGTGTCAGCGTACCTCCTAGGCATCATGGGCGACCTCAAGACAGAGCGTCGCTTCACGATCGATCGCCCCCGTACACCCTTGGAAATAGCCATTACCGAATGCGAGGCGACCGCTGATACAGCGGATTACTTCTACGATTGTGTATGCCGCTGGAACAACCTGCGAGGACGGGACGTTTTGCTACTCCCGACGGGACGGGAGGTCGTGCTCTATGCGTAAGTTGCGCCTTGCATGGACTTGGGCCAATTTATTCCATTGGTGTTTCAAATCTAAGATTCGTCGAATGACGGGCAGCTTTTACAGAATGTTGCGCCTTCAATATATCTGGGAAAGGGAAGAGACTCATCGGCACGGCGAGTTCATTCAAGCCCGAATGATAAGGCACGCCCATGGCTAGTCTCCCCGTTCAGGGTAAGCAGTACGTCGTCGCCGCGGGTGACACGCTTCAGAAGATATCGGCTCGTGCATATGGAAACGCCATGAAGTGGTCGAGCATCTATCGGGCGAACCTGTCGACGCTACGCTCGAAAAATGCCGACCTTATTTATCCCGGAGAAAGCCTATACATACCTCCCGAATCCGAGGTCGCCGAAGCAAAGGCCGTGTCCAAGGCTGGACGATACGCCGGGCGCTCCAAGGGCGAGTACATTCTCGTCATGGACGGTCGAGAAGTACCCGTCAAGCAGGGCCGCTTCTCGCAAGGCATCGATCTTATGGCGCATTCCTGGACCGCAGAAATCGCCTGGACTCCCGGCGCCGATCCGTGGCTTGATCCGCGGATTCGCCGCCGCTCATTCACGGAATCCGAGCTCTACCTCGGCGCCGAGCTCGTCGCGTCCGGGCGTCTCTACGGGAGCGAGCCTGTTGCAACCCCCGAGGGGATTACGCGGAACCTGGAATTCTTCTCGAAAACGGCAGACCTCATCGACTCGTCTCTCTCTACCGCATGGAGCGAGATCGCCGGCGTCACCCTCAAGCAGATTGCCGCCGAGATCGCGCGCGCCCTCGGCTATGGCCTCGTCTTCGACATTCCGGCCGGGAAAGCATTCGACCTTGTGCAGCGTAAAGGCAACGAGAAGATCGGCGCATACCTTCAGCGCCTTGCCGCGCAACGTTCGCTTCTCGTAACGACGGATGCACAATCCCGCATCGTATTCGTCCAGGCCATCACATCAGGGAAGCCCATGGCGTCCATTGAGTTTGGCGGCACGGTATCGAAAGAATTTCGCGCTAAGTTCGATGACCGTCAGCTCTATGCGTCCTACTATGCGCTTGGGCAATCCGGCGACGGGAAACCCGTTGCGTCGGTAGCGAAAGACCCCGGTGTCCCTGGTATAAGGCAGCTCATATTCTCCGCCGACGAAGTAGACGCCGGTACCGTTTCCGATGCGGCGGCATGGCGACGCTCCAAGGCCGCCGGGGATGCCTATTCATTCCCGTTCCCAGTCGGCGACTGGTACGCACCCTCCGGCGAACGCTGGAAACCGAATACGCTCATCACGGCGCGCTCGGCGATTCTGGATATCCCGGAGGCGACTGATTTCGTAATACGGCGCGTGGAGTTCGAATACGGCCCTGGCGGTCGCTCCGCTACGCTTAACCTGACGCCCCCGTGGGCACTGGCCGGAAAGGAGCCTCCTGCATCATGGCGATGATCGGAATTATTACAGGAGATCCGTGGCTCGGCCGCGCGAAGAACGGCGAAGGGATCGCTAGATATCTACAGGTACAGTTCTCTGGCGATGGTGATGTCCGGACGGTCATGTATATGCCGCAGTTCGGTGATGACGCGGCGCCTATCCGTGGTTCCCGCGCACTCGTACTTGACGTCGCCTCTTTCCTTGTCGCGGTCGCCATATTCGACGGGCAAGATGCGGAGAATAGCATGGGTGAAAGGGAAGTGTATTCGCAAAACGCTGCCGGCCAGAAACTCGCCTCCCTCGTCCTCAAGGATACAGGCCATGCTTGGCTCGGGAACAAGCCGAGCGGCAAGAACCTCAGGACAGTGCTCCAGAACCTCATTCAGGGCATTCAGGGAGCCACGTTCGGCGGTTACCCGTGCGTCGACGCGACCGGGAAGATCGCCGCTGCTCTCACCGATCTGGCGTCGGTACTGGATGCGACGCCATGAAAAAGTCTGACCGCTTCTCCGGGCAGCCACGCCTCAGCTTAACCGCCAGCGGCGCCGACCTGACCTATAGCGCAGGGCAACCTGTCATGGACCAGGGTATCGAAAACGCGATCATGATATCGCTTTTTACACGTCGCGGATGGGCCGGGAATGTGTTCTTGCCGCATGCTCGCCAGATAGGGAGCGACTACGAGAAGACAAGCGAAGGCGCGATCACGCTTCAGAAGCTCGCCAACATCGAGAACGCCGCCGAGCTTGCGCTCAAGAGTGATCTCTTCGGAACCGTACGAGCCGAGGCGGCGAATCCAACCGCGGACAGTCTGGTCGTCGACGTGTACATCGGTTCAGGGGCCGCTCTGAGCCTCACCCGCGAACGCGCGCTCTGGACCGCGCAGATTAGCGACCCCGCGTCGCGGAAAGGGTAGCCATGGGCTATACGATACCGACAACCGCTGAGCTTGTCGCAAGGAATCTAGCTGCGCTCGAAGCCCGGCTTAATCAAACCACGCCGGACGCCGATCAGTCGTTCAATGCGGCTTTGGCTACCACGGAAGCCATGGCGGCCAAGGGGCACTACAAGTACGCCGAGGATCGTGTGCGGGCCGCGTCTGCCCTCACGGCGCAAGACGGTGATCTCGACGCCATTGGAAACGAATATGGATGTTATAGGAACGTCGCTGAATCGTTCGAAGGGACGGCCTCGCTCGCTGCTGACGATGGCGTAACGCTTAACGTTAATTCCGTATTCGTAGGCCCATCGGGACTTCAATACCGAGTCAAGGCGAGCGCGACTGCTCCAGTCGGCGCGTCGGGATCAGGTGTCGTTCTCGCCCTCGTCTGCTCCGAAGAAGGCGTCGCCGGGAACCTGTCGGCCGGTGACGAGTTGTCTATACAGACCCCTGTCGCGGGCGCCGGCCGCATAGCGACGATAACGACAGTCACGGTACTCGGCACCGAAGAGGAGGATGACGACGAGTACCGTGTCCGCATCCTCGACATCGAGCGCGCCGAGGGCGGCGGAGGGAATTCAAGCGATATACGAACATGGGCGCAGGGTGTCGCCGGCGTGAAGCGAGCGTATCCATTCTCGGGGCCGCCCTGGAACTCCGCCTTGACGCCGTACCCGGGCATGCGGACTGTATACGTCGAAGCGTCCGAGTCCATTAACGCCGATGGTATCGCCCCGGCCGGACTCCTTTCGAGCGTCCGTGCGGCTCTTCTCTCCAACCCCGACACCGGGATATCGCGCGAGGTTCTTGGGATGACGACAGATACATTGTATGTGCAGTCGATATACCGCACACCGATCTACGTCCGCGTGGTGGGCCTAGCCGTATCGACGGGCTCACTTGGCGCTGCCCAGACAGCGATCGAAACCGCGCTCGGTGTATTCCTCCGGCGGTTCAGTCCATTCGTGCAGGGGCTCGATCCGGATTTCGACCGCCTCGACGTCGTAGCCGCTACGGTGTTGTCTCGTGAGGTTCAAGAAATCCTCGACGCGTTCGGGGGCCGGGCGCAGAACGTGCTATTCGGAACGAGCGTCGGAATATTTATAGGCGAGTATGCGTTGAATGACGGCGAGAAGCTTTCCCTCGGCGGGGTCACCTGGGAGAGTGCATAATGTCGGGATTTTCTCGTCGTGTTGTAGACGCCAGCATGCCTCCAGGCCGGATATGGAATCCGGCGCCGGGCGGTGACTTCGACGCGCTCTTGGGCGGGCTCGCCGATATCCACGATGCTGTTCTTGTCGATCTTGGGAAACTTGCGGACATACGCAACCCCGCGAAGTGCCCAGCCGAACTCGTGCCCGATCTTGAACGAGAATTCGGAATCATATCGGACGACTCGCTCTCCCTTACCGACCGCAGGAAGAACCTTTCGATTCTGCGCTATAAACGACATGACCTCGCAACCGTCGCGAAGCTCCAGCGAGCGCTCGATAAAGCTGGATTCGGAGCGGCCGGGTATGGGCTCACGGTTACCCAGAACGGAAGCCCCGCGACCGACCCGGCCTCCATCATCGACGCTTCATACCAGATGGTCGCCCATGCTATCGGGGACGGTTCGCCGGCCGTTGCCGGGAATACGGCGGCATACGCTGGTCAACGTGGTGGTTATTATCTCGTCAACGGTGATCGCTACCAATCGCGTCCTCTCTATCCACAGGCAGGAATGATCTGCGCCCGAGCGTTCGATGGAAGTGACAGCCGTTCTGGAGAGGAGTCGGCGGGACATTATTCGGAATATACGCTCTATGAAAATGAGTACTCGTCTCCCCCCGCCGGATACTGGTCACTTATCGTATTCCTTGGCGGCACGGTAGCACGGAATGCTAACGGCTCGGTCGCTGCAATCTCGGCGGTACCGATACCGTCAGCGCGGAGGCAGGAACTTCACCGGTTGATCTTGCGTGTCCTTCCTCTTGGGATATGGGCCGGGATTATTGTCCAATATATTTAGCGCAGCATTCGACGCCCGAGCCAAGTAGGGGCCGGCCAACGAAAAGCCAACGTCGCGATGACGTAGGAGGGTACATGAAAGATTACAAGGGATCGTACGGCTCGCTCGTCGTTGGCGACTGGCCGAACACCGTAGCCAAGAACGCGTCGGGGCCATCCGCGAGCGATGGCACGCCGTACACAAAAGAGTTGATTGACGACATCTGGGGTGGCCGCGAAGACCTCATGGTCAGGGCTGGTCTCACCCCGAACGGTGTCACGGAGGCAAACGGAACAAGCCAGTTCGTACAGGCGCTTCACCGCGCTGGGCTCGGGCCTGGGATTATCGTCCAGTCAGCCCTCAACGCCGTAACCCTTGCGACGAGACGATATCTCCCGCTCGCAGGGCAGGTCATCACTGTCGCGTCGTACGCGGAACTCGTGGCGGCAGTGTACTGCGGCGACGCGGCTAACCCGACAGCGCCCGGGTTCTACCGGACGAGCGACGCTGGCGGATTGACACGCTCTACGACCGGCGCGTACATGGTGCTTCCGGATGCAAAAGGCCTTGTGATTCGCGGGCTAGGGGCGAATACGAAGATATTCTGCGCGAATGGAGATTCGTATTCGGGCGGGACGGCGATCGCACAACAGCTCACGGATATGATTCAGGGACACACCTTCCTACCTGGTTCTCTCGCTAGGCCAGGGGGGTCTGGGTCTGGCGACACCGGAATGGCAAATGTTATTCCGGTAGGGGGCGGTGCACTTGGTGCGATGGCCACCGACGGTACTAACGGTACCCCTCGCTCTGGAAACCAGACGCAAGGTGCCAGCATCGCATTCCAAATCTGCATCACCTATTAAGGAGCCAACCATGAAAACAGTTCTACATCGCAACGAAGATGGCTACGAGATTGTCCTGGGATTCCGCGATGCGGTTGCCGATCCTGTCGCAACGTTCGCGAAGATCCAGTCGAAGGTTCTCGCTCTCCCGGAGCTGGCGCAGTGTTCGTCCGTAAAGACGAAGATATCTGCCCAGATGCAGATAGCGGCCGATAACTGGATTCTATCCGCACAGGCTGAGAAGAGTGCTGCGCAGGCGGAAAAAAACGGCGACGCCAGCGAGAAGGCGCGGTGCCTCGCGAAGGCCGCCAGCTATCTCGCGATCAGGAACGCCGCTCTCGCCGCCATCCCGCTCCTCGAGGACGAACTCAAGCCGCTCACCGATGCGTTCGAGCAAGCCCGAGCCGCCTTGTTCGAGACCAACGCCTCGTATTTCACCCCCGGCCCCGGCGAGTACCTTCTTTCCGATAAAGATTACACGAGCCTGGCAGCGAAGTTCGACTCGCTGGCTGAGACCGAGGCCCTGCTCGTCGACGGTTCCACGGTAGCGGATTACCGTGGTCGCGCCTATTGGATCAAGGGCGACTCCTGGGAGAAGGGATCGATCGGACGACTCGGAGAAACGCTTCCGTCGGGCGCGCTATGGGACAGGGATATCACCGAGGCCCAGCGCGCCGAAATCGCTGATGGCGCTGAGGCCGAGAGGATAGCTGGGTTATCCACCGAGGAGCGAGCCGCCGAGCGGTCGGCCGTGCTTCAGTCCATCGCGCAGAACGCGGTGAACAAGAAGCAGGTCGCCGAGATCACCGGGGAGGCATTCGACGCAGCCGCGTGGTACGCGGAGAAGAAGGCCGAGATCGAGAGGAAGTACGCCTGAGGCAGGGGTACGAGGAATATATTAAAACGGATATGTAAAAAAATGGCAGGCCCTTGGACAGGCCCGCCGTGTGTGCCGCCCCCGGTTGTGAGCCGGGGGCTTTCAATTACCCGTATTAGCTAGTTAGCGGACGTTCTCATATTTCACCCATCGTACAGGCTGTACAGCCAAGAAGCCCGAAGGGGTTACGTCGTCCCTGCGGCTGCCTTTGTATTTGGAAGGCCCTTGGCGGCCTTGTTCCTCGCGGCGCGGTCGCGGCGGACGAGTTGCATGACGGCGAGGCTACAATACTCGCTAACCCGCCTGATATGCCTGTGTGCCATCGCCTCTTCGATCTCTCGAGCTTCCTCTGGAGTAGGTACGAATCCGCAGGATGTCACTGCGTCACCGCCGTAACCGTTCCGCCGTCGTATACGCTCACGACGCCGAGCGTTCCCGTCGTGGTATCGATCGACGCCTTGTACGTCCCCGAAGAGTTCGTGAAAAATAGGACGCCGCCGACGACGGTCCATGAGGTTATAGATGGATCGGAAACGAGGGTATGGACTGCGACTGTACTCGCGGAGAAGTCGACGAGGGTTATCGCCGTGCTGGTATCGGTCGGGCCGGCATAGACTTCGCCGCCAGAGAATACCCAGTTCGCAACGTATTGGCCATCGGTCGTTCCGTTCGGCGTGATATGTGAAACAGGGACGGCGCTTGTATCGTACGCGGCGATCGTGCTCGTAGACGCTTTATACGTGTGATCGCCGTAGGATAATAGCGAGGTATCCATCAGGAACCCGGCACCGACATACGTTGAAGTAAAGGTCGATGATCCGGTCATGACGGCGTACGCAATGGGGCTCGACATATTGAAGGTCATGACGTCAACCGCACTCGGGTCGAATATCACGGGGTAGAGGTGAAGCACGTAGCCGCCGGTCAGCTCGGCGCCGCCGACAGCCTCGGGGTTATTATCCCATATCTCGCGGCCGCGGACGATGAAGCAGTTCCCCGTCGTCTCATCGTAGAGCGCATGGGCATACTTGGCGTTCGATGATGATCCGGGGAGGATGCTCAAGAAGCCCGGGATATCGTACTGGAACCCGAAATTCTTGCGTGTGCCGGCGGTAGTAATAACCTGGGCCCGGATCGACGCCGAGTTCTGCATGTCGATAGCGTATACATTTCCCACAAGGTCGGCGTATATCCATGTCGTCGAGTCCCAGGGTAACATATAGCCGAGCGGCGTGGAGTCCAAAAGGTACGAGCCGGAGCTCTGATAGACCGCTGCCTCCGAAGAGAGAGGGGAAGCCGTTCCGGTAGCGAGGTCGAGTGCGAATACGGAGCCGCCCGAGACGTACCATGCGGTCGTTCCACGCGAGAATATCCGCGTCCAGTTATCAGGTGCGTGATCGATGACGAGGAGCGCCCCTGTTTCAAGGTCAAGGATGGCGGTCGCGTTGGACTCGGCATAGTTATAGGCGATAAGGGTGTATCGGGCCGAGAGCTGCGCGGCTCGCGTTATCTCTACCGTGACGGGCTGCCCGTCCGCATCGACGAACTCGGCCGACTCGACGACGCCGGAGGTATCGACAGCCCCGAGGTCCGATCCGGTCGTATCGAGAACCGCGCGGCCCGTTATGGTCTTGGAGATCGACCGGGAAGCGGACCCGGAGTCAACGAGGAAAACGCCTCGGGCGTTGGATATTGAGGTAGCCGTCGGCGCGCCAGGAGGAGCAACCTCAGGGGGATTGCCGGGGCAACCCGTCAAGGAGAATACGAGTACGAGTATTGCCGCGAGCGTGACAAAAAGCCTGTTTTTCATAATGTCCTCCATGATAAAAAATTCTACACCTCCCATACGGGAAATGCAATTAAAAAAACAATATCTTCTATATATATGTTCAATATTTAACATCATGGCGGGTGGACGTTTATATGCCCGGTGATGCACCGTGCGAATATGGCAGAACTTGAACGCGAGGTCATGGATCGCCGCCTCCGGGCGCTAGGGCTTGTCGGCCCTGGGAGTGAAGAGAGCCCGTTTAGGCGATTCCGGATTAACGCCGGCGCCGGGTGGGTTGCGGGGCCGGCGGACACGGTGCATGTCTCGAAGCCGATGAGCGTCCGCGTATATCCTGGCGACATGATCTTGCGGCACGCCCGGCCGTTCATCGGCGCCCCGGCCGGGTGGGCGGATTTGACCGGATGGGATTCGGTCGTAATCGGCCCGGAGGACGTCGGGACACGCGTGGCCGTGTTCGCCATGGACGAACTCAAGTCGGCCGGCGTCGGCGTATCCCGCAAGCAGAAGGAATTCATGAAGCTGGTGAACCGGTGGGGCGGACGGTATGAGGTCATACGTTAATAGCCCGCGATCTCACGATCGATCATTTGTTGCCCTTCGCTGTCTTCATCGTCCTCGTCTTCTACGATTTTGATTCCTTCCTCGCCCCAGTCCATCGCGGTGAAATAAGCCTCATCGAGCATTCTGGTCACCATCGTGGAGCCGTTATCCGACTCGTAGTCGAGCGTCGCGACGACCGATCGCGCCCACTCCTTCGGGTCGGTCACCTTTAGCTTCTCCATGTGCGGCGCCATCTCGGTGGCCATCTTGACCACGCCAATCCCGATCCGGATGACGATTTCGCCATGCTCGATCCCTACGGTTAATTCGCGCTTTTTCAAACCACCGCCTCCTCTTTGATTCCCTTCTTCAAGTCCTGCATCTTGAAGTATGCCCATCCGGTCTTATACCCGGCCTGCCGAGCGATCTCGTATAACAGCGGCGCGTTGATCGTTAGTCGCTCCGCTTTCCCTTCCTCCTTCCGCTTCTTGTTCTCCTGTTCGAGGAGCCAGTGATATACCCACATGGGCGCCCGGCCTAACTCTTTCGCCACGGCCAGAAGTTCGCCGATTGGGCCAGGCTGTACCGCGCCGGCCTCATCGAATGCCTCGTCGGTCGCTTTTCCGATACGGTCCTGAACCTCGCGCTTCTCCTCGGGCGGGAGGTCGTTCAATTTCGTCGGCCCCTTCCGCTCCTCGAGCTTCGTATCGACGACGGCGAGCGCGCCGCGCCGAGGATCTGATTCACCGGGGCGGAGGAACCTGCAACCCGCGCATGAGGCCTTGTCGCACCACTGATAATCGAGGTGGGGACACTGGCGCAGGACGACCTCGGAGGGTTTCAGGCGCTTCCGCTTCGTCTGGCCCTTGAAGTTCCACTCAAGGTCGTCGATCTTGAATAAGGGTACGCCGGGGTAGCGGGGATCCTGATGCGACTGAATGAGGTTCGCGTGATCGAAGAAGAACGCCTCTTCCTTGTGGTAGCCTGTGACCTCATCGTCGAACGGCCTGAGGATTCGACCGACGGACTGGAATACGAGGGCACGGGACTCCGATGGCCGGATCGAAGCGCCGTACTCGATGCGAGGGATGTCGAGGCCGTAGGTAGCTAGCTCGCAATTTGTAAGGCCATCGATCTTACCATCGCGGTGAGCTTCGATAAGGGTATTGAGTTCCTTCTCGCTCATCTTGCCTTCGATGCAATGGAAGTTGAACCCGGCGTCCTGGAAGCGCTTGGCTGTCTCGTACGCGGACTTCACGGAGCGGCAGAAGATGAGTGCGGGGCGACCCTTGGAATAGTTCTTATTGAGCTTGATGACCGGCTGGCCCGGATTCGATATTGATGAATGTTTAACGGTTCCGTATTTCTCATAGTACCCGATTACGTCGCCGTAGATTTTCTTCTTCTCGAGCAACGCCTCGAGGTCGGCCTCGTTCACGTCAGTTCCGCGTCGGGGGAGCTTGTCGAGGCCTTCGATCGGCGGCGCGAAGTACCGCAGGGGAGACAAAAAAGCGCGCTCCGTGAGCCAGGGTATCGACGGCCCGAATACGGCCGTATCGTAGGGGCCCCCGACGCCGGACCAGAGCCCGCGCCCGTCGAGGCGTTCCGGCGTCGCTGTCTGGCCGATCACGACCATCGGCGGGAGTCCGAGAGCCGCGCGCGCCGCGTCTGCTGTCGCCATGATGAGGAGCTGCGCGTCGAGGGCAAGGTGACACTCGTCGATGATGAGGAAGTCCGGCCAGTTCTTGATTCTGTTGAGGCGTCGGAGGATGGTATCTTTCGATACCGCGTGAACCTTATAGGCCCGGGATTCCTCGCGGCCGGCCGCGATCATGGAATGCGGGACGCCCCATTTCGTAAGGTGCCGCGAAGCCTGGCCGCCTAGCTCATTCCGGGGGAACATGAACCAGACCGTCCGGCCCTTCTTGTAGGCGGACGAGATCATGGCCGCGGACAGCGGGGTTTTCCCGCCGCCCGTGGGGAGCTGGACGAGGACCGAGCGGACGCGGCGATTGATCGTCGTGAAATGGATGGCGTCCTCGCTATACGGGAAGGGGAGGACTTGGAGCGTCGCTTGCTGTGCGGCGGTGTAGAGGTCGCCCTGGTAGCCTCTTAGCATGTGGCGCTCGCGGAAACGGGCAGGATAGACAAGGCCCATACCCAAGGATTCTCACTCGACGGGGATGTTCCGCCGTTGAGGCTGTCCCATAAGGCTAGGAAGGCAGTCCGGGGAGTCTTGCCCCGTGGAATCTTGTCAGCGCCGAGCACGCCGTAGGGGTATCGATCGCCCGGGGCGACCTCGGATATGCCCTCTAGTAGGGCGTCCTCGTCGGTTATGTCGAGCACGCGCTCAACGCGTTCGGCGGTTATGTCGAGGAGGATGCGCGATAGCGTGCGTGGCATGAATATTGAAGGCTTCCAGCCCCACGTTGCTTCGCCCCAATTGTCTGAATCAGCTCGGTACCACGTAGTTGATTCGCCATAAAAATTTTCAACGTGGCAAAACGTCTCCCGGACCCATAGCCGGTCGCCTGGCTGGCCGTAGGGGCACGGGAGTGACGGTAGCTCACGTATAGCTTCTTTGACGCCAACTTGGTAGGCTCTATCATGAAACCATTTAGGGAACTGGTTTTTCTTCACCACCCTTCGCGTCATAGTTTTTCGGCCTTCGAGGATCGCACGGACCATCGGGCCGCTAAATAGGATCGGATGCTCACGCACGGTCGCCCTCCTTACTTCCGTACCTCTTCCCAAATCCACTCGGGTCACCCTTGGCCTCGTGGACACGCTTCTTGTATCTAGCCTTGGCGTCGACTTTCGTTCTGCGGTTCTGTTCGGCGATCCACCGGGCCGGGATGCGCGGGAATAGAATGCCGACGAAGCGGAGGAACCATGGCGCTCGGGTAGCGCGGTGGCGACGGATGTATTCGGTGAAGCCGCCGCGGTATTTCTGGTAGATGAGTCTCCAGGCGCGGGCGCTCATGGGCGGACCGCCTTGATTCGGCGCTCGAGTTCGTCGTGGCGCATGAGAATGAAGCATTTCCAATTATTCGGGGACAACGGTTCTTGATCCTTACTGTAACACGACGACACGTACACCTGGCCGTCACTGATCCTTCTCCATGCCACAACATCGCCACACCCCGGTTCTGCGTTATCCGGCGCCGGATCGAGATCCATGAGCGCGTCGCCTTTCGAGCACGCCGGGCAAGTCTCGCCGCTGTCATGGTCGGTTGCGTTAACGTCGATGTATTCTTCGTCGAACTCGCTCATGCAGTGATTGCAGCGGACACGGCGGGTCGCTATTCGGAACTCGCGATCAACACGCCCTACCTGTTGCACGTATATCGGTTCAACCGGAGGCAACCGTACGACGCTCGCTTCTCCCGCGCGCCTGTCGATACACTCGATCATCGCCACGCCAACGGCTACCATCTGGACGAGTTCGGCGCGCTGGCCCTCGGGGGTATCCTCGGCGAAGGCCTCGAAGAACTCCTCGATAATGATGTCGTACCAAGTGAGCCGGTTTCCACGGGCCTTGAGATCGCATATCTTTCGGAATGTTTCCGCTTCTTCCTTGTAGAAAGCGATGGCTCGCTCATGCTCTTCGCGGATCGGATGATTCTGTTCGCCCCACTTGGCGTCCTGTTGTCTTCGTTCGTTCACGATCTCAGTGAATATCCCCAGTCGTCTGATCATGATCTCTATCTCCTTCCGAATCGGCAGTTCTCTTCATGGTTTCGCCACGCCGTGTAGCCATACACCGCCGCGCCGCAGTACCCGCACGCGTATTCGCGCTCCTTATCCGGCACTGCCAGGCGGCCGAGTACATACGGGCAGTCCCAGGAATCGCAGGGGCGGTCACATCCAGCGCATGGATCTAGTGATGCGGGCCGAGCCACGACGTACAGACCCGAGTGAGTAGCGGCGTCGGGGTGCGCGTCATCGGTTCGGGGCGTCGCGGAGGCGTCGGGCGCTCCTGGCGAGCATGGGGCGCCGTGGTTGATATCGAGACTCCCCGCACTTCGGTCCGGCCCTTGCGGATCGCGTGGTAGAGGACGTGGTACGGAATCGTCGAGTCCCCGGCCATCTTCCGTAGCATCGTGAGCCCGTCCAGGATCGTTTCGCATTCGGAGCCTCCTATCCATACTTTCCGTCCGCGACGGTCTATCGAATCATCATCAGAAACGCGGTGGTCTCCCGGTCGCTGGCCCTTCATGCCGTGCCTCCTAATACTTTGTTCACGTACCACTCGATCGGTCCGTTCTTGAGTACGCCGTCCACGCCCTGTTTATACGAGGACACCGTTAGCCCCATGTCGCCGAGTCGCGCGAGGTTGTCGGCAAGCATCCGCGCCGTAACGGGTATCGCCTCGGCGGGGATCAAGGGATCGTACGGGCGTCCGAAGTTGTACCGTTCCGCGAAATATGCGACATACTTGGAGTTATGCTGACAGAGCCCGAGGTCGCGGTGCCCGTCCGAACGGATCGGCGATTTGGCAACTGGATTCCATGCGGTATTCTCCGCATTTCCTACGAGGTCGCGCATGACGGCAATAGGGAAGCCCGTCTCCTCCGCGGCGAGGTAGAAGTATCCGTAGAAATCTATCGGGATGCCGTCGACGCGGGCTGGGACGACGTCGCGCGGCCGTGTAAGAACGCGGTACGGTTGCGCGACGAATGGCGTAGGGGCAAGCGTGAGTGCCGCCAGCGAGAGAGCGAGGAGGAGGGCGGAGCGATTGGCCCAAGAGCAGTGAACAGCCGGGACGCAGCGGGTCATCGCTTTGCCTCGACGTTCTTTCGTAGCTTTTCGCATGCAGGGGCCATGAAGCGAACGAGCCAGTCGGAGACTTCAGGGAGCGAGAAGGCTCGGTCGCTCGGCAAGACATCCCATTCTGCCAGAACAGCGGCGGCGGCCTCTCGCATCAAGTCGGTTTCCGCGCGCGCCTCGTCGATTTTAGCCGATGTAAATCGCCCACACACGATCATGCCGAAGCAGAATGCGACGACCGCGGCGAGCCATACGATCACTACTGTACCCATGATTCCCCTCCTTGTTAGAACGGAACGACGTCATTCTCAAGCGCGCCGGACAGGACCGTGCAGCGCCTCGGCTTGTCTCCATATCGTGCAAAACTCACAATTTTTGAGCGTTCAATAATGCAGGGATGCCGCCAGAGTAACGGGGCGTACCCGGCTCCGAGCCCTGATAGCCTGGCGATTTGATGATGTTTATTTATTATTGCAAGATTCCCTTTCGGGTCGACGCCGAGCCCATATTGGATGGCGGTCACGGCATAAGCCTGAACCTCTTCGCTTGAGAGCGAACGGAGACCGTCAAGCGGCGGGTTGTCCTCTGTACCGAGGAGCGGGCCCTTCCGGTTCTTCACGCCGTAGAGGAGGCGCCTGAGCGTGTACATGCGTCCGCGATCTCCGAGAACCGGGACCGCCTCGTCGAGAATGCGGTCGATGATGGCCTCCGCGTCACCCGTGTATTCTTCGGGCGCCTGCGTCTCGTAGACTTCAGAAACGAACAGGCTGAATTCTTCCTTGTCCGGGGATCGATCCTCGAAGCAGAGCCAATAGGCTGCGAAGAGAATTGCGTCGAGGAACGCGTCGCGACTTGAACGGCGGCCGACTGATTCGACGATCTTCGTCATACGTTCCGCCTCGGTAATAATCGCGGTGACGTGCTGCCATACCCAGGAGCGAACAGCGCGGCAATTCGATTCGGAGAAGGCGGCGATGACGCGTTCCTTGATCGGCTGCCATTCGCGAGTACCCTTGACCATGTTGATGAAGAACAGGCGGTTCTTGTCGGCTCCGTTATTTACGACAGGGTTGATCGCGGCGAAGATGAACATCTTCTCCAGATCGAATGACTGGCCTTGGCCGTCGATGGTTCCCTTCCATGCTTTCGGCGCGTCCTGCCCGGTTGACTGCCGTAAGAGGCTAAAGAAGTCGTTGCGGTTCCGGAGCGCCTTCTCGCTGTCGTCTCCGGCCTCCTCGATACCGATACCGCGGCTCGACCACCGTGAATGCTGGCGGACGCCCGCGGCGGTAGAGTCCATGCCGGAACAGATTTCGATGTCGCCCAGGGTGCGGACGATATAATCCATCGCCGTTGATTTACCGGACTGCGATTCGCCCGTGATGAAGCCGGCGGGCCGCCATGGAAGTGCGCCGCCAAAAGGGGCGAGGGCGGACCATGCGAGTGTTCTTGCAACGTCGGCTCTTGTCTCGAAGCTCATATTGCTCGCGGCGGTGAGCATTTCGCGCCGGATATCAGGAGCCGCCGGGGACTCCTCGAGGCCGATATCGTGCTCCGTTCTGCGAAGGTAGAGGCGGCGCGGGTCCGGGTCGCCGTATATCTTCCGGCCCGTGTTATAGCAGAGCCGTCCGTCCGGTTCGCGCCAGGCACCGACGCCTCGTATCACTTCAGGGTCGAAGTCAACCGAGTTCGCGGCCCGGATAACGAAGTCGGTCGCGTTGTCCCAATCGATCTTCCCCTTGTAGCCAAACTCGGTATGCCACCATGGGAGCGGAGCGAGGACGAGGAGCTGGCCCTTGGTAAGCGAAGAAAGGCGGTAGCATTGAAGCCGTTCCTCGCTGTCGACGAAGTATGTCAGCTTGTCATCAGCGGTACCGAGGATGCGGAAAGGGAGAGCGCCGGGCTGGCGGATGGGAGAAGATCCGCGAGGCGGAATCGGCGGAGTTACGTTGCCGGATGAAGGTCCTGGCGAATTCTGTATTTCACTCCTGGAAGGGTTATCTTCAGCATCATCCCGCAGGAGTTCGGGACCATTTCGTATATACTCCGCCATTTCTTCCGGCGTTCGTACCTGTAGAGCCTCGATGATGTCCGCGCCGGCCCCGGCGTCCGGCGCCTCAGCAAGCGGCTCAACGATACGGACCGTGCAGCCGAGTCCTCGAAGAATCTCCGCGAGCCTGAACGCGGTCGCTCTCCCTGGCTCGTCATCGTCTGGATAGATGTAGACATTTCTCCCCCTTAGCAACTCGAAGTCACAGAGACCAAGTTTCTTCCCGCCTGAATTCCATCCCGTGTGAATGAAGCCCGGTATCGATTCGCCGCCGAGGATGTCGTTGAGGCCGAATATTGACTTGGGGCCTTCATGGAAACAGATGTCGGTATATGGATCGCCGCTCGTTCCGGCATGCTCCGCCGCATCAGCAGCGATCTTGTCGCGGTTATAGAGCGCGATCGGCGGCTTCGCGGTCCGCAGGTGTTGCCCGTCGAACCAGAATGTTAGATATTTTTTCTTCCCATCCTCGAAGAACTTGCCAGCGAATCGACACTCGACGAATGCGAGACGGCCATCTATATCGAGGTTCTTCCATATTCCCTCGATCTCAGTGACGGTAGCGTGGAGCGATTTACTCGCAAGATTCGGGATCGTCGGTTTCGTGTAATAGCGCCGCGACTCCTCGAGCGTGAGAGAAACGTGACGTGCTGGCTCGGGCTCGGTGTCGATTATCTCGGCTGGAACTGGCGCAGCGGCCGGAACCGGCGCGTGCCGGGCGACCTGGGGCCGGTCGTCCACGATCTCGCCTAAGGTCGCCTGGACTTCAAGGAGCACGTCGGGGAAGTGGTCGGCACCTTCCGGTATACCCGCGATAATTCGCGCGGCCTCGAATATGTCGAGGTACTTCTTGGAGTCCATGCAGACCGGGCAGTGGAGGCCATCCCGACGGGCCCCGGCGCTCTTCTCGTAGATTATCATCGACGGGTGGTCGTCGTTATGGAGGATGCAGCGGATTCTCGCCGCGTCCGTCGTTACGATCGTGAAGCCCTTGGCGGTAAGGTAATCCCTGAGGCGCGATTTATACGGCGTGAGATTGACGCGGTTGGTCATGCCGTCAGGGCCTCGAACGCGAGAGCCTTCGCGAGCCCACGGGGGACGGAGTTACCGATTTGCTTTACCGCGTCTCCCTTGTTTCCCGCGAATCTGTACCCGTGGGGGAACCCTTGGGCCGCGGCGAGTTCATGCGGCGCCAGCATCCGCAGGGTGATATCGAGGCCGGCCGTCCCCTCGATGAGTCCGAAACGGTCGTGCGTCGTGACGGTCGCTAAAGGGATACGGATCGGCTCGGCGCCGCCGTTGCCGTAGTAGTGGACGAGGAATGGTTCAACGAGGGCACCGGCTCCATGTGACGTAACTGCCGGAAGCGGTGATACAATTGAATGTGTGCGAGGCGTCTGGCCCTGACGCTCACCGAATTGCGGGACAATGAATGGCTCGACGAGGCCATACCGGTTTGAGCAATCGATCACCGGTAGTGGATCGGTGAGAGAGTGCACCCTGTTGTCGCCCGAGTTGTATCGGACAAGAAACGGCTCGGCCCAGTCACCCCAGTACCGCCGAATGCCTTCTTCGATGCGACGCATGGTCGCCGGCGCGAGCGGTTTCTTTCGGTCGAATATCGACTTGCCCGGTATACTCCAGTCGATGACCTCGCGCGCTGTCGCCCAGGGCTTACGATCGAATAACCCCGGCGTCTCGGCATGTGTCGGTTCCGGCCATACTATCCGGCCATTACCCCGGACGGCTTGTAGAAAAAACCGTTTGCGGGTCGTCGGGTCGCCATAATCGGCGGCGCACAACAGGCGCCAGTCGACTCGGTAGCCGAGTGCCTTGAGTGCATCGACGAAGGCCCGGAACATGGCGCCGCGGCCGGAGGGGAGCGGTTTTCCGTCCGATCCGAGCGGACCCCAGTTGAGGAATTCCGGGACGTTCTCCAGAATGACGCGCCTGACGTATAGCTCCGATAGCCATTTGAGAATAAGCCATGCCGATGCGCGCGACTGGTCGGAACACGGCCGCCCACCGCGTGCAATAGAATGATGTGTGCATTCGGGACTTGCCCATAGGAGGTCGACCTTCTCTCGAGGATTGAATACGTCGTGCGGGTTCAGGGCGGCCAAGTCGTGACAGTAGGTCCGGGCATCGGGGAAGTTGAGCTTGTGGGTCTCGATAGCGACTTGCCAGTGGTTCACCGCGGCAAGGTCAATGGAGAGACCTGCCGCAGATGCGGCGTCCACAATTCCTCCGGTCTCGCCGCCGGCACCACAAAATAGATCGGCTATACGGGTCACGCTCGTACCGCCTCGTCGAAATCGATCATGAATTGGTAGCGCTCGCCGCCACCTTTCTTCCAGCAGGACGGGCCGACGCCGCGGCGAATAGAATCCGGATCTGACAGGCGCCGGTGACAAGCCTTGCACCGGCAGGAGTCACCATGGAAAAGAAAGAGAATCGGCTTATCATCGGGTGTGGTCATGGTGTGCCTCGTGTCTATGCGGCGGGCCGTTGCCCGCCCTGGCTAATCACTAGAAAATTGGTATGTCCTCGGCTTGAACCGCAGGCGCCTTCCCCGTGGGTGGTACGGCTGGCCCTCGGCTCGGGGCCACTGGCGCGCTCTGCTTCGGCGCTGGCTCCTCGAGGCCTAAGTCGGCCGGGGGTTGGCGTGGCGGTGTCGCGGCGCGTCCCGGGGCCTTAGCCGGCGCGGTCGTCCCTGTTGTCGCCGGTGCCGACTCCTCGACAGGCCTCGCCTCGACGTCCTCCGCTTCAGCACGGGCGGCCATCTTCGCGGCCAGGTCGTCCGCGCTCGTCCCCTTTTCGGGAGCGGGCTGCTCGTCGTAGGAATAGAACTCCGCCTCGACCTCCTCCTCGGGATCGTTGTCCTCGAGGAGCCCGGAGGCAACGGCTTCGGCTTCGACCTTCTGGATATCGAACCCTAGGAGCTTCCGGGATTCGCGCTCTTCGATCGCGAGGCGCCTGAGCCCGCGGATCTCCTCGCCGTCGATGACGACGGTCGCGTAGTTGATGGTCCCATGCTCCTCGGTCGTCTTTTTGATCATGACGAGCTTCAAGGGGAGGCCTTGCAGGATGCCGCCTGTGTTCGCGGCGAAGTATTCGAGCGCGCCGAGAATTGACGATACGGCGTTCCAGGAGTGCGTCCTGAATTTAAAGACGCCCCCGAGATCGCCGGACTGAGGGAGGAAACAGGAGAGGATACCGGAGACCTTGCACTTGCCGGCCTGAGCGATCGGGCAGCTCTCGTAATCGCACGCGACCAGGGACACGGTGTCCCCTTGCACGTCGAGCTTGTCGCCCTTGACGGTTATCGTGCCGCGCCTCGTTGCCTGTTCACCATCGCCCGAGCAGAGCTTCTTCCCGCCTGAGTACGCTTGGTACTGCGTGAAGAAATTCTTATCGATCGAGTCGAAGGGGAGCCGGATCTTGAGCTCGCGAGGCTTCGCGCCGAGGGCAGACATAATCTCCTCATTCGGAATGAGGTTCCCGTCGTCGCCGCGCTCGGTTCGCGTGATCATGAAGAAATCGAGCTTGGTAGGGAGAGCGAATTTCTTTCCTGCGCCCGAGGTTGTTTCCTTACCTCGGGCGCCCGTCTTGATCTTGCCGATCTCGGCGAGGGATTTGTGGAGGCCGCGCTTGATCATGATTAGCACACCTCCGATAGAAACACGTCACCCTTGAGCGCGATGCGAGGCTCGTCAGCGAGGTCGTCGGCCGTGTATATATCGTCGAGTTCGACCTCGGATACCGGCATCGAGCAGTCTCCTTCGGGATTCACGTAATCCTCCGGGAGAATCCATAGGTTGTCGATTTCGGCTGTCCTGTCTTCTCCGACAGATCGAACCTTCTGTCCTAGTTGCGCTTCATCAAGCTCGTCGAGCTTTGCCTTTAACTCCCGATACGTCATGCTGGCCCTCCCTTTACCTAAACGTCTTCCCGTCGAACTGGCCGAGCTTCTTGCCCGTCGCGTCGCGGAATATGATCTTCTTCTCGGACTCCTCGTCGAGCGTCGCATCCATCTTGCGAGCCCGACTGAGGATCACCCTCTTCAAGTGTTCCTTGCGCTTCTTGAGTGGACTGTTCTGTCCCGTCTCTTCGTTAATCGCTCTGTACTCCGAGAACCAGCGCGCCATGTCGGTATCACAGACCACCGTGCCCACAGGCGCCGGGAACGCACGGCGGATGTCCTCGTACGTGGACGGGTTTGGCTCGACTTCGCCGAGGACGTGCTTGTCCCAGAAGTGACGGTAGGCGTCGATGAGCATGCGGCCCAGCTCGGGCTTGGCCTCGACGGGGTACTGGTGGAAGTAGCCCATTTGCGCGAGCGGGCGAGCCCAGTCGAGAGGGACGACGAGTTCGGACTGAGCTGCGAGTGATCCATCGGGCGGCCGGCGGGCGAGCATCCACCTGGACAAGCCCTGGCCGTCGATCGTTCCGCGCATCGTCTCGAGGACCATCCACCCCATGCGCTCCCAGGAGTCGGGCGTCTCTGGGAAGACGAGAACGGAGACGATGTTCAGGCTCGCCTTCGTGCATACGCATTGATGCTGCGTCTGGACCTGGTAGATTTGCGGCACGCGGTCGGTACCTGGTTCTCCCCACTTCTCGCGGAAGGCGAAACTGGACGTGGTCTTGCCTTCGTGAAGGGGTTCGTCCAGGTCGGGGAGATCGTCTTCGCTCATTTGATCTGAATAGAGCCCATCGATGTGGCAAGTTATTTCACCGCCACCGCACGAGACTCCATCAAAGTCTATAGAGCAAAACGCTTCGCGATCTCGGATTTTCTTTCCTCGCGCATCCTCGGCGAGCGCTATCACCGCATCCTCGAATGCCTTACCCCAGCGGATGGGCGCTGACTCGACGCGCTCGGGTAGCTTGTATCCACGCGTCGCGTTGAAGCCCGGATACCCGGTACGGTCGGGGTTCTTCTCCTTGAGGCGGACCTCGCCCTTCTTATTCGGTCGCGGAGGGAAGCGCTCCTCCATGATGAGTTGCCATACCTCGAATTGGCTCTGGAACTCGGAGAGGCCGAGGATCGCGGCGCCTCGGCTGGCGGAGATACCAACGGGGGTGCTACCCATGGATCGCCTCCCCAAGGTAGCAGCCCTGATGGTCCCAGTGCTTCGCCTGCCAGCCGCATGAACACTTGTCAGGATCGTTACCGTTCCCGCCTCTATTGCATTCGCAACAGGCCGTCCAGCGTTGCCCCTTGTCGTCGGTGAAGCTATGGGGTTTCTTCAGGGCGCGGCCGAGCGAGGTGTCAACCTCGTCAATCACGACCGGGTGAAGGTGCCCTTCACACACCCTTCTTATCCCTGCATCCGTACAACCGGGCTCGACGAGGAAGCATGTGAAGCCGTTGGCGTTTAGCGTATCGGCGATGAGCTTACATATTGTGGTCTTGCCGGACACCTTCGACCCGATGACTTTTATCGTTACGGCGGCGCCACGGCTGGCGGAGATACCGACGGGGGTGCTACCCATGGATCTGCCCGCGAATCGTCGCTGCGAGGTCTTGGATCACTGGAACCGGTGAATACTCCAGAGCGGACGCAAGGTTATCTGCATCCTGCTTCGATTCAATCCGGACGCCTATTATGAACGGCTTGAACGGTTCTTCAGGGCCTTCTATCCATGTCTTCACCGCGGCGCCTCCGCCTTCTCCGTCATGACGTACACTTCGCCAAAGTAGTCCGGTGAATTGCTTGACTGCTTGTTCCGGTTGCGGCGGATGGCGAGGCCGAGCTTCTGGCCGGCCTTCAGCGTGATGTCGACGCCTGAGACCTCGAGCTGCCCCATAAGCATGAACGCGCCGTCGGGCTGCACGGGGTCGCTCTTGTCCTTGTCGTCGACCTTTGCCCATAGGGGCATCTGGATGATGTTGGCCATGTATTCGTCCTTTCCTATTCCCACGACAGGGGCATGATGACGGCGGTGCGGTCGCCGGATTTGAAGACGACGGCGCGGTTCTGATACGGCTCCAGCCCCTTGCGCCATTCGACCGTCCACTCCATCTGCCCCAGAGCCTCGAGGAAGACGAGATTTACCGCGGTCGGGTCGGGGCATTCGCGGAGGAACTTGGAGAGCGTATGAGAACTCCTGGCGATCTCGGCGCGCGAAAAGCCCTCGAACGCCATCACCTTGTCGACCGGGCCTTCGGGGATGACCTTCTTGTAGTTCGGGAAGTTGCCGGCCGACTTCTGCGAGTCCTCGTCGTCGGCCACGCGGGCGAGCTGCACGACGGTCGGGGCGCACTTCACGACGCGCCACTTCCCTGGTACGAAGCCGAGTCCTGCGATGCGGCGGTCGATCTCGACCATGTGGAGGCGGCGGCCGTCGGTCGCGACGGCGCGGAGCTCCGATTCGGGCGTCTCATCGACGGGCTCGACGAGGATGAAGCGCATGAACGGGCGCGTCTCGTCGTCGCCTACCGCACGGGCTACGAAACGAAGGTCGTCGCCGACTCCGTTTCCCTTTAGCTCAACGAAATTCGAATACAACATCCTCGTCCTCCTTATGAACGATCAGCCCCGGCGGGGATTGAACCCGCTACCTCGACACGGGCGCCGGATGGGTGCCGACTGGATGCCCGTTCCCCTGCCGCGCTCTACCGATGAGCTACGGGGCTTTGAACGGGAGCGGCGGGAGTCGAGAACCCGCGTTACGGCGCGGCGGGTGGCTTGCCCCAGGCGGGCGGCGCTGCCGAGCGACGAAAACACCGCGTGCTAACCTCTGCACTACGCTCCCTCGCGTCCCGTCTCGCCGGGACCACGCTTGCCGGATATAGGCGCCGGGCTTCGCTTATCTTTCGAGGCTCGTAGCCTCTAGCCGCGAACGGCGGCTTATACAGTTCATGTAGCGTGTTTTAGGGCTCGCCGGCCCGTCTGGACTTCCAGGTCATCTTTCTCCTGGTGATTCGCTCTTCGCGGGTACAGGGTTGTTGCCACTGGATCTCAGTGGTGCTGTCCAGGGCCTCGAACCCTGCGCTTGCCCATATCGTCACGACGTTCATGACTGCTTCTTCTTGCAGATGTTGAGGCTCACGCTGACCTCGCCGTCATCGGTCTTCACCTTCGTGAAGCCGTGTGTGCTCGCGAGGACGAGCGTCTTGCCGGAACTGGAATCCTCGCCCTCGGTGTCGAGTTCGGCGACGATGGTTATCACGCCGTTCTTGTAGGTGATCTTGGGCTCTACCATTAGATTCCCCCTGTGATCGCCGACTGTTTCGGAGTGTCGGCCGCCTCGAGGGATACGATCCCCGAGTGCAGCGCGGCCATGTGGCCGAGCAGCTCCTCGGGCACGTCGTCGTCGAGTTCGATGTCGTGCGACATGGCAACTTCGATCGCGGCCTTAATGGCGGTGAGTTCTACGCGCATCTACTTGGCCGCCCGATCCTCGTCGATCTTCGCTATGATCCGTTTCTCCTGGATCACCGTCGCATCGAACGACTTCCCCTTGCCTCGCGGCAAGTCGAAGCCGAGTTCGTGGCAAGCCTTGCGAACGACAGCGGCGGGAACGTTCTTCTTCTCCGCGATCTCTTTAACGGTGGCCATACTTCGGCCCTCCTTCTCTATTCGATTCGCGCCGCTAGGGGCGCGGGTTACCTTTGTCCGGCGGTGCAGTAGCGGTATTCGCGGGCGATTCGGAAGAAATCGCGTCGGGCAGCTTCCCAGTTCTCGCGCTTGATCTGACGCTCGAGCCTCCGCCGCGCCTTGCGACGGGCAGTCGCCTTGGCCGGGCCGTACAGCTTGTCAGGCATGAGCGGCGTGGATCTCTGCCGCGCCATCTTCTTGACGAGCTTGAATCCAGCGCGGCCGGGCCGTGTTTCTTTCTTGGTGCCCGATCGGCCGGAACCCGACGGGCGAGCCTTGGAGGCGCGCCGACCGTAGTGAGCGTGTCCGCCGCCGTGACGCCGCTCCTCAGCGCGGCGCGAATACGTGAGACGCGCTTGCTCTTCGCCGAACATCGCCGCGAGCGCGACGAACAGGCCGATGCGCGCGAGGGCGCCCTGCTTCTTGATGCTTCCCATGCTCAATTCCTCCTTGGTCGATGGCCGATATACTTCCGGCCCGTGGATATGAGAATCCAAGCGGAGAATGCGATCGCTCCCGCGATGACGAGAGCGGAGAGGGCGAGGCGGGGGATAAGGCTCATGACGCCTCCCGGTATTGTTCGAGGGCCCGGGCGACTTCGGCCTCGCGGGCCGACAGGTGCTCGATGGTCTTCGTGATCCTCGTGAGTTCTTTCTCGAGTCGGGCCACGACGTCTTCGGGCGCTTCGCCGGCTGTCCTCGCGGCCTTGATCTGCTGCGGGGAGAGTTCGCCCTCGAGGTTCGATACGACGGCCGCGCGCTCCTCTGGCGTCTTGATCGATGCGACGGCCTTCATGTTCTCGGCGCCGATTTCGGGCGGGATGTCGCCGGTGGCGGCGATCATGCACGCCTTCGCCCAGGGCATGGTCTGCTTGAGCGTCCGCATAACGTAGTCGTCGAACCGGCCGCCCTCTTCGCGGATGAGCTTCTCGGCTGCGATGAGGGCCTGGCCGATCTCTCGCATTACCCGGCCGGATTCGGTAATCAGGGATTCGAGCGTGTCGGTTGACTGTTTCAAGGCCTGACCGCGCGATGGATTCGTGTACAACCCGGAGCCCTCGGCGAGCCCGATGAGGTCATGGAGACACGCCCAGAAAGCCATAGTGTGCGCCCGGGCCGTACTCCCGGCTCGCTCCGTGATCATGATGTGATGGGCGTATTCGTGGAGCGCGGTATATAGGAGGTCGTTGTCGTCCCGGAAGTTCTTGTTGTGGATGACGATCTCGCAGGTCAGCGGCTTATAGAGCCCATTCACGCGTCGATTCCCTTTGCCGGAGAAGATGAGCGTGAATTCTGCTTTCACCGGGCGCAACTCGATAAGCGCCGCTTTCACTTCGTCCTGGTTCATGGCTACGCCCTGACCGGCTTGGCCGCGGCCAGGAGGATCCGCTGCATGGTATCCGGCGCGAGGACCGCGTTCAGGACGAGCGTCGATGTGCCGTCGGTGTATGTGACGCGGACGCCGTTCGTTTTCTGATCGAGGATCGTGCCGTCGGCCGCGATTAGGTGATCGGCGCGGTCTTTCATTTTCGGGTTTTTCATGATGCTTCTCCTTTTATTACGGGTGGGTGGTTGGCGCGCCACGCTTCGATTGTCGCGGCAGTGGCTTCGCGGTCGTCCTCGCTCAGGTTCTCCGGCGTGCGGGTGACGGGTGGCGTATACGGGGCGCCGACCATAGACTGGAACTGCGCGGACGAGAGGGCTTTGTCCTTCACGGCGAGGCGGAGTTCGCGGATCATGGCCGCGGTTATACGGATGGGGGCGGTTACTTCCGGCATACCGGGTACCTCTCTTCGGGGCTAGGCTCGCGGGCGCCCTGTACGTCCAGGTAGTGGATGAGCGCTTCGACCGTGAGAGCGGCAAGACTCATGTAGGATTTCTTCTCCGCATGGTAGAAGCGGAGTCGTCGATTAATATCGGGCGGGAGTGCGGTCATGGGGAGCCGCGTTGCCATTTCGCCGTTTTTCGTCGCTCGTCCCATAGTTACGCCCTGACCTCGGCGAGGATTGTCCGGTATTCGCGGACGGTAGGATGACGGCCGGCGCGAGTGCGAAACGCGCGAACGGCAGCCATGAGGGCGAGGCGCCAGGCCGTCATGGCTGCGCTCCGGTACCCTGACCTTGTGCGGTACCCTGAGAGGCCGCCGAATACTTAATGAGGGCTTCGATGATCGCATCGTTCATAGACAGGTGCGAAGCCTTAGCATCCTTGGCGTTTTTGAAATCTGCCCATATTTTACGCGGTACTTTCAGCGGGTATTCTTTTCTATCTGACATATCGCCTCCACGCTCCGGGGATATCCCCGAGATATGGACATAATACCCCAAATTAAACGATTGTCAATAGGGATTTGCATAAAACATGCCGATGATATAGAATAGATATCTCGGAGACATGAAGGGGGTTGTATGCCAAGAAATAAACCAGGGATGGAGTCATATCCACTATCGCTCCCGGTGGAGCTAAAGCGGACGATGGAGGAGCTTGCAGAGAAGCATCACCGGAGTCTGAACGGAGAAATCACTGAAGCGCTCGAATGGTGGACGAAATTCGAGTCTACGACAGCGAGCGACCTTGATCGGCTCCATGCACCGAATGCCGGGATGTCCGGAGATCAATTGGCTCATTTTTTGGCTAAGACGAAAAAGCACATGCAAACAATGCCATCAGGCCAAGCCGTGGCCGAATCGGGGTCCGTCTATACAACCGGCCCAGCGTCCGAAACTATTGACGGTATCCCAGTAATCGGTCACGGCCGCGCTCCGGCCTCCGGGACCGGGCTCGAGAAGGATGCAAAAAGCACTAAACACAACGCCTAGATATGCCGATAGTAAAATATCAAAAAAGCCGCAAGGTGATAAAAATGTCAAACATATCCCGGATATTCCCGGACGGCGGGTTCTATGAGACGGTCACGCTTCGCCTTGATGAGTACGCGGGGATAAGCGTTTCGATGACCATAGCGCGGGCAACGCTCCGGAGTATCCAGCGAGCATGTCGCGAATCAGGGGAAGACGTCCATGCAACCCTGCGCGGGGTCGCTCTTGAGACCATGGCGGCCAGTGCGCGTCAATCTGCGGTCATTTCGTCAAGAGAAGACAAGAAGCGTATCCGGTCCCTCGTATAGACCTCGAGGCGCGCGATTTCGAGTGAGTCCTCATTCTCTCGCGCCGTGTGTAGCCTTACCATGCCTTCGACCAGCTCCTCCTCGATGAGCTGGCGCAATTCTGGAACCGTCACCGTGCACCCCTAGCGGGCTAGTCCCCGCCGGGAGCCCTAGCGAAATTCTGTCGCGTCAACCTCTCCTAGCACGATGAGCAAGAGCCGCCGGGCAGTTTCGGGGAAGTGTTTTGTTCCGCGCAGATACTTCTCGGCCGTACTCGTCGACACGCCGAGAATGCGAGCAAGGTCTGTCTCGTTTTTCGAATATCGATCGAGTAGCGCGACCAGTTCTTCCGGGGTCAAGGGGGCTCCTTTTTAGGGGAGCATCACTTTCGCCCGTAGGCTGGCCGTATGCTGTGGCAGGGGAATTATACGCGGGAAACAAGGAGATGTGAAGGGTTTTACCATATTCAGCAGACATAGCTTTCTGGAATGAATGGACAGGGGTTGAAGGCGGGTTTACTATTTCCAAATGTGAAATAACAGGGGGCTAGGATGAAAAAGAATACACTATATTTTATACTCGGGTTCTTAGTATTAGGTGTAATCGGGGCCATCATAGAAAGCGGCAATGGCTTTGTTTTGATAATTCTTGCAGCTCTTGTCGTGGTTTTCATTGTTATAAAAATAAGCAAAGCGGGGAAGGACGATCTCCCTATATCAACTCGAGACGATGCACACGTCAGTAGCTCTATGATTACGGATAAAGATGACTTCATTGACTGGGGCGATGCTAACCGATACCGCGTACCTGCGGAAGACCTTTTAATTACCTATCGCAACCAGGCTGGACATGCAACGAAACGAAAGATCACGCTCCAGACAGTTCTCCGATCGGAATCAGGCGATCTTCTTGTCCACGCATACTGTCATTTACGGGATGCGAATCGTACTTTTAATGCAAGCCGGATTGAGAAAATGATGAAGGATGATCAAGAGGTAGATGTCGAATCCTATCTTGGGGCACTAGTTGAACAATCCCCCGAACGTATTTACGAGCGCTTGATAGAGACTCGAGAGGAAGAATTATTAGCGCTTATGTATATTGCGAAGATAGACGGGCGGTTTACAAAAGCTGAACGTGAGATTATGGGAACCTATTTTTCTGTTGATCCGGATACCTTTCCCTCGTTTGATATGACTGCTGCAACTTATAAGAAAGTTATGAAAGTGTTAAACACTTGGGACGAAGAAAAGAAAGCTCCTTTGAAAGCCGCCATGATAAGTCTATTGGGGAAAAAGCCGGATGATATGAAAAAGGCAGCTGTAGGAATGCTTAAATAAAACCCTACCTCACTTCACCTTCCCCAGTATCGCCCCGACTGCCAACGCCGATTCCTGTCGCTCCTCGATCGTGAGGTGGGTATAGTGATCGGTCATCTTCGCGGACTTGTGGCGGGCGAGCTTCTGAGCGAGATCCCGGTCCGTCGCGGCGCGGACGTGGGTTATATACCAATGGCGCCAAGCATGGAAGGTGAGGCCGCGGGCGACACGCTCCTCGTCGGTGATCTCGAGCGCTTTCAGGATCGCGCCGTTCGATACGAGCTCCGCCTCTTTCTTCTGGATATGTGATCCGCGCATCTTCCCATCGAATAGCCAGCCTTCGCCCCAGGTTGCTTTATAGAACTCCAGGAGTTCTTGCCCTAGCGCGAAGGGTAGCACCGCCTCGCCGATAGCACCCTTCTTGGCCTGTTCGACGATCGAGAACGTGTAGTATTCGACCTTGCCATCCGGTGTATCAAACGACTCGAGAGTCAGGTATTCCGGCCGGCTTGCGCACGCTTCGGAGACGCGGAGTCCGGCAAATGCGGAGAGCTGCAACAGGAGCCGGTCGCGTTGGGACAACTCCGCGAGCTGGAAGACGCGGGCCGCCTCGGCGACAGACAGGATGTCTCGTTCGAACTCCTCGACCGGGACATAGGAGACGAGCTTGGCCGGGCTCTTATCGGGCGCGCCGGCCTGAAGCCAGAAATCGTTGACCGGAACGAACACGGCCTTGATTGCGGAGTTCATGGTTGAGTCGGCCAGTTCCTTCTTTTCGAGGTAGGCCTTGTACTCGTTCAAGAGCTTCGGCGTCACTTGGCCTATACCTATGCCGGCTCGTCTGTGCTCCTCAAGGAACGGCTTCAGGTGGTTCTTTATGTTCTTCCGATTATTATATAAATATTCATCTGAGAGCCCCTTCTTGCTGCGGTGATCCCGGGCGTAGCGCTTCGAGTATTCGCCATCTTCGAGCCAAAAGGATTCGAGGAAGGGAAGAAGGGCGGCTCCGCTCGTTGGCGTATGCGATTGACGCCAGAGGTCTACGACTGCGCGGGCGTCGCCCTTCTTGCAGGGGTCAAGTCCCTCCTTGCCGGGGTCCTCAATTTCAGTAAGCAACCGCCCGACAGAGGCGCGGTTGATATACTTCCCGGAGGGGGGTACGGTGGAGTCCCAGAACTCGACGTACCACATTCGGCCGTTTTTGGCGCCATCGGGGCGGCGGAATAGTATGAATGGCTCTCGCATGAGATGAATATACGCTAGAAAAATTCCGCTGTAAACACGAAAACACTTACCAGTATACTGACCATGGAAACCGATCGGGAATAAAAAAGCCCCGCAATTCCTTGCGGGGCCAGTAATTAAAAGAAGCGCCAGAAGGGAGTCGAACCCTCGTCTCCAGCTTGGAAGGCTGGGGTAATAGCCGTTATACGACTGACGCATTCGGTGCGACGATACCATTCGGCAGGCGTGCGCGTCAACATGCGCAGGTGCGCGCCCTGGTGGCACTTGCAAATTCCCGCCTCATATCGGATAGTATGCTCCGTCTTCCGGAGGTTCACATGACCGATGTCAGCCACTTTCTGCGGGTTGTGAAGGTTGAGCTTGAAGACCTGGTGGAGGACATCAAACGACGGATCCAGCTGAATGACCTGCGGTTCCAGCGGGAAGAGATAACGCATTACGTCCATGACGGGAATCTGGCGCTCCTCAATCGGGAGATCGAGGCGCTCTCCAACTACATCGTCATTGTTGACGGAATCGATGCGGCGCTCTATAAAGATGTGGACGAGGCTGAGTCTGCCCTGCTGGAAAAGTCGAAGAATCTTGTCGCCAGGATGGAAGATCCAGAAGCAGTTTACATTCAGCTCAAGCGAAAATTGCGTAAGGTTCGTATGTTCTTATCGTCGGATGCCATAGAGCCGACGTCCCGATAGCTACCAGAGAAAGAGGAAGCCATGGATATTCGCGTACAGGAACTCTTGGACAGGATAAAAAAGGACGGTATCGAAAGTGCCGAGGCCGAGGCTGCGAAGATTCGGTCGGATGCGGAAGCCCGTCGTGATTCGATCGTCGCCGCGGCCGAAAAGGAAGCCAAGGCCATCGTGGAGCGTGCCAGGGCCGATGCCGCCCGGACTGAAGAGTCAGGCAAGGCCGCCCTGGTGCAGGCTTCGCGCGATCTTCTGCTCTCGTTCCGCGCCCAGGTGGAACAGACGCTTGGCCTTATCGTCAGGTCCGATGTTGAAGGCGCCTTCGACGCCGATGTCATCAAGAAGGCCTTGCCGGCCATTCTGGAGGCCTGGTCGCGCGATGGTCGTGATGATCTGACCGTTCTGCTTCCTGCCAAGGAGCTCAAGGCACTGGATGCCTATTTCAAGGACAAGCTGGCCGCCACCTTCAAGAAGGGGCTTGAGATCAAGCCGCTCAAGGATACGAAGGCTGGCTTCAAGATCGCGGAGCAGGGTGGCGCGGTGTACTATGATTTCTCCGCGGCTTCGGTGGCCGACATGATCGGTGCGTACTTGAACGCCCGCTTGGCTCCCATCGTCGCGGAGGCGGCAAAGTAGGGCCGCCATGTCATCGTACTTCTATTTCGCGGCAACCTTGCCGGCACTGCAGGCCACCGCATCCACGCCGCCCTTGTCCCATGAGGGGTTCATGGAGCAGGCGTCGCGGTTCCTGTCTTCACGGGATCTGGCGGTACTGGGCGGTGCGCGGCTCTTCCTGCCAGAGGATGGATCCTTTCCGGTCTCGGTATCATCGTCGCCGCTTTTGGCCCGCTACTACCGCTGGGAACTGGCATTGCGCAATGAACTGGCCAGGCTCCGGGCGGGCCGTCTTCAGAAACCTGTGGACAAGCACATTCGACCGGGCGAGCCGGAATGGGATGGCGTCAAGACCGCTCAGGCGGCATTCCAGGCCGATGATCCGCTGCAGGGGGAGCTGCTCATCGAACGTGAGCGCTGGTCCCTGATCGAGACGCTGGCCGTGAACAAGTTCTTCAATATGGAATACCTGATTGCCTATTCCCTGCATGTGCAGATCCTCGAGCGCCGGGCGCGCTTCGATCTGCAGCGGGGGCAAGAAGGCTACCGGACCGTTTATCGGTCCGTTCTCGATACCGCGGACTACCGCGACGAATCCGGAGAGACCAAATGACTAACACCAAAGGCGCGGTCACGGGAGTGAACGGCAACATGGTCAGTGTTCGCGTCGACGGCGCCGTTTCCATGAACGAAGTCGCGTTCATCGTCGTTGACCAGAAGAGACTCAAGGCGGAGATCATCCGCGTCCAGGGCGACATCGTGCAGACCCAGGTCTTCGAGATGACCAAAGGCATCAAGGTTGGCGATCCGGTCGAGTTCTCCGGAGAAATGCTTGCCGTCGAGCTGGGGCCGGGGCTGCTCGGCAAGATCTACGATGGGCTGCAGAATCCGCTTCCGGAAGTCGCACTCAAGACCGGTTACTTCCTGGAACCCGGTGTGTACCTCGATGCGCTCTCGCGCGAGACGACCTGGGACTGGACCCCAACCGCCAAGGCCGGCGATACGGTCGAACGGGCCGACGTGCTGGGAACCGTTCCCGAAGGTGCGTTCGTGCACCAGGTCATGGTGCCGTTCGGCCTGAAGGGTACCTGCACGGTACAGTCGATCAAGCCGGCGGGCCGCTACACCGTAACCGAGACCATTGCCACCCTGCGGAATGATGCCGGCGAGACGGTACCATTGACGATGATGTTCGAGTGGCCGGTCAAGCGCGCCATCGATTGCTACGCCGAGCGGCTCAAGCCGGTGGAGCCGATGGTCACCAAGACACGCATCATCGATACGTTCTTTCCGGTGGCCAAGGGTGGCACCTATTGCATCCCGGGCCCGTTCGGCGCCGGCAAGACGGTGCTGCAGCAGGTGACGAGCCGCAACGCCGATGTGGACATCGTGATCATAGCCGCCTGCGGCGAGCGGGCCGGCGAGGTGGTCGAGACGCTGAAGGAATTCCCCGAGCTGATAGACCCGCGTACCGGCAAGTCGTTGATGGAGCGGACCATCATAGTCTGCAACACCTCATCGATGCCGGTCGCCGCGCGCGAGGCGTCGGTATACACCGCGGTAACGATGGCCGAGTACTACCGGCAGATGGGGCTCGACGTGCTGCTGCTCGCCGACTCCACCAGCCGCTGGGCGCAGGCCATGCGCGAGATGTCTGGCCGCCTCGAGGAGATACCGGGCGAGGAAGCCTTCCCCGCATATCTGGAATCGGTCATAGCCGGATTCTACGAGCGTGCGGGCATCGTCAGGCTCAAGAATGGCGAGACCGGTTCGGTCACCATCGGCGGCACGGTGTCACCGGCCGGCGGCAACTTCGAGGAGCCGGTTACGCAGGCGACGCTCAAGGTGGTCGGCGCCTTCCACGGCCTGTCACGCGAGCGTTCGGACGCGCGCAAGTACCCGGCCATCCATCCACTCGATTCCTGGTCCAAGTACAAGGGGCTGCTCGATGGCAGCCAGGTTGCCTGGGCCCATGGATTCCTGTTGCGTGGCGCCGAGGTCGGACAGATGATGAAGGTCGTCGGCGAGGAAGGCACGAGCATCGATGACTACATGGTCTATCTGAAGAGCGAGTTCCTCGATGCGGCCTATCTGCAGCAGAACTCGTTTGACGCGGTCGATGCGGCGGTATCGCCGGAGCGCCAGCAGGCGATGTTCCTGCGGTCGGTGCGAGTTCTCGGCTCTGTCTTCGACTTCAAGGACAAGGATACCGCCCGTACCTGGTTCAACCAGCTGCGCCAGCGTTTCCTGGACATGAATGGCCTTGAATGGGGAACCGCGGCGTACAGGAAGGCCGAGGAGGAACTCGCGACCTTCATTGCCGAGCGTGTCTCGGGTCTGGACAAGACTGCTGCCCGCATCATCGAAAGCCTGGAGTGACGGACATGAAGAAGGTATATTCTCGCATCGAATCGATAAAAGGCAACGTCATCAGCGTCCGCGCCACGGGCGTCGCCTATGGAGAGCTCGCCGAGGTCAGCACCCGTTTCGGCGTGTCGCTGGCGGAGGTCAACCGGCTGTCCGACGACCTGGTATCTCTGCAGGTCTTCGCCGGTGGCCGCGGTATCTCGACAGGCGACGAGGTCCGGTTCCTGGGCAATCCGATGCGCGTCTCGTTCGGCGATGAGCTGAAGGGCCGCATCTTCACCGGTTCGGGCGAACCGCGCGACAACGGACCGGCCCTGCACGAGAACCTGATCCCCATCGGCGGCCCTTCCGTCAATCCGATCAACCGCATCATACCGCGGGAGATGATCCGGACGGGCATCCCGATGATCGACCTGTTCAACACGCTGGTAAAGAGCCAGAAGCTGCCCATCTTTTCCGTGTCCGGCGAGCCGTACAACCAGTTGCTCGCCCGGATAGCGATGCAGGCCGAGGTTGACCTGATCATCCTTGGCGGCATGGGACTCAAGTACGACGATTACCTCTTCTTCAAGGACACCCTCGAGGAGGGCGGTTCGCTGCAGAAGACGATCATGTTTGTCCACACCGCCGCAGACCCGGTGGTCGAGTGCCTGATGGTGCCGGACATCTCGCTGGCGGTGGCGGAGCGTTTTGCCCTCAAGGGGCTCAATGTCCTCGTGCTGCTGACCGACATGACGAACTTCGCCGATTCGATGAAGGAAATAGCCATTACGCAGGAGCAGGTGCCCTCGAATCGTGGATATCCTGGCGACCTGTATTCGCAGCTGGCGTCGCGGTACGAGAAGGCCGTCGACTTTGCCGACTCGGGATCGATCACGATCCTCGCCGTCACGACGATGCCCGGCGACGACGTAACGCACCCGGTGCCGGACAATACCGGCTATATCACCGAGGGCCAGTTCTACCTGAAGGGTGGACGCATCGAGCCGTTTGGCTCGCTGTCACGGCTCAAGCAGCAGGTGAACGGCCGCACGAGGGCCGACCATCGCGCCATCATGGATGGCATGATCAAGCTGTTCGCGGCCTATCGCGATACGCTGGAGAAGAAGTCGATGGGCTTCCAGATGTCGGCGTGGGACGTCAAGTTGCTGAAATACGGCGAGCAGTTCGAGAAGGAGATGATGGATCTGTCGGTCAATGTCCCGCTCGAAGGCGCCTTGGACAAGGGCTGGGAAATTCTGGCGTCGTGCTTCGAACCGCAGGAAACGGGCCTTCAGACGAAGCTGATCGAGCAGTTCTGGCCCAAGAAGGCGTGAGCTAACGTGGCAAAGATAAAGCTGACCAAGAACGAGCTGAAGAAGCAGAAGGACGCGCTGAAGATGTACAAGCGCTATCTGCCGACACTGCAGCTCAAGAAGCAGCAACTGCAGACCGAAATCCGCGGCATCGAGGCTCGGGCCCGTGCGGTAGCCGCGGAGCGCGACAGGCAGCTTGCCGAATTCAACGCGTGGGTGGCGGTCTTTGGCGAGGAAGAGGCGATCCGCAGACCCGATGGCGGCTGGATCATCTCGGCCGGCACGATCAGGACGGCCACCGGCAACATCGCCGGTGTCGACATACCCCTGTTCAAGGGAGCCGACTTCATCATCGATGACTATGACCTGTTCGCGAAGCCGCTCTGGGTGGACCGCGCGCTGGAACGGCTGCGCGGCATGCTGACACTCGATCTTGAGATCAAGGTGCTCGAGGAGCAGGTGGCCAGGCTCGAGAAGGAACTGCGCACGACAACGCAACGCGTCAATCTGTTCGAGAAGGTCAAGATCCCGGAGACGGCATCGAACATCAAGAAGATAGGCATCTATCTTGGCGACCAGCAGACGGCCCAGGTTGTCCGGGGCAAGATGGCCAAGCGCAAGGTCGAGAAGGCGGCATCATGATAGCACCAATGAAGCATGCGTTCATCGTGCTCATCGAACGTGACAAGCGCGCATCGTTGCGCGAGCTCCGCAGTCTCGGTGTGCTGCACCTTGAGCCGATAGCCGGCAGCGGCCAGGCCTATGAGGACATCGTGGCCGCCAAAGACTCCATCTCCCGCGCGCTTGGGTTGCTTTCCGAGTTCAAGGCGGAGCCGGCCGTGCAGGACCTGGATGTACCGGAGGCCATGGAGCTTGCCTCCGATATCAGGCGGCTCGAAGCCGAGATGAAGGCCGCGGCCGACGAGTCTGCCGTCGTGGTGCGCGAGATGGAGCGTGTCAGACCCTGGGGCGATTTCGACCCCGCGCTGCTTCGGGACCTTGCCGCGCGTGGCGTGCCCTGCCGACTGGTGGAGCTTCCCGCGAAGAAGCTGGCCGAATTGCCGTCCGGACTCGATTACGTCACGCTGGGAACGGTCAAGGGCCTCGCGAGGCTCGCGGTACTGGCCGGCCCCGACGTGTCGCTGCCTGCTGAATGTGTGGAGTTCCAGGCTCCCTCGATGAGCCTGTCCGCGCTCGAGGCCGCCCTCGCCACCGAGCAGTCACGTGCCAACGCGGCCAAGTCGGCACTGGCAGCCAAGGCGCCGTACGCGGTCGGACTGGCCAAGGCGCTGGTCAAGGTGGAGCGGGAGATCATGTTCGAGGCGGCCCATTCGGGCATGCCTGTAGGTGATGGGGTGGCCTGGTTCTCGGCATGGGTGCCGGCAGCCGATGAGCCGCGGCTGGTGAAGGCCGCCGCTGCGGCCGGATGGGGCCTGCTGCTCGATGTGCCCCAGGATGATGAACAGCCCCCGACCAAGGTGGAGAACCCCGCGCTCGTGCGCATGATAGCGCCGGTATTCGATTTTCTGGGTACCGTTCCCAACTATCGGGAATACGACATATCCGGCCTGTTCCTCTTCTTTTTCACCTTCTTCTTCGCGATGATATTCGGCGACGCGGGCTACGGGACGATATTCTTCCTGCTGGGTCTGGCGCTGGCCCTGAAGACCAGGCTCGGTGGCAAACGCGTACCGGATGTGATGCGCCTGATGCTTGTGCTGACCGGCGCCACCGTCGTGTGGGGGGCGCTGACGATGACCTGGTTCGGTGTATCGCCAGACAAGGTGCCGTCAGCGCTGCAATCGCTGGCGTTGCCCTGGCTGTCCAACGCAAACCCGGATTCCGGTGACAACGTCAAGGTGCTCTGCTTCATGCTGGGACTCGTGCAGTTGTCGATAGCGCACCTGAAGAACATACGCAGGGATTTCCCGTCGCCGAAGTTCATAGCCCAGTTCGGGCAGTTGATCATGGTAGACGGGATGTTCTTCCTGGTACTCAATCTGGTCATCAGCACGACCAAGTACCCGGTTCCGATGTGGGCTCTGTACCTGGTGCTGGCAGGTTTCGTTCTCAACTTCGTGTTCGCGAACTGGGAAGGCGGCCATGGCGTGGTGATGGGCCTGGTCAAGAGCATCGTCGGAAGTCTGGCGAACATCGTCTCGATATTCCTGGGAATCGTCAACATCTTCGCCGACATTGTATCGTATATCCGCTTGTGGGCGGTCGGTCTGGCGGGGCTGGCGATAAGCCAGACCATAAACAACATGGCCGGCCCGATGTTCGGCCACCTGGTGTTGTACGCGGCCGGCATCCTGCTTCTGGTATTCGGTCATGGACTCAACGTGATCATGAGTCTGTTGTCTGTGGTCGTGCATGGCGTTCGACTCAATGTCCTGGAGTTCTCGGGCCACCTGGGTATGGAGTGGTCCGGCTACAAATATGAACCGTTCAAGGATCCCGTTCAGGTAGAGCGGGCTGAAATGGAAAGGAGCCTCTCATGAATATTGGTATGATCGGCGTGGCTGGCGTACTCGGACTGTCGGCCATTGGATCGGCGGTCGGCGCAGGCATCGCGGGGCAGGCGGCCATCGGTGCCTGGAAGCGCAACTATCTGGCCAACAAGCCGGCATCGTTCCTGCTTGTCGTATTCGCCGGAGCGCCGCTGACGCAGACCATCTATGGCTTCATACTGCTGCAGCGTATGATGACGTCGACGAAGGATCCCTTCCTGCTACTCGCGGCTGGTGTCATCGGCGGCATAGCGATGGGCATGTCGGCGATAGCCCAGGGCCTTGCCAGCGCTTCTTCCTGTGACGCCTTCGGCGAGACCGGAAAAGGTTTCGGCCAGTACATCACGGTGGTCGGACTCTGCGAGACCGTGGCGCTGTTCGTGATGGCCTTCACATTCGGCGCGATCTGATAGGTTCCCGCTGACGTTCCGATACGGAGCGGAGACACGGAGTCATGCTCCGTGTCTCCGTCTTTTTTTTGTCGCGCCACGGTGTGTGCGCGCGATCGCGCGGCGTGGCCATGACAGATGGGGCGGCACTCGATATAATGGGTGCATGTCGAGCAAAACACGAATAGTCAAGGTTGGTTCGGTTCTGGTCGGTGGCGGACACAGGCCGCCGGTCCAGACCATGTGGAAGGCGCCGCTGTCCGCTGACGCGCTCGATGCCGTTGCTGCGCGGGTTCGCGTGCTGGCGGGCCTGGGCTGTGGCATACTGCGGTTCTCGACGCCAGACATGCAGCAGGCGGAGTTGCTCGGCGCCCTGGCATCGATGGTGGACATACCGCTGGTCGCCGATGTGCATTTTGACTGGCGCATAGCGCTGCGCTGCATGGACTTCCCGATAGCCAAGATACGGGTAAATCCGGGCAACCTGGGCGAGCCCTGGAAACTCAAGGAAGTCGCCGCGAAGGCGGCCGATACGGGCGTGCCGATACGTATCGGCGTCAATGCCGGGTCGCTGCCTGCGGACCTCAAGGATGAACCGGATCGAGCCAACGCCCTGGTCGCCGCGGCCGAGCGCGAGGTGGCCGCCCTGGATGCATTGGGCTTTGCCGATGTGATTGTCTCGATGAAGGCAAGCGGCGTCGAAGAGACGATCAGGGCAAACAGGCTGTTCGCCGAGCGCTTCGACATACCCCTGCATATCGGAGTCACCGAGGCCGGTCCGCTCGTGCAAGGTTGCGTCCGGAGCGCCGTGGCCATCCATACCTTGCTGGCCGAGGGCATAGGAGACACGATTCGCGTCTCCCTGTCCGACGAGCCTGAAAATGAGGTCATAGCGGGGTCGGAGATCGTGGCGCTCGGGACTGGAAGACGCGAAAGCGCCGACATCGTGTCGTGCCCGCGCTGCGGCCGCGCCGGATTCGATACGCATGCGTTCGTCGAGCGCTGGCGCGACCGTATCTACTCCATTCGGCGGCCTGTCACGGTCGCGGTGATGGGCTGCGTCGTCAACGGTCCGGGAGAGGCGCGCCATGCCGACATCGGCATTACCGGCGCAGGCGACAAGGTCATCATCTTCAGAAAAGGCGAAATCGTCAGAACGTGCACGCCCGAAACAGCCGATACTGTATTCGGGGAGGAACTTGCCCGACTATGACCAAATTCTCCGGTGCCCTTGCCATCGCCCTGCTCGCCTGCCTGACCTTCGCCGCGCCGGCGCAGACCCTGTCTGACAGGAATACGGATCCGGCCTGGCTCAGCCTTGAGCGGGGCAAGCAGGCCTACGACTCCCGTGAGTTTGGCGACGCGATGGTAGCCTTTGACAGGGCCATCAATGTCCGCAGGACTGCCTTCATCGCGGCCGCCGACCGATTGGGCAAGGCTCTGGAGTCGAAGCCTGTCATGGCGGCAAATGACTCGATCAAGATGGCTATGGCCAATCTCGCGGCCGAAGACTTCATTCAGCGTGATTATGCCGCGCTCCTGCGTCTGTATGGTTCTTCCACGAAGACTCTGCTTGAGGCGGTACGCAAGGAACGCATATCGGAGAGCCATCGCGCGTTTATAGAGGTTGTGCTGCAGGTTCTGGAATACCGGCCCATGGAGACTCTTGACGACTCGATCCGGGTCCTGCAGGGCACCGTTCTGCGCCTGCAGCATTATCCGGAGGCGGAATACTGGAAGGGCAAGGTCTTCATGCTCGAGGGCGAGGTTGCACTCGCCGAGAGTCAGATGCAGCGGGCGCTTGCGATGCGCGATTCACTCGAAATTCCAGACGAGCAGTATACCATCATGTATTCCATGGCTGAGCTCTATGGCTCCCGCAATGATCATGTTGCCTGGGAGAATGTGATGCAGGCCATTGTGGCGGGTGACGCGTCGCTCGATTCGTACCTGCAGGATGCGCTCTTGTCAACGCTGGTGGGTAGCGGATTCGATCGCTTCATGGTGCTGTACCGTATCGAACCGACCTATGCGCTGGAGGCCAATGCGGCCCTGGCGGAGTTCTATCTTGACCGGGGCAGGGCTGCCGCGATGCTGCATGCCGCAGTAGCGGTCAACATGACCCTGACACGTGCCGTCGGCATGCTCAGGGCCAAGGACAGGGACTATGCCTGGACGACACTGCCGGAATTCCTGAAGCGGGCATCGGAGCGGTCCGATGTTTCCGAATTTCTTCAATCGGCACGGATATACAGGCAACTCTTGACGCTGGCGGATGCGATGTACATCGCCGGAGCCCGCACCAATGCCATGCCGATCTGGAAGGCAATTGTCTCGGCGGGTAGCTTGCCACAGTCATCGGTGGCTTCCGTCAGGCTGGCCAATCCCGCCAGTGCGGTCCGCCGTTCCGCACCCTGAACAAGACCCGGTTAGAGCGGCATTTCCTCTATGGTCTCTTCCAGAATTTTGGCTACGAGTTCGCGGATGAATGGATCCGCTATTGAATAGACACGCTTGGTCTTCTGGACCTCGGCCGCAACGATGCCGGATTCCTTGAGTATGGCCAGATGCTGGGATATCACGGGCTGGGGCTGCTTGAGGCACTGCCACAGATCGGTCACGCAGGGGTCATCCTGACGGGCTATGAGGCAGAGCAACTTGAGCCGAATCGGATGACCGACAGCCTTAAGCTTTTTTGCGTATTCCGCGAGCAACTTTCCATCGCACGTCGATTCGATGATCATTGCGTAATTCTAACAGCAAAACTGTTTTGTTTCAACCGTGATTGCATCTCGCGCTCGGCCCCGGCGGCAAGATACTCGGCTATGACCTGGCGGTCCGCCTCGTCGTCCTCGAACGAGAAGGCGAGGGTGCCCGAATTCCGGAGCAGCTTGCATGACAGCGTCAGGATACGGTCATCGATTCTGAGCGACGCATCATCCACGATGGTTCCTGGCTCAAGATCAGCAACCAGTGCGGGCGAATCGGGCACGAACGACAGGCCGCTCGCAGACAGGGCATCGATGCGCCCAGGAATGGGCATGAAGGTGACCGGGTGCGACATGGCGAACCCGAGCCGGTCCCAGGCGCAGGGCACATAGCGGTCGGATGTCCGTGCATCTTCTATATGGATATACCGTTTGAGAATTGCCTGGAATCTGCCCAGCTCCAGCTTGTCGGCCAGGTCTTCCTTGATCACCCCATTGACCTCGAGATAGGCGGCCTTGGCGGCCTCCTCGAAGGGGAAGAATGCGCCCTTCAGCAGGATGATGGCGCAGGCGGACTTGGGTCGCGAGGCCCTGATATCGACGACTATGGTCTTCCAGTGGCGCGGAAAGTCGCGCGCGCTCATGATGACCGCGTCGGGAGCTATCTCGTCGAGGTTGTCCAGAGCCTTGATAGGGTCACGATATCTGATGACATCGAGACCCAGCGGCTGGATATAGAACCTGACAACTTCGGCTATCGCGTCATCCTCGACAACCAGCAAAGCCTTCATTCGGTGCCTTTGTTCATAACGGTATAGGCGACGATGTACCAGATGTCGTCCCTTCGCTCAAGTTCGTACCTGTATTCCTTGACCATCCTGAAGCCATCATAGTCGAACTTCTCCATGACCGCAACGGTGCCGTATGACTGGCCATATCGTGTTTCGATGATCTGGTACGAACTGGGTATGACGACGATGTCGGAATCGACCATGTTGGCCATCAGGTCGGCCTTGTAGGACGCGAGCATGCCACGCCGCCCGTCGTCCGATTCCCGGTCGAAGGACCGCTTCCTGTCCGGATTGGCCTTGAGCAGCCGTTCTATGTCGAGGTACAGGAAGAACTCGTTCCATTGGCTCTTCTGTCTGGCATGGATGGTCCTGCTGACGACTTCGTCGGGGCTGATCCTCTCGGCCTTCAGGATTTCGGCGGTGTCTTGCCGGAATGACTCGGCCACGGCCGGTGATGGTGCGCCTGGTCTGACCGCCAGTGACAGCGAGTTTGACCTGATCGCGTTGCCGGCGGCACCGCGCGGCATCAGCTCCGGATACACCGAACAACTGACGATGAACGCTCCGGGCTCGGCGATCGACACATAATCCCGCAGGTCCTCCACGAAGGAGTATTCCTCACCAGGTTCCAGGGCTAGTTCACGGTAGAAGACAGGAGTGCTCGATGACATGGTGCGCTTCCATGAATCGCTGGCATCGAGCGTGCGATTTGACATGGTCCTGACATCGAATCCTACGGACAGGCGCTTCTCGTCGGCAAGCTTGAAGCGCCACGGTGCGGCGGTGCCATTCCTGATCGTCACCTTGATGAAGACTTCGGACCCAGGAACATAGACGCGCTTGTCGAAGAAGGCAATCGATACATCCGCCTGGGCAGAGGCCAGGCTCAAGGCGAACGCAGCGAACAGCGCGGCCAGGACGCGACTCTTTGGGTACACCTACGTCTCCTTGTGCGCGCCGGCGCGATTCGTGTACTATGGGCGGCGCGCTATCCTTTATGATTGTCGGACGATTTGCATGAACTCCTTACGACTTGAACATGCGTCAAAGCGGCTCCTCGGCTACCAACCCGTGTCAGAGGTGTTGAAATGCCTGAAGGGCGGGGCCTTTCCCATTGACTGCGCCGAGCTTGAGCCGCCGTTCGCGGCGTTCATCATAGCGGCCTGTGCCCGAGACTCGGAGCATCCGACAGCCGGAAAACGCAGCCGGAAGTATCTTGTCGTGACGCCGACCGACCTGGAAGCCGAGGCCTTCGCGAACGACTGCGAGGCCGCCGGCGTGGGCGCAATCGTCTTTCCGTGGTGGAAGACGGCTGCCTATCGACCCGTGGAGCCGCGCTCGGCGGCCTTTGGCCAGCGCGCGGCATCGCTCGCCGCGATACTCGATGATGAGGGGCCGCGGGTCGTCGTCGCAAGCCAGCGGGCGGTGATGACACCGGTACCACCGCGCGCATCGTTCGAATGCGGGCTGTTCCGGGTGCGTACCGGTGGTTCCATCGATGCGGTCGCACTGGCCGACCGCCTAGCGTCCTGGGGATACCTGCGGGTGCCGCGCGTCAGCCTGCCGGGGGAGTTTGCCCTGCGCGGCGAGGTGATCGACATATTCATGCCCGGTGACGATGACGCGTGGCGCATCGTTCTGGCATACGACGAGGTCGAGGAGCTACGGCGCTTCGAGCCGGTATCCCAGGCTTCCAGGCCCGAGCGCCCCCGGACGGTGCTCTTGCGGCCGGCCCGGGAGCTGGTCTGGTCACAGGAGCTGGCCGAGAAGGCCGGAGCGGCCCTGCTTGCCTGCCCGGCACCCGGCGGCGAGGACCGATCCGAGGCGGTAGCCGTCATCATCGATTCGTTGGCCCAGCGCGGCGAGGCCCGTGGCGAAGAGACACTCTATGCCCTGGCATACGGCCGGCCTTCGAGCCTGTTCGAGTATCTGGGCGGTGACGATGTGGTCGTGCTGATGGAGCGCGAACGCCTGGCTGGCCAGACCGAGGCGGTGAAGCGTGAATACGCGGGGCTCTACCGCAAGGCCATGATCGACGGCCCAGCGCCGCCGCCCGAATCGATATTGGTCGACTTCGAGTCCGTCGTCGCCTCGTTGCCGCGGACACTGTCCACCTGGGCGCTCAAGGACACGGAGAGTGCCGGACGACTGGCCTTCGGTTCGGAGCCACCTCGTTCCTTCTTTGGCAACGTCAACTACTTCCGTGACGAGCTTGATTCGCTGCTTCGCGCCGGTTACGAGGTCCATGTCTTCGCCGAGAACGCGATGCAGGCGGAGCGTATCGCCTCGCTGATAGCGCGCGATGAGGTAGCCGTCCATGCCGAAGGCCTGTCGGCAGGCTTCACCGTGCCGTCCGCACGGATAGCCTTCGTGCACGAGGGCGAGATATTCGGACGCAGGAAACGCGCGCCGAAGTCGCTGAAGAGCGCACGTTCCAAGGTCATCGACACCTTCGTGGAGCTGAACCCCGGCGATTTCGTCGTCCACGTGAACTATGGCATCGGGCGATTTACCGGGATAGAGCGCGTCAAGGTGCTTGGCAACGCGCGCGACTACGTGAAGATCGAGTACGCCGACGAAGAGAGTGTCTTCGTACCGATAGAGCAGTCCAACCTGGTGCAGCGCTACATCGGCAATGAGGGCGATGAACCGCGGCTCGACCGCCTTGGCTCCAAATCATGGGAAAACCGCAAGAACAAGGTCAAGAAGTCGGTAGAGGATCTGGCGGAGCGCCTGATCCGCATCTATTCGAGACGCAAGCTCGCCCGTGGCTTTGCCTTTCCACCCGATGGGGAGTGGCAGACCGCCTTCGAGGCGGCCTTCCCGTATGAAGAGACACAGGATCAGCTGACCTGTATCGATGATGTCAAGCGTGACATGGAGAGCGAGCGGCCGATGGACCGTCTGGTCTGCGGCGATGTCGGCTATGGCAAGACCGAAATTGCCATGCGGGCGGCCTTCAAGTCCGTGATGGGCGGCAAGCAGGTCGCGTTCCTGGCGCCGACGACGATTCTGGCAGAACAGCACTACGAGAATTGCCAGGAGCGGTTCAGGGGTCTGCCCGTCCGGTTCGGCATGCTGTCGCGCTTCGTCGAGAAGCGGGATCAGAAGGTGACGCTGGCCGGCGTCGCCGAAGGCTCGATTGATGTACTGGTTGGAACGCACCGCATCCTGCAGAAGGATGTCGCGTTCAAGGATCTCGGGCTGCTGATTGTCGACGAGGAACAGCGCTTCGGCGTCAAGGACAAGGAACGGCTCAAGGAGATGAAGGCGAACGTCGATTGCCTGACGCTGACCGCGACGCCGATACCGCGCACCCTGCACATGTCGATGCTGAAGATACGGGACCTGTCGGTCTTGACGACACCACCGAACAACAGGCATCCGATCCAGACCGTCGTCGATGAATTCCAGCCCGACCTGATAGCGAGCGCGATACGGCGGGAGGTCGAACGGGATGGCCAGGTGTTCTTCCTGCACAACCGGGTGCAGTCACTCGATGACACGGTGGCCTTCATCCAGAGGCTCGTGCCCGAGGTCATGGTCGAGAAGGCGCATGGGCAGATGGATTCGCACGAACTCGAGGACATCATGCATCGATTCATCCATCGCGGGTTTCACGTGCTGGTATCGACGACGATCATCGAGAATGGCATCGACATTCCCAATGTCAACACGATCATCATCGATCGCGCCGACATATACGGCATCAGCCAGCTCTACCAGCTCAAGGGCCGGGTCGGTCGTTCGGACCGGCTCGCGTATGCCTATCTGTTCTATCCGGATGGCCGCGCCCTCTCCGAGCTCGCCATGAAACGGCTGCAGATCATATCGGACTTCACCGATCTTGGTTCCGGTTTCAAGATAGCGATGAAGGATCTGGAGGTTCGCGGAGCGGGCAACCTGCTGGGCCGCGAGCAGTCGGGAGACATCTACTCGGTTGGCTTCGATCTGTATCTGAAGCTTCTCGACGAGGCGGTAGCCCGCCTTTCGGACGAGGGCTACAATCCAGAGGAAGAGCCGTATCTTGAGCTGGAGTACAGCGGCTTCATACCCAACGAGTACATTGGCCAGCCAGCCGTCAAGATGGAAATATACAAGAAGATGGCGTCGATACTGTCCCAGGATGATCTCGAGTCGCTGTATCGCGAACTTGAAGACCGGTTTGGCCCCGTTCCCGAAGATGTCTCGAGCCTCCTTGCGCTGGCCGAGATACGCATTCTGTGCAAGAGGCTGTCGATCGCGACGCTCAAGGAGCGCGCGGGCTTTGTGACCGTCGAATTCTCCAGGGTTTCGAAGATATCCGTCGACCGGCTGTTGCGGCTGATGCGGGAGAGCGGTCAGAAGATGAAGCTGGACCCGCACCGGCCCAATGTCCTGATGATAGCGACCGGCCCGATAGGCCTCAAGGAGAAGAGCGAATTCATCCGCGAGAAGCTAGCGGCTCTGGCCGGTTGATGGGGCCGCCGGTTCGGCGGCCTTTGGTGAGAATCGTTCCGCGAAGCGATAGCTCTCGATGATGGACACGAGCTCCGACGAGAACTGGATGGTGGCCCGGACCTTCTGGACTCCATTCTGCAAGCGGATGTTCGTCTGGATGCTGCCTAAAACGGCGAACTGAAAGCTCTGGAAGAACAGCTTGGCCTGGATCGCGGTACCGTGCTCGAGTGCCGGACCGTTCATCGGCACCAGGAAATCCAGGGTATCACTGGCCAGTCCGAACAGCGCGACCTTGATCTGGTTCGTGCCGATGCTGACCGTTGTATAGTTGTTGAACCCCATGCTCCTGGCGGTTTCCGCATTGATTGGAATGATCTTGCCCTTGAAATCCTCATATTCGACCCTGAGCCGTTCGAGCAACATGAAGTAGTCGCCAAGAATGGTCAGCAGGTCGGGCGGACAGGGCTTGAATTCCACATCGAGCAGGCCTATCGATTCGCGACCCTTCATCGCGCTGACCGATTTCAGGACGCATCGGGCGAATATCTTCAGTGGGGTGGGGGAGTTGGCGGGCTGGAAGACCAGGGTGAGTCCTGCCAGGCCATTGACATACCGTTGAAACAGCGACAGTTCCTCCCGTGAGAAGGAGGCTATCAAAATCGCGCCCCGCATCGACAGCCGGTACGGGACGCATACGATGTTGAAGGTGTCGAGCTTTATCAGCGTGAGACCGGCCTTGAGGCCCATGCGAGCCTGCGCGAACGGATTGATAGAGGCCGATTCGTTTTGAAACTGTATATTGATGGTTTCCTGCGTCTGCTGCATACGCCTTCCAGTGTACCCGTGTTTATCGAATCGTCAAGCGCCCCGACGTCGTCGGGACGTGTTCCCGCGCGGCGCATCGGCGCGATTATGGGCCGGGCCGGCCATCGGCAGGGCCAGAAGCAGGAAGACCGTCGGTATCTTGCCGATGCGAGGCGGTGCCGCCCGCCAGCGGCTGGCCTGCATCCGTATGACCTGCTCATCGGCACTTGACAGCCCTATCGCCGCGCAGAACAGGGTCTCGGCCCGCAGCACCTTGGCGGCACTCGAGGCCATCGCATCATTGCGGTACGGTGTCTCGATGAAGAGCTGGGTGGAGCCATCCCGGGCCGATCTGGCCTCCAGTTCCCGCAGGGCTGCCTCCCGGCCGGCCGGTTCGGGGGGCAGATAGCCGTTGAACGAGAAGCGCTGGCCGCCAAGTCCGGCGGCCATCACCGCCATCAGTACGGCGCTGGGGCCAGGCAGTGGCACCACCCTGATGCCCGCGTTCCAGGCCGCTTCTACCAGAGCCGTTCCCGGGTCGGCAACACAGGGACTGCCAGCCTCGGAGATGATGCCCGCGTCACGCCCCGCGAGGAGGGGCTCCAGCAGTGCCGGAAGCTCCTGCGCCTGGGTGTGCTCGTCGAGCTTGTAGAAGTGGGCGGCATCAAGCGCCTGCTGGTCGAGTACCCTGGACAGAAAGCGCCGCGCACTCCTGTCGTTTTCGACGATGAAGTCGGACATGCCGCGGATGATCGCGATGACGCGCGGCGCCAGTTCGAGACACGGGTCACCGTCGCCGACTGGCACCGGCACGAGATACAGGGTGCCGCCCGGCATAGCCGTGCCGCCCGGC
>MTLD01000165.1_pt1 | contig 68427 bp, 65 predicted proteins | sample 1982471 | NCBI WGS metagenome assembly MTLD01 (sample SAMN05712604, study PRJNA340218) | biofilm metagenome | isolation source: sample SPM anode biofilm adapted to -50 mV | place: USA | collected 2012-02-03
CTCCCCCGCCAGGGGGGAGGGAACATTTTTGACTTTTGCAAGAGCCTCGGTCAGAAACAGATCGAATAGCGAGGTTTTTTCGTGACACTTTTGTCTCTACGCAACATAACCGTTGCCTTTGGCGGCCCACCGCTTCTGGACGGAATCAATCTGCAGATTGAAACAGGCGATCGTCTTTGCCTGCTGGGGCGCAATGGTGCCGGCAAATCGACATTGTTAAAATTGATCAGCGGCGAACTTGCGGCCGAACAGGGAGAGATAAATCGTCAGCAAGGATTGCGGGTAGCGTTGGTTACCCAGGAAGCGCCCCAGGGGCTTACGGAAACGGTCTTTGATGTTGTTGCTTCGGGCATGGGCAATGCGGCCGAATTGCTGGCCGACTATCACCATGTCGCCCAGCAACTGGCGCTGGACGGAAGTGAAGAGCTGTTGACCCGCCTGGAAACGCTTCAAAAGCAGCTTGAGGAAAGCGGCGGCTGGCACCTGCATCAGGAAGTGGAACGGGTGTTGTCCCGTCTGAATCTGGATGCCGAAGCGCGATTCGACGAACTGTCGGGCGGCACCAAGCGACGTGCGCTTCTGGCCCGCGCGCTGATCGCCGAACCCGATATCCTCTTGCTGGACGAACCGACCAACCACCTGGATATTGATACCATTGTCTGGCTGGAGGATTTTCTTCTCAAAAGCATCAAAACAGTGCTTTTCGTTACCCACGACCGCAGCTTTGCGCGGCGCATGGCCAACCGGGTCGCCGAACTGGATCGGGGAAGGATCTACTCCTTTGTCTGCAGTTACGATACGTTCATGGAACGCCGCGAGGAACTGCTGGCTGCCGAGGTTGTCCGGCAGGCACAATTCGACAAGAAGCTGGCTCAGGAAGAGGCTTGGGTACGGCAGGGAATCAAGGCACGCCGTACCAGAAACGAAGGGCGAGTCAGGGCGCTGAAGAAAATGCGCGAGGAATGGCGGCAACGGCGGGAACGCCTGGGCACGGCCCGCATCCAGTTGCAGGAAGCGGAGCGGTCCGGCAGGCTGGTGGTGGAAGCGGAAGAAGTCTCTTTCGGCTATGACGATCACCCCATAATCAGCGACCTGACCACTACCATCATAAGGGGCGACCGGGTGGGCATTATCGGCCCCAACGGCTCCGGAAAAACAACGTTGTTGCGGCTGTTGCTGGGCGAACTGACTCCCCAAAGCGGGTCCATCAACCTCGGCAGCCGTCTGGAGGTTTTGTACTTCGACCAGATGCGCGAGCAACTGGATGTGAATAAAAGCGTGCAGGAAAATGTGGGCGAAGGCAACGACACCTTGATGATCAACGGAGCTCCCCGGCATATTATCGGTTATCTGCAGGATTTCCTGTTTACACCCGAGCGTGCCCGAAGCCCGGTCGGCATTCTTTCAGGCGGAGAGCGCAACCGTCTGCTGCTGGCCAAATTATTCACCAAACCATTCAACGTACTGGTAATGGACGAGCCGACCAATGACCTGGATGTGGAAACGCTCGATTTGCTTGAGGAACTGTTGATGGAATACTCCGGTACGCTGCTGCTGGTAAGCCACGACCGGGAATTTCTCAACAATGTTGTGACCAGTACGCTTGTGCTGGGAAATGACAGCCGGGTGCGTGAATACGTGGGGGGCTACGATGACTGGTTGCGGCAATCCGCTGCGGAGGCATCGCCTACCACACAGCCTGTGCGGCCGGTACAGGAAAAATCGAAGCGCCAGATGGAACGGCCACGCAAATTGAGTTTCAGGGAAGAGCGGGAGCTTGAGGCATTGCCGGACATGATAGCCGGTCTTGAAGACGAGCAGGAGAAACTGCACGCGACCTTGGCCGACCCCGGTTTCTATAAAAACGCCGGAGCGGAAATAGCAGCCATCAATTCCCGCCTGGAAACCCTGGAACATGAATTGGCTGAAGCTTACCGGCGCTGGGAGGAACTAGAAGCGCTGAAATAGGGGAGGGCACCAACCGAAAGCATTGATTTAGTGAGGTACGAAAAACCTGAAGGCGTTATGTCTCCGATGAAGGTGTGTGTGCCTTGGGATGAGCCTTGTCGTAAACCTCCATCAGGCGGTCGAGACCGACGTGGGTATATTTCTGGGTGGTGGAGAGTGAGGCGTGGCCGAGCAGTTCCTGGATGGCGCGCAAATCGGCTCCGCCTTCCAGCATGTGGGTGGCGAAAGTGTGGCGTAAGGTGTGGGGTGAGATCCGTTTGAAAGCCGCGATTTTCAGCACGTAGGCATCAACGATGCGAGCCACGCTGCGGCGGTTGATGCGGTTTCCCCGGCTGTTGAGAAACAGTGCTCCGCTGACCGCCATTTGCCCCCGGCTTGCCAGGTACTCTTCTACGGCAGCACTAGCCTTGCTGCCCAACGGCACAATGCGCTGCTTGCCTCCCTTGCCCATCACCCGCAACATGCCGTTAGCCAGATCCAGGTCTTCGATATCCATCCCCGTCAACTCCGAAACGCGCAGCCCGCTGGAGTAGAGCATTTCCAGGATAGCCCGGTCACGCAAGACATACTTTGCCTCTTGCGCCGGCGCCTCCATCAGAGCAGTAGCCTGGTCGATATCCAGGTGGAACGGCAACCGTTTTTCCTTTTTGGGTGTAGAGATCAGTTCGGCCGGATTTTTGTCAACAATGCCCCGCCTGAGCAGATATTTGAAAAAACTGCGGATAGCAGCCAGCTTGCGCCCCTGAGAGCTTTTTTTGGTGCTTTTACCCAAGTGAGCCAGGTAGCGCCGCAGCAACAGATGGTTCACATCACCGGCCGTGGCTGTCTCTTCCTTTTCGCGCCGGACAAAGAGCACGAGCTGCTCCAAATCGCGGCGGTAAGCCGCCAGGGTATGGGGCGACACGTTCCGCTCCGTTTCAAGATAGACAAGAAAAGCGCGAATCTGTTCCGCTAGAGGTTCCATGGCGATCAGTCGAAATCGGGCAAACCGGTTTTCAGTTTCCAGGCCTTCCTATCAGAATCATCTTCCTTGTCGGCCTTTTCATAGGCCCAATCCTGTTTATACGTCAGCGTTTTGACCCTGTTGGAAGGAAGGATGTAGTAGTCGAATTCGACAACAGCGCGCCCCGTATTCTTCTTGGCAGAAGATTCCATAAACAGAATGCGGTAGTCGGTGATGGTAATGTCCTTTTTCCTGATCGTTCCGGCTGTAGTTAAAAAAGCCTCGCGCTGATCCTGCTCCAGGTACGTCAGGCCGGCATTTTCTATTTCCCGCCAGCGCAACATGCGGTTGTAGCTTTTCACACTTTTCTCGAATTCCGTACGGATAACGGCCTCACTGGCAGCACAGGCGGCAGTCACCAAACAGCAGAGCAGTATACACACGAATTTCACGATTCCCGACATAACTGTTCTCTCTCCTTACTGTGAATGTGGTTAATCAGTTCCAGGGCCAACTCGACTTTCCCGAAGGGAGGTATCAGATAGTAGCCTCCGGCAGATTCAAAAGTAGCGTCGATGAACTCCCTGGCAATAGCCAAACCTTCCCGCACGCCAGCCTCTTTTTCCAGCCCCCGCATGCGGGCGCGAATCGGATCGGGAACGGATATGCCCGGTACTTCATTATGCAGGTATTCGGCGTTGCGCTCACTTACCAGCGGCATGATTCCCGGCAGCAAAGGAATGCCGCAGGACGTGGTTTGTTTGAGCGCTTCGAAAAACAGCGCCGGATCGTAAACCGGTTGCGTCTGGCTGAAAACAGCGCCATTGTCAACTTTTTTCCGGAGACGTTTTCCCTGATGAGCAATATCCCTTACATTAGGATTGAAAGCCGCGCCAATGGTAAAACCAGTGCCCCCGCCAATGGGATTGCCGATGGCGTTGACACCCCGGTTCAGATCGCTCAACAACTTGATCAGCGTCAGCGAATGCAAATCAAAAACCGATGTGGCGCCGGCATGATCTCCCATGGTGGCCGGATCGCCGGTTACCGCCAGAATGGAACGAATACCCAACAGACTGGCCCCCATCAGGTCGGACTGCATGCCGATCAGGTTGCGGTCGCGACCGGTGATATGGATAATCACTTCGATTCCCACCTGCTGCTGAATGAGGCTTCCCAGGGCAATATTGCCCATGCGGGGGCGGGCCAGAGGATTTTCGGCCAGATTAACGGCGTCGGCGCCAGCCTCTTTGAGGCGGCGGCACCCCTCGATGACACGGCTGCAATCCAGGCCCTTGGGCGGATCGAGTTCAACCGTAATGACTTTGCGGCTTCCCCAGGCGTCAAGAAACGAGCCTCCGCCGGCATGCGGCTGTTTCTCGGCTTCAGCAACGCCGATTCCCGTTGGCCGTGTGCGCGCAACCGGCTTTCGGCCCGTCAGCACGTGGGCAATGGCAGCGATATGCGCCGGAGTCGTACCACAGCAGCCACCTACCAGACCAGCACCGGCAGCTATCATTTCTTCAGCCATTGTGGCAAGATAATCCGGAGTGGCACGATAAATGTAACGCCCGCCGCGGTATTCGGGGAAACCACTGTTGGCGTAAGCCGCAATCGGCTTATCGGTCACAGCGCTGAGCCGTTGCACGACCTTAAGCAGTTCCAGGGGACCGGCACCACAGTTGGCTCCGACCAGATCAGCCCCGGCCTGTTCCATGGCAGCGGAGAAACGCTCTACCGTGACGCCGTCGCTGCTGCGTCCCCCTTCCAGGAAAGCCATGGAGGCGCAAACCGGCAAGCCGGTGGAGCGGGCGGCGTGAACAGCAGCCACAAGCTGCGGCAGTGATGAAAAGGTTTCCAATTGGAGAAAATCGACTCCACCTTCGGCCAGTGCCTGACACTGAACATGAAAGAGTTCCGTCATCTCATGTTCGCCCGGCTCCCGTTCATCCCCTTTGATCCGCGCCAGCGGGCCGACCGAACCGGCCACCAGCACATACCGGCCCTGGCCAGCAGCCTGACGGGCAATGCGGGCGCCGGCAGCATTGATTTCGCCCACCTTGTGTCCCAGCCCGATGGCAGCCAGTTTGGTGAAATTCGCGCCAAAGGTATTGGTCTCGATTACCTGAGCCCCGGCAGCAACATATTCGTCGGCCAGTTCCCGCACCAGCGCCGGACGCACCAGGTTAAGATGCTCGAAGTTGCTGTCAAGACTGACTCCCTTGGCATAGAGCATGGTGCCCACGGCGCCGTCGCCGACCAGAATTTCGTGTTTCAGCCGTTCGAGGATGTTCATAACAGTATGCGTCCTCCCCCAGTAAATGCAGCATCACCGCAAGGTGCCACGTATATCGGAAGTTATCCTTGTTGCCCGAATCTCCAAGATAAGGTATAAATACGACTTAATAAATCAATTGGATTTCAGGAGTTTTTCGATGCATGTACTTATTCAATGGTTACTGACCACCATCGGCAGCATGGGATACCCCGGTATTTTCCTGCTGATGGCCATGGAAAGCTCGGTTATCCCGGTGCCGAGCGAACTGGTCATGCCACCGGCCGGCTACCTGGCCTATCAGGGGCAAATGAACCTGGCAGCCGTAATCCTTTGCGGTACCCTGGGGAGCCTGATCGGCGCCTATGCAAACTATTTCGCATCACATTATCTGGGGCGTCCGCTAATTATCAAATACGGCAAGTACGTACTGATTCCACCCGACAAGTTCGAGCGGGTGGAAAGCTTTTTCTTGCGGCACGGCGAGATATCCACCTTTATCGGCAGGCTGCTGCCGGTAGTGCGCCACCTTATCTCGATTCCGGCCGGATTGTCCGGCATGAACCACCTGCGTTTCTCGCTCTACACGCTGCTGGGAGCCGGGCTCTGGTGCACTATCCTGACCGGCATCGGTTATTTCATCGGCGAAAACCAGCAGTTGATAATGAAGTATTCCCACCAGGCGCTGGTAGGGGTGGTTATTTTCAGCATTATCCTGGTTGGCATTTATATCTGGTTTCAGAGACGGCGTTCAGGTATTAAAGCTTAAAGAATCACAGAAGGCAAAGAGATTTTCCATTCATCGCAGAGGAGATTTAATTTCATGCAGATCAAACGCGCCGGACGTATCCACTATCTGGCCATCGACTTCAACGATTCGCCCTGCTCCATTCAGGGTTTCACCACTCGCCATGAGGGGGTTTCGCGACCGCCTTACAATTCCCTCAATCTGGGGACAACCACCTTGGACCAGCAACACAATGTGGAGGGGAATCGCAGTCTGCTGATGCGTGCTTTCAACGTAGCAAACAATGCGTTGCTAACAGTTCGTCAGGTGCATGGTAGCGATATCCTGGTGGTCGATACACCCAATGAGGATGTTTCTCATTTTCTAACCGTGGAAAGCGATGCCATCATTACCAACCAGACCGGCCTCATGATCGGCGTCTGTGTGGCTGACTGTGTCCCGATCCTCATGTTGGACCCGGTAAAGCGGGTGGTAGCGACCGTGCATGCCGGCTGGCAGGGAACCGCCTCCAAACTAGCATCCAAAACAGTTGCCGCCATGAAAAGCCAGTTCGGCTGTAATCCCGAATCACTTCAAGCTGCCATCGGCCCCTGCATCTCCCAATGCTGCTACGAGGTGGATGCACCGGTCAAACAGGCCTTCCTTCAGAGCGGCCTTGTGTGGGATTCCATTGCCGTCGCTTCCGGCGATAAAAAGTGGAAACTCGATCTGGCTGCCGCCAACAGGGAATTACTGACCTCCGCGGGTGTGCCATTGTCCTCTATTAAAACGTCGGACATGTGTGTCTGTTGCCAGCGGGAACTGTTCTTCTCCTACCGCAGAGATAACGGCGAAACCGGCCGTCAGATGGGCTTTATCATGTTAACGGCGGCTCAAGGTTCGTAGCTTGCGGTTTTGAGCAGCCACGAACTTTGAACCAGCAATCGGATTTCTTATGCTCGCAAAAGTCCTCAGCAGCGCCTTGATAGGTATTGATGCAATTCTGGTTGATGTGGAAGTTGACCTGGCCCCCGGCCTGCCTGCTTTTGCCACGGTGGGTCTGCCCGACGGCGCAGTCAGGGAGAGCAAGGACCGGGTGCGTGCAGCGCTCAAGAACTCGGGCTACGATTTCCCGGCCCGGCGCATCACCGCCAACTTGGCGCCCGCCGACATAAAAAAAGAGGGCGCTGCCTATGACCTGCCGATCTCCATCGGTATCCTGGCCGCCACCGGTGTTGTCAAGCCGGAACGATTGCAGCAGTACATTCTGCTGGGCGAACTATCCCTGGATGGCAGCCTCAAGGCAATCCGCGGGGCGCTGTCCATGGCCGTAGCGGCCAAGCGCACAGGTCTGCGAGGTATCATCCTGCCGGTGGAGAATGCCCCTGAAGCAGCGGTAGTGGAGGGCCTTGAGATTATCGGCGCCACAACCCTCTCCCAGGTGGTAGAGTTTCTCTCCGGCCGTGAAGCGATCGAACCTTGCGGTATTGACCTGGAAGGACTTTTCAGCAGCAGTTGCGGCTATGGCGAGGATTTCAGCGAAGTCAAAGGGCAGGAACATGCCAAACGGGCCATGGAGGTTGCGGCCAGCGGTGGTCACAATCTGCTGATGATCGGTCCACCCGGATCAGGCAAAACCATGCTCGCCCGGCGCATACCGACCATTCTGCCGCGCATGTCATTCGACGAGGCCATTGAAACCACTAAGATCTTCAGCGTCAGCGGCCTTCTGGACAAGGAACATGCCTTGCTGGCGGCACGGCCTTTCCGTTCCCCTCATCACACCATATCCGATGTTGGACTCATCGGTGGTGGTACCACTCCCAAACCAGGTGAAGTTTCCCTGGCTCATAATGGTGTCCTGTTTCTGGACGAATTGCCGGAATTCAAGAAGAACGTGCTGGAAGTACTGCGTCAGCCACTGGAGGATGGCCGCGTAACCATCTCCCGTTCGCTGATCTCCCTGACCTATCCCTCGCGGGTGATGCTGGTAACAGCCATGAACCCCTGCCCCTGCGGCTACCTCTCCGACCCGATTCACCCCTGCAGTTGCACTCCCATTGCAATCCGCCGCTATCGTTCGCGCATCTCCGGACCACTTCTGGACCGTATCGATATCCACATTGAGGTGCCGGCCGTCAAATATCGTGACCTGGCAGACCGGACAGAATCTGAAAGCTCCGCCGACGTGGCCCGGCGGGTAGAGCGTTCGCGCGAAATTCAACTGGAACGCTACAAGGGCACGAAAATCCACTGCAATGCCCAAATGTCACCCCGCTTCATCAAAAAACATTGCGAACTTGATGATGTCGGCAACCGCATGCTGGAACTGGTCACCGATCGTCTCGGCTTCTCGGCCCGCACCTATAATCGCATCCTCAAAGTAGCCCGAACCATTGCCGACCTGGGAGGCAGCGAGCATATCCGCGAGGAACACATCTCCGAAGCGATCCAATACCGGAGCCTGGACCGGAAAACCGTATAACACCCGAGGAAGACCCCATGCAGGGTTCAATCATGTAACCAATTCAAATCACACGAAATTTATTTCAAATGGTTTTCTCTTGTTCGGGTTTTCCGATATTGCTTTCTTTTTTGCAGGATGTCCGAGGATTAACGGCGCCACCAATTGATACTCTTCAGGAATCCCCAGTTCCTTCTTCACTGCAGATTCAGCAAAAATATTGTGGGCAAAACCGATCCAGCAGCACCCTAATCCGTCTTCTTCAGCCAGAAGATGCAGATTATGGGCTACCATGCTGCAATCATATACGTGCCAGTATGATTCACTGTTTCCATAAATAATGACAAGAGCAGGCGAGTTATAGAAAATATTATACTTTGGGTCCCTGATCGCTTTTTCGTATTGCTGGATGAAGGGAGTCGTCGCGAGATTTTCCAGCCAGCCCTTTTTAGAAGCATCGGAATACGCTTTCATTTTAGCCTTGTCCGTAATGACGGCGAAACGCCATGGCTGATTGTTTGAACCGCTCGGAACCCAGACTGCATCGTTAATCAGCCCGGTGATCCTTTCTTTTGTCAGGATTTCATCGGTAAAATCCCTGCATGTTGTACGCCTTCTGGTTATTGTCCTGATTGTATCCATTGTTATTCCTCCTCCACGATATAAAACCACCCATCGCCTTCATTGATTTGTAATGCTACTGCGCCATGCGCTTCAGAATCTGCCCCAGCTTCCTCAATTCCTCGCCATAACCAGCCCAGTCACCCTGACGTTGCAGGTTGATAGCTTTCTCATAACTACTCATTGCTTCCTTGGCCAGCGTAGCCGATGACTCCTTCACATCCGCCGATGCCGCTTTGGCGGCAACCGTAACCGTTTTCTTGCCGCCGAAAAGCCGCTGCAAAGCCAGTTCCAGGTTGTCCTCCATGACAACCTCATCCCCAAAGGCTACAATCACCCTCTTCAATTCAGGCAGACCATCTTTGTCGGCGGCAAGAAGCAGCGGCTGTACATACAGCAGCGACTTCTCGATCGGAATCACCAGCAGACTTCCCCGGATAACCGCCGAACCTCGCTGGTTCCAGAGAGTCAGTTGCTGGGATATGAAGGAATCCTGGTTTATGCGGGCATCAATCTGTTTCGGGCCATAAATCAGACGGTCGCGTGGAAAGGTGTAGGCCCGGATCTTACCGTAATTGGAGCCATCGCAACGGGCCGTGAGCCAGGCCGCCAGATTGTCACGCTTGGAAGGGGTAAACGGGAGCAGCAGAATGTACTCCTCCATCTTTTCACCCGGCAATTTCATGATCGTATAATAGGGCTCCATCGGTTTTTCGCCCAGCACGGGGACCTGCCAGAGATTCTCCTTGTTGTAGAACACCTTCGGATCGGTCATGTGATAAGCGGCATACATGGCTGCCTGCAGTTGCAGAAACTGGTGCGGATAGCGGATGTGTTTGCGCAGATCGTCCGGCATGGCCGACAACGGCTTGAAAAGCTGCGGAAATATCCGGCTATAGGCCTTTGCCAGAACATCCTGCGGATCGCTGATATAGAAGCCGAGTGTGCCGTCATAGGCATCAACAACCACCTTGACGGAATTTCTCATGTAGTTGATGCCCCCTCCCTTGAGCGGTTTTGAATAGGGAAGGCGGTTTGAAAAGGTGTAGGCATCGATGATCCACTTGAGTTCACCGTTGTCCGTAACGACCATGTAGGGATCGTTGTCAAAGAGAAGGAAGGGCGCCACCGCCTTGATCCGCTCATTTATGTTGCGATTGTACATGATGCGACTCTCGTTGGTAATGTCCGACGAAAGCAGGATTTTTTCCGTTTTGAATCTGGCGGCAAACAAAATTTTTCTGAGCAGGGAATCGATGGGCACTCCGCCTTTGCCGGCATAGGTTGTATTGATATTTCCGGTGGCTGTCGGATAGCTGAATTCGGGCACTCTGGTTTTGACGATCACATATTCGTTGGACAGTTCGCCGTAATAGATTTCCGGTCTGGTCACCTTGATATCAGCCAGACTGACCGCAGGGATATCCTTGACAAAAAATTCAGGCATCCCCTCCTTGCTGATCCGGCTGACCGGACCAAAGGTAATGCCGTTACCATGCGTAAAAATCAAGCGTTCATTGATCCAGTTCCTGCTGGGCAGGTCGCCGTAAGAAAGTTCGCGCGGAGAGAGCATGACCTGGGTGTACCGGCCATTCACCAGGTAGCGGTCATTATCCACATCGAAAAACTTGTAATAGGTCCTGATCTGCTGCAACTGGCTGTATGTCTTGAGCAACGGGGCATGGTCCCAAAGCCGGATGTTCTTGATGGTCGCATCATTATTGGCGATATCGGCAGCGGAAAGCTTTGTATCAACATCAAAGGGTATGGTTTCAATCTTGTCCAGATTGTAGCCGAAACGGGTAAATTTAAGATTGTTCTCTATATACGGCGTCTCAAGGGCCAACTCGTTGGGCGCAACCTTGAATTTCTGGAGCAGCCCCGGATAAACCTGAATGCCGGTTACGTACAGTACAACCACAATGACCGGCGCCAACAGCGTCATACGCCATGCGCCTTTCCAGATCCCGGCTGCAAACATGGCTCCGGCCAATGGTGTCAGAAACGTTAGAGTCCTGAAGGTCAGCAGCCGGGAGTTGACATCGACATATCCTGCGCCATAGAAGACACCCTTGTTGAAAAACAGCAGATCAAAGCTGTCCAGATAGAAACCTGCTGCGATCACACAGGCAAAGAGCCCCACCAGAATCGCCAGATGCCGGCGAACCTTCTCGTCAACCACCACACCGCCACGCTCCGTCAAGGTGATGCCGCCCCTGACAAAATAGACCACAATGGACAAGAGCATCGTTGCCAACAACATGAAACCGGCAAAAGCCTTGAGTATCTCCATAAAGGGCAGGGTGAACAGGTAAAAGCCAATATCCTGGCCTATGACCGGATCAACCGTCCCGACGGTAACCCTGTTCGTGAAAAGAAGCACTTCCTCCCACTGCGCGGCACCCCATTGACCGGTAAAAAGAGCCAGGGCCGCACAAGCCAAAATCCCCAGCGGCTTGATAAATCGGAGTATCTCGCTTCGCTGGAACCGGAAGCTGCCTGTAGCGAAAACCATGTTGTTATAGGGAAATGCCGCTTTGTTCGCAATGAGTAGATTGACCAGCGCAAAACCAAACAGTAACGCGCCGAAAAGCAGTCCGGCGCCTGTCTGGGCATACAGCGTTGTTGTAAACACCGATGAGAAGCCGGTTTCGGCGAAAAAAAGCCAATCGGTGTAAAAATTCAGCACGTACGAAAGCAAGGGAACAGTTACGATAATAATGATCAGAATGAGAATGAATTTGTTTTTGCGCATGGTTGTATTCCTCGGTCTATTTGCATCCGGAAATCAAAGGTGGCTTGGTCAAATCGAATTAGCCTCCACAAAATATCACACTTGATTTATGAGCGGCTATTTAAAAAAACGTATGAGCAGGCGGCTTCCAGATATCAGCCTTGAGAATCCGCAAAAAAAAGGAAAAAAACTCGCTATTGCTTAGACCACCTTCCATTGCAATAGTCGAATTCTGCGTTAATCTTTCAACGGCGTTTCAACAATGTGATCGCTTGATCTCCGGAAATGACATGAAACCATTGCATCGACGCATAATTGCAGGTGTGCTGGTAGTGATTTTTTTTGCCATCACCCTCAGCCCGCTGGCCAATCTCAGCACGGGCTTCGCATTCATCGCCCATACGGCAACCGGGAAATGTACCGGTGATTGCGACACCTGCGGCTGTTCGCCGGAACGCAGGGCATCACATACATGCTGCTGTCAAACCAGGCTGAAACATCATAACAAACCGAATGGGCAGGCAACGGGTTGTTGCAAGAAACGCGATAACGGGCGGACTCCAGCCATATCCCAAGCTTGTTCATGTGGAAGGAGCAAACACTTCACCCTGTGGGAGAAGGAGGAGGTTCCCATCCCGGCAAGCCACTTCAACGAAAGCATTATCCTTTACTGCGGAAACAATTTTTCCCATGAAGCGTCTGGCCGCCTTGTCAGCCGCGACATCAAGCCTCCAGTGCCCCCTCCTGAACTTTCCATTCTGCTGTAACCCGCTACGCCCCGATAATCGAACAATCAGTGCAATCCCGCGCGAACAGCTTTTTGGGCAGTTCTGGCGAACGTCTAGCCACGGTTTTGCCGCAAGCTATGGAAAACACGTATTCGCCAAAGTTTCGCTGTTTTCCGCGAGCGCTCAACTTTCAATTCAAATGCATTTGAGGAGTAATCTATGCAAGTCAAGATACCAAGTCATCCCACCCTACTGTTTTTGCTGTGCTTTTCACCTTCGCTGGCCGGAGCTGAAAGCATGCAGATGGAAGAGATCACCGTCAAGGGGATCAAGGAATCACCTCAGGCAGAGAGCCTGACTATTCGCGAGGTTCACGAGAGTCCGGCGCGGGATATCGGCGAGGCGCTGAAACAGGTCGAGGGAATCGATATTGTACGCAAAGGAGCTTATGCCAACGATGTGGTTCTGCGTGGTCAGCAGAAGGACAATATCAACGTCTTTCTCGATGGGGTGAGAATTCACGGCGCCTGCCCCAGCCGGATGGACCCGCCTTCGTCACATTTTGACTTCGCCGAAGTCGAGCAGATCAGAATCATCAAGGGCCCTTACGATCTGACCAACCCTGGCGGAATTGGCGGGGTGATCGATGCCGAATCCAAGAAAACCGGGCAGGGGTTCGGCGGCGGCATCAACATGACCTACGGCTCGTACAATTCTGCCAATGCCTCAGCAACCGCTTCATACGGCGCCAAACTTTACGATGTCCTTCTGGGATATGCGTTCAAATATTCCGGTGTCCCTGAATCGGGCGACGGAAGGAGAATAACCGAGATATATCCCGCAACGAGCATGAACCGGTACAAGTCCGACGCCGTCAATTCCAAGGCCTACGAAATCGACACCGGCTGGGCCAAGTTCGGGCTGAACCCCACGGACAATTCGCGAATGGAAGTCGCCTATTCCTATCAGGACTCGGAACACGTCCTCTACCCCTACCTGATGATGGACGCGGATTACGACCGTACGCACAACCTCAACTGGACCTACCGGATCGAAAAGGTATCGCCGGTTGTCAAAGAAATCAAGCTGCAGGCGTATTGGGACAAAGTCCGGCACCTGATGGACGATCGAGAGCGTGTCAGTTCGCTCAACAGGCCGCGTCTCTATTCGATGCAGACCGACGCCACCACCCAGGTGATCGGCGCCAAGATGAACGGAACCTTTGCCGTTGGCCCCGGCACATTGACCAGCGGCCTGGATTACTACAACCGTAACTGGGATGCAACGAATCGTACGGCAGCAAACAGTTATCTGAATGTTGCCATGCTGCCCGACGTGTATACGGATAACCTGGGTGCTTTTATCGGCTATGAAATGCCACTCTTGGAAAAATTGACCGTGAAAGGTGGATTACGCGGCGATTTAACGTGGGTAAAAGCTGATAAGACTACCAACAAGGCGATTAACGATACCAACTTCAACTCCATTGCAGGCAACATCCAATTGATCTGGTCGCCGCTTGAACACCTGGAAATAACCGCGGGCTTCGGTTCGGGAGTGCGTCCGCCTGATCCGCAGGAGCTGTTCATCAATTCATCAAGGCAGCAGGGAAATCCTTTCCTGAAATCAACCCGCAACAACGAAGCCGACCTGGGAATAAAGTACGCGACTGACAGTTATTTTATCAAAATGGCGATCTTCAACAGCAGTCTGAGGAACTACATAAACCTGGTCCCGAGCGGAACGACTCGGAGCTTCGAAAATATCAACGCCAATATCTGGGGAGCTGAATTGAGTTCGCAAGTGGCTCTTCCCTATAACGTGTTCCTGAAGGGTTCCCTGTCATACACCGAGGGCAGGAACTCTACCAATGACCGGCCGCTTTCTGAAATTCCGCCGTTAAAGGGAATGCTAGCTCTGAGATATGATGTGGATACCTGGTTTGTCGAGGTAGCCGAGAATTTTGCAAACAGCCAGGACCGTGTCGATTCCGCCCTGAATGAGCAGCCGACTTCCGGCTGGTTGACCACCGACCTGAAAGCCGGTTACCACTATAAATCATTGTCCGTTTATGCCGGGATCTACAACCTGCTAGACAAGTACTATTACTCGCATCTTTCCTATTTGCGGGATCCTTTTGCATCGGGAGTAAAGGTTCCGGAAAACGGCCGGAATTTTTACGTCACCGTAGCATACAAATTCTAGGCGGATAAACAATGCCGGTGAGTCAGGTTCAAGCCCATTGTCACCTTGTTCCGGCGCCGTCATCACCGGTGGAGAGACGTGACCTGTTGCGCTTTTCGCTACTGTCGGCGCTAGCGCACATCGTAGCGCTGATCTTACTCGCACTATGGGGTGGCGGTAACACCAAAGTTCAGCCGCCACCCCGGGTGATCACCGTTGATCTGAGCCAGATAAAACCGCTCCAGCCGCAAGCCGCGCCCCGGTTGGCCGATGCCCGCACCCCAAAGCCGGTGCAAAGACCGTCAGCACCCGTTCCGGTTCGGCCTGTGAAAGTAATAAAATCACACCCCGTGGCAATCACCGCAAAACCACTGCCGGTTCCGGCTCCCCGGCAAACAGCGCCCGTAACAGCGCAGACCGGCTCGCCCCAGAAAGCGGTTCGCTGGGGGATACCGGCAACCCCATCGGGAGCGCCGTCGGAAATACCATCCGGGATACCACCCAAAGCAGCGGTGTCTGTTTCGGGTGGCACAACCGGAACGGCAACCTCATCCCGTCCAGCTACGGTTTCCTCCTCGGCAGCTTCCGGGGCTTCTGGCCAGACAGCGGATAGAGCCAGCATCCGCACCGGCTATGTACGGCAGTGCCGGACACTTATCGAACGCCACAAGGAATATCCGGTCATGGCCAAAAAAGGAATGATCGAAGGAACGGTGATGGTTCAAGGCAAGCTGGCGCGCGATGGTGTTCTGCGCCAATGTATCGTCACTAAGAGTTCCGGGTCCGGCCTGCTCGACAATGCCGCGCTGCGAGCTGTCCGCAGCGTCGGCAGATTTCCGCCGTTGCCGGTGGAAATACAGGGCGATGAGCTGTTTTTTGAGCTTCCCGTTTCATTTCGACTGTCATCGGAATAATGCGAGCGAAATGGTAGAAACAGACAGGTATCAGCAAAAAGCATTTTTTATTAAGCTGGCGCAGTTGACACTCCATATTCTTAATGCACAATTGAGCATAACCTCGACATTTTAATCAAACTTTATAAGAGGAGACGAATAACATGCGTATTTTTTTACTGGTTGTTTTTTCGCTGTACCTCTCGGTGGCGTTCGCCGCGCCGGAGATTTCGCCTGATGATGCGCGCCAGTTCCCTGCGTGCCATCACTGCGGCATGGACCGGGTAAAGTTCAGCCACAGCCGCATGCTCATCGAGTACGAGGACGGATCACAGGTTGCCACCTGTAGCTTGCACTGCGCTGCAGTTGAACTGGCCAACACCATTGACAGAATCCCGGCAAAAGTGAGCGTTGCCGACTACGACAGCAAAAAACTTATCGATGCCGAAACAGCAATTTGGGTAATGGGAGGCAGCAAGAAAGGCGTAATGACCGGTCAGGCAAAGTGGGCTTTTGCTTCCCGCGAAGCGGCTGAACGGTTCATCAAGGCCAATGGCGGCAAGATGGCCGCCTTTGACGACGCCATCAAGGCGGCGTACGACGACATGTACCAAGACACCAAAATGATTCGTGAATTCCGGAAGATGAAGCATATGAAACACAAGGAAAACGACGCTTCGCGATGAATGTCGGATGCATGCACCGGAAATGATTACGTTTTTAAAAGGAGAATGGTTTGTGAGAAGATTTGTAATGTGTACTTTACTTATGTTCAGTCTGGGAGTTTTCGCTCCCCTGTCCGTTTGCGCCGCTTCCGCTCCCATCAAGGCCGGGTATCAACTGCTTCCCAAGCCGGGAGAAAAAATACCACTTTCAAAAGACTATTATTTTATCTACGGCTTTGACAAACCGCCCAAACTCGGCATGGCGATCATGAAGGTTGAGATATTCAATCGCAACGGGAAACGGGATACGTCGTTCGTCGTCAGGGGAGACGCTGATATGCCTTCCATGCGAGGCGCCCATAGCAACGGAGAAAAAGAGTATACCCTTTCGGCAAAAGGAATCTATCTCAAGCCAATTCGTCTGGTCATGCCCGGCGACTGGGAAATCACTTTCGCCTTTATGAAAAATGGAAAAATGATTTTCCGTGGCGCGTACCTGTTCGATCTCTAAAAGAGTTCCCCTGCTTGTGTTGACGGCCACGCTGGCTGCCAGCACAACCGCTTTCGGCGACAGTCACCTGCTCTATTTCGAGGCCCAGGGGATTGCCGGGTACTCGTCCCGTCAGGACAAGCCGATTTACTACTCCATGAACCCGGACGCCGAGATGCAGAAATCGAGCATTGGTTTCGATTATCTACACCGCTTTTCCGGCGAGAGCGGAGATTGGGGATCGTTCGGACTCCAGGGACGTCTGGCCCTGTCCGTTTACGAAAACGGAGCAAAACGAATCGAGCCGCAGGCTTACAATGCCTGGTTCAAAGTCAAAACATCCCTGAGCGATGTCTGGATCGGCCACAACCGGCCGGCGCTTGGACTCGGCTCATATTTCGACAGCCATCCGCTGATATTGCGCACTCTTCCGATCCAGGGCTTCGGCTATGACCGGGATTGGGGAATCGGAACCTATCGCGATTTTTCCTGGGGTAACGTGCAACTCAGCGCCACCACCGGAACCGGGATGCCGATCTACTTCAAGGGAAACTACCTGCTGGCCGCCAGAATCGCCTATGGCGTACTTAACGAAGATAACTACACACTAGGAATCTCGGCCGGCTACGGACGAACCCTGGATACGATGGGATACAAGCTCCGCAACTCCGAGCCTCGCGATATGCGGCTTGGCGGGGCTGATTTCGCTTTTCTCCGCAATAACCTGGAACACCGCTTCGATCTCTTTGCCGGTAAATGGCTTGAGCAGGATACGGTGGCGTTAATGTATCGCCTCGGTTTTCTTTTCGGCCCCGAACAGAGGATGAAGATCGAGGTTCAGCCCACCTACTGGCGATCCGGCGGTGAAAACTGGCTGCTCTCCGCCTGCTTTTCCGCCTTGATTACTTCGGATCTGACGTTCCGGACGATGTACGAATATAACCATGCCGAGGATGACCACCGCGCCATCGTGCAACTGTACTATTACCTCCCGTTGTAAGACAAAAGATAGGATCGACGTGTCAAAAACCGGATATCGCTTCATAAGTAGGGTTGTTTTTGGAACGCTACTGTCTTTCTTTGCCATGGCTGCGCCGGTATGTGCGGCTGTCGGCTGTGACCTGAATGATCCCGACCGCGACGTAGCCCGTTTTTTTCCCGAATCGAGCGGATACAAGACAACCTACGTCTCCATTGACAAGCGGGGAGGCGAAGCCATGCTGCGGAGGATCGAGAAACGGCTTGGCGACCGTTTTCGCGGGATTTACGAAACCATTGACGTTCCCTACACGATCTACGAAATCCATGCCGGCAAACGGAAGCTCGGCTATATCCACGGTGTAAACCAGAAGGGGCAGTTCGGCGGCATCCAGGTTTTCGTCGCTCTTGACCTGGACGGTAGAGTCAGGTCGTTTTACATCCAGAAGATGACCAGCCAGTGGGCGAAAAAACTGCGCGACCCCAAATTTGGCTACCAGTTCATCGGGTTGACGCTCAAGGATTTCGAGTCCTATAACCCGATGAACGGAAAAAGCTCCGGCAAAATGGCTGAGATCGTCAATCCGGCTCCCGAGGCTGAGACCGATTTCCTGGCTTCGCTACGGGCATTGAAGAAGAACCTTATTCTAATGGAAGAGTTTGTATTCTCTACGGGAGGGCGAAAACCGTGATCAGCAGATTTCAAATTGCCTACAAAAATCTTTTACGCAAAAAGACGCGCACCTTGCTGACGCTGGTCGGCATCATGCTCTCGTCATGGGTGCTCATAAGCCTGCTCGGCTTCAACCGCGGCTATGAAAACGCCCTGAATCACGACATTGATAACATGGGATACCAGCTCATGGTTATGGCCAAGGGGTGCCCCTACGAAGCAGCCACAATGATGCTGCAAGGGGGAACCGGGCTGCGCTATATCGAGCAAACAATGGTGGACTCGATCGCAAAGGAAGCGGGAGTTGAAAAAGTAACTCCCATACTCATGCAGGCCTTTTTCGATCCCAACAAGGGTGAAAGTGGCGGAATCGTCGGCTATTTCGGCGTTGAGGCAGCCACGTATCCCCGTATGAAGCCGTTCTTTCGCTTTCGCCAGGGCGGTTGGTTCCAAGACGAGTCAGCCACCGAAGCGGTCATGGGATACGAAGCGGCCGAACTGGAGCAGCGCGAGGTGGGAGATATGGTTCTCGTTCCCGAAAAAAATGTCCAGCTTAAAGTAGTGGGCATTCTGGAGAGAACCGGAACTCAGGATGATGGCACGATTTTCGTTCCTTTGAAAACACTCCAGAAGATTTCAGGAATCGACAAAATTACCACAATCGGGATCAAGCTGAAAAAAGACGCTGACAGCACCAAGCTGGAAACCGACTTGTATAAGCTCCCGGACGTACAGGTAGTAAGCTTCACCCAGGTCAAACAGACCATCATGAAGCTCATTTCCACGGCCCGTGTGATGGTGCTCTCCATTGCGATTATTGCCCTTCTGATCGCCATGGTCGGCGTCGTCAATACCATCCTTATGTCGGTTTTTGAGCGAAAACAGGAAATAGGCATCCTTAAAACCATGGGCGCGATGCCGGGCGATATCTTTTCTCTGGTCTGGATCGAGACGCTGATCCTGTGCTCTTGCGGCGGTGTTGCGGGAATCCTACTGGCCTTTGTGTTCGCCAGGCTCTCCGACATCCTGGTAAGGAGGATCCTCCCCTATGCGCCCGGGGGAAATCTGGTTGCCATTGATGCAAAACTTGCTGTGCTGACACTCGTGGTCATTGTGGGCGTGGGACTCTTGAGCGGCATTTTCCCGGCATGGAAAGCCGGCAGGGTGCGTCCCCTTGAATCCATAAGGAGCGAAGGATGATGAATGAAAACGGAGTATCGCTTGAAGCGCGAAACCTAACGCGGATCTACCGTCGCGGAAGCGAGGAAATCCATGCCCTAGCCGGTGTGTCGCTCACGATCCGGCATGGGGAGTTTGTCTCTTTCATGGGGCCTTCGGGATCAGGCAAGACCACCTTGATAAATCTCCTCGGTTGCCTGGAAAATCCGTCAACAGGAGAGCTGTTCCTTGCCGGCAGGAATATTTTCGGCAACGGGAAGACCTTGGGCGAAAGGGACCTGACCAGGGTTCGCCGGGAGGTATTTGGTTACATCTTCCAGAACTTTTACCTTATTCCGACCCTCACTGTTCGCGAGAATGTTGCGCTCCCGCTCGCCTTCTTCAAAAAACCCGGAGTTGAAGAAGAGGTGGAAAGGCTCCTCAAAATGCTCGGCATGGACCACCGTATGAACCACCTGCCCGGACAAATTTCAGGTGGGGAGATGCAACGGGTGGCCATTGCCCGAGCCCTGGTGAATCGCCCTGAGATTCTTCTCGCGGATGAACCAACGGGAAACCTTGATACAAAGCGGTCGGGGGAGATCGGCGAGGTTTTGCAGGATTTGAACAGAAATTCGGGGCTTACTATCGTTGTGGTGACTCACAACCCCGGCCTTGCCAAACTTGGGGGAAGACTGATCGAGATGCGGGACGGCCGGGCGTACGAAGCATGAAGAGTCGCAGAACAAATGAGGCACAAGAGTGTATCTACAACGCTTTATTTCTTATTGCCATAGCAGTTTTTCACGCATAGGCATCTAATTTGACATAAGCAATTTTTATGGGAAAATCGAGAATCGACACTTTTTCTCGAACTCTTTCATCAAGGAGGTAACTCATGAAAAGAATGCGCTTTTGTCTGATTGTTCTGGTAGTTCTCTCCATCAATGTCTCCGTGGCGCTAGCAGCGGGCATACAGCCTGATACGTTCTCACTTTCCGGTATGCTCGGCGGCTACACCTTCGACGGCAAGCAGCACCTGGAAACGAGACCCGTCATCGGCGTTCGCGGCGGCTACAACTTCACCAAATACTTCGGTATGGAAGCGCTGTTCGATTTCGTGCCGACGGAGAGCACCAGGGCCGGACAAGGCGACACCCAGGCATACCATTTTGGCGGCGACCTCCTGCTGCACCTTTTACCAGACAACAAACTCGTCCCCTTTCTGGCAGCCGGCTACGGAGGCATTACGCTCGACCGGGATAAACAGGAAACCATTACGCGGGGTGTCTTCGACTACGGCGCGGGAGTCAAGTACTTCATGACCGATAATCTGGCTCTGCGCGGCGATTTCCGGCACCTCGTCTTCCGTGACGGTGAAACGCTCTTCAATTACGAATATACCGTCGGCATTACCTACCAGTTCGGCGGAAAGCAAGCTGCCACTCAGCCGGAGCCTGAAGCAGCCCCGGCTCCTGAAGCTCCGCTTGGGCCGGTTCCGGTCACTGAGCCAACTCCGGAGAAGATGAAATATTGCGTTAATCTGGATATCGAATTCGACATCAATAAGGCCGATATCCGCCCCCAGTACCATGATGAGGTGGCCAAGGTCGGCGACTTTATGAAAAAATACCCGACAACCACTGCTGTTATTGAGGGATATACCGACGAAGTTGGCAATGATGAGTACAACATGAAGCTCTCACAGCGACGCGCCGAAAGCGTTGTCAACTATCTGGGGGAAAAATTCGGGATAGAACGGTCCCGCCTTTCCGCCAAGGGGTACGGTAAAGCAAAGTCGATCGCCGACAATTCAACTGAAACGGGAAGGCAGAAAAACCGGCGCATCAACGCCATCATCGACTGCGCCATCGATGTTAAGGAAATCGCCGCTCCTCCCGAAAGGCTCTGCATGACTTTGAAGGTTGAGTTCGCTACCGACAGCGCAGAGATCATGCCGCGTTATTATGAAGAAGTTAATAAGGTCGGCGAATACATGAAAAAGTACCCGACGACGACTGCCGTTATCGAGGGACATACCGACAACGTCGGCGGCTATGAGCACAATATGAAGCTCTCACAGCGGCGCGCCGAAAGCGCAGTCAACTATCTGGTGGAAAAATTCGGAATCGAACGGTCGCGGCTCTCTGCAAAGGGATACGGTCCCACCCGGCGTATCGCCTATAACAACACCGCAGAAGGAAGACAGAAAAACCGAAGAATTAATGCTATTATCGACTGCGTAATCAAGAAGTGACAGGAAATAATCACCCACAAAAAAGGGCGTACGCCTCGTACGCCCTTTTTTGTAAACGGAACTATTCCCTACGGGAATTACTGCGGAACTAGCAAACGAAGGAGACCTGTCTCAACTTCCAAAATAATGAGATGTGTTCCTCTTCCGCTTTCAGCTCATTGAATGTTTACCGCCTGTCACGATCCTGCCTGAAATCCCTGTCCCGGTAATCGTCCCTGTCTCTGCCCCGTCGATCATCATCCCTGTGCCTAATCTCTTTTGGCCAATGCGATCTAGGCAAATCCACCCAGGGGCCGCTCTTCGACCTTGAGTAACGCCAATTGTTGTTTTGATAATAGTAATAATAGCCGCTCTGGTAATAGTATGGATCAGCCCCCAGCACGACAACCGATGGAAGAGGCGAAACCGTTACACCGCCATAGCCCGGCGGACCGGGTGAAACGACACACGCCGTGAATGTGAGCACGGCAACGAGCGAAATAATAATCAAGCCTTTCATGGTTTCTCCTTTCATTCGTTTGTGACTTTTCCTTAAATAAAGCATACATTAATTTCACGTCTCTTGATACTGATAACAACCATGAACATTACCCAATATTTTGCAAACAGCGGGATTGTGGCAAGGTTGAATCATGGTATAATAATCCCATAAAAAGCTTCCGGGATTTAAAAGGAAGGGAAGGACAGATGAAAAAACCGCTTCTTATAAAATTCGTACTTCTGTTGCTGGCGGCTTCGATGCTGTCGGCCTGCATCTGGCTGCCGCCAGACGAGGGATATCGCCGCGATGATTCTTACGAAAGAGACCGCGGAGATCACCATCGCGATCATCACGAGCATCATGATGAAGATCGTGACTACCGTCGATAAATCATGACGCGCCACAGTGTGATGAAAATAGCTACATGAAGATCCTCCTCGTCTATCCCCGTTACCCGGATACGTTCTGGAGTTTCCGGCATGCCCTGAAGTTCATCGGCAGAAAGGCAAGCTTTCCCCCCTTGGGACTGTTGACGGTGGCAGCCATGCTGCCTGAGACGTGGAAAAAGAAGCTCGTTGACATAAACGTCCAACCGCTTGCCAATGAGGACCTGGCATGGGCGGATTACGTTTTCATCAGCGCCATGTCCATTCAGCGAAAATCTGCACAGGAGGTAATTGACCGCTGCGGACGGGCAGGAGTGAAGACCGTTGCCGGTGGTCCTCTTTTTACTGCCTGTCACGAGGATTTTCCCGGTGTGGATCATTTGGTGCTGGGGGAAGCGGAGCTTACCCTTCCGCCATTTCTTGATGACTTGGAGAAAGGCGAGTCCCGGCATTGCTACGCCGACGAACGGCGGGCGGACCTGAGACACACTCCCATTCCGCTATGGGACCTGATTGATGTCAGGAACTATGCCGCCATGAATATCCAGTATTGCCGGGGATGCCCTTTTGACTGCGAGTTCTGCGACATTACCGCGTTGTTCGGCAGAAAGCCGAGGAGCAAAACGCTCGAGCAATTGGTTGCCGAATTGAACAGCCTGTATATCCGGGGTTGGCGAGGAGCGATTTTTATTGTCGATGATAATTTCATCGGTGACAGGGGGAAACTGAAAAAAGAGATACTTCCCGCCATAATTGACTGGATGGAGGAAAAAGGCCGCCCATTTTACTTTTATACCGAGGTATCCATCGACGTGGCCGACGACCCTCAACTCATGGAACTTATGGTCAGGGCAGGGTTTGAGGAAGTCTTTATCGGCATCGAGACCCCTTGTGAGAGCGGCCTTGTCGAAAGCGGCAAAGTTCAAAACAGAAACCGTGACATGCTTGCCTCGGTAAAACGCATACAGCGGGCTGGTCTGCAAGTGCATGGGGGATTCATTGTAGGCTTTGACAGCGACCCGCCGACGATTTTCGATAGGCAGATACGCTTTATTCAGGAAAGCGGCATCGTCACCGCGATGGTTGGGGTGCTGACCGCCTTGCGCGGGACTAAGCTCCACCAGCGCCTGAAGCGGGAAGGACGGTTGCTGGGAGACGCTACCGGCAACAACACGGCAGTCGCACTCAACTTCGTCCCCAAGATGGAGACCACGACGCTCATCGGCGGCTACCGGACCATCCTTGACACCATTTATTCACCCCAAAATTACTACCTGCGGGTAATCAGGCTTCTCAAAGAATACCAGCCGTCACGTTTGGGGAAATTCCATTTCCAGGCGGGGTATGTCGGAGCGCTTTTCAAGTCGATTATGTTTCTGGGGGTGATCGGCAAAGAAAGGTTCTATTTTTGGAAACTTTTCTTCTGGTCTCTTGTCAGAAAGCCGCGGCTTTTCCCGCTAGCCATAACCTATGCCATTTATGGATTTCATTTCAGAAAGGTTGCGGAGAAGATCCGTAGCGGCGGAATGTTCGATGGCAGCGATACATGGAACGAAAAAAACGGCTACGCTCGATAGTACAGACAAAAAAAATCGGGTTTCAGACTTATCCACGCTAATCGCCGTATCGCAATCCGTTTACATAGACGTCCTCAACACTTCCTTGTAGCATGACGCACTCCAGCATATTCCGTTCGCCATCACCAAAATGACCGACGATCTGAAAATTGGCCCGCTTGCCGACCTCCAGCGTACCATGGCTCTTATCGATTCCCAAAGCAAGAGCGCCGCCTTGTGTGACCATGTGAAAAAGATCGGCGGGCGACAGTTCACCCGCAAAAACCTTAAGGGCAAAACGCAGTTCGTCCCACAGGGAAAGGGAATCGTTGCTGGCCAGCGAATCGGTGCCCAGCACCAGCGGAATGCCCATTTTTCGCATCAGGGCGACCGGCGCCTTGCCCACATCAAGGCGTTCGTTACTGCGCGGACAGAGAGCAACACTGGCGCCGCGTTTTTTGAGGATCTCGGCGTCGGCGCGGGTGATCTGCACGCAATGTATAGCCAACGTGGCCGGTGTCAGCAGGCCTGCCCGATCCAGAAGCTCGATGGAACTGCATCTGCGGGGCGGCATCAAATAGCGTTCCCAGCCTACAAAGGGATAGAATTTTTCTGCCAGCTCACCGCTGGTGTCAAAGATAAACTCGGTTTCCTCTGAAGATTCGGAGCAGTGTATTGTCAATGGCAAATCGGCCGAAAGCGCAGCATCCCTGATCAGCGGGAGATTTTCCTCGCCGATGGTATACGCTGCATGGGGCGATAATCCCGTAGCAAATGTTCCTCCCGGGAAAGTCCGGGCAGTATCGACTGCCTCCTTTAACGCGGCACGAAAACGAGCCTGATCGTAACCGACCAGTTCATAAAACAACCGACCGGACAGAGGTGACGTTTGGTGCAGATCCGCCAGAGTCTTTGCCGTAACAATTTCTCCCACTGCCGTAGTTCCCGACTCCAGGCACATGCGGACGCCTTCCCTGGCTGATGCCTTTATATCTTCGGGCAGCAGGCCCCGCTTAACTTTGATCAACTGGATAATCCAGTCCACGAAGCGGCGCGGATGGTATTCCACATGATTTCGCAAACGCCAGGAGGGAAAATGGGTCAGTTCAAGATGAGTATGAGCATTGACAAAACCCGGCAGGATGGCACAATCGGGATAATCGATGACTGGAACAGCATATTTGCGCCGCACCTTGTCCAGAGTGTCCACAGCGGCAATACAGCCATTGCGGACCAGAATAGCACCACCTGCCAACGGCGCAGTTCCCGGAGAAATCAGCCATGATGCGGCAACAATAAATGAATCGTGGTGTGTAGAGGATAATGTCATTTTTTCCCATAACGTCATGGCGGCGAACCAATGACTATGGCTGGTTTTGCCGGAAAGAACTGGTCGTTTCTGAAATCTTTTCATGTTACCGGCTGGTTGTCCAGTGAAAAGCTGTCTTGCATATCCCGCCTGAGCACTGCAAACGCATACGTTCACGGCTTCCGCAACAGAATTGCACCGGAAACGTCACCGCTCAACGACCAAATAAATTCTGGTAATTTGTCGAATTGTTGATTACATTATGTCGTTGATTCGACGCAATTTATTGGAAAGTTTCAGGAAACAAATTTATGCGTCGATAAAAAGAGATTGCGGAAAACATCTGGCCATGGAAACAAAACCTCATGAAACTTACAACAAAATTCTGGTAACCGGTGCAGCCGGATTCATCGGTTTCCATATTGCCAAAGCGCTGATGGAGCAAGGGCGTGAGGTAGTCGGCTTGGACAATCTCAACGCTTACTACGATGTAAGCCTTAAGGAAGCCCGGTTGAAGATGCTGGAGGCATTCCCCGGTTTCCGTTTTCTGCGGGCATCCCTTGAAGACCGGCCAGTGATAGAGGAATTCTTTGCTCGTGAACATTTCGACGCGGTCATCAATCTGGCGGCCCAGGCCGGTGTTCGCTATTCATTGCAGAATCCGCATACCTACATCGAAAGCAATGTCGTTGGATTTCTGAATGTGCTTGAGGGATGCCGCCATACCAATGTCAAACATTTGGTTTACGCTTCCTCCAGCTCGGTTTACGGTGCCAACGCCTCTGTCCCTTTCTCGGAGCACCACTCGGCCGACCACCCGGTTTCTCTCTACGCAGCCACCAAAAAATCCAACGAACTGATGGCCCACACCTATGCGCATCTTTTCGGCCTGCCTGCCACCGGTCTGCGTTTTTTCACTGTTTACGGCCCCTGGGGACGGCCGGACATGGCGTATTTTTCCTTCACAAAGGCCATTCTGGAGGGGCGGACGATTGATGTGTACAACCATGGACGGATGCAGCGGGATTTCACCTATATCGATGATGTTGTCAATGGAGTTGTTCGCGTATTGGAGCACCCTCCCCAGCCCGATCCGGACTGGAATGCCGCCGCGCCCGACCCGGCCGGTAGCTCCGCTCCCTATCGCATCTACAACATCGGCAACAACCAGCCCGTAGAACTGGGACGTTTTATTAATATTCTTGAGGAGTGTCTGCAAAAACAGGCTTCCAAAAATATGCGGCCTCTTCAACCCGGAGACGTGCCTGTCACCTGCGCCGATGTCGATGACCTGATGCGGCTCGCCGGTTTCAAACCCGGCATGCCGCTCGAAACCGGATTACGCCATTTCGTGGAATGGTATCGAGATTATTACAAAGGCTGATTTTCGCGATCAAATTCACACTTTTCTTTTTTTCAATCTTTCAAAAAATATCTATTGGAGACGATACATGAAAAAAGCGCTTATCACCGGTATCACCGGCCAGGACGGTTCCTACCTGGCGGAGTTGCTACTTTCCAAAGGATACGAAGTACACGGCATGATCCGCCGTTCATCGTCCTTCAATACCGGCCGCATCAACCATATCTACCGCGATCCGCATGAAAAGGATGTACGCCTCTTTCTGCATTACGGTGACCTGAACGATGCCAGTTCAATCAATACGCTGTTGCGCACGATCCAGCCGAACGAGATATACAATCTGGGCGCCCAGAGCCATGTGCGCGTTTCCTTCGACGTGCCGGAATACACCGCCGAAGTTGATGCTCTGGGAGCGGTGCGCATCCTGGAGGGCATCCGCGAAACCGGCCTGAATACCAGATTTTACCAAGCCTCCTCCTCCGAATTGTACGGCAAGGTTCTTGAAACACCCCAGAAAGAAACAACTCCTTTCTACCCCCGTTCGCCCTATGCCTGTGCCAAGGCTTATGCTTTCTACATCACCATGAACTACCGGGAAAGTTACGGCATGCATGCCTCCAACGGCATACTTTTCAACCATGAATCACCCCGCCGGGGCGAAACGTTCGTTACCCGCAAAATCACCCGCGCCGCAGCTCGTATCAAATTAGGCATGCAAGGCTGTCTTTACCTGGGCAATCTGGACGCCAAACGCGACTGGGGCTTTGCCGGCGACTATGTGGAAGCCATGTGGCTGATGTTGCAGCAGGATCAACCGGATGATTACGTCATCGCCACCGGTGAAACCTACTCTGTCCGTTCCTTTGCTGAAAAAGTCTTCGAGCGCCTCGGCATGCCGCTCGAATGGCAGGGAAGCGGGACAGAGGAACAGGGAATCGACTCGAAAAGCGGCAAAGCGGTCATCCGGATCGATTCCAAATACTTCCGTCCGGCAGAGGTGGATTTGCTGCTGGGCGACCCCAGTAAAGCCAAACGTCAGTTGGGATGGAAACTGAATACCAGCTTTGAGCAATTGGTCAACATGATGACGGATACCGATTTTGAGTTGGCTGAACGGGAAAAACGGGCGAATGGGTAAAACCGCCCTCATATGCGGCATCTCCGGGCAGGATGGCTCTTATCTGGCCCGCCTCCTGCTCGGCAAGGGATATCAAGTTCACGGCACTGCCCGGGATGCCCAGATGTCATCCTTCGGCAATCTGAAACGGCTTGGAATCAGAGAGCAGATAACCAGCCACTCCATGGCGCTCAATGATTTCCGCAGCGTATTGCAGGTATTGGCAAAGGTACGGCCGGACGAAATCTACAACCTTGCTGGCCAAAGCTCGGTGGGACTTTCTTTTGAACAGCCGGTGGAAACACTCGAGAGTATCAGTGTCGGCACCCTCAACTTGCTGGAGGCCATGCGCTTCATCAATCTCCCTGTCAAATTGTACAATGCGGGCTCCAGCGAATCGTTCGGCAACACGGGCGGTGAACCGGCCGATGAACAGACTCCGTTTCGCCCCCGCAGCCCCTATGCGGTCGCCAAGGCGACTGCCTTCTGGGAAGTAGCTAACTACCGGGAGGCCTATAACCTCTTTGCCTGCACCGGAATCCTCTTCAACCATGAATCGCCCCTGCGCCCCGAACGCTTCGTGACCCAGAAAATCATCAAATCGGCTTGCCGCATTGCCGCCGGCAGTAAGGAAAAACTCCACTTGGGCAATATCTCTATTGCACGCGACTGGGGCTGGGCTCCGGAGTATGTCGAGGCCATGTGGCTGATGCTTCAGCAGGAAAAACCCGACGACTTTGTCATTGCCACGGGAGAAACCAATACATTGGAAGAATTCGTGGCAGAGGCATTTGAAAGTATCGGGCTTGATTGGCAGAAGCATGTTATCAGCGATCCGTCGTTGCTACGGCCTTCGGAGATTATGGTTAGCAGAGGAAATGCAAAAAAAGCATCCAAGTTGCTCGACTGGCGCGCAAACAATAAAATGCGGGATGTTGTACGACATATGATAGCGGAACACTCAGCCCACGAATCCCTAATACAGGGAGATACTCTATAATGCGTATTTTAGTCACGGGTGGCGCCGGTTTCATCGGTTCGCACCTCTGTGAACGGCTTCTGGGCGAAGGACACGATGTCATCTGCCTGGACAACTTCTTCACCGGCAGCAAGAATAACATCATCCATTTGATGGACAATCATCGCTTTGAAGTAGTTCGTCACGACATTATCCAGCCGATCCTGCTGGAAGTGGACCGGATCTACAACCTGGCCTGTCCAGCATCGCCGATCCACTACCAGTACAACCCGGTCAAGACAACCAAAACCAGCGTCATGGGCACGATTAACATGCTTGGCTTGGCAAAGCGGGTCAAAGCTCGAATCCTGCAAGCATCCACCTCTGAAGTTTACGGCGATCCACAGGTACATCCGCAAACCGAAGAATACTGGGGCAACGTCAATCCCATCGGCATCCGCAGTTGCTACGATGAAGGCAAACGAGTAGCCGAAACTTTGATGATGGACTATCATCGCCAAAACAACGTGGACATCCGCATTATCCGCATCTTCAACACATATGGCCCTCGCATGGCGGAAAATGACGGCCGGGTCGTCTCCAACTTCATCCTGCAGGCATTGAAAAACCAAGACATCACCGTATACGGCGATGGTTCTCAGACCCGTTCCTTCTGCTATGTTTCCGATCTGGTAGAGGGAATGATCCGTATGATGGAAAATGACAAGAGATTTATTGGCCCGGTAAATCTGGGGAATCCTGGTGAATTTACGATGATCGAACTTGCCGAAAAAGTGATCAGCCTGACCGGTAGTTCCTCAAAAATCGTTTTTGCCGAACTACCTCAGGACGACCCAAAACAGAGGCGGCCCGACATTCGGGTAGCGAACGAGATGCTGGGTTGGATGCCTACTGTTCAACTTGATGATGGTTTGGACAAGGCGATAGCGTATTTCAGAAAAGTTGTTACCAGGTAAACTGTCTCCAGCCGGAGTTTCCGGATGGAAACGAAATAACATTTTGGAGGCATTTCAGTGAAAGTCGTCATATTGGCAGGTGGTTTCGGCACAAGAATCAGCGAGGAATCCCACCTGAAGCCAAAGCCGATGATCGAAATCGGGGAACGGCCGATCCTTTGGCATATCATGAAGATTTACGCCAGTCATGGGTTCAACGACTTCATTGTCTGCCTGGGATACAAGGGTTACTCCATCAAGGAGTACTTCGCTCATTATTTTCTCCACGAATCGGATATTACCTTCGACTTCCGTGACAAGGATCAGCGTGTTATCCACAACCACTCTGCAGAACCATGGAGCGTAACATTGGTCAATACCGGCAGCACTACCATGACCGGCGGACGGGTCAAAAGAGTGCGTGAATATATTGGCGATGAAACCTTTATGCTGACATACGGTGACGGCGTTTCCGATGTCAACATTCGAGCGCTTGTCGATTTTCACAAGACCCACGGCAAACTGGCCACCGTAACATCCATTCAACCGGCCGCCAGATTCGGCGCACTAAGCCTTGACAGCGACAATCTTGTACATGGTTTTAAGGAAAAACCAAAAGGTGATGGAGATTGGATCAATGGCGGCTTTTTTGTAATGGAGCCGACCGTGCTTGATTACATTGCTGGTGATGCCACGATTCTGGAAAAAGACCCTTTGGAAAAGCTCGCTTTCGATAGGCAACTGGTAGCGTTCAAGCATTCCGGCTTCTGGCAGCCGATGGATACGTTGCGGGACAAAAATCTCCTTGAAGACTTGTGGGCATCGGGGAAAGCACCTTGGAAGTCATGGTAGGGAGAATTGCGTGAGTAGTGAGGCATTCTGGCATCATAAAAGGGTTTTCATCACCGGACACACCGGCTTCAAAGGAAGCTGGCTCTGTCTGTGGCTCCATAAGCTGGGAGCACAGGTTTTCGGCTACAGTCTCGCACCACCGACCAATCCCAGCATGTTTGAATTGGCCCGTATCGATGAGTTGGTCAGTTCCACTATCGCTGATGTTCGAGATGGCGAACAGTTGAGAACCGCCATGCAGTCCGCACGCCCGGATATGGTGATACATATGGCTGCCCAACCACTGGTCCGCGATTCCTATAAAAACCCGGCAGAAACGTACGCGATTAATGTCATGGGAACCGTGAATCTGTTGGAAGCGGTGCGAGCCTGTAACAGCGTACGGGCCATTGTCAGCGTAACAACTGACAAATGCTACGAAAACCGGGAATGGCACTGGGGTTACAGAGAAAACGAGCCAATGGGCGGGTATGACCCCTATTCGAGCAGCAAGGGATGTGCAGAACTGGTAACCGCTGCATACCGCCGCTCTTTCTTTAACGCTCAAGATTCCAACGGTTCTACGGTTCAACATGGCGCGGCCATTGCCTCGGCGCGCGCCGGTAATGTGATCGGCGGAGGCGATTGGGCTGTAGACAGATTGATTTGTGACTGCATTCGTTCGCTCCTTTCGGACAAAAAGATTGTCATTCGCAACCCAGAGGCGATTCGCCCTTGGCAACATGTGCTGGAGCCCCTTTCCGGCTACCTCCTATTGGCGCAAAAGCTCTATCATGAGGGTTCCCGTTATGCCGAAGGATGGAATTTTGGCCCCAATGATGAAGATGCAAAAAAAGTAGAATGGATTGTTCAACGGCTATGCCACAAGTGGGGTAAAGACGCTTCCTATGTGTATGATGGAACCTCTCACCCTCATGAGGCGCACTACCTGAAACTGGATTGTTCAAAAGCAAAAGCGATGCTTGGCTGGTCCCCCCGCTGGAACCTGGAAAAAGCCATTGACAGCATTGTCGAATGGGTTCTGGCGTACAGAAGCGGGAAAGACATGAGGGAAGTATCACTCAAGCAACTCGATGATTATCTCAACCTGAACGGAAGCGACTTTGTCTAACGAAAAAGAATTGCGTCAAAATGCCATTGAGGCTGCCATCCGTTATTATGAGTTCAAACATAAGGAACGGAAACAATTTAAACCGGGCGACCGGATTCCCTACGCCGGGCGGGTTTTTGATGAAAACGAGATCGCCAATCTGATCGACTCGTCCCTCGATTTCTGGCTGACTACCGGTAGATACGCCGAGAAATTCGAAGGCGAATTCGCCAAATTCCTTGGAACACGGCACTGCTCCCTGGTCAACTCAGGATCATCGGCCAACCTGCTGGCCTTCATGGCGCTAACCTCGCCGAAACTTGGCGAACGTCGTATCAAGAGAGATGACGAAGTCATTACGGTTGCAGCCGGATTTCCTACCACAGTCGCACCGATTATCCAGTATGGCGCGGTACCGGTTTTTGTGGACGTGACCCTGCCTACGTACAACATCGACGTAACACAGCTTGAGGCAGCGCTTTCCAAAAAGACCAAAGCAGTCATGGTGGCGCATACCCTGGGAAATCCTTTTGACCTGGCAAGGGTCACGGCCTTCTGCGCCAAACACAATCTCTGGCTGATTGAAGACAACTGCGACGCCCTCGGAGCGCAGTACCACATTGATGGAGAATGGAGATTCACCGGCACTATCGGCCATATCGGCACCTCAAGCTTTTATCCCCCCCATCACATGACCATGGGCGAAGGCGGGGCCGTTTATACCAACGACACGACCCTCAAGCGCCTGATCGAATCGTTCCGCGACTGGGGACGCGATTGCTGGTGTCCTTCCGGACGTGACAACACTTGCGGCGAACGCTTTCACCGCCAGTTTGGCGAGCTTCCCTACGGTTATGATCACAAATATGTCTATTCCCATTTCGGCTATAACCTGAAGGTTACCGATATGCAGGCAGCGATAGGCTGCGCCCAGTTGGAGAAACTTCCTGGTTTTATCGAAGCCAGAAAGAAAAACTGGAAGCTTTTGCGGGAGGGATTAGCGGGACTGGAAGACACGTTCATTCTTCCTGAAGCCACGGAGAACACCGATCCTTCGTGGTTCGGTTTCCTGCTGACGGTGCGTGAGGGAGCCGGCTTTACCAGAGAAAAGATAGTCAATCATCTTGAGTCGAAGGGAATTCAAACCAGAATGCTCTTTGCCGGGAACCTGATCAAGCACCCCTGCTTTGACGAAATGCGAGCAAGCGGAAAAGGTTATCGGGTTGTCCCAAATTCAACTCATCAACTCGTGAGCTCTTCAAATCCGCTTCCGGTTACCGACCGGATCATGCGCGATACGTTCTGGGTGGGGGTTTATCCCGGAATGACTGAGGAAATGCTTGCATTTGTTATTGATATGATAACGGATTTTTCTACGTCCGCAGTTTGTAAGCCATGAAACCGCAACACGAGAAAACAGGCCAGCAAAAGGAAAACCTGCTGGCGGAAGACTTGGATCATATTCTTCAACACACAAGGGGACTTTGGGAGGACCTTCGCGATAAGCGGCTCTTCATAACAGGGGGTACGGGATTTTTCGGCAGTTGGCTATTGGAGAGTTTTGCCTGGGCTAATGAAAAGCTGGCGTTGAATGCGTCTGTGCTTGTTTTGACGAGGAATCCCGAGGGGTTTTTCACTAAAGCTCCGCACTTGGCAACAAACAAGTCGATCCAGTTCCATAGGGGCGATGTGCGTTCATTCGAATTCCCGCCGGGTTCGTTTGACTTGATCATCCATGCGGCAACAGAGGCCAGTGCAAAACTGAACAATGAGAATCCCCTCCTGATGCTGGACACAATTGTTGAAGGGACGCGGCATACTCTCGACTTCGCCCGCCACTGCGGAGCGCGAACCTTTTTGCTTGCAAGCTCCGGCGCTATATACGGAAAGCAACCTTCTGAACTCACCCATATTTCAGAAGAATTCTGTGGAGCTCCCAGCCCTGAATGTGCTTCATCGGCCTACGGGGAGGGCAAACGAATCGCAGAACATCTCTGTGCTTTATATGCCAGTCAATTCGGTATAGAGGCGAAAATAGCGCGCTGCTTTGCTTTTGTGGGTCCCTATTTACCCCTTGATACCCATTTTGCCATTGGCAATTTTATTCGAGATGGACTGCGCGGCAGGCCGATACACATTCAAGGGGATGGAACCCCTTATCGTTCATACCTGTATGCAGCGGATCTGGCGATCTGGCTTTGGACGATTTTGTTCCGAGGAAAATCGGGGCGGCCATATAATGTCGGATCGGAACAACACATGACGATTGCCGATCTGGCCGAAACAGTAGCTCACTGTTTCCATCCCGCAGTAAACGTCCAAGTTGCAGGGAAACCGGTACCAGAACAACCAGCCCAAAGATATGTACCTGCAACCAAGCGAGCCGAAGCTGAGTTAAACCTGCACTCAACAGTTGATTTACAGGAAGCGATCAGCCGGACGATCCGGTGGTACACACAAATTCTTAAGGTCGAGGCATGATAAAAGTAACTGACTACATCGCTAAAAGGCTTGCCCAATACGGCATCAAGCATATTTTTATGATTACCGGCGGCGGCGCTATGCATCTGAATGATTCGTTCGGCAGATGCGCAGGTATCCGCTATGTGTGCAATCACCATGAACAAGCCTCGGCAATCGGCGCCGAAGGATATGCGCGTGCCTCGGGCTCCCTGGCTGTTGCAGTTGTTACCTCAGGGCCTGGAGGGACAAACGCTCTGACCGGCGTTATCGGTCAATGGCTGGATTCCGTGCCGGTCCTGTATTTGTCAGGCCAGGTCAAGCAGGAAACAACTATTGAAGCCTGCCGCGAAGTGGGGTTACGTCAGCTTGGCGACCAGGAAATAAATATCATTGATATGGTCCGGCCGGTAACCAAGTTTGCGGCCATTGTCCAGCGTCCTGAAGAAATCGGCTTGTTGCTCGACAAGGCTCTGTTTATGGCGACCCATGGTCGTCCTGGTCCGGTTTGGCTTGATATCCCCCTTAATATTCAGGGGGCGCAGATTGACGAAAACACAATGCCTGCGTACGTTCCGGACAAAGATACCATTACTGTTGACTCGCATTTGCAGGCACAGGTTACCAAGACTGTGGAGCTTTTGCAGAAAGCCAAAAGGCCGGTTTTGCTTGCTGGGCAGGGAATCAGAATTGCCGGTGCGCAAGATACGTTTTTACGCTTGGCGGAGGTTCTTCAAATTCCCGTTGTTTCCTCTTTTTCCGGTGTTGACCTGATCGCTTCCGACCATCCCTTGTTCATGGGAAGAATTGGCACCATCGGCACCAGATCCGGAAATTTCACCTTACAAAATGCAGACCTGCTCATATCGATTGGCTCCCGCAATAATATCCGGCAGGTAAGTTATAACTGGAAATCCTTTGCACGGGAAGCGGTAAAGGTTATCGTCGATATCGACGCGGCGGAACTGAATAAGCCTACCATTACCCCCGATGTGGCGATTCAAGCCGATGCCGGTGAATTTCTTGCCGAAATCGATATACAATTGAAAAAAATCTCTCTCCCTTCGTGGACGGATTGGCTGGAATGGTGCAGTGTCCGCCGGGAAAAGTATCCCTTTGTGCTCCCCAAACATCGTCTGTCCGAAGTTAATATCAATCCCTATCACTTCATTGACCGGCTGACTGCCCACTTGGCTTCCGACGCCATTGCAGTTGCAGGCAACGGTACTGCCTGTGTTGCCTATTTCCAGGCTGGAAGGGTGAAAAAGGGACAGCGCATCTTCTGGAATTCCGGCTGCGCTTCCATGGGGTATGACCTTCCTGCTGCCATCGGTGCGTGCGTTGCGGCAAATGGCCGGGATGTTATTTGTCTCGCGGGAGACGGCAGTCTGCAGATGAATATCCAAGAATTCCAAACCATCGTGCATCATCAGCTCCCGCTCAAGTTATTCGTGCTCAGCAATAATGGCTATATCTCTATCAGGCAGACTCACCAGGCTTTCTTTGGCGGTCATTTGACCGGATGCGATCCAAGCAGCGGAGTCAGCTTTCCTGATATCACCCGGATAGCTGCCGCCTATGGACTGCCCACAGCAATGATAGATAGTCACGACCAGTTGGACGAAAAGATTATAAAAGTTTTGACAACTCCGGGGCCGATTGTCTGTGATATCCGTCTCCAGCACGACTATACCTTTGAACCAAAGCTCTCTTCAGAGAAAAAGCCTGACGGCCGCATGGTTTCAAAGCCGCTCGAAGATCTTTTTCCGTTCCTCGATCGGGAAGAGTTTCATAACAATCTCCTCATTCGGCCGTGGCATGAGGATGACATCAATAAATAAGAGGCGGCCTTAATGGATGGTAGAATAGCATTGGTAACTGGCGGCTCACGAGGAATTGGGCACGCCATAGCAAGCTTGTTCCGGGAACAAGGGGCCAGAGTACTTACTCCCACTCGCCAAGAATTGAACCTGTTTTCTAATGATTCTATCGACCTATATTGTTCACGCCTTGAACTGCCGGTCGATATCATTGTCAACAATGCAGGCATCAATCCCTTGGCAGCGGCTGAGGAATTCAGCGACAAAGATCTGGAAGAGACGTTGCAGGTAAACCTGGTGGCGCCAATGCGGATAATACGCGCCCTTTCTCCGGGAATGACGGCGCGGGGTTATGGCCGCATGGTCAATATCAGTTCAATCTGGAGCGGAGTAGCGAAACCACGCCGTTTCGTTTATGCGACCACCAAAGCTGGCGTTAATGGCATGACGCGAGCTTTATCGGTAGAACTGGCATCAGCCGGAGTGCTTGTTAATGCCGTGGCTCCCGGCTTCGTAAATACCGAGCTGACCCAACAGAACAATTCTGCCGACACTATTCGCCAGATTGCTTCAACAATTCCGGTGGGCCGTTTGGCTGAGCCGCGGGAAATTGCGGAAGTTGTGGCTTTTCTCTGCTCGCACCGCAATAGCTATCTTACCGGACAAACTATTTTTGTGGATGGAGGCTTCACATGTCAGTAATCACCATCCATTCCAATGTGCGTGACTACACCGTGCATTTTCATGATGACGCCGGTTTTGTCGAACAGTTTTCACGCTTTCCACAACGGCTTTTTGTCATTGACGAGGCGGTCTGGCAGCTTCACGGTCATGGCTGTCTTTCCGCTATTCCCGAACCGGAGCGGATGATTTTTCCGGTAAGAGAAGAACGCAAGAACCTTGACAGCGTCATGGAGATCTACGACTGTCTCATGGAGTGGTCTGCCAAAAAGAATATGACGCTCATCTCCATTGGTGGCGGAATTATTCAGGATATCACCGGTTTTGTCGCATCGACTCTTTATCGCGGCCTTAACTGGGTCTTTGTACCCACCACTCTGCTGGCTCAGGCCGATAGCTGTATCGGCAGCAAAACCTCCCTCAACTATAAACGTTTCAAAAACCTGATAGGCACCTTTTATCCTCCAAGTGAAGTTCACATTTATCCGCGTTTATTGCAAACCCTTGAAAAAAAGGATTTTCTGAGCGGCATGGGTGAGGTCGCCAAGCTACACATCATGGGAGGCGCAAAAACCGAATCCGCTTTCACTGATACTTTGCCAGCTCTCTTAGCTCGGGATGAAGCTGCTCTCTTGTCAGCGATCCGGCGCTCTCTTGCTGTGAAGTTGAGCTACATAGAGGGTGACGAATTCGATACGGGCCGGCGCAATCTGCTTAATTACGGCCATTGCTTCGGACACGCGCTGGAGACTGTCAGTGATTATGCCATCCCCCATGGGCAGGCAGTAGTAGTCGGCATGCTTGTGGCGAATTATGTTGCCGTGAATCGCGGTTTGCTTTCACCGGAAACCAACCGGCATTTAACCGAACAGTTGCTTATCGGTCTTTTGGATTTTGAGCTGGATCTGTCCCAATTCTCTGCTGACGAATTAATTGCGGCAATGAAACAGGATAAGAAACGTATTGGAGACGGACTGGTCATGGTTTTGCTCACTGACACGTTGGAATTGAAAAAAGTTGATGACGTAACTACGGACGAAATTAAATCTGCTTCGTTGAATCTTCAGGTTTAGCACAATATCCATGTCATACAGTGTTGTATTCTTCTGCTAGAGGGGCCTATGAATGTAATTGAACTTGAGATGGTTGAAATACTTAAAAAGTTGCGCGATGATTTTGGCGTGTTTGAGGTCAAAGCGGAGTTTGAGGCTGAAGGAAGCCGGATGGAAGAAATGATGCGTCTCAAGGACGTCACATCCAAAGCCGACTTACCAATTATACTGAAAATTGGCGGAGTTGAAGCCATAACGGATATTTACAATGGACTGCTTCTCGGGGTTGAGGGATTGGTTACGCCAATGGCGGAAACTCCATTTGCTCTCTCCAAATTCCTTGATGCTATTTTAAAATTTGTGCCTGAGGACAACAGGGAAGACATCTTCTTTGCTGCAAACATCGAAACCATAACGGCGTACAATAATTTCCAGGATATGCTGAATTTACCCAAAATCGATCTTCTTCAGGGCATAACGATAGGCAGGGTTGATTTGACGGGCTCCATGGGATACGGCAGAGATAAGATAGATAGCGAAGAAATATTCAATATATGTAAAGACGTGTTTGAAAAAGCAAAAGCCTATCGCTTAAAAACAGCTCTTGGCGGGGGCGTGTCTACAAATTCACTTGATTTTATTCGCAGATTGCACGAGATGCAATTAATTGACAAATTTGAAACAAGGAAAGTCGTTTTTAAAGCTGATGCTGTCAAGTTTGGTGAGAAGGCTATTTTAAAAGCAGTTGAATTTGAACTTCTATGGCTGAAAAGCAAGAGACGGTTTTATCAGCGCATCAAACAGGAAGATGAAAATAGAATTGAGATGTTGGAGAAGAGGTTGAGAGGTTAATTGCAGCGCAGTGAACCGACACTTTTGGGCGTTTGGCTGGTGGATTCATCTTTTTTCTAAAGTAACTAAAAGCCGCCTCGGTGACGGCTTTTTTGTTATCTTTGTTAGTAGCGTGGTAAAAGTATGAATGATTTTATTATTAGGGGTTTAAGCATATCCGGCGGTATTCGGATATTGGCTTGCAACGCGACGGAGCTAACGCGCAAAGTCTGCTTGCAACATGGAGCCTCGGCGACAGTGAGCATTGCATTGGGGCGTGGACTGGCCGGTGGGGCGCTGATGGGCGCACTGCTCAAGCCCGGCCAGCGGTTGGCGTTCAAATTCGAGGGGAATGGCCCCTTGCGAAAGATGATCATCGAGGCTGACAGCGATGGGGCAGTGCGGGCCAGCGTTGCCAATCCAACTGCCGAGGCCGAGCCATTGGAAGGGCGCTGGAATGTACCGGGGATTCTTGGCCGGGCCGGTTTTCTGACCGTGAGTAAGGATTTGGGGTTGGGAGGAGAACCGTATCGCGGCATGGTACAGCTTCGCAGCGGTGAAATCGGCGACGACCTGGCATATTATCTGACTGACTCGGAACAGACGCCAGCAGCAGTCGGATTGAGCGCGTCACTGGACGAGTCCGGGCAGATATCAGAGTGCGGCGGTTTTCTGGTTCAGGCGCTCCCCAATGTAGATGAGAGCGAGCGAGAAACCGTTATGGGAAATATCGCGTCCCTGCCGCCACTTTCAAGCATCCTGCGGGAAGGCGGACCAGAAAAACTACTGGATCTGCTCTTTAATTCAGTGACATATACCCTGCTGGAAACACGGGAGATATTTTTTCGCTGTGGCTGTTCACGGGAAAAAGTCGAACGCGCCCTGCTATCGTTTGGTCCCCAAGAGTTGCGTGACATATACGCCAAGGAAAACGGAGCCGCAGTTACCTGCGAGTTCTGTCGTCAGACATATCATTTTGATGCTGCAGAGCTTGAAAAGCTGATCAAGGTAGCAAACACGCCCTCACCCTAAAAAGACTCCATGCCAACCATCAAACTGACCATAGAGTATGACGGCACCAACTATGCCGGTTGGCAAGTGCAGCCCAATGGTGTGGCTGTGCAAGAGGTGATCGAAAAAGCTCTGTTGCAGCTTTTAGGTGAACCGGTCCGGCTGCGGTCTTCCGGCCGAACCGACGCCGGAGTACATGCCAAAGGGATGGTGGCGTCCTTTTCCACATCCAGGGATCTGCCCCTCCAGGCTTACGTAGGAGGAGTCAATCGTTTTCTCCCCCCGGATATTGCCATTCTTTCCGCATCCGAAGTTTCGGCTGACTTCATGGCAATAGGAGATGCCAAGCTAAAACATTACCGTTATACGATTTATAATGCATCGGTGCGCTCACCCTTGCGGCGTCTCTATTCCTGGCATGTGCGCGAAAGTCTTGATGTGGCCGCCATGACGGCTGCCGCGCGTTATTTTGCAGGCCGGCATGACTTCGCCGCATTTCGCGCTTCCAATTGTGTGACGAAGACAACCATTCGATACATCGATTCCGTCGTTATCAGCCGCGAAGGCGATATGATTACCATTGATGTAACAGGCGAAGGTTTTTTGAAGAATATGGTGCGAATAATGGCAGGAACACTGGTGGATGTCGGACGGGGCCGGTTCGCGTCGGAACACGTTGACTGGCTGTTGAAAAATCCTGACAGAAATAAAGCCGGCGTAACAGCGCCGGCTTGTGGTTTGTGTTTGATTGAGGTTACTTATTGATAAGACGATCCGCCCTACTTTTCCAACAGTAAACGTTTAATCAGTTGTTCCATGGAACGGGCAATTTCATCATTGAACCCCCGATACACTTCAGCAATAATCCCTTTCTTATTGATTACGAACATAACCGGCACGGAGCGGATGCCGAAACTGGTCTGTACCGCTTCGTTGGCCAATGCCACGGGATAATTGATGTGATATCCGTCGGAAAATGACTTGAGAGCATTACCTTCCTCTTCGTCAGCGCTCAGCCCAAGCACCTGAAGTCCTTGCCTGCCGTATTTGCGATTCACCTCAACAATGTGCGGCACCGACGCACGGCAGGGTGTACACCACGTGGCAAAGAAATCGATTACCAGCACATGCCCGCGATAATTTTCGAGAGAGATTGACTGTCCCGAAGTTGAAGTCACCTTGAAGTTCGGCGCTGGCTGGCCCGCTCGCGGCAAAGCGAAAAGGTTTGCCGGTGATATCATGGAGACAATCAACAGCGCCAGAACAAGAAGGCAAAATGGATGAAACCTTTTCATGATGTTTAGAGCGCCTTGGCAATCAGAGCATCCAATTGCGATTTGGGTATTGCACCCACCACTTGGTCAACCACGGACCCGCCTTTGAAGAGTATCAGCGTTGGAATACCACGTACGCCGTATTTTCCGGGGGTAGCCGGATTTTCATCGACATTGACCTTGCCAACTTTAATTTTTCCGGCATATTCATCAGCCACGGTATCAATCAGAGGGGCAATCGCCTTGCAGGGGGAACACCAAGTGGCCCAGAAGTCAACGAGAACCGGAAGGTCGGATTGCAGCACTTCCCGATCAAAATTGGCATCGCTCAATGCAAGCACCTTGTCACTGGACATATACGTTTATCTCCTTTAGTAAATTGAATATCTAAATGATATACCAGGCCGGGAAAAAATCAAGAGCAAACTCCCGGAGACACGGAGTTGAAACATTCACCGAAAGAGACTATTCTATCGTAGTCGATATACTCAGGGAGTAACCAGCCAATGCCTTACCTGACACTGAACGTAAAAACTCAAGACCGCACCGCTCTGGTCGTCGGGGGCGGAGCAGTTGCGTATCGAAAAGTCAAAGCTCTGCTGAAGGCTGGTGCGCGTGTTCGCATCGTGGCGTTATCCCTTAAACCCGACATGGAAAACCTGCAGAAATCAGCGGGTATCGAAGTGCGAATCGCCCCCTACGCACCAACTGATCTCGATGGTGTCTTTCTGACGGTCGCAGCAACCGATAGTGTTGAAACAAACGCGGAAATTGCCCGTGACGCCCAAAAACTCGGAGTTCTGGTTACGGTAGTAAATGCACCGGAACTGGGCAACTGCGCCTTTCCGGCTATCCTGCAACGCGGAGCGCTGGAAGTTGCCGTGTCCAGCGGTGGCCGTTGTCCGGCATTTTCCGCACTGGTTCGGGATTATCTTGCAGGCCTGATAGGTGAGGACTTTGGAGTTGCTCTTGAACAACTCGCCGCTGAACGCGAAAAGCAGTTGACGGAAGAGAATTGCAGCACTTACAATGCAAAAAACATGCGCACACGCGCACAGCAATTGATTGCCGCGTTGTCCGGCATCAGGGAACTATCATGATGAGCAGGTTCTTTTTCTATTGCACCCTTGTGTTGTATGGAGGCGCCACAATAGCCTATCTGGCTTACCTGTTCAGAACAACACCCGTAGTGGCAACCTGGGCCAACCGCTTGATTGCCGCCGGGTTTGTTGCTCACCTGCTTTCGATTATTCATCGTGCGGTTCTGACCGGCCAGCTACCGATAACCACTATGCAAGAGTCCCTGTCGTTTTTCTGCCTGACCATTGTCGGCGCTTTCATCTATTTTGAACGCACCTACAAGGTAGCCATACTTGGATCCTTCGTCACACCGCTGGCGTTGCTAACGATTCTTGCTTCCAGCGCTTTGCCGGATGAGATAAAACATCTTTCACCCATACTCCGCAGCAACTGGTTCTGGGTTCACGCCCTCATGGCGTTTGTAAGTTACGCTGCCTTCACCATTACGTTCGCAACATCGGCCATGTATCTGATCCAGGAACATTTTCTCAAGAAAAAGCATTTTGGAGCGCTGTTCCAGAAACTGCCGTCGCTGGAAACTATGGATGATATCAGCTATCGCTGCCTCACCATCGGTTTTCCGCTTCTGACAGTGGCCATCATCTCCGGCTCCATCTGGTCTGAGCAGGCCCTGGGAAGCTACTGGAGCTGGTCGGATCGAAAACAGGTATGGTCGTTGATTACCTGGTTTATCTATGCCGCTTTGCTACACGGCCGCTTGACGACAGGTTGGCGGGGGCGGCGGGCAGCGTTGCTTTCCATTCTCGGCTTCATCGTACTGCTCATCACTTTTATCGGCATGAAACACAGCATCTCATGGTAACTGTTTACAGACAACAAGCACCCACTTGTTCCATGGAGATGCCAACACAATGAATATCATCGTTGTTGGTCTCTCCCACAAGACCGCACCGGTCGAGGTTCGGGAAAAAGTTGCCTTTTCTCCCAATCTGATCGAAAAACCGCTGCGGGATCTGATTGCAATGGACGATATCGTCGAAGGCATCATCATCTCTACCTGTAACCGGGTCGAGATCTACGCCACAACACGCGATATTGCCGGCGGAATCTCCCGCATCAAACGCTTCCTGGCCGACCATCACCGTATCCCCCTGGAAAGCCTGGAGCAGCACCTTTATAGCTATCACTCGGAGGCTGCCATACGCCACGTTTTCCGGGTGGCTTCCAGTCTTGATTCCATGGTAGTGGGGGAGCCTCAGATTCTGGGCCAGATCAAGACCGCCTATGGTTATGCCGCCGAATACAAATCATCCGGCATCATCCTCAATCGCTTTCTGCACAAGGCTTTTTCGGTTGCCAAGCGGGTTCGCACAGAAACTAAAATCGCCTCGTCGGCAGTTTCGGTTGCATTTGCCGCCGTGGAACTGGCCAAGAAGATCCTGGGCAATTTGTCCGGCAAAAGCGTCATGCTGATCGGTGCCGGAGAGATGTGCGAACTTGCCGCCAAACATTTTCTCAACTGCGGCGCCAGAGGTGTTATGGTCGCCAACCGCACCTTCTCGCGCGCCGAGCGGCTTGCCGAGGAATTCGCCGGTGAAGCAGTGCGTCTGGAAGAACTATTCGATCATCTCCATCGGGCCGACATCGTGCTCTCTTCAACCGGCGCTCCCCATACCATCATCGGCCCCAAGGACGTGGAAGCGGTCGTGCGCCGCCGGAAATACAAACCGATGTTTTTCATCGACATCGCCGTGCCGCGTGATATCGACGCCAAGGTCAACGACGTGGAAAGCGCCTACCTTTTCACGGTTGACGACCTGCAGGAGATCGTCCAGGCAAATCTGGCCCAGCGCAACCTCGAAGCGAGCAAGGCCGAGGAGATCATCGAACAGGAGATTGGCCAGTTTTTCAGATGGCTCTCCACACTGGAATCAACTCCAACCATCGTCGCGTTGCGCAGCAAGTTCGACGAAATCAGGCGGGCCGAACTGGAAAAAACGCTGAGCGGCTGGAAAGACCTTCCACCCGAAGCGGAGAAACGCCTGGAAGTCCTGACTATCGCCATTACCAACAAGCTGCTGCACACGCCCACTGCCGTGCTCAAAAAATCCGGGCAGGGAGGCCGCACCGATCTCTATACCGACGCCCTCCGGCAACTCTTCGACCTTCAGACATCTTCTCAGGATGATGGTGAACTGGAGCTTGAAGTAGAGTGAAGCTGCCGCCACTGATACCCGGCACCCTGGTCAAGCGCTACAAGCGTTTTCTGGCGGATGTTACCCTGGAAGACGGCAGCATGGTCACGGTCCATTGCCCCAATTCGGGGAGCATGAAGGGATGTGCAGTCCCCGGCAGCCGGGTGTTTCTTTCACGCAGCAGCAATCCCGGCCGCACGTATCCTTTTACATGGGAGCTGGTTGAATCCGAGGGTTTTTGGACCGGTATCAATACAGCGCGCCCCAACCGACTGGCGCACGAAGCCATTGAAAACGGCACCATAGCGGAACTGGCGGGATACAAGACCATTCGCGCAGAGGTGCCTTACGGCGAGCACAGCCGCATCGATCTTCTGCTTGAGGGCCCTGCCGGCCGGTGCTTCGTGGAAGTAAAAAATGCCACCCTGATTGAAAACTCGCGGGCCCTGTTTCCGGATGCCGTGACAACACGCGGCCAGAAACACCTGAACGAATTGATGCGGGTGGTCAGGGAAGGCGACCGTGGCGTAATCTTCTTCACCGTCCAGCGAGGCGATGCCGAAAGCCTTTCTCCTGCTGACGCCATTGATCCCGAGTATGGCAGATTACTGCGGCTGGCTCTGGCCAACGGCGTGGAAGCCCTGGCTTACCGGGCAGATATCTCCGTGGATGAAATATATCTGTCACAGAGATTGCCAATCATCGTATAATTACCTCCATCCTGTGCAAAACCATTTTACATGCAAAGGGAGAATAAGTATGCCCCCTCGGCAGCTTCGTATAGGCACACGTGCCAGTCAGTTGGCGCTCTGGCAGGCCAACTGGGTTAAATCTGAACTGGAAAAGAAATATCCCGGCATGGAAGTCGTCCTGACCAAAATCAAGACTATGGGCGACAAAATCCTTGATGTGCCCCTGGCCCAGGTGGGCGGCAAGGGATTGTTCGTCAAAGAGATCGAAGAGGCCATGCTGCGGGGCGAGATAGACATCGCCGTGCACAGCATGAAGGATGTTCCGACCGAGTTTCCGGAAGGGCTGGGGTTATATTGCATTACCGAGCGCGAAGATCCCCGGGATGCGGTCATCTCCCGGAATGTGCGCTTTTCCGAGCTGCCTCAGGGCGCCAGAATCGGCACCAGTGCGCTGCGCCGTCAGGCCCAGTTGCTCAAGGTACGCCCCGATCTCAAGATGCTGACGATTCGGGGCAATGTGGAGACCAGAATCCGTAAACTGGACGATGACAACCTGGATGCGGTTATCCTGGCCGCAGCCGGTCTGAAACGGCTCGGACTTACCGAAAAGGTTGCGGAATATCTCGATGCCGATTTTTCCATACCAGCCATCGGCCAGGGAGCTTTGGGAATCGAGTGCCGTCTGGCAGATCCGGTTATTACTGAAACGATCGCTTTTTTCAATCATCCCCCCACCAGCTATGCCGTACGAGCCGAACGGGCTCTTCTGAAGCGCTGTCAAGGCGGATGTCAGGTGCCGATTGCCGCGCACGGCACGGTCAGGGACAATGAACTGCAACTGGTCGGCTTTATTGCCGCAGTGGATGGGCAAAACTCAGTGCGCGGCGAAATCAGCGGCCCGGTGGAACAGTGCGAATCACTGGGTTCCATTTTGGCTGACCGCCTGCTCTCTCAAGGGGGCAGGGCAATCCTGGAGGAGGTTTACCAGCGTGAACTCAACAACTAAAGGAATAGTTTATCTTGTCGGCTCCGGTCCGGGCGATCCGGGACTGATCACCCTGCGGGGTATGGAATGCCTCTCGCGTGCCGAGGTGGTGGTGTACGATTATCTGGCCAACGAGCAGCTTCTGTGTCACGCGCCGCTTTCAGCGGAACGGATCTATGCCGGCAAGATCGGGGGACGCCACAACCAGGGCCAGGATGAAATTAATGCCTTGCTGGTAAAAAAAGGGATAGAAGGTAAAATTGTCGTCCGCCTCAAAGGCGGCGATCCCTTTGTATTCGGCCGTGGAGGCGAGGAATGCGAAGCGCTTCGCGACGCAGGCGTGCCCTTTGAGATCGTGCCGGGCGTAACCGCGGCAATCGGTGCGGCCGCCTATGCCGGTATCCCCCTTACCCATCGCGGCTACACCGCATCGGTAACACTAGTTACCGGCCAGGAGGGTAAAGACAAAGAAGAATCCAACATCGATTGGGAACGTCTCTCCCATGGCAATGGCACGATAGTATTTTACATGGGCATTAAAACATTGCGCCGGAACATGGAGCGCCTGATAAAACACGGCAAGGCCCCAGAAACTCCGGTGGCGCTGGTGCGTTGGGGCACCCTGTCCAAACAGCGGGTGCTGACCGGAACCGTGGCTGATATCGCTGACCGCGCTGAAAAAAGCGGCTTCAAGCCCCCCGCTATTACCATTGTGGGGGATGTCGTGACCCTGCGGGACAAGCTGCGCTGGTTCGATGGCCGTCCACTTTTCGGCAAAAAGCTGATGGTCACCCGCGCCGTTGCTCAGGCCGGAGAGTTCGCGACCATGCTTGCCGAACGCGGAGCAACAGTCATCGAATGCCCCACTATCCGGCTTGCCGAACCCGAGCAGTGGGAACCTTTGGATGCCGCGCTGCGGAATATTTCCGGCTATGACTGGATTGTACTGACATCGGGAAACGCTGTGCGCTCTCTGTTCCGGCGGCTCGACACCCTTGGTCTGGACGCCAGGGCTTTTGGTGGTTGCCGGGTCTGCGCCTTGGGACCCAAAACGGCCGACACCATCAAAAACTTTGGTATCCGCGCCGATCTGGTGGCGTCCGATTACAAAGCCGAAGGCGTTGTGGCGGAGTTCGCAAAATTGGATATTACCGGCAAAAAGATACTGTATCCCCGGGCTGATCGCGCCCGCGAAGCCATTCCCCGCGAACTGGGCAACATGGGAGCTTTGGTTGACAGTCCGGTAGCCTATCGCACGATTCTTCCGGACAGATTGCCGCCTGAAGCAATTTTCGCCCTTGAAAAGCGCTCAGTGGACTGTGTCACCTTCACCTCCTCTTCGACAGTGCAGAACCTTGCTCAGATGCTGGGAGAGGATCGCATGTTGGATATGCTCAAAGGCGTCGTGGTAGCCTCCATCGGGCCGATCACATCGCGAAGCTGCCGGAAGCTGGGACTCAAGGTCGATATCGAGCCATCCGAATATACCCTTGCAGCATTAACCGACGCGGTCGAAGGTTTCTTGACCAGTTGAAGAAGCTGGGATATACAAGTTGTTTAGCTTAATGAGTTTCCATCCGGAAGCTCCGGGTGGAAACTCTTTTTAGCGAGTATTCAGGAAGGTGTGACCTATGCAGCCTGTTCAGGCTCTGATATCCGGCAGGATCCGTCTGCCATCTCCGCCTCTTATTGCCGTCAAAATACTCGAAGAGGTCCGCAAAGACGATTTCACGTTTCAGGATCTTGCCTATCTGATCGAATCGGATCCGGCATTGACGGCGCGAATTCTGAAGGCCTCCAACTCGTCCTATTTCAATCCCCGCAGCAAGGTTACCAGTATCGAAAAGGCCCTGGGCCTGCTCGGATCGGCCACTGTAACCAACATAGCTCTCTCTTTTGTTATTGTTTCGGAACTTCAAGCCGACTCCAGCGGAACTTTCGACACCACCCTTTTTTGGAGAAGGGCGCTGACAGCCGCCGTTGCAGCGGAAATGATCTCCACACTGGTGGGCAGTCCGTACCGCGATATCTTTGTCATCTCTCTGCTCCAAGACATCGGCATACTGGTCATGCATGGGAACAGCCCGCACGACTACCAGAAAGTCTTCCAGCATCGGGAGCAGCACCACACGCCATTATGTGAAGCAGAGCGGGAAATATTCGGATTTGATCACCAGGAATTGGGAGCGGAACTCCTGATGAACTGGCAACTCCCCGAAGAAATATTCGCCCCGATCAGGCACCATCATTCAAACGGCAAGGTTGCCAACCGTTTTCAACAACAGAGAGAGATCCTGTTCGTTGCCGACTGTCTGGCCTCCTTCCATTGCGGCTCTCCGGATAATGCAAAAATAGGAAAGGCCAAACATATTCTTTACGATACGTTCGGTCTGTCAGGAAAGGAAGTTGAAAACCTGATCGAAGCCGTTGCCACCAGGTCTTTTGAGGTCCTCGACTCCTTCGAAATCCCTCAAGACGCCATGCGGCCGCTTTCCCTGATTTTGCAGGAAGCGAATCAGGAACTGAGCAACCTGTACGACACTTATGAGTTGCAGGCCATCGAACTCAAACAGGCCAGGGAAAAAGCAGAAAAACAGGTCCAGGAGCTCCATGAAGCCAATGCTCTGCATCGTGAATTGGCTTTCCGGGACGGGCTGACCGGTATTTACAACCGCAGGTTCTTCCAGGAGGCTCTGGACAATGAGCTTATACGGGCCCAACGTTACAAACGCCAATTTTCACTGGCCATCCTTGATGTGGATAATTACAAAACAATCAACGATGCCCATGGCCATACAGTTGGCGACCTTGTGCTGATCAATATCAGCAAGGCGGTTCATGAAATGGTAAGGGCAACCGACATATTCGCCCGTTACGGCGGGGATGAATTCGTCATTATCATGCCTGAAACGGACCTCCCCAACGCCATCGCCGTTGCCGAAAACCTGCGTTCGCGAGTCGAAACGCTTGTAACCAGCGTCGGTAATGTCACCATCAAGACAACCATTAGTCTCGGCCTTACCAGTTACGTTGCCTCATTCGGGAACAAGACAAGAGAGCAGGTAATCGACATCGCCGACAAGGCACTGTATATTGCCAAGCATAGCGGAAAGAACAACACCCGCGCCTTGAATTTTCCCGAAAAATAACTACTTTCCTCACCTGGAAGCAAGGAGTTGTTTTTCCCGGTATCCGAAGCGAAAGCTTTTGTCCGGCAAAAGCGATGTCGAGCCCCAAAAAAGAAAAGGGGTCACGTTTAATAAACGCAACCCCTTATTCTTTAAAATGGTCGGGATGACTAGATTTGAACTAGCGACCCCCTGCTCCCGAAGCAGGTGCGCTACCAGGCTGCGCTACATCCCGAAGTGTTTTTATGTAACCGGTTCGGGGAGTTTTGTCAAGGAGAAAGAAAACAGCGGCACGCGCCACTCCAGACCGGACCGAAGTAACCACCGCTTTACTGGCCGGATTGCAAAAGAGCCGCCTCTAAATGAAGCAGCTCTTTTTAACCTGCGGTATTGGAAAAGAATCAAACTACTTTACCGGTTCCTTTGCCGGTTCTTTGGGAGCAACTGCAGGAGCGGGCAGGGTACCGGCAATATTGGTCCGAATGAGCAGTTGTTTCATCAAATCTCCGGCAGTAAGGTTCTTGTCTTCGGCGGAATCGCGAAGAATCAACTCCCACAGAAGCTTGCCGGTGGTGATATCGACCATCTTGGCAGCCAGAGAAACGGTGCAACGGCTCTTGCTGTTCAGCCCTCCGTAGAAGGTCGTGTAGTCTATGGTTTGACAGGTGAATTCATTGATATTGCCGAAAACCAGGGTCGTTATGTTCTTGGCCAAAAAAGCGCTGCGCACCTCGTTGCTAAGGCCGGATTCATAAAACTTCGCTTCACTCACCGTGGTGGTGGTAAAGCTGCTGTCTATGACCGTATATCCCTTTTCAATGAACTCCAGCGCCACCCAATTGGCGGCCTGTTGCCCCGTGACCCCTTTGGCGATGGAGGAAAACGGCATTAAAGCCACGGTCCTGGACGCAGGGGACTCACACTGGGAATGTTGTTTATACGTGGCGCAACCACCCAAAGCTATACAGAGGAAAAGCGCGAAAATGGCGAATCTCATAAAATGCATCTCCTATGTCCAACGCGATAATTATCCGATATTGCAAGGTAAAAGCTTACACCTGGGATTAGCCTTCGTCAATGGCATTTCTCGAAAAAAACAATCAGGAACAGCCGTTACTACGAGCCTGGCGCTCATTTAAAATCGCGAAGTAAGTGGTGCTTATCCCGAAGAATTGCTTTTATAACTATTTTATGGCACTCTTTTCAACTTCAAAGACCCTGTGAAAGGATCGCACTCACTATGGATACCACAATCAAGGAACAGATCAAAGAGCTTCTCAAGAAGCATAACGCGGTGCTGCTGGCCCACAATTACATGCGCGACGAAGTGCAGGAAATTGCCGACATCACTGGTGACTCGCTGGCGCTTTCGATCGAGGCGGCCAAAACCGATGCGGATGTTATCGTCTTTTGCGGCGTGCACTTCATGGCCGAATCCGCAGCCATACTATCTCCCAATAAAAAAGTGCTGCTGCCCCGTCCAGACGCCGGTTGTCCCATGGCGGACATGGTTACCGCAGAGGGACTGGAAGAATTGAAGGCTAAACACCCCGGTGTGCCGGTGGTTACCTATGTCAATTCCACGGCCGAAGTCAAGGCGCACTCCGATATCTGTTGCACATCGGCCAATGCCACAAAAGTCGTCAAATCATTGCCGGACCAAAAACTGATTTTTGTACCGGACCGCAATCTGGGCCGCTTTGTGGCCGCATCCGTACCGGAAAAGGAATTCATCTTTTGGGACGGCTACTGTCCGACACATGAGCGGATGACGGTAGAGGCAGTTATGGCTAAAAAGGCCGAGTATCCCGAAGCGCTTTTCATTTGCCATCCCGAATGCGCCCCCCAGGTTACCGCTTTGGCCGACCGCGCCTGTTCCACCAGCGCCATGTACGACTACTGCCGTACCAGCCCGGCCCGCCAGTTTATCATCGGTACCGAAGCCGGTATTCTCTACCGTTTGCGCAAGGAAAACCCGGATAAGGAATTCATCCTGGCTTCTCCTGCCCTGATCTGTCCCAACATGAAGCTGACCTCTCTGGAAGATGTGCTGCATTCGCTCCAGACTTTGACACCGGCTATCACCGTGCCGGAGGATATCCGCCTGAAAGCCAAGCAGGCGCTGGACCGAATGTTGGCCGTGCCGAGGGATTGATGCCGGTACGGCGCACGGCGCATCGTGGATATCACGCCATGCCTTGCCGCCTTCACTACAACCAGAGCGCCGCGATATGGCCACCTCTCCGAGGTGCGCTTATCGCGGCGTTTTTTGCTTTATTTCTCGTCTGGCCATTCAGCGTGTCTGCGGTTCAGAATGCTCCTTCCGTCATCGTTGTCGGTGGCGACCGTGACTACCCCCCTTACGAATTCATTGACAAGGACGGCAATCCCACCGGCTATAACGTGGAACTCACCCGGGCCATTGCCAAGGTTATGGGTATGCGGGTTGAAATCCGCCTGGGCGGATGGTCCGGGATGCGGGATGCGCTGAACAGGGGTGACATCGATGTGCTTCAAGGCATGTCCTGGTTACAAGAACGGACTCGCGAAGTGGACTTCTCCCTGCCGCACACCATCGTCAACCATGCCGTCTTCGCCCGCCGCGACTCGCCGCAGGTCAACTCTCTGGAGGAATTGGCAGGAAAGAGTGTCGCGGTCCATCGCAGGGGCATCATGCACGATTACCTGATTCAGAGCGGGTTCAAGGGAAAACTGGTCTTGAGCGATACGCCGGCCGATGCCCTTCGGATGCTGGCGGCTGGTAAAACCGATTACGCCGTGGTGGCCATCGTGCCGGGAATGTATCTGATCCGCGAGCTGAAACTTACCAATCTGCTGCCGATGGTGCGCAACGTAGCAACCCATCGCTACTGTTACGCTGTCAGAAAAGGCAACGAGGCTTTGCTCTCACGTTTCGATGAAGGGTTGGCGATCCTGAAAAAGACCGGCCAGTACCGTGAAATCCACGATCGCTGGCTGGGTGTGCTGGAACCGGATCGCCTCCCCTGGCGGCAACTGATCCGCCTCGGTATCATCGTGGTCGGTCCCTTGTTGCTACTGGCAGGCGGTTTTGCACTGTGGTCCCGCACACTGCATAAACAGGTGGCCTTGCGCACCGCTGATCTGACCCATGAAATTGCCGAACGCCGCCAGACAGAAGAAGAACTGCGGCTGCACCAGCAGCAATTGATTCAGGCCGACAAGATGGCTGCCCTGGGCGTGCTGGTATCCGGGGTGGCTCACGAAATCAACAATCCTACCGGCCTGATCCTGCTGGAAGCAACGACCCTGAAACGGGTCTTTGGCGATTCCACCAAGGTGCTGGACGGATACTATCGCGACAATGGCGATTTTCTTTGCGGTGGATTGCCGTATTCGCGGATGCGCGAAGAGATACCGCGCAGCCTGGACAAAGTGCAGGAAGCGGGCAAACGGATCAGCCGCATCGTGAACGATCTGAAGGATTTTGCCCGCCAGGGAAGCAGCGCCTGCAACGAACAGATTGATCTGAACGCTGTAGCCCAGGCAGCAGTGCGGCTGGTTGAACCGAGCATCCGCAAGGCAACCACCCGGTTCAGCGCAACATACGGTGATCATCTTCCCTGTTTTCGCGGCAATGCCCAGCGCATCGAACAGGTGCTGGTCAACCTGATCATCAATGCCTGCCAGGCCTTGCCGGACACTACCCGCGCCATCGAGTTGCGCACATGGTCCGACGCAACCCGCGGCATAGTGGTATTTTGTTTGCGGGATGAGGGGAACGGCATTTCTCCCGAAGACCTCCCGCGCCTGACTGATCCCTTTTTTACCACCAAGCGGGAAAGCGGCGGCACCGGTTTGGGGCTGTCGGTCTCGGCCGGGATCGTCAAAGAGCATAACGGAACACTTGAGTTTGATTCCACACCCGGCAGTGGAACCATCGTAACGTTGACACTTCCTGCTCATTCCGATGGAGAATCCCCATGAGCGATACCCGTTACCCGGCCTTTGGCATTCTGCTGGTGGACGACGAACCGGATTGGCTCGGTTCGCTCTCCCTGACCCTTGAGTCCTGTGCCGGTATCAGCAACATCACCACCTGCAGCGACAGCCGCAACGTTATGGACATCCTTGACCAGCAAGACATGGGGCTGGTGCTTCTGGATCTGACCATGCCGCATATATCGGGAGAGGAACTGCTGGAACAGATCGGTGAGCGCCATCCCGAAATCGCCGTCATCGTAATCAGTGGCCTGAACCAGTTGGACATCGCCGTACGCTGCATGAAAAAGGGGGCCTTTGACTACTTTGTCAAGACCGACGATCAGGACCGCATGATCGGAGGTATTTTGCGGGCGGTCCGCATGCAGGAGCTGCAACGCGATCACCGTGAAATGGCCGGACGCCTCAACGCGACCGAAATCCGCCACCCCGAGGTTTTCGAAGATATCATTACCAGGGACCGGGCAATGCAGACGGTTTTCGCCTATGTGGAAGCAGTGGCGAAAAGTCCCCAGCCGCTTCTCATTACCGGCGAGAGCGGGACGGGCAAAGAGTTGATTGCCAGGGCGGCCCATATTGTAAGCGGCTGCAGGGGAAAGCTGGTAACGGTCAATGTGGCAGGGCTTGACGATACGGTCTTTGCCGACACGCTTTTCGGCCATGTGCGCGGAGCGTATACCGGAGCTGATCAGCCGCGGCGTGGCATGGTTGAAGAGTCCGCAGACGGCACGCTCTTTCTGGACGAGATCGGCGATCTTTCGCTATCCTCTCAGGTAAAACTGTTGCGCCTGGTTCAGGAGGGGGAATACTTTCCCCTGGGAAGCGATCTGCCCAAACGACTTAAAGCCAGGATCATCGTGGCTACCCATCATGATCTGACTGCCAGGGAGCGCGAAGGAAGCTTCCGCCGCGACCTTTACTATCGTCTCTGCACCCATCGAGTCCATTTGCCGTCGCTCAGGGAACGGCATAGCGATATCCCGTTGCTTCTGGATTTCTTTCTGACGGAAGCAACGCGTACTTTGGGCAAGAAACGTCCGGTGCTTCCCAAGGGACTGGCGCCGCTTTTGGCAGGCTACGGTTTTCCCGGCAACGTGCGCGAATTGAAGGCCATGGTGTTTGACGCCGTCAGCCTTCAACGTGACCGGACACTTGCCATGGACTCTTTCCTCCAAGCCATACAGCACTCTCAGGCAGAAAGAGGGGCGACGCTTGGTGCTGCATCCCTACAGAACCCTTTCTCCGGTTTCGAGGAGTTGCCTACCTTCAGCGATGCCGCCGCTTTCCTGGTAATGGAAGCCCTGGAGCGGGCCAGCGGCAACCAGACCACGGCGGCGCGCCTCCTGGGCATATCCCAGCCCGCACTCTCAAAGCGTTTGAAACAAATAAGAACGTTACCTTCCAGCAGAACATAACCTCGTCTCACCCGCTTCAATAACCTGAAGTTATGGTTATAACCAAAGATTATAAATCACATCAGGCAGGCTGATTTTACGTCTGTTTTATCCAATCCCGCCTCAACATCTTATAACCGGAAGTTATGGACACGTTTGTCTGCTCGAAGCAAACCCTTACACAATTTCACCTAATATCAAACACTTATACCACTTTTCATTTCTGGCACTGATCCTGCTCTTCACTGTTCAGAATAAAACGCGGATTTATTGTTTCCCCGCGATACCAATCTGAAAGTGGAGGTATGCAATGGCAATGTTCTGGATTGAATTCGCATTGGTCCTTGGTGCAGTTCTGATCGGCATCAGGAGGGGAGGGGTCGCTCTCGGCCTGATTGGCGGCCTTGGCGTGGCGGTTTTGTCAATTGGCTTCCGCAATGCTCCGGCTGAGGCTCCCATTGCGGTCATGCTGATTATCCTGGCTGTGGTAACTGCTGCTGCTACCTTGCAGGTAGCAGGCGGCCTGGATTACCTGGTGCAACTCACCGAGCGCATGCTGCGGGCCCATCCCAAATACGTGACCATCCTGGCTCCGCTCTCCACATTTTTCCTAACGGTCTGTTGCGGCACCGGCCATGCTGTCTATGCTTTGCTGCCGGTCATTTCCGACGTAGCCATCAAGACCGGCATCCGGCCGGAGCGCCCCATGGCTATTTCCAGCGTTGCCTCGCAAATGGGAATCACCGCCAGCCCGGTAGCAGCCGCCGTAACCTTTTTCCTCGGCTTTGCTCTCAAAGCAGGGCATCCGGTTACGCTGGTCGACATTCTTACCATAACCATGCCGTCCGGCGTCGTCGGCGTGCTTGCCGCCGCTGCCTGGAGCTTCAACCGGGGACTCGACCTGGACAAAGATACTGAGTACCTGGAACGTTTGAAAGACCCGGATTTCCGGAAAGCGCTGGATGCCGACGTCACCACGCTGGACAAGAAGATTTCCCCCACGGCCAAGTTCTCGGTGGCGCTCTTTTTCGCGGGTGTAGCCACCATCATCCTCTTCGCCGTTTTCCCCGACCTGCTGCCGCTTGGCGTCGATAAGAAGCCGGTGCCCATGACCACGGTGGTGCAGTTCGTCATGCTGGCCTATGGCGCTCTCATCATGTTCGCTGCCGATGTCAAAGCCAAGGAAATTGCCCACTCCAGCGTCTTCATTGCCGGAATGATCGCCGTTGTCTCCATTTTCGGCATCGCCTGGATGAGCGATACCTTTATCACCGCCAACAAGAAATTCCTGGTGGATAACATCGGCATCATGGTCAAAATGGCACCCTGGACCTTTGCCATTGCCACCTTCTGCATTTCGGCCTTTGTCAAGAGCCAGGCCGCTACCCTGGCCATCACCCTGCCACTGGGAGTGGCCCTGGGTCTGCCGATGCCGCTGCTTTTGGGACTGGTTCCCGCCAGCTATGCTTACTTCTTCTTCGCGTTCTATCCCAGCGATTTGGCCGCCATCAACTTCGACCGCACCGGAACCACCCGCATCGGAAAGTATCTTCTGAACCACAGCTTCATGTTCCCGGGTTTGATCGGCGTTAGTACCTCGACCGTAGTCGCATACTCGATTTCGCGGGTTATTTTCTGATACACAAACAGAATGGGCCGCCCCCTGTAAGGGATGCGGCCCATTCTTCTGGAACAACCATTTTTTATGCACCCGGCTGAAGCCTCTACTCCGGCAAGAAACTGGGCGTCAAAGTGTTTTTTTATCCCTGAATCATGGCGTTAGACAGATACCAAAGCAATTCACCCTCAGATCTTCACTAAATCATACTTCCTGCTTCCCAGCCCCACCTTTTCACCGTGTTCCAGTTGCACTTCCCAGTTGATGTGCGGATGCACGCCGCGGAATTTGTCCTGGCCAGGTTCAAAACCGCTCTTGAGCGCCGAGCCCTGGTTGCCGCGAGCCGCATTGACCAGGTCTGCGCAGGCTTGATCAACAGCTACCGGATCAATGGAAGCGCAAAGGCCGATGTCGTTGACGATCGGCGCGTCGGAATACCCGTAGCAGTCGCAAAGCGGCGAGACCTGGGTAATGAAGTTGAGATAGAGCATTTTTTCTTCCTTGCCGGTCACGGCGCCCCTGGCATACTCGGCCATTTTCTTCATGACCAGATCGGCTGCCTCGTTCCACTGAACATTGATGGCCCTGACCGGGCAAACCGAGATGCAGCGGCTGCAGCCGACGCATTTTTCCGGGTCGATATACGCAATGCCATTGGAAATGATAATGGCATCATGGGCGCAGGCCCTCGGGCAAGCACCGCAACCGGTGCAATTCTTGTCCGATACAACCGGAGCCACCGTGGAATGCTGGACCAGTTTCCCCTTGCGGCTGGCGCATCCCATGCCCAGATTCTTTATGGCGCCGCCAAAACCGGTCAGTTCGTGACACTTGAAATGGGACAGACAGACCAGCGAGTCGGCCTCGACGATTTCGGTGCCGAGAAAGACCGAGCTGAGCAGTTCACCCTGAATGTCTACCTCGGTTTCGGTTACACCGCGCAAACCATCGCTGATAATCAGCGGTGCACCAACACACGCATAGGCAAAACCATTCTCAATCCCGCAGGTCAGGGCAGAGACGGCCTCTTTGCGCTGACCGGGATAGAGGGTCGAGGAATCGGTCAGAAACGGTTTTGCGCCCAGCTTCTTGATTTCCTCCACTACCCGCCGGGCAAAAATCGGGCGGATAAAGGCATGGTTGCCCTTTTCACCGAAATGAATCTTAACTGCCGTCAGATCCCCATCGCATACCCGCTGCCCAAGATCACAGAGCGTAAGCAATTTGGCGATCTTGTCGAACAGGTTCTCCTTCTGGCCCGCTCGCATGTCGGCAAAATACACTGTGGACATAAAATTTTTCCCTCCTGAATGAAATAGATTCAAAAATTGACAAAGGTCAAGGATGCAGTAGGCTTTTTCGCATACGTTCATACCATAAAAACGAATTTCACCACACGAAAGAATACATATCAACCCACGGGAGGAACAACGAATGTTCTGTAATCAATGCGAGCAAGCAGCAAATGGAACCGGATGCAACGTCTCCGGCGTATGCGGCAAAAAACCCGATGTGGCAACCCTGCAGGACCACCTGTTGTACGGCCTGAAAAGCCTGGCGCTTTACGCCGACAAGGTTGGTAGAAACGCCGAGATCGACCGTTTTACCATTGAAGGCCTCTTTACCACAGTTACCAATGTTGACTTTGACACCAAGCGTATCAGCGGACTGATCGCCACATGCTACCAGATGAAAGAGAAAGCCAAGGCGCTTGCAGGCATAACTATCCCCGGCACCGTGGCAGCCTGGCAGCCGGCCAACGACCTGGAAGGGCAGATCAAGCAGGGCGAAGCATACGGCATCAACGCCCAGCATGAAAACGAAGATATCCGCTCCATCATTGAAATCCTGATCTATGGCCTGAAAGGTATGGCTGCCTATATGGATCACGCCATGATCCTGGGAAGAACAGACGACGAAGTCATGGCCTTCTTCCAGAAGGCGCTGGCCGCCACCACCGATCCCAACCTGGGACTGATGGATTTCGTCGGCCTGTCCATGGAGTGCGGCAAGCACAACCTGACCGTCATGGGCCTTCTCAACAACGCCCACACCGACACCTACGGCCATCCGGTCCCCACGCCGGTTCAACTGGGCACCAAGGCGGGCAAGGCCATCCTGGTTTCCGGTCACGACCTGAAGATGCTGGAAGAACTGCTCAAGCAGACCGAAGGGAAGGGCATCAACATCTACACCCACGGCGAAATGCTTCCGGCCCATGGCTATCCCGGCCTGAAGAAGTACAGCCACCTGGTGGGCAACTTCGGCGGTGCCTGGCAGGATCAGGCCAAGGAATTCGTCAACTTCCCCGGCGCAATCATCTTCAATACCAACTGCATCCAGCGTCCGGCAGACAACTATACCGACCGGCTCTTTACCTGGGGTCTGGTTGCATGGCCCGGCATCAAGCACATCGGCGGCTGGGATTTCTCCGCAGTCATCAACAAGGCTCTTGAACTGCCTGGCCTGCCGGAAAATCCGGGCAAGGAAATCCTGACCGGCTTCGGCCACAACGCCGTGCTGGGCGTGGCTGACAAGGTCATCGATGCGGTCAAGAGTGGCGCCATCAAGCATTTCTTCCTGATCGGCGGTTGCGACGGCGCCAAATCGGGCCGCAACTACTACACCGAATTCGCCGAAAAGCTGCCCAAGGACACCGTTATCCTGACTCTGGCCTGCGGCAAGTACCGTTTCAACAAGCTGGATTTCGGCGATATCGGCGGCATCCCGCGTCTTCTGGACGTCGGTCAGTGTAATGACGCCTACTCAGCCATCCAGATTGCCGTTGCTCTGGCAGGCGCATTCAACTGCGGCGTTAACGACCTGCCGCTTTCCATGGTTCTTTCCTGGTACGAGCAGAAGGCGGTGGTTATCCTGCTGACCCTGCTACACCTGGGAATCAAGAACATCAAGCTGGGACCGAGCTTGCCTGCTTTTGTCTCCCCCAATGTGCTCAACTTCCTGGTCGAGAACTTCAACATCGGGCCGATCACCACGGTTGAGGCTGACATGAAGGCGATTCTGGGTTAATATGTAAAAAAACAACTGATTGTGCCCTTCGATGAACGCCCCGCCGATAACAGCGGGGCGTTCATCGCTTGGACACGTCCTCTTTGAGGAAAGGGATGCAGTTATGGATTACATCAAGGGGAGAATCGCCAAACTACTGGTCGATTATTTCGGGAATGACTTCCGGAGGATAACGCATGCACTGGAAGTTCTGAAGTATTCCGAAAACATTTTGGAGAACACTGAAGGCAGTGATTACGAGGTTCTTGTTGCCGCAGCCCTCTTGCACGATATCGGCATAAAGCGATCCGAAGAGATTCATGGGTATAACAATGGCAAGACCCAGGAGGAATACGGGCCTCCCATTGCCGGAGAATTGCTTAAAAGCATCGGCTTCCCCCATGAGAAAGCAGTGAAGGTATGCGAGATCATAGGCAATCACCATTCTCCCTCACGGTATGATTATGTTGAGCTGAGAATACTCAAGGAAGCCGACAGAATCGTGAACAAGCTCGAAGGCGACTGAATACGGTAGTGTATTGGTACATTCCTGAATCCGTAGCGCTTCCATACCTGTGCTAGCCTGAAAGGCCTCTGCCCTGGGCGTTTCTATGAAATGCGACGATGTGGCGAAGACGTACCTGAACTGGTGATAGCAACGACACAGGCGGCGTTGTGGCCCCGGCTCTTTCAGGCACTCCGGTATTCCAGCGTCACGGATCCAGGATATTGGCTAACGGGTAATCGGGGGTTTTGCACCTCCTGACTACCCGTTTGCTCGTTCTTGGTAACGCTTTCGACTATAAGGAGCCCTGATAGTGCTGAAAAGACACCTATCACTTCTGATGGTGGGACATCAGTCCATGAGAAAAAGACTTTCCCGGATTCCCGGTCGCTTCAAAGCGCCAATCCTCGGCCAGCGTCCGGACATGTCGTTCAAGTACGCATTCTGGAGCTTTGTCAGCGGCACGCTGGGTATTCTGGCAATTTTCGAGATAACCAAACTTGTCGGCCGCCCCTTGCTGATCGGCTCTTTCGGCGCATCGGCCGTGCTCCTTTTTGGCGCTACGGATTCACCGCTGGCCCAGCCCCGCAACCTGATCGGCGGCCACCTTGTCTCTGCAACCGTTGCGGTGATCATGGTCGCGCTGTTCGGTTCCAGCCCGCTCACCATTGCCATCGGCGTAGGGCTGGCTATCTGCATGATGAACCTGACCCACACCACCCACCCCCCTGGCGGAGCCACGGCTCTGATCGGAATTCAAGGGTCCGCCGGCCCGTTTTTCATCCTCGCTCCTGTTCTGGCCGGCGCATTGATTCTATTAATTACCGCGCTCTTTACCAACAATGTGGTCTACCACCGCAAATATCCGAAGCACTGGTTGTGAGTAAGGTTGAAAAGAAAAGGCGGGGTAAAAAGTCCCGCCTTTCTGTTGATAGTCAGTAGTAAAAGAATCACATCTTCTTGTGTTCCCTGCGCAGCCGCTCTGCGTCTTCCTTGATTCTGGCGGCCGCCTCTTTAACCTTGGCCCAGCCATACCAGTGCATGTAGTCCGGGTTATTGTGGAAAGCGCCCTGGAAGGCCCGCTGGCGGTATTCGAGGAATATCAGATACAACTCCTGTTCGGCGGCAGTCTTTGCCTCATAGAACTGGAGCAGATCAGGTGCGTACTTCCAGCCTTCCGGCTTTTTCAGGATACCGTCGTCGTAGAGCCCTTTGACGGTACGGATCGAATCGGCGAAAATCTTGTCGACCTCGCGGATCACCTCGTCACCGGCCTTCAGATTTGCCTCGGCATAGCTCCGGGAATGGCATTTGGAGCAGGTAGCGATCATCTTGGCGCGCTCCTTGTCGAACTCTTCTTTGGTCAGGCGAGCCACCTTGGCCACCTTGACCGCCTCCAGGCGCTCGGTCGGCTGTCCCTTGTCATCCAGCACGCCGATAGCTTTGAGAATGGTCACACGGTTATCCATCCACTCCTTGTCGTTCTCGGGAAGGCGCAGGGCCAGGAATCCCCAGGCGGTCATTACGTTATGCTTGCCGTCAGGCATATGGCAAGTCTGACACGTGGGGGCGCGGCCGGTGGTCGGCTCGATTTCCCAGATAGTGCCGTGCTTGGAGGTTTGCCACATCTCCCACTGGGGATGGTCGAAGCCCATGTGACAGGTTCGGCAGGCACGTGGATCCCTTGCCTCCGCAACAGAGAAACTGTGACGGGTGTGACAGGAATCGCAGGCACCGGTACCATAGCGCTTCAGGTCGGTTGCAGCTTTTTCTCCGACCTTGTGACACGCCGAACAGCCCTTCAGGTCGCCACCCCCCACCGCACTCGGCTGATGGGTGACCATCGGCATGGCCTTCATGGCGGCCCAGGCCAGGGCGTGCTTGCCTTCGCGATACTCCTTGACCCGCTCCGCATGGCAGCGGGCACACGTATCCGGCGTGGGAAGCTTCGCCTTGACCGAGTCGCTCGCAGACATGTGATCCGAACCATGGCAGGTTGAACAATCCAACCCAGACTTGCCCATTTTGCCTGCCGTGAACTGTTTGACAATGCCGGGGGTCACCTGTTCATGACACGCGATACACTTGGACTTTTCCGCCGCCTGGCCGCTTCCGCCGGTCAAAAGCGTCAGCGACAGTGCCAGCACAAAAAGCCCGCCGGCAGCAATCATCAACTTTGCTGCTCTACCTTTCATAGCCACCTCCTCGAAATGGTGTTGTTCCACCTCCCCATCAAAGTTCCCCAAGCAGGTAGAAGTCCTTGGACATTTTCAAAGCATAATACCCACCGGAACCCGGAACCTTACAGCACATCCGGGACGATTGATTCCCATTTGAATAAGTTACAACTAATCTAACGCATGTCAATGCACGCCCGTATGATCCCGATAAATTTACGGTTTGTTCGTCCCAACACAATTTTTATGATCCAGATCAATTCATTTGTGCGGTTTCTCATGCAGAGTAATATCAACAGCAAAAAACGAGGTATAATCTATCGATTACAAGCATGAGAAAAAACGGAGAGCTGTCCGTTCATGCTCAGGGAGGCAGTCATGACAAGATCGGAAAGAGTTGACGAGGAAACATACAACAGGACGATCGGCGAGTTGGTTGCCGCCGATTACCGCACTGCCAAGGTCTTTGAAAAATACGGGATCGACTTCTGCTGCGGCGGCAAGGTTCCCCTCTCGGTAATCTGCCGGGAAAAAGGCATCAATCCCGCTGCCATACTGCAGGAGATGGAAGAACTGAGCAACACCCCACTGGATCGGAGCCAGAACTATTCGGCGTGGAAGCTATCCTTTCTTGCGGATTACATTGTTAATACCCATCACGCCTATCTGAAAGAGAATCTGGAACAGATTGCCGCCTATGCCCGCAAGGTGGCTCAGGTTCACGGCTCCAACCATCCCGAAGTAATCGAGATCTCAAAAATCTTCGACCGGATAGCAACCGATATGGCGGCCCATCTCCGGGAAGAGGAGGAGGTTTTCTTCCCAGCAATCAAAAGGATCGAAGCTGCCAGGAAAGGAGGCAAAAAACCCGAAACAGAGGATCTCGCCACCATCAGTGATACTCTGGAAAAGCTCGATGCGGAACACAATCAGATCGGCGACGCCGTCCATGCAATCCACGCTCTTTCAAAGGATTATGCGATACCGGAGGATGCCTGCAACACCTTCATGGTCACCTACCGGAAACTCAAGGAATTCGAGGATGACCTCCATAAGCATGTCCACTTGGAGAACAACATTCTCTTCCCCAAAGCGACCGGATGATAAGTGAAAACCGGAGGTACATCATGAATTTTTTGATGGATCATATTGTTCTGAATTGCACGGACATTGAAGAAGTGGTGGAGTTTTACAGCGCTGTTTTCGGGTTTAGTCCCGAGCGGCTTGAAATGTACCGGGAAAGCAAGGTGCCGTTTCCCTCCGTCCGAATCAATCCGGATACCATTATCGACCTTTTCCCCAAGGAAATGTGGGTGACAAATTCCGGCGGAGAAAAGAGGGAGACAAACCTTAATCATTTTTGCCTCTCAGTATGCAAGGAAGATTTCACTCAGCTTTTCGAGCGGCTTGGAAAGCTTGGAGTGATCATCGAACAAGGCCCCGTAAAACGCTGGGGCGCGCATGGTACGGGGATATCGGTATATTTCCGTGACCCTGAGATGAACCTGATCGAAGTCCGTTATTACGAAAATGGAGAAGGCCCAGGGGCATGCCTGCTCGAATCCTGATCCTTCGCAAACTGTATCCCATAAGGGATCTCCCCCAAAGGAGGAAAAGACTATGCCGAAAACAGTAGTGGTCAACCAGGATGAATGTATCAGTTGCGGCCTCTGTATTGAAAACGTACCAAAAGTGTTTCGTTTCGCCGACAACGACAAGGCGGAAGCCTATGATCCGGCAGGTGCTTCCGAGGAGACTATTCAGCAGGACGCCATCGACGTCTGCCCGGTTTCCTGTATCCACTGGCAAGAATAACCGAACAAGGAGAATGCCTATGCAAAAATGGAAATGCACAATCTGTAATTATGTCTATGATCCGGCCGAGGGAGATGTGGGAAACGGTATCGCACCGGGAACCCCTTTCGAGGCACTCCCCGATGAATGGGTTTGCCCTCAGTGCGGGATGGGGAAAGACATGTTTGAGGAGGCTTAGTTGGCCTCGGATTTGTCCCGCAAAAAGGCATGCGAGCCGGCAGTCTCTGGTCTGCCGGCTTGGCTCTGAAACGCATCGGCGGACGCATTCAAAACGCTTTGCGTATGTTTTCTCATACCCACTATGTTTTTTTGACACATGAAATCGGGAAGGGATGGTATTATATTATTATAATTACAGCAAGTTGACCGCCTGAGAATGCAACATAACAATGTTATCTCGGAGTTGAAGAAACAGAGTGTAAAAAGGAACGCGGCATTACAAAGCAAAGCGCATGGAATTTACATTGATATGTTTGGGAGGGTGGTGTCATGGCAATGTACCAAAATATCAAGCCGATTGTTGTTCTACCCGGTCCAGGAGTTACAACGCGTCACATTAAAGCGGCAATCGACGGCATCGAGGAAATGCTTTCCTACTCCGGAATTGAGGAAATCGGATACCAGGTGCCCATCATAAACCTTCAAGAGCGCGCTGATATCCAGGCATACCAAGCCATCAGCGATCATATCGATCATGCGTTATCCGTAAGTCAGCGTCCCCAACAACTTGCCGCGGATACACTCATGTCAGATCTGTATCGCGATTCCCTGCATATATCGCCCTCCCATTACCTAGTGGTCATAATAAGCGAGGATATGTATTCGAACAAATCTGCGGATGACTTTATACTCGCATTTAACCAGCCCAATTTCGCAATGATCGCATCAAGATACCGTTTCTCCGACTTGGACGATATTTTGGTGTTCGAAATGTTGAAATTCACCGTTTTGCATGAGCTGGGCCATGTTTTCGGATTACCTGCCAAACAGGGCTATGATTATACAAACATCGAGGAACATTGTGAAAGCGAATGGTGCATTATGCGCCAGGGCATGGATCTTGACCAATGGCGCCAGCATGCATTTGAAAGCATGGCGGCCTTATCGCTCTGTCCGCAATGCAGGGAAACGCTACGAAACTTTTTTCGTCAGTAGACGCAAAAAAACTACCGGCTTATCCCCAATCATGGAGTCGGGATTTAAAGTATTTTCAGGTTGTCGAACCTCTTCCATGCCATGAATATTTTTGGCGTCTGCGCAAAATCATAGAGGTTTTCCATCATGTTGTAATGCTTTCTCTCATCTTCGGCCATTCTGAATAAAAGCTGTCTGTTTACGGAATTTGTCTCAGCTTTCACCAAATCCTCATAGATCCGGACACTCTCCGCTTCCATTTTTCGCGCATGGTGACAATCTTCCAATGCTTTCAACAGTATTCCGGCAACGGTCGTATCGGCTATCATCGTCTCAAACAGCCTGTTGAACTCAACCATAATTGTAGAATCAGTCATCAACCAGGGAATTCCCATCTTGATTGCCATAATTGTGTTGTAATGTTTTAACTCATCTGCAGCGAGATCAATGAAAACGGGCTTTAACGCCGTCTCGCACACACAATCCGCAAGTTTTTCATAATGCGCCTTGCCATTCATTTCCATTTCCAGGGCAAAATCCAGGCTTCTCACACTCCCCATCCCCCTTTCGTGGTCCACCTACTCCATTATTATAAACTTTTTTACGAAAAAGGTTATCACAACGAGCGCTCATCAGACTGGCGGGGTTGTGCAGTACTTTTGGCGATTTCAGGGCATCGGGAGAGAGACAGGTCAACATGACGAATATCGGCATAATGACTTCCTCCTTATAAGTAAACTTTAACCGACAAAATGCTTATTTCAACCCGCGGCGGAAACCCTTATCGTCTCCAAAACCGAGACACTCATCAGTTTCGACTCGTTATCCGGGTATTCGAACGAGAATTGTTAGCACAGCAGCTTTCTGTGTTTTTATTGACCTTAATCAATGAATCAACCGGCTCCTTCAGTATATTCTGGATTCATCAATAACACAGGAGGTGCCCCATGAAATTCAATAACGGACTCGGCGATATGGCTATTCAGGATGTGATCAAGAACTATCCGAAAATCGGCGACATTCTCGCCAGCTACGATATCGGCTGCATTACCTGCAAGGTGGGCATCTGCCTGTTGAAGGATGTGGTTGCCATCCATGGCTTGTCCAAGGAAAACGAATCGAAAATCGAACAGGAAATCAACGAATACCTCGAAAAAAAGGAGAATAACTCATGGGAAATTTAGGATGCGGCTGCCCGGGCAGCATGGCCAAGGTAATTGAAAGACCGGTAACCGAAAATACCAACAACGTAAAAGCAACATCTGAACTCAGGCAATGGCCTGTACAGCTCCACCTCGTCCCGCCGACAGCGCCATATTTCAAAAACGCGGATATTCTTGTCAGCGCCGATTGCGTGGCCTTCGCCCTGGGAAGCATGCATCAGGATCTGCTGAAGGGCAAAGCGCTGGCGATTGCCTGCCCGAAGCTGGATGATACCTCACCCTATGTGGATAAACTGGCCACTATTTTCAGTGTCAATGACGTCAAGAGCGTTACCGTGGCAATTATGGAAGTGCCCTGCTGCCGCGGCCTGGACATCATGGTCAGGGAAGCGCTTCAGAAGAGCGGCAGGGACATACCTCTCAAAACGATAATCATCGGCATCGATGGAGAACAGAGGAACTAATGAAAAAAGACATTACGCAGGCACTGGTCAGCGAGCACAGGCTTATTTTGAGGATGATCGCGCTGCTGGAAAAGAATGCGGCACTGACCACAGCGGGGAACTACAAGAATTGGCAGTTTTATCTGGATGGAGTGGACTTTATTCGCAACTACGCCGACCGGTTCCATCATGCCAAGGAAGAGGATGTGCTGTTCGAAGCGCTCGTGGCAAACGGCATGCCGCGCCAGAACAGCCCGGTTGCGGCCATGCTCATGGAACATGATCAGGGGCGTGCCTACGTAAAAGCAATGGAAGCAGCCGCTCAAGTTGCATTAGCCGGAAAGGATAACCAGGAAGGCATCATTGCGGAAAATGCCCTGGCATACGCCGCCCTGCTGCGGGACCATATCGGCAAAGAGGACGACATACTCTATCCACTCGCGGAACGCGTCATCCCCGAAAGCATGCGCGACGAGATTCTCAACGGATATCACGATGCCGAATCGCGTACGGCCGCCGAATTCAGCCAACACTATCAAGCAATTGTGGAGGCATACGAGCAGGAATAAAATATTACAGTGGATCTGAAGAGCCGTGTCCCCAGGCTCTTATCAAAAAGGCCCTGCGGTTTGAACCACAGGGCCTTTTGACATGAATGAGCCGGATTTTAGAAGCGATTCTGCACGCCGGACGGATCAGGCAGTTCCAGATCCTTCCGGAATTTCAGCTTAGCAGCCCCCCTGTTGTTCAAGTACTTGGCAAGTTCGAGATCAACCTTGGCGGGAACACGTACCCCGGCTTGAGCCAGTGCCTGACGGAGAAGCGCTTCGGCCTTGGTGGCAAAGGCAATCGAATCTCCCAGAACACGCATGGATTCGCTGGGATTGTGGAAGCCGACCGAGTTCTCCGCTCCAATAAAGGTGCAGCGATAGAAGGCCTCTTCATAGTATTCCTTCGCCTTGTCGTAGAGCGCCTTGTCGATAATCTTGCCGGAGGCCTGGGCAGCATGGGTCATCTCAAAGAGCTTAGCCACGGTAGCCGTTGCATATCCGGAACGGATCTGCAGGGAAACGGTTCTGTCCTGAATGGCAATGACCTGATTCTTGAGCCATTCCGGGCTTTCAGCATGACACTGGATACAGCCTTTCAAGCCGTTTTTCAGCGGGCTGGTTATACGATGGTCGGATGCCTTGTGGGCGCCAACCTTGGTGTACGGCATATGGCAATCGGCACAGGATGCGCCTGCTTTCGAGTGAACGCTGTTGTTGGAGAAGAGTTCGTATTCTGGATGGCGGATGAATCCCATCTTGAAACCGGTTACCGTCTGCTTCCACTCGCCATAAGAAGGATCGCTCTTGATCTTCTTGATGATATTTTCGATGGTGATATTGCCGAGCTTGCTTCCCTGCCAGGGGAAGAACACGCCAACCGATTTCATATCCTTATCCTTGGGGATAACATAGGTAACATGGCACTGGGCACAAACCAGAGTCCGCTTCGTCTGGTGGTCGAGCTTGGCGGTATCCACTCCCATGTCGCGCAGTGCAGCGCCAAGGGTGAAATCGCGTGAGATGATCAGGGACATGTCTTTATTGTTATGGCAATCGCTGCATGAAACGCTGAGGGTGGCGTTCTTCTGGTCAGGTATCTTGGCAAGGACATCTTTGTAGGGCGTCTTGTAGTAGTCGGCTCCCATGGTTTTCACGAGATGATTGACATAAGGGGTCTTGCAGGTGAGGCAAACACCGCCGGCCTTAATACGCGATGCGTCAATATCAAGCTGGTCCTGCACCATGTGCGAATGCCCGCGAGGTTCGTTATACCCGATGCCGAAACCCCATCCGTTAAAGAGCAAAGCCAGATAAGGATACTCGGAGAGCTTGTCGACCATTGACGTGGGATTGTCGTTTCCCTTTTTGTATTTGCTCAGACCGGGTACGTCAGGCGAGTCAGCGGTTTTCTTCCACATTTCGTATTCAACCGGAAAAGCTTTTCCCCATTCGGCCGGATCAATCGTGCCGTCCGCAATCTGCGCCGGCCTTACCTGCTCGGCTTTTTGAGGAGAGCAGCCAGTGGCCAGAAGTCCCGCAAATGCGGCCACAACTGCTATAAACAAAGTTCTCATCTTCATTGGTGTTCCCCCTTTTTTAAGTATATGAGCCTCTTGCAAAAATCCTGGAAATCGGCTCCCC
>MTLD01000468.1_pt2 | contig 67980 bp, 71 predicted proteins | sample 1982471 | NCBI WGS metagenome assembly MTLD01 (sample SAMN05712604, study PRJNA340218) | biofilm metagenome | isolation source: sample SPM anode biofilm adapted to -50 mV | place: USA | collected 2012-02-03
CCCCTGCCGTTATGGTAGGCGCTGACCGCGACATCCAACGCTTCCATCGCCGCCTCGACCGATAAGAGGGGCGCCTCCCCTACCCGCTCGTTCTCCAGTTTCCCGGCGTATTTCACCTGGACCGGCGAGACCACCTCCTGCAGCGGTCCGTCCCAGCGTCTCAGCTCGCCGTTGATCAGGTAGAAGTCCTGGCGGATAGGGGAATCTATACGGTAGGGAGCGGGAATCTCTTCATGCGACGGGGAAAAGCAGGCGATCTTGTTCTTCACGGTTCTCTTCCTTACTGGCAGCGAGCCGGCGAAACGACGCGGTTTTGCTGACTACCGCAGTTCGGCACAGGCTTCACATTGGGTGGGATAGCTTTGAAGCTATACGCCAACACGAGCCGAGCGTCAACCTGTTAATGAACAAGTACAGGGGCGAGAGTCTGCTTCAAAGGAGTCCCCCCTCCCAGCCTCCCCCCTCCAGGGGGAGGAGCAAAAGCGGTCCGATGCAAAGGTATCGCACATAGGTTCCCGCCCCCGGAGAGGGAAGAGCAAGGTCCTCGACGTTCCCGCCCCCGGAGGGGGAGGGTCACGGAGGGGGCTTTTTATCGTATTTAGACACTGTGAGAAAAAGCGGGTTCTGTCACATCCGCTCCGTCAGCGACACAGCAAACACCTATTCCAGTATCGGCCCGACCATTTGCCTCTCGCTGCATTTGCGCATCCAGTTACACCTTGTATACTGCTACCATTCTTGCTTGCTATGCCTGAATTTCAGGTGAACTAAGATCATAACAGGAGACAGAAGATGGGATCAAAGGGACGCGAAATTGTCGGAATGGACGTGGAGGAACTGCTGGGCCTTTTGCAGCGCGCCTACAGTGACGAATGGTTAGCCTATTACCAGTACTGGCTCGGCGCCAAGGTGGTGAAGGGGCCGATGAAGGACGCGGTGGGCGCGGAACTCCTGGTCCATGCCACCGAGGAACTGGCGCATGCGGACCTCGTGGCGATGCGCATCATCCAGCTCGGCGGCACGCCGGTGACCCGCCCGGAAGACTGGTACAAGTTCACCAACTGCGGCTACGACGCCCCCGACGACCCGTTCGTAAAGACCCTCTTGGAGCAGAACATCAAGGGAGAACAGTGCGCGATCGGGGTCTACAAGAGGCTCTTGGACCTCACCCGGGAGAAGGACCCGGTGACCTACAACATGGTGCTCACCATACTGCAGCAGGAAGTCGAGCATGAAGAGGACCTGCAGGCGCTGCTGGAGGATTACGAACTTCTGGTGAACGCGCTGAAGGGGTGAAGTAAGGGGTAAAGGTGAAGGTGTAACGTCGAAGGCCCGGAAGCGTCCGTCTGCGCTCCGGGCCTTTTTGCGTCGGCTCCCACCACATTGATTTGAGATCAAAATGGCAGAATCTGCTGGTCCATTGTCCTTGAACCTCAGCTGACCTTGTGCAATTATCCCCCCCATGAAAAAGCCAACCAACATATCGGGCGCAGAGAGTACCGGGCGGCGCAGGATCGCGATAGCGGCATACCAAGGTGCCGAACTTCTCGATGTCACCGGCCCCATTGAGGTCTTTAACCTGCTGAACCGCTGCGTCGGAGAGGAGGAGGGCCGGAAGTGCGGCTACGAGGTGCTGCTGCTGGCGGAACATGCGGGTCCCTTTTCTACCTCTGCGGGGATAACGATGGTGGCGGACCTCGCCTGGCAGGAGCTTCAGGCTGAGACGGACACGGTCTTTGTGCCGGGGAGCCCGGATGGAGCCCTGGCGGCGGCACTCGAAAATGAAACTCTGCTGGAATGGCTGCGATCAACGCCAACCTTCTCCAGGCGCGTGGCATCGGTCTGCACCGGCGCCTTTCTCCTCGCCGCGGCTGGATTGCTCGATGGCCGTCGCGCCACCACCCACTGGATGGACCTGGAGCGGCTGGCCAGGGAATACCCGCAGATCATGGTGGAACAGGATGCCATCTACACGAGGGATGCACACATCGCCACCTCGGCCGGGGTCACCGCGGGGATGGACCTCGCGCTGGCTCTGGTCGAGGAGGATTTCGGCAGGAAGATGGCGCTGACGGTGGCCCGGCGTATGGTCATGTTCCTGAAGCGGCCGGGGGGGCAGGCCCAGTTCAGCACCCAGTTACGCGCCCAGATGGTGGAAGGGGGACAGCTCGGCCCCCTGCTCGCCTGGCTCAGGGATAACCACTGCGGGAAGGTGACTGTGGAAGAACTGGCCGCGCGCGCTGCCATGAGCCCGCGCAATTTCGCCAGGGTCTTTGTGCGGGAGACGGGGAAGACGCCGGGGAAGTACCTCGATCAACTGCGCCTGGAGCGCTCGATAAGCCTGATGGAGGATCGCGCACTCTCAATGGACCGGATCGCCGCCGAGAGCGGATTCACCTGCGCCGAACAGATGAGGCGCGTCTTTATCCGCGAGATGGGAATCACCCCACTCGCCTACCGGACGAGGTTTTGAGAGGAGGAGGTCGCATGAAGTACCTGCTCTGCAAGGGAGAACTGCTGGCTTTCGAAGCGGGCGACGCCATCGAGGCGCTAACGGTAAACTCGGGAATGGTGTGGGTTACCAGATCGGGGGATACCCGCGACTACTGCCTGCGTGAGGGGGACAGGCTCCCGGTGTGCAAGAGGGAGAAGGTCGTGGTGGAAGCGCTGCAGCAGACGGAGTTCATGGTGCTCCTGAAGAAGTCCACCGGCGACATCCGCATCACCCTCGCCTGCCCCGGTCACTCGCCGGCATAAACTACACCGATCAGGCATGATCTTCCGCCACAGGCGTCCACAGTCCCCTCTCCCTCTGGGAGAGGGTCAGGGTGAGGGAATACCTTCGGAAGCTTATTGAGGCATAAACAGACGACGCACGAAAAAGAAAAGGCACGCTCTGTCGCGTGCCTTCCAAATGTCTCTTGTTTAGCTCCCTATTTGAATAGGGTATGTTCCAGCAGGATCTTGAGACCTATGGCGCAGAGCACCAACCCGCCGCAGATCTCCACGCGCTTGCCCCAGCTTTCTCCCAGGCGCCGCCCCAAAAGCATCCCGACCACGGTGAGAACACCGGCCACAAGGCCGATGACCGCGGCGGGGAGCCAGACGCTTACCCCCAGCATCGCGATACTCAACCCGACAGCAAAGGCGTCGATGCTGGTGGCGACAGACAGCATAACCATGGTCATCCCCTTCGTCGGGTCGGAGGGGGTCTTCTCCTCGTCGTCCTCTTCGAACGCCTCGTGCACCATCCTGCCGCCGACGTAGGCCAGGAGGCCGAAAGCGATCCAGTGGTCATAGGCGGAGATCCATTTTTGCACCGTCAAGCCAAGGAGCCAGCCTCCAACAGGCATCAATGCCTGGAAAAGCCCGAAATGAAAGCCCAGACGGAACAAGTGGCGCCCCGTGATCGGGCTGATGACGGCCCCTGCGGCCAAGGCTACGGCGAAAGCATCCATGGCCAACGCCACGGAGATACCCAATATGGTCAACCAATCCATCCAAGTTCCTTTTCAATCAATAGCTGTAGGAGAGCCAGGCAGTATAGCCAACGAATCGTTTCCGCCCAAGCCTTTTCTTCCGCAAGCCCGCTAGCCGATGCAGTACGGGCGGGTCTTCATCCAGTCGGCAAGCAGGGGCCCGAGCCACTTCTCCAATCCCTTAGCCTGGTAGAAGCGGGGAAGGAGCAGGTCGTCGCCTTCGGCAATCACTCCTTCCCTCCTGGCCACCTCCGCCAGAGGCGTCTCCGGGTAGATGCGGATCCCTGTGGAAAGCTTCAGCATGTCGAGCTGGAGGGATTCGGCGAAATCGAGGCTCTCCTGCACCGTCTCCCTTGTTTCTCCGGGGGCGCCGAACATGAGGAAACCCATCCTGGCGATGCCGTGGCGCCGGAGCAGTTCGGAAGCCTGGCGGACTTGGTCCAGGTCATACTTCTTGTTGAGGTTTTTCAGGATGCCGGGCGACCCGCTCTCGAAGCCGAGACTCACCTCTACGCAGCCGGCGCGGGCCATCCTGGAGACCATTTCCTCGTCCACGAATCCCGGATAGAGGATGCAGCGCCAGCGCATGCCGAGCCTGGATGAAACGATGGCGTCGCAAAGACTCTTCGCATAGTCGGGGGGGAAGTTGAAGGTGTTGTCGACGAAATAGAAGTTCTTGAACCCGGCGGCGACATGGCGGGAGAGCGCTTCCAGCACCGTCTCGACGGGATGCGTCCTGATTGCGGTCCCCTCCAGTGCCGGCGTCGAGCAGTAGCTGCATTTCATCGGGCAGCCGCGCCTGGTCTGCAGCGGGATCCAGAGTTCGTCCGCCCGCCCAGCCGGAACCGACCAAAGGGAAGGATCGGGAAAAGGAAGCTCTTCCAAGCCGCCCCTCACGGCGGAGCCCATCTGCACCGGCTTGCCGGGGAGGCAGAGGCCGGCGATGCCGGAGAGGTCGTCTTTACGCTGAAGGGCGTCGATAAGGGCCGTGAAAGCCAGTTCCCCCTCTCCGCAGATTCCCATGTCGGCGCCGAGGTAGCCGAGCATCGCCTCGGGGAAGATGCTGAAGGCGGCGCCCCCCACGACCGTTGGCGCATCGGACAGGCTCCTGCAAAGCGCGACTGTTTCCCGAACCGGCTCGAGGAGGAACTTGGGATCCGCCATGCTCTGGTTGTCGACGTTCCTGACCGAGATGCCGATAACCTCAGGGTTGAAGCTGGCGATGGCGTCCCGGATGAGCGACTTGTGGTCGCTTCCCCCCATCAAGTCGAGCAGGCGCACCTCGTGCCCGGCGTTGCGGGTGGCGACTGCAACGCAGTTGAGCCCCAAAGGTAGCGGCACCATGTTGATGGTTTCAGTATTCGCGGAAATCAACAGCACACGCATCTCGCTGCTCCTCCAATACCTTCGCTTTTAAGTTCAGGATCAAGCCTTCTTCACGAACTCGGATTTCAGCTGCATAGCGCCGATGCCGTCGATTTTGCAGTCGATGTCGTGGTCCCCGGAGACGATGCGGATATTTCTTACCTTGGTGCCGACCTTCACCACCGAGGAGGAGCCTTTGATCTTCAGGTCCTTGATCACGGTTACGGAATCGCCGTCGTTGAGGACGTTGCCGAACGCGTCGCGCACGACGCTGTCAGAGGCTTCGCTCTCGGCGGCTATCTGCGGCCACTCGTTGCCACACTCTGGGCAGACGTACAGGCTCCCATCCTCATAGGTGTATTCGGACTTGCAGGAAGGGCATTGCGGCAGGTTGGACATTGGTATTCCTCTTTCTTCCATGGTTTTTACAGCAGGGCAGCAATATATAACCCCGACGCCGTTTTTGCAAACCTCAAAAACAAAGGCAAAAGCTTTCACCGCAGAGGACACAGAGGAAAAACAGAAGCAGGAAAAACACAAGTCAAAAGCTTTAACACAGAGGACACAGAGGACACAGAGGACACAGAGGGCCACGGAGGTCACGGAGAGAAGCAAAAGGCTTTTGGTTGAACCCAAAAGGCCGTTGTTGTTGCTTTCCTCAGATTTTCCTCTGTGTACCTCTGTGTCCTCTGTGGTGAGTGCCTGGCTTTGGGTTAGGCGGCGCGCCTGCGGATCAAGTGAACGGAGGTCGCTTTGAAGGAGGCGAAAACCGGTCTACCTTCGTAGAGGGCAAGTTCGGTGAAGGATTCGCGGGTCACGTAAGAGGTCAATTGGAAACCGCAGTCGAGCTGGAGTTTGAGGAAGGGCCCCATCGAGGAAATTTCGGTGATGGTCCCCGGAAAGAGGTTCCTGACGCTGCTTTTTTCCGGAGGGAAATTGACGCTGACGCTGACATTCTCGGGCCTGATGCAGCAATACACATTTTCGCCCGGTTCTGCATCCCCCACCGTGTCGATTTCCTGCCCGCACACAGCCACCGCCACCTGCTGATAGCGGTTGCTCACCACTTCCCCTTCCAGGATGGTCTCCATCCCCACGAAGTTGGCGACGAACTCGTTGACAGGGTGGTTCATCACCGCGGCCGGGGTACCTTGCTGCACCAGCCTGCCGCTGTTCATGACCACGATCCGGTCCGACATCCTGAGCGCCTCGGACTGGTCGTGGGTGACCAGCACGGCGGAGATCCCGTTTTCCCGGATGATCCGGTCCATGTCCTCGGTGAGCGCCTGCCTCGTCGGGGGGTCGAGGTTGGCGAACGGCTCGTCGAAGAAGATGAGTTCGGGCTCGACGGCGAAGGCGCGGGCGAGGCTGACGCGGCGGGCCTCGCCGCCTGAGAGCTTGCGGGCGGAGCGCTGGGCCATGTCGGAGAGGTTGAAGCGCTCCAGGTAGGTCATCACCCGGCTGCGGATCTCACCCCGCCCCATCCCCCTAAGTTTCAGCCCGCTCGCCACGTTCTCGTAGATGGTGCTGTCGAACAGAAGCGGTTCCTGGAGCACCATGGCCATCTTGCGGCGCAGTTGGAGGAAATCGGCATCGCTTACGATCTCCTCCCCTTGAAAACTGAGTCTGCCGCTTTTGCGCGGCATCAGTCCCATCAGGGAAAGAAGCAGAGTCGACTTACCAGCGCCGTTTGGCCCTATGAGAGAGACGAACTCATTTTTGTACAAACAAAAAGAGGGTATGTCGAGTATCTGCACACCACCTCGATCTACCCTCAAGTCTTTTTGTTCAAGCACGACTTGCTGCTGTGTCATCTAGGTCTTTCCCGCTGCTGGATGTAGGTCAGGACGATGTTGATCGCGAAGCAGAATAGCAGAAGAATGACGGAGAGGGCAATCGCTATGTCGAAATTGCCCCTCCCGGTTTCCATCACAGTCGCCGTGGTGAGGACCCTGGTGTACCCCCTGACGTTGCCCCCCACCATGATGGAGGCGCCGACCTCGGAGATGACCCCGCCGAAACCAGCCATCACACCCGCCATAAGCGGGAGCCTCGCCTCCTTGACCAGCATCCATACCATCTGGACCCTGGTGGCCCCAAGCGCTAGGATCTGCAGCCTGAGGTTGGCCGGGAGGTTCTGCATGGCGCCGATGGTGATCCCCATGACGATGGGGGTGGCGATCACCGACTGGGCGATGACGATCGCCGTCGGCGTGTACAGGAGCTCCAGGAACCCCAGCGGCCCGTTTCTCCAGAGGAGGATGGAGACGAACAGGCCGACGACGACCGGGGGAAGCCCCATGCCGGTGTTGACCACGCTGACCAGGATCTTCTTCCCCGGGAAGCGGGTCAGTGCGACGAGGGTGCCGATCGAGATGCCGAGCACCAGGCTTATCAGCGTCGCCAGCCCCGAAACCTTGAGCGAGAGCAGGGCGATATCCAGCACCTCGCCGTCGAGCGAGACGAGGAGCTGGAACGCCTTGATGACCCCTTCAAGAATGATGTCCATTACTCAGGCTTGCCGGCATCGGCGAAGAAGAGCGGGGAGCCGAACTCCTTCTTGCCGAAGGTGCTGATGACCTGCTGCGCTTTCTTGGAGACTATGAAGTCGGAGAAAGCCTTCGCCCCTGCGCTGTTCACCTTGGGCCACTTGGCGGGGTTCACTTCGATGACGTGGTAGATGTTGAGGAGCTTCGGCTCGCCCTGCACCATGATCTGGAGGCCCAGGTGTGCCTTCTTGTTGAGCGCCAGATAGGTGCCGCGGTCGGCCAGGAGGTACCCCTTCTTCTCGGCGGCAACGTTCAGGGTCTCACCCATGCCAAGGCCGGTCTGCTGGAACCATTTCTGCCCCTCAGGGGTGATCCCCGCAGCTTTGAAGAGGCCTTTCTCTTTGGCGTGGGTCCCCGAGTTGTCGCCCCTGGAGAGGAAGAGGGAATTGGAAGCCGCGATCGCCTTGAGCGCGTCCGCTGCGGTCTTGGCGCCGCGGATCTTCGCCGGGTCGCCGGCAGGTCCGAGGAGGATGAAGTCGTTGTGCATGACGAGTTTCCTGTTCACGCCGAACCCGCCCGCCATGAATGCCTTTTCAGCCTCAGGAGAGTGAACCAGCAGCACGTCGGCCTCCCCCTTCTCACCCATCTTCATGGCCTGGCCGCTCCCCACGGAAATGGTTTTCACGAAGTAGCCGGTCTGCTTCTCGAACATGGGAATGAGCACGTCCAAAAGCCCGGAATCCTGGGTGCTGGTGGTGGTGGCGAGGATCACCGCCTTCTCGGCCGCCCACCCGGAGGGGACGGAGGCTACGGCGGTGAGCACGAAGAGTGCGGCTAAAAGGGACATCATCTTGGCGAAACGCTTCATAAAACTTTCTCCTTTTGATCGACATTACTTTACCGGATGGCAATAAACACTTCTGATATATCGTTCCCCACTTGGCGACAGACCTGCGCGCCGTAGCGCTTCGGTCCGCGAAGGCGGGAGGGGGGACAGGGGCGGATTTGTAGAGCCCCCGCTGGCCGGTCCTGATTCTTGCCTGACCCGGCTGCGCTATGGTGCAGAAGATATAACGAATGGCCAGGAAAAAGGGAACAGGCGGGCCGTTCCCTTTTTCGACTTTTAGCTGACGCCTAGTATGACGCTGGAGGCCTTGAAGAGTGTGCAGGCATGCCCCCCAACCTTGAGACCGAGGTTCTGGGAGCTTCCGTGCGTGATGACGGCGCTGATGGTGTTGCCGCCCCCCACTTCGACATCGACCTCGGTCGATACAGGCCCCTCGATGATTTTGGCGACCGTGCCGCACATGACGTTGCGGGCGCTGATCTTCGCGCCGTGCAGGTCGCTCCCCACCATCACCGAGCTGGCCTTGATGATGGCGTAGGCGCTAGCCCCCTCTTTGAGGGCAAGGTTCTCGACGGCGGCGTTGGTGACGACCGCTATGAGCGGCGTGCCGCCGCCGGTAAGGGAAAGGGCGACCTCAGAGTTGACGGCCCCCTTGGTTATCTTCGTTACGGTTCCTGCCAGGACGTTACGGGCACTTACTTTCATGGATATCCTCCTCAAAAGCTGGTAGAGGCTTTGGGTGTCCCCCAGCCTCCCCTCAAGATTCTCCAGGAATTTCCTGTGTTCTTCCTGGAGTACGCCGTACTGCCTAACCACCTCTTTGCCATATCCGGTGAGGGTAGTTCCCCCCCCACCCTTTCCCCCGGTCACCCGCTCTACCAGCGGCTGATCGGCGAGGTTGTTTATCATGTTGACCAGGTCCCAGGCGTTTTTGTAGCTGATGCCGACCGCCTTGGCCGCCTTGGTGATAGAACCGACCTCGTCGATACTCTTAAGGAGCGCGATCCGGTCACCACCCAGGAATTTCTGCTCGTCTTTTTGAAACCAAAGGGAACCGTCGAGTTCCAAGCCCCCCTGTTTTTTACGGCTCAAATCTCACCTCGTCGTGCAGTCACACCCTGGGAGAAGCGGTTATTGAGGCCGCCGGCTCGCGCCGGCCAACGTATACAACGTCGTTATAGCACAACCTATACAGCGTTGAACAGCTTGTATACGCAATCCTCATCGGAGCATCGAATAACAGTCATGCCGGGCATAAAACCTGATATTGAGCATAACCGATCATGGAATAATTAAAGCGGGAATTTTTTGAGACAGAAAGTTCGCCGGTTCTGTCAGAGGTCGTCTTTTTGTGCCTGTACGGCGGAGAGGTACTCTGACCGGTTCCAGGTGGTCATGCAGGAAGGTTTCTCCGGGTCGGGCTCGCAGAGGTAGATCTCGTCGCCGGGGTGGCCGGTGATGCGCATGCCGGCCGAGCGGAGCATCGCTTCGACCGCCGCATGGTTCGCGATCCACCAGTTGGTGGGATCTCCTGCAAATCGCTCCTCGATGAACGCCAGCTTCGGCCATCCCTTCTCAAGCAGGGCATCGCGCTCGTTGATCCAGAAGTCGGACTGCCCCGCCACCTCGCGCCCCGGCATGGTGACGGTCTGGAAGAGCATCATCCCCGCCGTCTTCTGGGCCACGATGTCGAGCGCCAGCATGGGGTAGCGCAGGTGGTAGAAGACCCCCATGAAAAGCACCAGGTCGAATTTCCCGGTGAGGCGCGCCAAGTCGTAGACCTGCATCTGGCGGAAATCAACCAGCCCCTCCAGCCCGTACTGCCCAGCCGCCCAGCGCGCCTGCTCCAGGTAGTGCGCATCGCAGTCGATGCCCAAGACCCGCGCACCCCTGCGCGCCAGCTCGAAGCTGTAGAAACCGGCATTGCAGCCTATGTCGAGCGCGCTCCAGCCGGAGAGGTCCTCGGGAATGCTGGAGGAGATCTCGCGCCACTTGAAGCTGGGGAAATCACCCAGGAAGTGATCCGGCGCGGTTTCGCTCCCGTCGGGGAGGTGCAGGTTGTGGAACCAGGGAGCAAGCTCCCTTATTTCATCGTCGATGGATCTCATTTTGGTTTCGGGCATACCTTGGTACCGTCCATTTCATCAAATGATGCAGCTGACATGTTGCCCCCCTTCCCTTTCCCCTTCCGCGCCTGACAGGTCACCTGGAGGTCAGGTACTCCTCGAGCTCCTCGGCGCGGCAGGCGGCGCAATGGGAGCGGAGCACCCTTTGACGGGCGCGCTCGCCGATGGCCCGGCGCTCGTCGTCGGGGAAGCGCTGCAGGATGCGGAGCATCTGCTTTGAGTCGGAGGCAAGAAGGATCTCTTCGCCCGGCACGAAGAACTGATCCAGGCCGGGCCACTGGTCGCTCACCACCGGCACCGCGCAGGACGCCGCCTCGAAAAGCCTGACGCTCGGCGAATAGCCGGCCAGGAGCATCTGCTTCCGGGTGAGGTTCAGGGTGAAGCGCTGGGAGCTGTAAAACTCGCTGTGGCACTCAGGAGGGAGATGCTCGATGCGGTGCGTGTTTTCGGACCAGGCGACGTCGGCGGGGTACTGCGCGCCGGCGACGGCGAAGCGCCCTTTTTTCCAGGAGCGCGCCGGCCTGATCAAGAGCTCTTCGAGGCCGGGCTGCCGGTCCGGACTGTAGGTCCCCAGGTACCCCAGGTCCCAGCGCGGCGTGACCGGCATCGGGTAGTGCACCAGAGGGTCGACCGAGCAGTAAAGGGCGCGGGCGGCCGGGGAGCCGTACTCGCGTTCGATCAGGTCCAGGGTGGGGCCGCCGGTGAAGGAGAGGTAGAGGTCGTAGTGCGGGACCAGTTCCCGGTTCAGGTACTTGCACTCCCCCTTGGCCAGGGACGCGAGGGTTACCGGGGTGTCGATATCGTAGAACGCGGTGATCCCCTTGGCGTTCTTCGTCACCCACTTCCCCACCTCGATCCCCTGGTGCACGTAGGAGCCGACGATGACGCAGTCGGCATCGCAGATCTCCGGCCCGTACTCACCAAGAAGCGTTTCCAGGGAGTCGTAGATTATGGTGTTGCAGAAGGAGGGCTCGGGGAGGTCGCGGTTGGAGGCGTACCACTTAGCGTCGCGCTCCAGAAACAGCACCTCGTGGCCGCGCCGGTCCATCTCGCGCAGAAGCCCCCGGTAGGTGGTGGCGTGACCGTTGCCCCAGGACGAAGTGATCGAAAGGCCGAAGATCACGATCTTCATAACGTCCCCCCTGTAGATGGCTTTCCCTTGGCTCCGGCAGAGAAGATCTCCTCGAACTGCCGGGCGCGGTGGGCGTAGGTGTGCTGCGCCCGCACCCGGGTGAGGGCCCGCGACCCGACCGCCGCGGCGAGCGACGGGGTGAGCCGGTCCAGGATCTCGGCGACCTCCTCGCCGCTTGCCGCGACGTATATCTCGCGCTCCGGCTCGAAGAACTGCTCCACTCCTTCCCACTGGTCGGTGATCATGCAGGCCCCGGCTCCGGCTGCCTCGAAGACGCGGGTAGCGGGCGAGAAGCCGTTTCTCGCCATGCCGTCGCGGCTCACGTTCAAGACCGCCATCGGGCTGCAGTTGAAGGCGTTGTGGTCGCAGGTCCCCAGGTGCCCCAGGTACTTCACGTTGCCGGACCTCTCCTTGTCGTCCCAGCCGCTTCCGGCCAGAAGGAAGTTCCGCTCCGGCAGGCGCTCGGCCACGGAGAGGAAAAATTCCTCGACCCGCCGCTCCCGGTCCGGGAGCCGGTTCCCCAGAAAAGAGAGGTCCGCCTCCAGTCGCGGCTCGCAATGCACCGGGTAGTGGGTTTCGGGATCGAGCGCGTTGTAAATGGGGATGCAGGTGCGCGCGCCGAAGCCTGCGTAGCGGCGCACGATGGGGTCGCCGCCGCCATAGGTGAGGATGAGGTCGTACTGAGGAATCAGCGCGCGGAAGGGATCATTGGCGTTGGCGATGCGCTCAAGGGTGGCAGGGGCGTCGACGTCCCAGAAGATCACCTGGGTCCCTTGGCTTTTCAGCCGCAGCACCTCGCGCTCCAGCAGTTCATCGAAGACGCCGACGCCGCTTGCCTTGATGACCAGGTCTGATCCCTTGGCAGCCTCCAGCGAACGCATCACCCCCGCCTCCGTGGCCGGGTAGACCACCACCTTCGCCCAGTCGGGGTCGTCCATATCCCGGTGCGACTGCCGGTCGTAGGCGTCGGGTTCGTAGAAGACGATGCGATGCCCCAGGCCCGCCAAGGCCCGGACCATGCCGCGGTAATAGGTGGCTGCGCCGTTCCAGTAGGCGGAAACGAGACTCGAGGCGAAGAAGGCGATGGAAAGAGGTGCGCCCATGGTCATTCCTTTTCTAGTTCGTGGTTCATTCAAGCGTTAATTCCCAACTCGCTGCAGATCTGCAAAAGCTCGTCTACGCGGTGGCCGCAGGTGTGCCGCGCCAGGATGGTGCGGAGCCCGTGGCTGGCCAACTGGTAGGCGCGGTCCTTGTTGTCCAGAAGAAAGCGCATCGTCCGCTGCATCTGTTGCCTGCTCTCGACGTAGAGGAGATCCCGGTCGCGGCGAAAAAGCGCGTCGCAGTCCTCCCAGGGGGCGGAAATAAGCGGGATGCCGCAGGCCAGCGCCTCGAAGGGGCGGATGGTCGGGATCCCGGGAAGCGCGGTGACGTAGGGGCGGCGCGGGATATGGACGGTGAGCCGGAAGCGGCTGAAGACATCAGGAACCTCGAAGTTGGGAAGCCACCCGCCGTAACGGATCCCCGCTTTCCTGAGCAGTTTCAGGGCGGTCTCCGGGTAGCGGACCCCGTACACCGTCGCCTTCAGCCCCAGCCGCCGCACCGGTTCCACCAAGAACTCGCGGATCTCCTCGCTCCTCTCGTCGTCCCCCCAGTTGCCGATCCACACCACGTCCCCCGACTTCTGCGCGGCCTCCACAGGTTTGAAGACCCTGACGTCTGCGGCCTCATGCCAGATCCAGACCCGCTTCGCCCACGCGTTTTGCAGGTATATCTCCCTGATCTTGCCGCCGTAGGCCAGGACCCCGTCGAACCCGGAGAGATCGTAGGCGTCCATGGCCTTCGTGTCGGTGACGCTGCGGTGATGTGTGTCGTGAAAGAGCAGGCGGTAGTTCCCCTTGGATTTTCGGTGCTCCCCGACCCTTTGCACCAGCTCGTGGTCGTTCCATTCGTGCACGATGACCAGGTCCGCCCCGGAGAGCGCCTGGTCGAGGTCCAGCTGATGGAGCTCGTAAGGTATCCCCGAAAGACCGGGATACACCTCCTTGAAGCGCCGCAGGGCATCTACCCGTTTTTCACGCAAAAGATTCTCATAGCTCCAGCCGTTCTTCGGCTCGTAGACGCGGACCTCGTGCCCCCTCTGGCACAGCTCGGTCGCGACGCCGCGCAGGAAGTGGGCGTTGCCGTGGTTCCAGTCCGAAACCAGGGAGTGATAAAACATGACTACACGCATCGGGCAATCCTCTGGTTCCTCCCCCAAGGGGGAGGGACTTTGCGGGGGACGGTCAGCTCTGCCGGCACAACTGGCGGTACAGCGCCAGGTATCCCGCCACCATCTTGGCCGCCGTGAACTTGCGGCTTTGCGCCAGCGCCTTGTTTCCCAGGCTCTCCTGCCTCGGGCGGTCCGCGCAGAGCCGGCAGAGCTCCTCCTGGAGCTGGTCCGGGGAGTCCGGGTCGACGAAGACGGCGGCGCCGTCCCATAGTTCGCGCAGACTGGGGATGTCCCCGAGCACGAGGGCGCAGCCGGAGAGCGCCGCCTCCAGGACGGTAAGGCCGAAAGGCTCGTAGCGCGCCGGCAGCACGTACACCGACGCCGCCGCGTACCAGGGGGCAAGTTCTTCCGCGCAGAGGAAGCCGAGCCGGTTCACCCCTTCTATGGTCACGCTCCCCCCGCCGGGGTGGTTGATCTCACCCGCCACGTACACCGGCCAGGGGAGGTCGTAGGCGTTGCGGACCAGGGCACCGATGTTCTTCGCCTCGTCCCAGACCCGCCCTACCGAGAGGATGAAATCCTGCTTGCGGCCGGGGCGGAACCTGGTGCGGCTGCGGGCGTTATGGACCACCCTCGCCTCGGGGAGGGGGAGGTACAGCGTCTGGATGTTCTGCAGCATGGCGGCCGAGGGGGCAGCGACGAGGTCGGCGGCAGCGAGCCCCTGCGCCACCCGTTGCCGGTACTGCTGATACCTGGAGGGAAGATCCTCCCGCCGCACCGCCTGCCACCAGGAAAGGAGGCAGGAATGCGCGACAACGAGGCAGGGGCTTTGCCAGGGGAGCGCGGCGTGCGCGTAGCCGTTCAGGTGCACCAGGTCAGGATGCAGGCGGTCCTCCAGCTCCAGGAGCCAGGCGCCGCTTTGCTCCACGTCGGCCCAGGGGTCGTCCATCCACTCCAGCCGGTAACGGCTTTCATACAGGGTGACGTTTGCCTCGTCCGCCACCTCGCGGCGCTGCTCCTGGGAAAGGGGGCGCCCCATGGTGGCCAGGGCCACCTCCACCCCGAACACGGAAAGGCCGCGCGCAAGCTCCAGCACGTAGGTCCAGACGCCGCCGATGGGATCGGCGGTCATCAGGACCAGCCGCGGCGGAGCCGAGGCAGCGGCCTCTTCACACCCCTTGCTGCAATCCGGATCGGTCATGACTGCTGTCGTCCTCCTGCTCCTCCGGCTTTTACCTGCCGTAGGCCGCGTCCAAGACCGCCGCCACCTGGATCAGGTTCTCAGCCTGCGGGTCGTAGCTCCCTCCCCCGCTCCTCAACTGCCGCGCCCACTCCACCGCGCACCTCCCCCCCCAGTCGTCCGGCGGGGTGGCGATGGTTTCGGCGCGGGTGCCGTGAAAGCGCTCGGCGACGAAGTCGTAGAAGGAACCCTGGACATTCCTGAAGGCGACCCCGCCCTGGGTGCCGTAGAAGCTTGACTCGATCACCGCGTCCCTCCCCGCGGAGACGTTCCAGGAGCAGGCCACCCGCACCGCGTGCCCGTTTTCCAATACGAGCGAGACGTCGGCGTAGTCCTCGACCTTGCCCGATCCCCCCTTGAGCCTTTGCCCCCCGGAGAAGATCGAGCTGGAGACGCTGCGCACATGCGGGTACCCGAAGAACCAGAGGGCAAGATCGACCAGGTGGCTCCCAAGGTCCATGAGGCACCCGCCGCCCGAGAGTTCGGCGTCGTAGAACCAGGCCTTGTCCGGGCCGTAGGCGTTATGGAAGACAAGGTCGGCGGCGTAGACTTCGCCCAGTTCTCCCGAGCTGACCAGCTGATACATCTTCTGTATGGCGTCGGTAAAGCGGTAGGAGAAGTCGACGCCCAAAAGGCGGTTGGCGGCCCGGGCGGTGTTCACCACCATCTGAGCCTCGTAGGCGCTTCTCCCCAGGGGCTTCTGGCAAAATACGGAAAGTCCCGCCTCCAGCGCCCGTACCGCCTGGGAGCAGTGCCCGGCGCTGGGGGTGGCGATCACCACCGCGTCGAGCCCAAGTTCCAGGAGCGCATCCAGCGAATCGACTACAGCGGCGCCGGGCGCGAGCTTTGCCGCCTCTGCGGCGTTTTCCCGGCAGACGTCGGCTATGGCGGCCACCTCGGCCTCCCTGCTTTCCAGTATCGCCTGCAGACGATGGCGACCGATCCAGCCGGTCCCCAGGAAACCAACCCTTGGCAGTGCTTGCTTTTTCTTCATCGCTTCCCCTTTTTCAGTGATCGATGCGGATGATTCCCTTCAGGAAGCCGTCCGGCCGCCGGTCCAGCGCCCGGTACGCCTCCCCCAGATGCTCCAGCGCATAGGTGTGCGTGATCAGCTCTTCGAGGGCAAAAAGGCCGGCATCGACGGCCTCGATCCCGGCCAGCATCCCCTCCAGGTACACCTTCGGGTCCCGCTCGTGTGCGTTGATCACGTCCACCCCCTTCCAGTTCCAGAGCTGCACGTTCACCTGGCGCAGACCGTCCTGGTGGAACCCGGCGATGATGATCTTCCCCCGCTCGCGCACCAGCTCGCCAGCAACGTCGAGCGGCCACTGGTGCCCGGTCGCCTCCATTACCCTGTCGCACCCCTTGCCTGCGGTCAGCTCCCGTACCCGCTCCAGGACCTTCTGGTGATCATCCAGCGGCACGACCTCGGAGGCGCCGCAGCGCCTGGCCAGCTCCAGGGCGTATCCGCGGCGCGACAGCGCCAGCACCCTCGCGCCCCGTGCCGCCGCCAGCGAAATGAAGATGGCCCCCAGGAACCCGACCCCGATCACCGCAACCGTCTGCCCCGGCTCGATGGAGCTGCGCCGAAAGACGTTCATGGCGCAGCCGACCGGCTCGCCCGGGAAGGGGAATCCGTCCAAAGACGAGGGAATCGGCAACAGCGCCTGAGCCTGCACCTTGTCGTACTGGGCGAAGGCGTTGTAGGAGAGGAAGGTTACCCGGTCGCCGACACGCAGCCCCTCCACCCCCTCGCCCAGCTGGTGCACCCTCCCCCACCCCTCGTGCCCGGGAGCGCCGGGCCTGGCCGGGTAGTCGAACCAGGATCTTCCCTGCCAAAGCGGGAGGTTCGAAGCGCAGACGCCGCAACCCTCAACCCTCACCACGACTTCCCCCCTCTCCGCCTCGGGAAGCGCCACCTCTTCCACCTGCGCTTTCCCCGGCGCGGTGATCACCGCAGCCTGCATCACATCGCTCATCAGATCGCCTCCACCCCCGTTGCCGGGTAACTTTGCTTTTCGAAGCTCCCGGCGCCGCGCGCCGGGGAGTGCATCGTTTCAGTGAGCCAGTCGTACAGCCTGCGTACCCCCTCTGCCACCGAGTGCCGCGGCGTCCATCCGGTCGCCTTGCAAAACTTCCTGGTGTCGGAGACGTAATACCTCTGGTCGCCGGTGCGCCAGTCGTCGCGCAGGATGGAGGGGAGGTCGCCGTGCAGCTCGCGCAGGAGCTCCAAAAGCTCCAGGAGACTGATGGTGCGGGCCGGACCGCCGCCGATGTTATAGGCCTCCCCCGCTATGCGCGGCATGATGTCCCGCGCCCGGCACATAGCGTCCACCAGGTCCTCGACGAAGAGGAGGTCCCTGATCTGGCAGCCGTCCCCGTAAAGCGTGATCGGCTCACCCTTGAGGGTCTGGATGGCGAAGTGCGCAACCCACCCCTGGTCCTCGGTGCCGTACTGGTGCGGGCCGTAGATGCAGCTCATCCTAAAGACCGCGGCCGCGATGCCGTAGCTGCGGGCGTAGTCGAGGACGTACTGGTCTGCGCACCCCTTGGAGCAGCCGTAGGGGCTCAGGAAGTCTAGCGGGGTCCCCTCCCCCAGTCCGTAGGAGCGGAGCTGCGGGTCGAGCGGCTCGTAGCGCATCCCGTTTTTCCGGACGCCGCACCCCTCGATGGCCCCGTACACCTTGTTGGTGGAGGTGTAGAGGAGCGCGGGAGGGTTCTTCGCCTTGCGGATCGCCTCCAGGAGCGTGAAGGTCCCCTGGGCATTGACGGCGAAGTCGTGGCCCGGGTTGTCGATGCTTGTGGTGACCGCCACCTGGGCCGCGAAGTGGAACACCTGCTTGGCCTCAGCCACCGCCTGCTCCAGAAGGAACTGGTTCCGGGTGTCCCCTATCATCACCTGCAGCCTTTCGCCGCAGTTGTCCATGAGCCAGAGGAGGTTCTTCTCCACCCCGGGGCGGGAGAGGTTATCGTAGAGGATCACCCTCTCCCCCTGCGCCACCAGGTGCTGCACCAGGTTGGTCCCGATGAAGCCGGCCCCCCCGGTCACGAGCACCGCCTTTTCCGTGCCCCCACTTTCGACCCTGGCGGCGCTCCCGGCGGCGACCACCCGCTTCAGCGAGGAGAGCGTCCCCTCCTGGAGCAGGCGGTAGAGGAGCTTGGGCGCGCCGTCGGCCTTCCTCAGCCCAAAGGAATACTCGCGCTCGTCCAGGTGATAGCGGTCCACCGCGGAGAGCGAGGGATCGAGGTCGTCCACGCCGTACCAGTAGATGCGCTGCGCCGGGGCCCCCAGGAAGTCGAGGAACACCTTGGCCTGCTTGAACTCGTCGTGCTGCCAGGTGGAGAAACCCGCCTCCGTGACCCAGATCTCGCAGGCGCAGTTCCGTTCGTCGAGGATCTCCCGCACCATGGATATGTTGCGCTGCCACCCCTTCCAGGTGTAGTCGAAGATATCCGGAAAACCGTGGATCCCCACCACGTCTATGTAATCCATCACCCCCAGCTCGAACATCCGGCAAAGCCAGTGCCCGTCGATCGGGCTCATCCCTCCGAGGACCGTCTTCTTGCCGCGCTTTTTCGCCCAGTAGGCAGCCCCCCCGATCATCTCGCCGAAGGAGGTCCAGTGCGGGTCCAGGGTCCAGTCCCACTCGCTCAGGTTGTTCGGCTCGTTCCAGAGCTCGACGTACTCGAAGTGCTCGCCGAACGCGGTGATGAAGAGGTCGATGAAATCGGCGTAATCCTTGGGATGGCGCGGGGGGGACGAGGTCTTGGCCTCGATCCCGATGGAGGGGGGGGTGTACAGCACGCAAGGGAGGAGCTCCACCTCCTGCGCCAGCCGCGGGATGAGCCAGTCGTACCACCTCTTCCCCTCGCTGGTGTACCAGTCCGCCCAGGAGATCCCGGTCCTCAGGCTCTTGGCGCCGATCGCCTTCATGTCGGAGAGGACCCTCTCCACCCGTTCCCGCTCGCCCGGCCTGAACCACTCCACGATGCCGAAGGATCCCGGAGCTACTTCACTGGTCGCCCCTTTCATAGCGTCAACCCCCGCTGGGTGAGCTCGGCATGCGCCTCGGAAACCCGGTCGATGGCGACCTCCCCTTCCAGCCACCCGGCCAGCTCTGCAAGCCCCTCGTCGAAGGAGACCCTCGGGGCGTACCCGAGGACCGAGCGGGCGGAACTTATGTCCGCGAAGCAGTGCCTGATGTCGCCGGCCCGGTAGCTGCCGGTGATCTCCGGCTCTATGGTCTCGCAGTTGAGCACCCGGCGGAAGCGCTTAAGCACGTCGAGGACGCTGATGTTGGCCCCGCTCCCTATGTTGAAGAGCTGCGCCTGCTGCTGGTCCACCTGGAGCGCGAGCCGGCAGGCGGTAACCACGTCGTGCACGCTCACGAAGTCCCGCTGCTGCAGCCCGTCCTCGTAGATGCGCGGCGGGTTCCCGTTCATGAGCCTGGAGGCGAATATGGCGAGGACGCCGGTGTAGGGGTTCGAGAGCGCCTGCCTGGTGCCGTAGACGTTGAAAAAGCGCAGGGCGATCACCGGAATGTGGTAGCAGCTCCCCACGATCAGCGCCATCCGCTCCTGGTCGTACTTGGAAAGCGCGTAGACCGATGCTAGCGACGGCGACTTGTCCTCGGGCGTCGCGACCGGGCGCAGCGGCTCGCTCCTGCGGTTGAAAGGCTCCCAGCGCCCCCGCTGCAACTGCTCCAGGGGGCGCCTCACGTCGTCGTAGCAAAGGCCGTCGGCATCGCGGTAACGCCCCTCGCCGTAGATACTCATGCTGGAGGCGACGATCAGCTTGCGGTGCCCCCTGGCGTGGGCCATCGCTTCGAGAAGGACGGCGGTGCCGCAGTTGTTGACCGAGGTGTACTGCTCGATCTCGTACATGCTTTGCCCGACCCCAACCATGGCGGCCAGGTGGAATACCGCTTCAGTCCCCGAAAGCGCCCTTTGCACCGCGGCCTGGTCCCGCACGTCCCCTTTGATCAGCTCGACCTCAGGATCCAGGTACCTCGGACGGTTTCCCTCCGGCCCGTGCACTTGCGGCACCAGGCTGTCCAGAACCCGGACGCGGTAACCGTGACGAAGAAGCTCATCCGCCAAGTGAGATCCAATGAATCCGGCTCCCCCTGTGATTAGAACGCTCCCTGCCATAAGGCCCTCCTTGGGTTGATGAGATCTGCTGCTGCGCGATTATCTAATTAGCACCAAGTTAATCGTTTTAAATTAATAAATGTCAATACTAGCAGTGACAATTTTCATGTCAAACGTTTTTTGCAGCTGTTAATGGAAAATCACCCAATAACTTGGCAGACATCGGCGCTGCCCCAACCTTTCCCGTCCCGGTTTTCCACTTCGTCGCTAATGAGTCGAGGAGGGACGATCCTGCTCCCCCCATGAGGCTCATGCTTAAGTCTCAGATGAACCTCGGCATGAAGCCGCTGCCGCGGTTTTAAAACGGACGAACTATGTTATTTTTAGAGCCTATTAATTTTACAGAAGAAGAGCCGAACGGAGGTGGCGATGACCGAGCTGCAAAGACGACTACCCATCGGAGCGGAGATTGTCCCGGAAGGGGTCCACTTCCGTGTCTGGGCCCCGGCGCACCGGAAGGTGGAGGTGGTGCTGGAGGGGGGAGCCGGCCAGGGAAGCTCCGTGGAGCTGGAATCGGAGGAGGAAGGCTTCTTCGCCGGGGTGGCAAGCCAGGCGCGGGCAGGCTCTTTGTACCGTTTCCGGCTGGACGAGAGCGAAAACCTGCACCCCGACCCTGCCTCGCGCTTCCAGCCCGATGGCCCGCACGGTCCCTCCCGGGTGGTCGACCCCTCGAAATACCGGTGGAGCGACGGCGACTGGGCCGGGATCGTGCGCGAAGGGCACGTGATCTACGAGATCCACCTGGGGACCTACACTCAGGAGGGGAGCTGGCGCGCCGCGGCGGAACAGCTGAAGGACTTGGGAATAACGCTGGTGGAGGTGATGCCGGTGGCGGATTTTCCCGGCAGGTTCGGCTGGGGGTACGACGGGGTGAACCACTTCGCCCCTTCGAGGCTCTACGGCGAGCCCGACGACATGCGCAGTTTCACTGACCAGGCGCACCTCCTGGGACTTGGGGTGTTGCTGGACGTGGTCTACAACCACTTCGGCCCGGAAGGGAACTACCTGGCCCAGTTCTCCCAGTACTATTACGCCGAGGAGGAGGGGGAGTGGGGCAAGGCGATGAACTTCGACGGAAGGCGCAGCCGCCCGGTACGGGAGTTCTTCGCCGCCAACGCAGGGTATTGGATCGACGAGTTCCACCTGGACGGGCTGCGCTTCGACGCCACCCACGCAATTCACGACGACTCCCCCGTCCATGTCCTTGGGGAGATCACCGAAAAGGCGCGGGCCGCCTCAGGCAAGCGCAGCGTCCTCCTTGTGGCGGAGAACGAAAACCAGGACGCCCGCTGCCTGCGCCCGAAGGAAGAAGGCGGCTTCGGCATGGACGCCGTGTGGAACGACGACTTCCACCACAGCGCCTACGTGGCACTCACCGGCTACCACGACGCCTACTATTCCGAGTATTTCGGCACTCCGCAGGAGCTGATCTCGACGGCCAAGTGGGGCTACCTGTACCAGGGGCAGTTCTACTTCTGGCAGGGGAAAAGGCGCGGCTCCCCCACCATCGGCGTGAGCCCCTCCTGCTTCATCAACTACATCCAAAACCACGACCAGATAGGCAACTCCGCCTGGGGGATGAGGATCGACAGGCTCACCAACCCGGCGGCGCTCAGGACCATGACCGCGCTCATGATGCTCTCTCCGCAGACCCCGATGATCTTCCAGGGGCAGGAGTTTTCCGCCAGCTCACCTTTTCTCTATTTCGCGGACTTAAGCCCGGAGATATCGCAGGCGGTGCATTCCGGCCGCATCGAGTACCTGAAGCAGTTCACCAACATAGACGCCCCCGAGATCATCGACTCAATAGACAAGCCGTACGAGGTGGAGACCTTCGAACAGTCGCGGCTCCACCTGAAAGAGCGCGAGCGCCACGCAAAGACCTACGCCCTCTACCGCGACCTGATCCGTCTTAGGCGCGAGGACCCGGTTTTCAGCCGCGCCTACGCCTGCCACATAGAGGGGGCGGTGCTTGGGACGAACGCCTTCCTGCTCCGCTACTTCCTGGAGGGTGACCAGCGCCTGCTCCTGATCAACCTGGGGCGCGAGCTGCACCTGGTCCCCATCCCCGAGCCGATGCTGGCGCCACCTGAGGGGTGCAACTGGGAGATCCTTTGGACCAGCGAGAAGCTTGAGTTCGGCGGCTCCGGAACGCCCAAGCTCGACACGGAGAAGTTCTGGCGCATACAGGGGAACGCGGCGGTGGTGCTGATTCCGGTCCGCCAGGGAGAAGAGCCATGACCACAGTGACACGAGACTTCCATTTCGACCGGCATGACGAAAAGGCGAAGACCCGGCAGCTCCTGGAACAGGAGTGGCTTCTCACCAACGGGCTGGGAGGCTACGCATCCGGCACCGTCTGCGGCGCCCTCACCCGTCGCTACCACGGGCTCCTCATCGCGGCCTTCCCCTCGCCGCTTGGGCGCATGGTGATGCTGAACCGGCTCACCGAGGCGATCCGCTTCCCCGACGGGAACACGGTCCGCTTCGGTGGCGACCAGAGGGAGGGCGGGCGGCTCGACTTCGAGGGGATCGGCTACCTGACCGGATTCCGCCTGGAGGACGGGCTACCGGTCTGGCGCTACGAGATCCAGGGGAGCGTGATCGAGAAGCAGCTGGTGATGGTGCACAAGCAGAACACGGTGCACCTGATCTACCGCCTTATCTCCGGCGAGCAGAAGGTGAGGCTCAAGCTGCAGCCCTACCTGCAGTTCCGCCCCCACGACGCCTCGGTGGACCAGGTGGTGGACGACCCGTACATGTTCACCGCTGTGCAAAACCGCTACCAGATCTCCACCGGGAGCCATTCGCCGCAGCTAAGGCTCGTCATCAACGGGGGACGCGGCAACTTCACCCTGGAGGAGAAGCAGAGCACGGACATCTTCTACGACGTTGAAAACGCCCGCGGCTACGACGCCCTGGGGACGCTTTGGACCGCCGGGTACTTCGCGGTCGACCTCGCGGCGGGACAGGACGCGGCGCTCACCGCTTCCACGGAGAGCTGGGAGACCCTGGCTGCGCTCCCCCCCGAGGCGGCACTCGCCATGGAGCGCGAGCGGCGCCGGCTCCTTCTGGCAGCTGCAGACCCGAAAGCCCGCCAGGGGCTCGCGGCGGAACTCGTGCTCGCCACGGACCAGTTCATCATCACCCCGGCCGGCAGGCACAAGGACAGCGTGCGCGCCCACGCCATGGGTGACGAGGTCTGCACCGTGATCGCCGGCTACCACTGGTTCACCGACTGGGGGCGCGACACCATGATCTCGCTGGAGGGGCTGACACTGGCTACCGGCCGCCACATGGAGGCCGGCTGGATCCTGCGCACCTTCGCCCACTACGTGAGAAACGGCCTCATTCCGAACCTCTTCCCGGAAGGTCACAACGACGGTCTCTACCACACCGCCGACGCGAGCCTCTGGTTCTTCCACGCCGTCAACCGCTACCTGAACCACACCGGCGACGACGCGACGCTGCAGATGATCATGCCCCAGCTGCGGCAGATCATCGACAAGCACCTCTCCGGCACAAGCTTCGGCATCGGCGTCGACCCAAGCGACGGCCTGCTCCGGCAAGGGGCCGAGGGGTACCAGCTCACCTGGATGGACGCGAAAGTAGGCGACTGGGTGGTGACCCCGCGCCGCGGGAAGGCGGTGGAGCTGAACGCCCTGTGGTACAACGCGCTCAGGTTGATGCAGCAGTGGAGCGAGCAGGATGACCCCGCCTACTCGCGCCAGCTCGGCTCCTTCGCCGAGCAGAGCTGCCGCTCCTTCAACAGCCGCTTCTGGTACCCCGACGGCGGCTATCTTTACGACGTGGTGGACGGCGAGCAGGGGGACGACGACGCCTGCCGCCCGAACCAGCTCTTCGCCATCTCCCTGGAGCACCCGGTTCTTGAGCGGGACAAGTGGTCGCCGGTACTGGAGACGGTCCGCAAGCGCCTGCTCACCCCGGTCGGTCTGCGCACGCTCGCCCCGGGGCATCCAGACTACAAGCCGACCTACCACGGCGACCTAAGGGCCCGCGACGCGGCCTACCATCAGGGTACCGTCTGGCCCTGGCTGATCGGCACCTTCATCGACTCCTGGTTGAAGCTCTACCCCGACCAGGTCCCGACCGCGCACAGCTTCCTCGACGGGCTGGCAAGCCAGATGAGCCAGCAGTGCATAGGCTCCATCAGCGAGATCTTCGACGCCGAAAAGCCCTACCTCCCCAAGGGGTGCATCGCCCAGGCCTGGAGCGTGGCTGAGATGCTCAGGTGCTGGCTGAAGACCTCGCCCTGAGTGCGGCGACATGGGTTTTTTCAAGATCACGGCGTTCCTCACCACGCTCACCGCCACCTTCGCCTATATCAACTACCGTTGCCTGAAGCTCCCGGTGGCGGTGGGGCTCATGCTGCAGAGCCTGGTCTTTTAGCTGCTGCTCGCCTTTTCCATGCGCCTTGGGGTCGACGTGATGACCCCGGCGCTGCGTGTGTCGATGTAGGTGGTTATCACCAGGGTGCCGAGCCCCATACCGCGGGGAAGGTATATGGCGAGCGCCGCGGCGATCCCTCCCCTGAGGCCGCTCCAGGTCATGAGGAAGGCGTCCCTGAGCGAGAAGGGCTCCCGCAGCCTGACGAAGGCGCCGACCGCAAGCACCGACAGGAACCGTGGTCCTCTTCTCCATCCTGGTGCAGGGACCGACGCTCAAGTACCTGGTGAAGCGGGCCTGAGGGGGAAAGCATGATATTCAAGTACGGCATTTCATTCGCGCTTTGTTCCTGGCTCATTTTCCTCGGGCTCTACCTGCTCATGGCCGGGAAAGCAAACGCAAGCGAGCTGGCGGCAGGCGCCTTCGCGGCGACCATCGTCCTGGCGCTCACCGGGATGCTGGGGGAGCGCTTCAAGAGGACCCTGCTCATCAAGCCGAGCTGGCTTTGGCTCCTTTGGCGCGTGCCGGTGAGCATGCTCACCGAGAGCTGGCAGCTTCTGGTCGCCCTCTGCCGGGAGCTTTCCGGCAGGCACGTGGAGGGAGAGATGATCGAGCACCCCTTCCCGGGACCGGACGACCGCCACGAATCGGCGCGCCGCGCGGTGATGACCTTCGGCGTCTGCATCACCCCTAACAGTTACCTCGTCTACCTGGACCGGGAGCAAAAGCGGGTGCTGATCCGGCAACTGGTGGGTAAAGAGCTGTCGAAAATCGACCGGCTCTTCGTGGAGCTCCCATGAACCTCTGGCTGATCTCGGCTTTGGTCCTCATCCTGCTGACGGCCCCCTGCGGCTGGCTTTGCTGCAAGGGGGAAATAATGGAGCGCGTGGTAGCCCTGCAGATGGCGCAGGTCCTGGCCGTACTGGCGCTGCTCCTTCTGGCCGAAGGGTACGGGCGCGACATCTATTTCGACCTCGCACTGGTGCTCGCCACCATCTCCTTTGCCTCGTCGTCTACATCCGTTTCCTGGAGCGCTGGCTGTGACCCCGCAACTGTCCGCAGACCCCGTCCCCCTGGCGCTCCTGTCACTGGCGCTTTTCATCTGCGCCTTCTGTTGCCTCGCCCTCGTCGTGATGAAGGGGTTCTACGCGAAGCTGCACTACCTGGCTCCCCCCGCAGCGATGGCGGGGGCGCTCGTCGCGGCCGCCATCGCGCTTGAGGAGGGAATCGGGGCAAACACCATCAAGTCCGGGCTGGTGCTCCTCGTGCTCTTGATCGGAAACCCCGTGATCACCTTCGCGGCGGCGCGCGCCTACCACCTGCGGCAGGTCGCGCAGCAGCGGGGCGGGGAGCAGCAGGAGGAGTTGTCGCAGCAGCAGGGGCAGGAGGCAGCCCCAAAGGAGTAGCGCATGGACCCCCTTTTAGCGGTGGCATTCGTCATGGTGGCATTGGCGGGAGCGGCGGTCGTCGCGGTGCGGGACCCGCTGGAGCAGTCGATCGTGGTCGGTTTCTTCGGTCTGCTTTTGAGTCTTTTGTTCACCCTGCTTCAGGCGCCGGACGTGGCGCTCTCCGAGATGGTGGTCGGCGCCGTCGCCGTTCCGCTGATGGTGCTGATAACGGTCGCCAAGACCCGCACCGGGAAGAGGCAATGAGCGAACGCTTCCGCATCACCCTTTACCTCTTTTCGGCGCTCGCCTTAGCGGCAGCGCTCGGCGCGGCCTTCGCCGGGCTGCCGGAATTCGGCCACTATTCCGGCGCCTACGGCCCGCTGGTATTGGAGAGCATGCAGGGGATGCGGCACACCCAGCAGGGAGTGGCGGCGGTGACCTTCGACTACCGCGGCTTCGACACCCTGGGCGAGGAATTCATGCTCTTTGCGGCGGTTGCCGGCGCACTGCTCCTTTTGCGCCGCCAGGAATCGGAGCGTTACCGGGAACCAAAAGACCAGGCGGGCGACCGAGCCGGCATCGAACCGGCACCGGCCATCCTGGGGCTAGGCCTTTTGATGTTCCCCTTTACGCTGCTCTTGGGGATCTACGTCGTACTGCACGGGCATCTCACCCCTGGCGGCGGGTTCCAGGGCGGGGTGCTTTTGGCTACCGCCTTCTACTACGTCTATCTGAGCGGCGAGTACGGCGACCTTCTGGAGATCGCCGCCGGCGACACCGTGGCAAGGTTCGAGGTCGCGGGTGCGGCAGTGTTTCTCCTTTTGGGGACGATCCCGCTCTTTACGGGGCGCCCTTATCTGCAGAACGTGCTGCCGCTTGGGCAGCTGGGGGAACTCTTCTCGACCGGGCTCCTCCCGCTTTTCAACAGCGCGGTGGGGATCGAGGTGACCGCGGCCTTTCTCCTGGTGATCTCCGCATTTCTGAGGCAGGTACTACTGATACGAAAGGGGAAACATTCATGAACATGCTCCCGTTCCTTGTCGTACTCTGGCTCCTTTTTGTCGGGCTTTACGGGGTCGCTACCACCAAAAACAGCATCCACCTGGTCAGTTCTCTTTTCGTGGCGCAGTCTTCGGGCTACCTGCTGCTCCTCTCCATCGGGTACCTGAAGGGCGGGACCGCCCCCATACTGGACCAGTTGCCGCTCGGCTCGCGCCCGGTCGATCCGGTGGTGCAGGCCTTGACCATGACCGACATCGTCGTGGGAGCGGCGGTGTCCGCCCTGATTCTCGCCTGCGCGCTGCAGGCCTTCAAGAAGAGCGGGACGCTGGACCCCAGGCGTACCCCGCCCATGAGGGGATGACTGTGGATCTCGCCCCTTTTCCCGTCCTGGGGCCGCTATTTGTGGCGGCCCTTTCGGCGGCGCTGGAGCATGTCACCAACCGGCACCGGATCCTCGACCTGCTCTCTTTGGCGACCACGCTGGCCGTGCTGGTCCTGGACCTGCTCCTTTTGCGGCGCTCCTTCTCCGGCACCATAGTGTACTGGTTCGGCGCCTGGACGCCGATGCAGGGATTCCCCGCTGGCATTGCCTTCGTCATCGATCCAGTCGCAGCCCTTCTCGCCCTCTTCGCCGCTTTCCTCGCCACAATGGGGTTTCTCTTCTCCTGGCACCACTTCAAGGCGGTCGGCACCTACTACCACACGCTCATGCTCCTTTTCCTCGCCTCCATGCAGGGGTTCTGCCTCACCGGCGACCTGTTCAACATGTTCGTCTTCTTCGAGCTGATGGGGGTCACCGCCTATGCGCTCACCGGATACAAGATCGAGGACAGCGGGCCCCTGGAAGGAGCGCTCAACTTCGCCGTGATGAACAGCATCGGAGGCTTGATGGTCCTCTTCGGGTTGGGCCTTCTCTACGGCATCACGGGGGGGCTGAACCTGGCCTGGGCGGGAGCGTTCCTGCAGGGGAAACCGGGTGGTACAGCGGTCGCCGCTTCCTTCATGCTCCTCAGCCTCGGGTTCCTGGTCAAGGGGGCCATCGTCCCCTTTCACTTCTGGCTTCCCGACGCCCATGCCGTGGCCCCCACCCCGGCCTCGGTCCTCTTCTCGGGGATCATGGTGCAGCTTGGCCTTTACGCGGTGGCGCGCATCTACTGGGTCGTCTTCAGCGACGCGCTCGACCCGGCCCCCCTGCTGCTTTTGCTGCTCTGCGCAGGTGCGGCGACGGCACTCTTGGGAGCCGTCATGGCTTTTTTGCAGCGGCACCTAAAGCGCATGCTCGCCTTCTCCACGGTGAGCCACCGCGGCATGATGCTCTGCGGCATCGCCCTCATGGACCCTTACGCCCTTGCGGGGACCCTCGTCTATCTCCTGAGTCACGGGGCGGTCAAGGGGGCCCTCTTCGTCTGCACCGGGATCATCCTTTACCACTACCACTCGGTGGACGAGGAGGCCCTGCGCGGCAAGGGGCTGACGCTAAGGGCGACCAGCCTCCTCTTCTGTCTGTCCGGCGCGGCGCTCGCTGGGCTTCCCCCATTCGGGACCTGGGCCGGCAAGGGAGTGCTGGAGCATAGCGCCGAAAGCCTCGGCTACGGCTGGATAACCCCGTTGTTCCTGATCTGCTCCGGCTTGACCGGGGGGGCGGTGCTGCGCGCAGGGATAAGCATTTTCTACGGCGTAGGCTCCTCCAACTTCCTCTCAAGTTCGGCGCCGGCCTCAGGAAACCAGGAGGAACCGGAGTCGTTCGAGGAAAGAGGGAGGACACCAAGTATGATGCTGCTTCCCCTGGTCTTGTTGTGTCTGGCGGCCCTGGGCGCGGGGCTCTTGCCGCAGGTGCAGCGCTCGTTGGCGCTAGGGGCGGCGAGGCTCGTTGACGGAAGGGGATACCGCGCGGCGGTGCTCGGGGGCGAGGCTTTCCTGCATGCGTCGGCGCCGCAACCTGAGCGGCCGGGGGTGGCTATGGGGGCGGCCGCTGCCTTGGCGGCGGTTGCCGTAGCGGCGGCGTTTCTTGCTCCGTCGTCCTGGGTGCGGCCGCTGCGGGGCCTCCGCCGCGCCCTGAGGGGTCCGGTAGCGCTTTTTCGCTCGCTGCACAGCGGCTACATCGGGGACTATACCGCCTGGTTCCTGGCAGGGGCCGCAGTCATGACCCTGTTCGCACTGTTATCATGATGCGCAGTTACAGGCTTTTTGCGTTGATGAAAAAAAACCAATTCAATATAATCGACTTGTAACAAGGGTGTCAAAAGTGGCTGAAAAAGGAGGAGTTATGGCAACGCGTGGTACTGGTCACTCACCGGCAAACGTGACGAAACATTTAAAAGGCATCGACTTCCCGGCGGAGAAAAAAGATCTGGTCAAACACGCTCAGCACATGAAAGCTGAGAAAGTCGTCATCGACGAAATCCAGAAGATGGAAGACCGGGAATACGGCAACATGGCCGAAGTCATGAAGGCGTTCGGCGGGAAAGGGTCCGAAGAGGGTTCCTCCAAATCGGGCAGCAGGAGCAGCAAGCAGCAGACTGGCAGCCAGGCGGGACAGAGCAAGTCCCACAGCAGGACGCACCACTAACGGCACTTAGCCCCCTCCCAAGGGAGGGGGGTTTCGCCTGAAACGAAAAAACCCGCCGAAGCGGGTTTTTTTTGTGGGTGCAGGTGGTGGGCTACTTGGCGATCAGGTCGTTTCTCACCTCTTTTACCCCCTTTACGCCGCGGGCGATCTCTCCGGCCCGCCTGGCGTTCTCGGCCGAGTCCACGAACCCGCTCAATTGCACCACGCCCTGGAAGGTAGTGACGTTGATCTGGAAGGTCTTCAGCGCCAACTCGTCGAAGATAGCCGCCTTCACGCGGGTGGTGACCACGGTGTCGTCGACGTACTCCCCAGCGCTGTCGTGTTTGGGCGTGGTCCTGCAGCCGGTGGTGAAGGAGGCCATCATGCAGGCACAAAGGATAACCATTGCCATGCGCCGAAACTTTGCCATATCCATCTCCTTTTCCTTTGAGGATGTAGCTGCCTGAAACGCATTAAGGATATCCAATGTGACTTGTGTGTCAAGACCGGAGGGAGAGCACATAAGATTTGAAAGGGCTCAATTTGCCACTATACTTGGCGGGTGTTTCCAGCCAGCAAATTTCAGCGGGGGGGTCATGAAGCTCATACTGCTCGCGTTAAGCCTGCTTCTCACAGTGGGGACCGGGGCAGCTCTCGGTGTCGACGCATCGATCTGCAACCCTGGGGGGACCGTTGTCTATTATCCCAACGGGGAGCTTAAGTCCTGCCGGCTCAATGACATCACCCTTTTAAGCGGCGTGAGATGCAACATGTACGCTGAGGCTGAATTCTACGAACTGGGGACGCTGAAAAGCTGCATCACCAGGGATTTCTACTACTACGAGGATCTGGTCTGCAACGAGTACAGCACTGTCAGCTTCTATGTCTCGGGGAAATTGCAGGGATGCGTCCTCGCCACCCGGGTCGAGGTCGACGGCAAGGTCTGCGTCGAGCTGCAGCCCATCGAGCTCTTCGAGAACGGGAGGTTGAAAGCCTGCAGCGCTCCGCACTAACGCCCTTTCCCCAGGCGCCCCATGACCTTTTGCATGTCGTTCCATGCGTCCCGTTTCAGCCCCTGGTTTTCCAGCATCGCCTCGGGGTGGTGCGTCGGCATGAGCGGTATTCCCGCCAGGTCGTGGAACCTGCCGCGCAGCCGCTGCAATGGGGCCTCGCTCTGGAGCAGCAGGGAGGTAGCCTCCTCCCCCATGCTTACCACCACCTCCGGGGCCAGGGATGCGATCCGGCCGGCGAGGGCGGCGCGCGAAACCCCGCCTGGGGGAAGACTGAAGAGGCAGACCTCTTCCTTGCTGAACCCCATGGCGGCGACGATCTTCTCCAGGAGGCCTCCCGCCTCCCCGGTGAATCCTGATCCGTGCATGACGAAGAGAAGCCGGGCTTGCGGGTCCCCCTCGATGCGGCAGGGCTCCTCCGGTGCTGTGACGCCTTCCCTTTCTTCTGAAGCGGAGGGCGCCGGAACAGTCTCCGGGCGGGGGGGCGGCGGCGCTTCCGCGCGGGCCTCCTGGGACCGAGGGGCGACGCTCCTCGCCCGCTCTGCGGCAACCGGCTGAGCCGTGAGGGGGAGTTCGTCCACGCCGCTCTCCAAAAGCTCGGCCAGGTAACCTTTCAGCGAGCCCAGCACGGTTTCCCTTTCGTCCATCTCGACCATCCCAAACCCCTTTACTTTTTCAGCCTCATTAACTATGCTCGACCACATGTGGATACTAGCTGCAGCAACACTTTTCCTGGTCGTCGCGGTACCCGAGCAGGCCTACGCCTGGGGCGCCGGGATCCATCTCCAGCTCGGCATGAACGTCCTCGCCAACCTCGACGCGCTGAAACCTGCCGTTGCGGCCGTCATCTCGGCGCACCCCTACGACTTTCTCTACGGCACCATCGCGGCGGACATCACCCTCGGCAAGAAGTTCACCCACTACCTGCAGCACTGCCACCGCTGGCGCATAGGCCACCGGGTGCTGGACAAGGCGGGGGACGCCGCGCAACAGGCCTGCGCCTACGGCTACCTGAGCCATCTCGCCGCGGACTGCATCGCCCACAACTATTACGTCCCCTACAAGGTGATGAGGAGCTTCTCCTCCCTCACCCTGAAGCACGCCTACTGGGAGATGCGCTTCGAGAACTTCGTGGAAAAGGAGATCTGGGAGACGGCGAAGAAGGTGTCACTGGAACACTTCAGCTCCAACGACCAGCTTTTGCGCAAGGTCCTTTCCGACACCATCTTCTCCTTCGGCACCAACAAGCGGATCTTCAACTCGATCCTGCTGGTGAGCCGCCTGGAGAAATGGCAGAGCCTCTTGCAGACGCTCTCTGAATCCTCCCGCTACGTGCTGGAGGAGGATGACCGGGAGGAGTACATGCAGCTCGCCCAGGAGGCGGTGTTCGACTTCCTGAACAACGACGAGGAGTCCCGCTACTACTTCGCCGACCCCACCGGGGAGCGGGCCCTGGCCGCAGCGGAAGCGGTCCGGAAGAACCTGAGGCTTTTGTACCGGACCGGGAAGCTCACCAAGCCCCAGGCGATAGCCGAGCTGGAAGAGCTGAAGCCGAAGCTGAAGGAAGCCATCTGCCGCCCCGAGCTCCTCTTGGAGATCCTATCGGCTTGACGAGGCGTCCCCCTTCCCTGCCGTGGCCCCGCGCAAAACTTCCACGCGCTCCAGTATCTCCCCAGCCAATTCATCCTTCCCCATCATGGGGAGCGCCTCCACCCGGCCGTCCCGGTACAGGAGCTTGACGATGTTGGTGTCGACGTTGAACCCGGCCCCCTCCTGGGAGACGTCGTTCGCCACCACCAGGTCGAGGTTCTTCGTTTTAAGCTTGGCGCCTGCGTTTTTCACCAGTTCCTGGGTCTCGGCCGCGAACCCCACCAGGAGCCGTCCACCCTTCATGGCCCCTATCTCGGCCAGGATGTCCGGGTTTTTCTCGAGCTCGATGCAAAGCTCCGCCTCGCCTTTCTTAATCTTCTGGCCGCTGCGGGACCTCGGGCGGTAATCGGCCACAGCCGCCGCCTTGATCACGATATCCGTGCGCTCCAGGGCGTCCAGCACGGCGTCCCGCATCTCGGCCGCGCTCTGCACCCGGACCAGCTTCACCCCGTGCGGCGCGGAAAGCGCCGCAGGCCCCGTCACCAGGGTGACCTCCGCTCCCCTCAAGCGCGCCTGCCTGGCGATGGCGTACCCCATCTTGCCGGAGGAGTGGTTGCTGATGAAGCGCACAGGGTCGATCTCCTCCAGGGTCGGCCCCGCCGTCACCAGGACCCGCTCACCCGCAAGCCTCTTGGGGGTCAAGGCCGCCACTGCCTCCTCCAGGATCACCTCGGGGGCCTGCAGCTTACCCTCCCCCTCGTAGCCGCAGGCGAGCATGCCGCAGGCAGGCGCCACGAAGAGGTAGCCGTGCTTTTTCAGGCGCTCTTCGTTCTCGCGGTAGATGGGGTTGTGGTACATGTTGACGTTCATGGCCGGGGCGATCAGCACCGGCGCCCTGGTGGCCATGACCGTGGTGGTCAGAAGGTCGTCGGCGATGCCGCAGGCAAGCTTCCCGATGCAGTTGGCCGTAGCGGGGGCGATGATGAAGAGGTCGGCCCTCTCGGCGAGCGAGATGTGCCCTATCTCCTGCTCCGAGATCAGGTTGAAGAGCTCGCTGTGCACGGGGTTCCCAGAAAGTGTCTGGAAGGTGAGCGGCGTGACGAACTGCTTTGCTCCTTTAGTCATCACCACGTGTACCGTCGCCCCGGCCTTGACCAGAAGGCGCAGCAGCTCGACGGCCTTGTACACCGCAATCCCGCCGGTGACCCCCAGAACGATCTCCTTCCCTTTCAGCATCGCCTCCTCCTATTCGTTGATGTAGGGGTTTTCGCGCCTCTCGCGCCCGATGGTGCTGGAGGGGCCGTGGCCGGGCCAGACGGTGGTGTCGTCGGGAAGCGGCATCAGTTTCGCCTTGATGGAGGCCATAAGCTGCTCGTGGGAGCCCCCGGGCAGGTCGGTGCGCCCAACCGAATCGGCGAAAAGGGTGTCGCCGGTGATCACCAGCTTCTCGTTGGGCAGAAGCAGGCAGCACCCTCCCTGGGTGTGCCCCGGGGTGTGCAGCACCTCGATGGAGCGCCTGCCGAACTCGAGCTTCATGCCGTCCTCCAGGAACCTGGTCGGGGCCGGGGAGTCCTCGGCCCGCAGCCCGTACTTCTGCGCGCTCTTGGCGGCCATTTCCAGAAGCTTCTGGTCCCCCTGGTGGATCAAAAGCTCGGCGCCGGTCTTCTCTTTCAGGCTGCGGTTGCAGCCGACGTGGTCGAAGTGGCCGTGGGTGTTGACGATGTACTTGATCTTGATCCCGAAGCGCGTGACGGCGTCGAGGATCAGGTCGCAGTCTGCGCCCGGATCCACCACCACTCCTTCGTTGCTCTGCTTGTCTCCCAGTATGAAGCAGTTGACGCCTAGCGCGCCGACCACTATGGTCTCGAACAACATGCCATTTCCTCCCTGCGGTGCCGGGCGCCTAGGCTGCGGCCGGGAACCCGCTTCGATGCATCGAAAGTTATTCCCTGCCGTTTTTCAGCGCGGCAAAGGGGTTGTTGCTGAAGGTCTTGCGCTCCTGGCCGCCCTGGGGAGCGTCCGTGCGTTCACGCCGCGGCGCCCCCTTTTCCGGCGCGCTCGCCGGTGGCGGCGCCGGGGCCGCCACCGTCTGCGGCAAAATCTCGGACGGCTCAAGGCAAGCCTCCGGGGCGAGATCCGGCTCCTCCTCGGGGAGGCAGTTCTCCTTGAAGAAGTAGCGGTCGTAGAGGCGGTGGTACGAGGTCCAGCGCGAGGGGTTGTCCGGCTCCTTGCGGATGTGGGTCCTGATGCCGTTGATCTTGGAGTCGAGGTCGTCCAGGTAGTTGAGGATGGTCGCCTCCAAGGTTTTCGGGCGCTTAGGGGAGCCGTACTCGTACTGACCGTGGTGCGACAGGATCATGTGCTTCAAGAGCATGGCGAGCTCGGCGGGAAAGCCCGGCAGCGCCGTGATCCGCTCGTGCAGCATCTCGGCCCCGATGGTGATGTGGCCGATCAGCTTCCCCTCGTCGGAGTAGTCGAAGCAGCGCAGGTAGGTCATCTCGCGCACCTTCCCCACGTCGTGCAAAAGCGCGCCCGCGATCAGGAGGTCGCGGTTCAGCCCCGGGTAGAGCGGGACCATGGCGTCGACCAGCTTCGCCACGGCAAGCGAGTGCTCCAAAAGCCCCCCCAGGTAGACGTGGTGCATCCCCTTGGCCGCCGGCGCTACGCGGTACTGTGCCAGGAGTTCGGGGTCGTGGAAGAATAAGGACAAAAGCCTGGAAAGGTCCGGGTCCTTCACCCCGGCGATGAGAGCGTGCAGCTCCTCGACCATGGAGTTTATGTCCCGGTTCGTTTCCGGAAGGAAGTCGGCAAGATCCACCGTCTCCTCGGGAACCTTCTTCAGCTCCGAGACGATCAGCTGCATCTTGCCCAGGTAGACGCTCGCCTTGGCGCGCACGGAGAGAAAGTCGTTGCGGTCGAAGAGCGCGCCCACCTGGTCCGCGTTGTCCCAGACCTTGGCGTCGACCTCGCCGCTTTTGTCCATAAGCTTCAGGGTGAGGTACGGCTTGCCGTTCTTCGCCATGGCCACGATCTTCTCCTTGACCAGGAAGACCGCCTCCACCAGGTCGCGGTCCTTTATCTCGGCAACGCATTTCTTTTTCACTTGAAGCTCCTTGTAGGCCGCGCCTCCCCGAAGGAGCGCCGCGGCGTTGAACCGTTTGTTGTTAGGCCTCCGGTTTCCCGGCGCCGAGCCTGGCCGCGATGGCGTCGGCGACGCGAATCCCGTCGAGGGCGGCGCTCATGATGCCGCCGGCGTACCCCGCCCCCTCGCCGGTCGGGTATAGCCCCGGGTGGGAGACCGACTGCAGGTCGGGGCCCCGCAGGATGCGCAGGGGGGCCGAGGTCCTGGTCTCGACCGCGGTGAGGGTCGCCTCGGCGCTCACGAAGCCGCGCATCTTCCTGTCGAAGTGGCGGATCCCCTCCTTAAGCGTCGCGGCGACGGCTGCGGGGAGAAGCGGGGTGAGCTCGCACTCGACGACTCCGGGGCGGTAGCTGGAAGCGACCCTCCCCTTCCCCTCCCCCAGAAAGGCAAGGAGGCTCTGCGCCGGCGCCAGGTACCCCCCTCCCCCTGCCGCATAGGCGCGCCGCTCCAGGTCACGCTGAAACTCGATCCCGGAAAGAGGCGAATCCCCCGGAAAGTCCGCAGGCCCAACGGTGGCGACGAGCGCGCTGTTGGCGCCGGGGCCGTTGCGGCGGTAGCCGCTCATCCCGTTCACCACTACCCCGCCCGCCTCGGAGGCGGCGGCGACCACCACGCCACCGGGGCACATGCAGAAGGAATAGGCGGAGCGACCCGTCTTCTCGTTGTTGTAGGCCTGCGCGTACTCGGCGGGCGGAAGCTCCGGGTGCGGGTTCCTGCCGTACTGGATCTCGTCGATCAGGGCCTGCGGGTGCTCCACCCTGAGCCCGACGGCAAACGGCTTCGCCTCCAGCGTCACCTTTGCCCGGTGCAGCATGGCGTAGGTGTCGCGCGCGCTGTGCCCGGGCGCCAGGATCAGCGCGTCGCAGGGGTGCTCGGTCGTTTCGTTCACCACCACGGTGCTCACCCGTCCGCCGGAGAGCCCGATCCCGCTCATCCTGCTCTCGAAGCGGATCTCGAAGCCCGCCTCGATGAGCCTCTCCCTGATCCCCTTCACCACGGCGCGCAGCCGGTCGGTCCCTATGTGCGGCTTCGCCAGGTAGAGGATCTCCGGCGGGGCCCCGAACTGGACCAGCTGCCTCAGCACCCAGCCGCAGTTCTCGTCTTTCACCCGCGTGGTGAGCTTGCCGTCGGAGAAGGTCCCCGCCCCACCCTCGCCGAACTGGACGTTGCTTTCGGGGAGAAGTTCCCCCGCGCGCCAGAAGCGGGCGACGTCTGTGCCGCGTCGCTCCACCTCACGCCCGCGCTCGAGGACCAGGGCGCTGAGCCCGTATTCGGCAAGCCTCAGCGCCGCGAAGAGCCCGGCCGGCCCCAGGCCGACGATGACGATCCGCTCCTTCGACGCGATCCTGGGAAACTGCTCCTTACAAGCCGGCTCGACCCGGGAAACGTCCCCCCCCTCCTTGACCCGGGTCTCGTCGGAAAGCGTCACCTGCACTGTATAGACCAGCTTGATCTTACCCTTCTTGCGGGCGTCGACCCCCTTTCGCACGAGCGAAATGGAGGTGATGGAGCTCTCGGAGACGCCTAGCTTGGCCGCGGCCATAGGACGCAAAAGGCGCTCCTCTTCTCCGGGAGAAAGGGCGAGGTTTCTTAGCAGAAATGGCATGGGGTTCCGTCAGGCGGCGCTGGAGCCGCGCCTCTTTCTTTCCAGAAGCTGCTCGACGATGATGACGATGTCCAGCGGTGGGGTTGATTTCGGTATGTGCACCTTGGCGCCCATCTCGGCGATGGGGTGTTCGTGCGGGGCGCCCTGGAACATGGAGGTCAGGAGGAGGATGACCGGGTCCGGGTCTTCCGAGAGCCGGGTGATCTCAAGGGAGGCGCTCACCCCCCCCATCCTGGGCATGACGAGGTCCAAAATGACGGCGTCGAATTCCCCTCGGCCGTAGGCCTCCACGCCGGCCTGGCCGTCATCGGCGGTGACCACAGCGAAGCCGGCGCTCTCGAAGGCGTCCGACATCACCTTCTGGAAGAACTTGTCGTCGTCCACCAGGAGGATCTTTCTCCGGTTTTCTGCTGTCATTTCAACCTCAAAGCGCGATGGGATGCGCCATCATACAAAAATGCGCCCCAAAAGGGAAGGGAGAATCCTCCCGCTACCTCGGCGCGGCAAGCGGCAGGCGCACCAGGAAAGTGGTCCCCGAGTTGTCGCTTTTCTCCACCTCTATCTTCCCCTTGTAGGTCTTCACGATGCGCAGGACCACGGAGAGCCCGAGCCCCGTGCCGCGGCTGTTGGTGGTGAAGAACGGGTCGAAGATGTTGGGGAGGTTCTCGGGCGGGATCCCCGGGCCGGTATCCGAGACCCGCACCGTGAGCCAATGCTCGTCCCCTTCCAGCTCCACGGTCAGGGTCCCCTCTTCCGGCATCACGTGGATGGAGTTCAAAAAGAGGTTGGTGAAGATCTGCTCGATCTCCATCGGGTCCGCCTTGATGGCGGGGGGGATGTTCTTGAAGTCGGTGACGGCGCGGATCTTCTTCTGGCGCAGCTGCGGGGTGAAGGCGTCCAGTGTGTGCTCCAGGACACGGTCGACCCGAACCTCGCTGATCTCGAACTTGGGGCGCTTGGAGGCGTCCAGAAGCTTCCCAAGGATGTTGTCGATCCGGTCCACCTCCTTGAGGATCTTCTCCACGTAGTCCAGGCGCTCGTGCTCGTCCAGCCCGCTTCTGATGAGCTGCACGAAAAGCGCGATGGAGTTCAGCGGGTTCCTGATCTCGTGCGCCATCCCGGCGGAGAGGTAGCCCAGCGAGGCGAGCTTCTCGGACTGCACCACCTCCACCTGGGCCCGGCGCAGCGCCTCGCTTTTTTCCTGCACCCGGCGCTCCAGTTCGCGGTTCCAGTCCGCGATCTCGGCCAGAAGCCGCTCCCGCTCGCTCAAAAGGGCGCGGTTTTGCAGCTCGATCCCCCGCAGCTTCAGGACGCTCTCGATCCTGTCGACCAGGTCCTGGTTGTTGAAAGGCTTCAGGATGTAGTCGGAGGCCCCCGCCTTCATCAGCTCGACGGCGATCTCCTCGCTCCCCTTGCCGGTGAACATGATCACGTAGGTGTCGGGGTAGCTCCGCTTGATCTCCTTGAGCGCGGTGAGGCCGTCCATGTTCGGCATCATGTAGTCCAGAAGCACGAGCTCCGGGCTTTGCTTCTCGATGCAGTCGAGCCCCTCCTGGGCGGAAAGGGCGGTGAACACCTGGTAGCCTCGGTTTTTGAGGATGATGGCGGTAAGGTCGAGGATGACCTTCTCGTCGTCTACTATCAGCACGCGGCCGCGCGGCTCTTTATCCTGTTGGGACATGACGGGCGTTCCTGTTCTTTAGGGATTGTGCTCTTCAAAAAAAAGGGGCAGCAAACGCTGCCCCGCAGGAGTCTTATGGCGCCGCAATCAGGCGAGCCGTACGGTAACAACCGGGCAGAGCGCCTTTCTGACCACGCGCTCGGCGGTGCTGCCGAACAGCAGGTGGTCTATACCGCTTCTCCCCTGGGTCCCCATGACGATGCAGGAAGAATGGTCGCTCTCGGCCCGCTTCAGGATCTCCTCCCAGGGGACGCCGGTGACGATGGAGCACTGGTAGTTGGCAAAGCCGGAGAGGCGGCTCTCACAGAACTTCCCCATCATCTTCTCGGCCCCCTCTTCGATCTCCTTTTCCAGGTTCTCGAAGGAGATGTGCGGCACGTAGAAGCCGCGCAGGTCAACCGGTTCGTTGATGACGTGCAGGATGGTCAGCTGGCTGTCGAACTGCTTGGCCAGGGTGAGCGCGTACTCGAACGCATGGTCCGAGCTCTCGGAAAAATCGGTGGCAAACAGAATCTTGTCGAAGCTTCTCATCCCGCCTCCCCGCGAACTGTTCTGAGTCAGTGGCTGGTTTCCTTGAAGATCTTTTTCAGGATCGATTTGAGCTCGTCTATCTTCACCGGCTTGTTGATGTACTCGAAGGCGCCAAGGTTCATCGCCTCGATATAGGACTCGACACCGCCGTAGGCGGTAATCATGATCACGTTGCTGGAGGGATAGCTCCGGTTGAGTTCCTTCAAGAAGGTGATGCCGTTCATCTCCGGCATGTTGATGTCGGTCACGATCAGGTTCACTTCCTGCTCGCGCAGGTAGTTCAGAGCCTCGAAACCGTTGGCAACGCTGTCAACCAGGAACCCTTCCTTCGCCAGCAACCGGGAGAGACCGATGCGCGCGTTCTCCTCGTCATCTACCACCAATATTCGCTTGGGCTGCTTTGGCAAGATCGGCTCCGATTCGTTTATTAAAAATGCAGCTTTGATTCTAGCACCGCCCCCCGGAGTGTCAAGCCGCCCCTTCTTTCCCCAAGAGGTAATCTTTTACGCAGCTTACCAGAAGTCGGCATCACTTTGCGCCCGGGGAGACGGGTCTGGTTTCAGCACAGGGAAAAAGCTCCTCATTGAAATGCCGGGGCTTTTAATGACCTTCGCCTCTTCCCAAAGCCTCGCCCTAAGTTTCTGGCAGCCCAGTCTTGCGCAAGCTTGAACTATTGTTCCGCCTTCAGCTCCACGTGCGCCGGCTGTCCGGCCTGCCCGAGCGCCTGCAGCGGCCGGCCGTTGAATTCGCCTTCGACGGCGGCGCCGTCGCCAAGCTCAAGCGAGAAGGAGCGCTGCCCCTTCCACTCGATGATGTCGCCGGCCTTCAGGTCGTAGCGCTGGGATATGCTGTCGTCTATGGTGATGCTGAGCCAGCTGTCCCGGTTGAAACGCAGCTTGAGGACCACGCCCTTCTGTCTCCCGGCGGGGGCGGCGTCCCGGGAAGGCCCGGCCGCAGGCTCCTTCAGGGACGCGGGGAGCGCCGAACTGAGCTGCTTTTGCACCGGGGCGGTCATGGGGGCCAGAACCGGTGCGGGGAGCGGAGCCGGGGGCGCCGGCCGCGGCAAAGGGGGAGGCTCGTCGGCGTCGGAGTAAAAAAGCGCAGCGATGACGACCAGGACGAGCAAAAAGGCGGGGATGATCCAGCGCCCGGGGCCGGCAAGCTTCGCCTTTTCGACGGTCTCAGCACCCGGGTGCGGCTGCGCGGGCTCCGCCTGCGGCTTCGCTGCCGGGGCCAGTTCGCGCTCATACCTTGCCACCACATCGTCTCCGGAAAGGGAGAGGTAGCCGGCGTAGAGCCTCAAAAATCCCTTGATGTAGGCGACGTTGGGGAGCTTTTCGAACTGCCCCTCCTCGATCGCCACCAGGTAGTTCTTGCCGATCTTCGTTACCTGGGAGGCGTCTTCGAGCCTGAGGCCGCGCGCTTCTCGCACGCCCTTCAGGTACATCCCTACCGGCACCTCCGCGTCCATGTTCTGCTCTGGATCAGACACGTCACCTCACCTTGAGCAGGTCCAGGTACTCCCTGGAGAGCTGCCCGATATCGGAATCGGGGGCCAAACGAACCACCTCCTGGAAGGCGCTCTTGGCCGCCTCGGCGTCCTTGAGCTTCATCTGCGCGAGCCCCAGGTAGTAATGGGCGGTCGCGTAGGAGCGGTTCAGCTGCAGGGCCTTTTGGTACTCTTCGACCGCGATTTCGGTCTTTTCGAGGGCGAAATAGACCCGGCCCAGGTTGAGCCGGATGCGGGGATCGCTGCCGTTTTTGGCGGCGGCGTTGCGCAAGACGGCCAGGGCCTGCTGGTACTCCCCTTTGCCCAGGTAGGCAAGCCCCAGGTTGATGGCGACGCCGTCCTGCCCCTGGTAGAAGATGTCGTCCTGCACCAGCTTGAACTGCTCGATGGCGTCGTCCCAGCGCTTCATCTCCAGGTAGTTGACCCCAAGGTTGTTGCGGGCGTCGGAGAAGCGCTCCTTGTGGGCGATCGCCTTCAGGTACTTTTCTTCGGCAAGGTCGTAGCGCCCCTTGCGGTAACAGGTGAGCCCCAGAAGGTTCAGCAGATCCGGGTCCTTCGGGGTGAGCTTCTCGGCTTCGCTCAGCTCCAGGAGGGCGCCGGTGTAGTTGTTCTCGGCGTAAAAGGACTGCCCCATCTGGTAGTGGTAGATGGACCGGTTCTTGTCCCCCTGGCTCAGGGCGCATCCCGTGGCGAGCAAAAGGGCTAGGGACAGCATGATCGGAATCGGACGGGACATATGCCTCACTTCTTGGCTGCCGGTAGGTACCGTGGGAAATTAGCAGATTAGCGAGTGGTTGTCAATGAGGAGCCCTTCAGCCGACGGGGCGCCTGCGCCAGGGTCAGAGCTCCCCTACCCCCTGAAAATGCGTCATCTTCTTGAAGCTGCGGTAACGGGACTCGATCTCGGCGTAGGAGAGCGTCTTCAGGCGGTCGAGGCTGAAGGCCTCGACGTTGAAGGAGGCCATCACCGAGCCGAAGATCACCGCCTGGCGCACCCCCTGCTCGGAGACGTCGCCGGTGTTGGCCAGGTACCCCATGAAGCCGCCGGCGAAGGTGTCGCCGGCGCCGGTGGGGTCGAAGACCTCCTCAAGCGGGAAGGCCGGCGCCGCGAACACCGAGTGCCCGTTGAACATGAGCACGCCGTACTCCCCGCGCTTCACGATCAGGTTCTTCACCCCCATGCCGATGATGGCCCGTGCCGCCCGCACCAGGTTGGCCTCCCCGGAAAGCTGGCGCGCCTCACCCTCGTTGATGATGAGGAAGTCGACCCGGCTGATCACCTTCTTGAGCGCCTCGGGCTTCGAGGAGATCCAGAAGTTCATGGTGTCCAGCGCCACCACCTTGGGGTTCGGCACCTGGTTCAGCACCTCCATCTGCAGTTCCGGGTCGATGTTGGCGAGTATCAGGTAGTCGGCGTCGGCGTAGGAGGGGGGGATCACCGGCTTGAAGCTCTCGAAGACGTTCAGGTGCGTCTCCAGGGTCTGCGCCTCGTTCAGGTCGTAGCCGTAGCGCCCTTTCCAGTGGAAGGTCTTTCCCGGGACCCTGGAGAGGCCGGTGAGATCGATGTTCCTAGAGGCGAGGAACGTGGTGTGCTCCTCGGGGAAGTCCTCGCCCACCACCGCCACGAGGTTGACGTCGGTGAAGAAGCTGGCGGAGGTGGAAAAGTAGGTGGCGGAACCGCCGAGAACGCGCTCCCTCTCTCCGAACGGGGTCTCGACGGAATCAAGGGCCACGGAACCGACAACGAGTATGCTCATAAAACCTCCTGGAAGCGATAAGGGATGAGGTACGGCAGGGTCCGTCTGTTTCTGGTCTGCCGGCAGCGCGGACAGCCGTCTAGAGGTATTTCCCCATGATCAGCTCCAGGTTCTCGCGGGTCTCCACCGGGATCACGGAGGTGTCGCTGATGATGGCGTACTTAAGCGCCTCGCCGCAGGCGCAGGCGCGTCCAGCCGCCACCCTGGAGACGGCCTGGCGGATGATCTTCTTCGCGCTGGCGACGTTCGACTTGATGATGGCGATGATGGCATCCACCGAGACGTCGGCGTGGGCGTCGTGCCAGCAGTCGTAGTCGGTGGAAAGCGCTATGACGCCGTAGCAGATCTCCGCCTCGCGCGCGAGCTTCGCCTCGGTGAGGTTGGTCATGCCGATCACCGACGCTCCGAAGGAGCGGTACAGGTGGCTCTCGGCGCGGGTGGAGAAGGCCGGTCCCTCCATGCAGACGTAGCACCCGCCGCGGTGGACGACTGCGCCCACCTCGACTGCGGCCGCGTGCAAAAGCCCCGAGAGCTCGCCGCAGACCGGGTCGGCGAACTGCACGTGACCAACCACGCCGTTGCCGAAGAAGGAGTCCTTTCTGAAGCCGCGGGTGCGGTCGATGAACTGGTCGGGTATCACGATGTGCCCCGGGACGATCTCCTCCCTGAGGCTCCCCACCGCCGACACCGAGATGATGCGGGTGACCCCCAGCTTCTTCATGCCGTAGATGTTGGCGCGGTAGTTCACCTCGCTGGGGGTGAAGCGGTGCCCCTTGCCGTGCCGCGGCAGGAACACCATGCAGACGCCTTCCAGCGTCCCGGTCACGTACTCGTCGCTCGGCCTGCCGAAGGGGGTATCCACCGTCACCTGGGCGACGTCGGTCATCCCCTCCATCTCGTAGAGCCCGCTGCCTCCGATAACACCGATTACCTCGTTTGCCATCTCTACCTCCAGCGATTGAATTTCAGTTCTTTCGTTACCCTTCGCCGCCGCATTCCTTGGGCGCGCCGCCCGCCTGGTCCAGCCTTCCCTTCAACTGGCCGCAGGCGGCGGAGATGTCGCTGCCGCGGGAAGAGCGGGTGATCACGGTGACGTTTTTGTCCAACAGGTACTTGTGGAAGCGGTCGATCGATTCCTGGGTGGGGCACTTGAAATCGCACCCCTCGTGCTCGTTGAACGGGATCAGGTTCACCTTCGACGGGATGTTGCTGATCAGACGCACCAGCCTCTTCGCGTCGTCAAGCGAATCGTTCAGGTCCCGGATCATCACGTACTCCATGGTGATCCAGCGCCGGGACGGCAGCGGGAACGCCTTGCAGGCAGCAAGGAGCTCGGCCAGCGGGTAGCGGCGGTTAACCGGCATGATCCGGTTCCTCACCTCGTCGGTGGTGGCGTTCAGCGACACGGCCAGGTTCACGGTGCAGCCGCGCCCAAGCTCCGCCATCTCCGGTACCAGCCCCGAGGTGGAGACGGTGACCTTCCTTGTGGAGAACTGGAAGCCGTCCGGGTCGGTGAGGATCTGCACCGCCGGGATCACGGCCTTCAGGTTCGCCAAAGGCTCCCCCATACCCATGAAGACGATGTTGCTCACCGGCTGGTCGCGCTTCACCGCGCAGACCTGGTTCACGATCTCGGCCGTAGTAAGGTTGCGGGAAAGCCCGAAGCTGCCGGTAAGGCAGAAGGCGCACCCCATGGCGCAGCCGACCTGGCTAGAGATGCAGAGCGTGTTGCGCCCTTCGTCGGGGATGAGGACGCTTTCCACGGCGCTGCCGTCGAAAAGGCGGAAAAGGTACTTCCTGGTCCCGTCCTCGGAGGACTCCACCACCTCGGGCGTCAAGTTGCTGATCTGGGCGATCTCACCCAGCATCACCCGGAACTCCTTGGAGACGTTGGTCATCTCCTCGAAGCTTCCGGCGTCCATCTGGTAGAGCCACTTGAAGATCTGCTTGGCGCGGAAGCGCTCCTTGCCAAGTCCTGATATGTACGACTCGAGCCCCTTAAGGGTCAAATTCTTGATGTCTGTTTTCTGCATTGCCTTTTTGGATATAAAAAAGCCCTTCTAGCGAAGGGCTCTTGATCTGCCTCGACCAGTTGCGGCTTAGACCAGCTCGAGCTGGTTGAAGAAATAAGGGATCTCGTAGGAAGCGGACTCCGGGGAGTCGGAGCCGTGCACCGTGTTCTCCTCGATGCTGACGCCCAGCGCCTTGCGGATGGTCCCTTCCTCGGCGTTTGCCGGGTTGGTGGCGCCCATCAGGCCGCGCCAGTCGGCGATGGCGTTCTCTTTCTCCAGCACCAGTGCGATCACCGGGCCGCGGGACATGAAGGCGCAGAGGTCGCCGAAGAAGGGACGCTCTTTGTGCACGTAGTAGAAACCCTCAGCCTGGCACTTGGAGAGGCGGATCTTCTTCATGCCGACGATCTTGAACCCGCCCTCTTCTATCATCGCCAGGACCTTCCCGGTGACGTTCCTCTCGACTGCATCAGGCTTTATGATGGCAAATGTTCTTTCCATTGCTTCCTCCGGATTCATTGTAGTAGACGACCGTTCTAATTAGCATTCCCGCCTCACCGTTGTCAAGGCAAATAGGCGGGAGCAAATACAAAAAAAAGCCCACAGATGACTCTGTGGGCTTCTTGAAACAGGGCGGCCCTGTTCCGAATTACTTCTGCTCAGCCGGAGCGGCCGGAGCGGCCGGAGCGGTGGCGGAGGACATCGGAGCCTGTGCCGGTGCAGCCGGTGCAGCCGGAGCAGCCTGCTCAGCAGCCGGAGCCGGAGCCTCTTCCTTCTTCTTGCAGCCAGCAGCAAAGGACAGAGCCAGAGCCAGGCAAAGTGCCAAGGAGATCAGTTTTTTCATTGACGATATCACCTCTTTTCTTTTTAGATTTACCATTACTGCGCGAAGCGCACTGGTTTTTTGTGTCACAACAAAGGCCGAATATACTAGCATTCCCGCAAAAGTCAATACTTTTTAAAGGAAAGAAACGCAAAAAATTATTAAAGAACGTTGTCCCGGCTCATGGCGGCGGAAGTATGCGAACCGCCGCGCTTTTACCGCCACCCCGGAGGCCGGCGCCGCCGGTACTCTCCCGCGTTGCAGCATGCAACTGGCGGGGAAAAAACGATGGCGGCGCGAGCCGGATCCCGCGCCGCAGGCCGAACGGCATCTGCAGTACCCGCCGCCCCCCCAACCGGTTCGCGGCGCAGCCGCCAGAGAGTCCCGGAGAGCAAGGTTAATGCTTGTAAACTACGGGTAAATATATTATTTTAGGCAAATTAATTTCCGGCACCGGGTAGCCAGCGCCGTTAAGGGGGGCTCGTGAACGAAACGCTCAATTCCGCAGATAAAAAACTCCTTTTGCACCTAGCCAGGGAAGCCGTGACTTCCGCCGTCGAAACAGGGAAGGTGAAGGTCCAGCAGGTGACCGAGGCGCACCTGCAGGACCCCAGAGGGTGCTTCGTCACCATCAAGCGGCAGGGGGCGCTCAGGGGGTGCATCGGCAACTTCAACTCGGAGCAGCCGCTCTACCTGCTGGTGCAGGAGATGGCCGCATCGGCCGCCACCAGGGACCCTCGCTTCTACCCCATGAAGCAGGAGGACCTGGCCGACTTCGAGCTGGAGATATCGGTGCTCTCGCCGCTGCAAAAGATCGAGACCCCGGAGGAGGTCGTAGTGGGAAGACATGGCCTGTACCTGGAGAAAAACTTCTCGCGCGGCGTGCTGCTGCCGCAGGTGGCAGTCGAGCACGGCTGGGACCGGGAGACCTTCCTGAGCCAGACAGCGCTCAAGGCGGGGCTCAAGAAGGAGGATTGGAAAGAGGGGGCGGATCTCTACGTCTTCACCGCGCAGATCCTCGCCGAGCGTCACTAAAGCCCGCTCCCCGCTCCCCCAGCGGGAGGGGGGAGCGGGTGGGAGAAGGCGCCATCACCGGAGGGGGCTAAAACCCGGGAAGAGCCGTTCCAAAGCGGGGCATACTCGTCATTACTATATTAGATACAAAAAAAGGGGGCGCCATGAGCGCCCCCTTTCTTGCTTTTGCAGCTTCTTCTTACATCTTCCTGCCGCCCTCGGCAGCCCACTTCTCGAGCATGTCGGTGGTGACGGACTTCGGACGCTCGATGGCGTAGCCCAAGCCGCGGTCCCAGGTGATGTTCGCCATGCAGCCCAGGGCGCGCCCCACACCGAAGAGAACGGTGTAGAAGTCCCACTCCTTGAGGCCGTAGTACCACTGGATGACGCCGGACTGCGCGTCGACGTTCGGCCAGGGGTTCTTGGTCTTGCCGTGCTCGGTGAGGACGCCCGGCGCGGTCTCGAAGATCATTGCGACCAGCTTGAACAGCGGATCGTCCTTGAGGCCCGGGGTCTTGAGGCAGAACTCGCGCTGCGCGGTGTAGCGCGGGTCGGTCTTCCTGAGAACGGCGTGGCCGTAGCCCGGAACGACCTGGCCTGCGTTGAGGGTATCCCAGAGAGCCTTGGTGACGTTCTCTTTGGTCGGCTCTGCGCCGTTGAGCTTCTTCTGGAACTCCATGATCCAGCCGAGAACTTCCTGGTTGGCCAGGCCGTGCAGCGGGCCGGCCAGGCCGTTGAGGCCTGCGGAGTACGCGTAGTACGGGTCGGAGAGAGCGGAGTGCACCAAGTGGGTGGTGTGCGCCGAGACGTTGCCGGACTCGTGGTCGGAGTGGAGGATGAAGTACATCCTTGCCACGTCCTTGTACTGGTCGCTCTGGCCGATCATGTGGGCGAAGTTAGCGCCCATGTCGAGCTTCGGATCGATGCCGATCTGCTTGTCGCCGCGGTATTTGAGGTTGTAGATGAATGCGGCGAGAACCGGGATACGGGCGACGATGTCGCTTGCGTCCTCGTAGACGTACTCCCAGGCGTCCATCTTGTTGAACTTGCCGCCGCTGTAGAACGCAGCGAACTTGGAGTCTTTCTGCATCGCCATGATACCGACGGAGAGCATGACCATCGGGTGGCTCTCTTTCGGCAGCGCGCGCACTGCGGCGTAGACGTACTCGGGAACGACCTGGCGGGTCTTGAACTCGGCCTCAACTGCAGCGACCTGAGCCGGGGTCGGGACTTCGCCGGTCAAAAGGAAGTACCAGAAAGACTCGACGGTCGGATACTCGGAGCCGGCAGCTTTCGGCAGCGCTTCGAAGGTCTCCGGGATGGTCTTGCCGCGGAAACGGATACCTTCCTGCGGGTCGAGGTAGGAGATGTCGGTGACCAGCGACCTGATGTCGCGGGCGCCGCCGATGCACTGACCGATGTCCACCTTGTCGATGACCACCGAGCCGAACTCTTTGGTCAGGCGGGTGATACGGGGGCGGTGGGCTTGGATCTTCTCAAACAATTTCTCTTTTAATTGCGTCATGTGCCAGATCTCCTTTTCTGTTGGGGTTGAGGTACACATCTTTGAATTAAAACGATCGAATCGCCCGCTGACACCGCGTCGGTCGAATGAAACCTCTGCCGGATGCGCTCGGAAGGTATACTGTATACAAAGATTTTTCAAATGTATACCAAAGCCAACCGCCAATTTCAATACAAAAAATCCTGTTTTACTATTTTGCATACATTTTAATTGAAGTCAGAGCAGCACCAGCTCCTGTCTTGAGAAGGTCAGCCTCTTAAGTCCCTGTTCCGAGAGATAAAAGGAGTTTTCTATGCCGACGGCCCCTTCTCCGGGAAACACCAGTTTCGGCTCGAAGGCAAACGCCATCCCGACCTGGAGCGTCTCGGTTTCGAAGCCGCGGGCGATGAAAGGGTACTCGTCGATCTCGATCCCGAGCCCGTGGCCGATGAAGGGAACCTGGCTTCCGGGGGTACCCATGAAGTTGTCCGCGTACCCCATCTCGCGGGCGAGATCGAGGCAGGCGTGGTAGATCCCCCCCCAGCTCCCCCCCACCTCGGCCATCTCCATCATCAGTTCCTCTATGCGCAGCATGTCTTCGTACCCGCGCCGCATCCGGTCGGAGACGGAGCCCAGGGCGAAGATCCTGGTCTGGTCCACCAGGTACCCGTCGAAGCAGCTGGCGCAATCGACCACGATCGGCTCGCCGCGCCTGATCCTGTTGTAGCTTGCCCCGTGGCCGAAGGCGGGGGTGAGCCCCATCCCCCCCAGGGGGGTGTTGCTCGCGGCGGGCGCCGCGGCATCGGGGCCGGAGAGGACCTGGAAACCGCCAACCTCGCCGTTGAAGGCCCGCATCCGCACGTACCCCTGGTGCCCTTCCAGGCGCGAGAAGCGCTCAAGTTCCGCGGCGAGCTCCACCTCGCAGATCCCCTCGCGGATGTACTCGGCTGCCTTCTTGTACACCTTGTCCGCCTGGTTCCCGGCGTCCTGCATGATGTGGATCTCGTAATGCGACTTCACCATGCGCACCCTGCGGATCAGGGGCGAGGCGTCGACCAGTTCGGCGTCTGGGTAAAGGGCGCGGTATTTGAGATAGAGGTTGACCGGGAGGACGTCGAGCTCGAGCCCGAGCCTTTTCGGGGGGGTGTGACCGTGGTCTGATACCAGGCCGGGGATGGCGTTCAATGAGGGCGCGGGGAGCACCTCGGCCAGCGCGCTCTCCATGCGGGCCCTAAGGTAGTCCCTGCGCACGAGGTATAGGGGACGGCCGGAGGCGGGAACGTAGAGGTTCCCCGCCTGCGCGGTGCCGGTGAAATAGAAGAGGTCCGCATTCTGGACCATGATGACCGCGTCGAGTCCCGCGCCGGCCATCTCGCTTTGCAGCTTTCTGTAGCGGTACTCCAGCTCGTTTTTTGGCGTCAGCCGCATCACTTCCTCCTTCTCCTTTCCATGAGGTTCATGAAAAGGAGAAGGAAAGATAACTCACAAAACTTCCGCCGTCAACAGAGAGCCAGTGATACCGCGAGGTTAATGGCTCCGAGTGCAGGTTTTACTGGTTTTCCTCAAGCTGCAGCTCCCGTATCGCCATTTCCCGCAGCTTGAACTTCTGGATCTTGCCGCTGGCGGTCATGGGGTAGGAATCGACGAAGCGGACGTACTTCGGGATCTTGTAGTTGGCGATCCGTCCGCGGCAGAACTCCTTGACCTCCGCCTCGGTCATCTCGCTTCCCTGTTTCAGTACGATGGCCGCCATCACCTGCTCGCCGTACTTGCGGTCCGGCACCCCGTAGACCTGCACGTCGGAGATCTTCGGGTGGGTGTAGAGGAATTCCTCGATCTCGCGGGGGTAGATGTTCTCGCCGCCGCGGATGATCATGTTCTTGATCCTGCCGGTGATCTTGCAGTAGCCGTTTTCGTCCATGACGGCCAGGTCGCCCGTGTGCAGCCAGCCGTCGGCGTCGATCGCCTTGGCTGTCTCCTCGGGCATCTTGTAGTACCCCTTCATCACCAGGTAGCCGCGGGTGCAAAGCTCCCCCTGCTTCCCAGGCGGGAGTTCCTGCCCGCTTTCGATATCCACGATCTTCAGATCCACGTTCGGGAGCACCCTCCCCACGGTGGAGACCTTGAGCTCGATGGGGTCGTCGGTGCGGGTCTGGGTGATGACCGGCGACGATTCGGTCTGGCCGTAGGCGATGGTGATCTCGCTTGCGTGCATGTCCCGGATCACCCGGCGCATCACCTCGATGGGGCAGTTGGAGCCGGCCATGATCCCGGTTCTAAGCGAGGTGAGGTCGAACTCGGAGAAGCGGGGATGCTCGAGCTCGGCGATGAACATGGTCGGAACGCCGTGCAGCGCTGTGCAGCGCTCCTTTTCCACCGCCTGGAGCACCTTCAAAGGATCGAAGATCTCGACCGGCACCATGGTGGTGCCGTGGGTGACGCAGGCCATGACGGCTAAGACGCAGCCGAAGCAGTGGAAGAAGGGAACCGGGATGCAGAGCCGGTCCTTTTCGGTGAAGCGCATGCACTCGCCGATGTTGAAGCCGTTGTTCACGATGTTGTGGTGGGTCAGCATCACCCCTTTGGGGAAGCCGGTGGTCCCGGAGGTGTACTGCATGTTGATGACGTCGTGCACCGAGAGGGTCTTCTCGACCGCGTGAAGTTCCGCGTCGGGGACCTCGCGCCCGAGCTCCACTATCTTATCGAAGTTGATGGTCCCCGCGGGGGCGCCTTCCCCGAGGAAGACCACGTGCTTCAAAAACGGCAGCGCCGCGCTTTTGAGCTTTCCCGGCTCGCTTTGGGCAAGCTCCGGCACCACGTCGGCTAAAGTCTGGATGTAGTCGGTGTCCTTGAACCCCTGCACCAGGAACAGGAAGCTCGAATCGGACTGCTTCATGATGTACTCGAGCTCGGCCGACTTGTAGCTCGTGTTGACGGTGACGAGTACCGCCCCGATCTTCGCGCTGGCGAACTGCAAAAGGACCCATTCGGGAACGTTGTAGGCCCAGATGGCTAGATGGTCCCCCTTCTTCACCCCCATGCGCAAAAGCCCCTTGGCAATCTGCCGGCAGCGCTCGTTGAACTCGCGATAGCTGTAGCGCAATCCCCTTTCCACGTAGATCAGCGCCTCATTGTCGGGGAACCTCCCCGCAATGTCATCCAGCAACGCCCCGACCGTCAACTCTATCTGTTGCGACATGGGAAACCCTCCTTGTAACCTTGCGGCCCACCTCATCAGGAAATCAAGTTCCTGTAATAAAAAGGTTTTACCAATTAACACAGCGCCTACGGCATGTCAAGACATAGAATGTGGCAGGCCCGCTGTATAACGGGCGCCATCTCCGGCAAGGTCGGGACCGCGATCCGCGAGCCGCAGAAAAAGCTTGACAGAAATTCCGGCGGTCACGAGGCACTTTACGCTAAGTAGCTAAAATCATTACCCCAAAGTTTGCAACAGTGTTACATTTTTGCTGTATATTTTTTAGGCAATTCGCAGATGCCGGCAATTTGAAAACATTTTTCCCACCTCTCCACCCGTTTTCCACAGTGCTATCCACAAACGATGTGGACGCCAGCCGGCTCACCCCCTTTTTGGTTGTCAAACCGGCAACTTGGATCAAAAAAGGACGACGCCGGCACTCCCACCGCAGGGGACCATGATGTATACGGTGCCCGAAACCTCGCCCCGGCATTGCCCCCTCGGGTTGTTAAGGAAGGGCACTCTGATAACCTGTGGAAGTTTATTTCGGTGAGGTCCGGCTAATTCAATGCACCAAAAAGTCCTGCACCAACGAACATGAAACCAAAAGGAGATCCCTCCCGCAGCTTCGTCAGCGCAATTGCAGGCGGGTTCGAGAAGGCGTGCCCGAATACTTACAGCGACAAAATCCTGAAGGAGGGGGAAAACGCTCGGGGTTACGACGAGTTCGTCGCGGTGCTTAGCTGCGGGGCTGCGCCGGTGGGATTACAGTTGCACCCCGTTCACCACGTTCTGCGGTTTACCCGAGAGGAAGGAGGCGATGTTGGCGGCGGTGGCCACCATGAGCCTGCGCCTGGCGGATAGGGTGGCCCAGGCGACGTGCGGGGTGATGATGCAGTTTCTGGCCCCAAGCAGCGGGCTGTCCGCAGGTATCGGTTCGCTCGCGGCGACGTCGACCGCGGCGCCGGCGATGCTCCCGCTGTTCAGGGCCTGGGCGAGTTCTTTCTCGACGACTAGCCCGCCGCGCGAGGTGTTGAGCAAAAAGGCGTGCGGCTGCATCAGCGCGAGCGTTCTTTGGTTCACCATACCCTGGCTCTCGGCGTTGAGCGGGCAGTGTAGGCTCACCACGTCTGCCTCCCTGAAAAGCTCCTCCAGGGCGAGCCAGCGCAAAGAGACCCCCTCGGGCGCCACCCGGTGCCTCGGGCTATAGGCGAGCACCTCCATCCCGAGCGCCTGCGCGATCTGCGCCACCCTACCCCCGATCCTCCCCATCCCCACGATGCCGATCTTCTTGCCGAAGAGTTCCGTCAAAGGCTCGCCCACCAGGGTGAAATCCGGGGAGGAAGACCACTCTCCGCGCACCACCGCCTCATGGTATTTGGCCACCTTGTTGGTGAGCTCCAAAAGGAGGGCTATGGCGTGCTGGGCCACGGAGTCGCTGCCGTACTCCGGGACGTTCACCACCGGGATGCCGAGCTGGGCGCTTTTTTCCAGGTCCACCACGTTGTAGCCGGTAGCCAGGACGCAGACGAGCCTCAGTTCCGGCAGCGCCTCCAGGGTGGCCGCCGTAAGCTGCGTCTTGTTGGTGAGCAGTACCTGCGCCCCGCGGGAGCGCTCGAGCACGAGCTCCGAAGGGGTGCGGTCGTAGAGCGTCAGCTCCCCCAAGGCTGCCACCTCGTCCCAGGGGTTGTCTCCCGGGTTCAGCGTGTACCCGTCCAGAACCACCATCTTCATGGGCTCCTCCCTCACTGCACTACGGCCCCGCCCGAAACCACGAACTTGACGGCATCCTCGACGGTCATGCCGCAGTCATGCACCTCGTTCTCCTTGAAAAAGAGGGCGAAACCGGAGGTCGGGTTGGGCATGGTCGGGACGTACACCACCACGAGCTTCTCCCCCTGGCGCTCCACCTCCGCGGTCACGAACCCCACCGCGCGCACCCCGGGTCTCGGCCATTCGACGAACACCGCGCGCCGGTAGGAGGATTTCCCCTCCTTGAACACCTGCGTCAGCTGCTTGCTGGAGCCGTAGATGGACTTCACCAGGGGGATCTTGGAGAGGAGCTGGTCCCACCACCTGATGATCCTGGTCCCCATGACGTTCGTGGCGAGCACCCCGGAAAAGTAGATGACGATGGCGCCGGTCAGCATCCCCAGCCCCGGGATGTGGTACGGGTTGTCCAGAAAGACCGACAAAAGCGAGTCGAGATAGGTGCCGAGTATGCCGTCGGCTAGGTTGAAGAGGAACTTGAGTATGAATATGGTGATGCCGAGCGGGACCACGACGAAGAGGCCGGTGATGAACCGCCCCTTGAAGTGCCTGATTACTTTCTCCATTACTGCCTCCAAAGCTTCGGGTTGCGTTTGGGTTATGCATCAAAAGCAGACGCAATGTCAATGGGTTTCCCAACCGGCTCCTTCAGGGGAGGCGAAGGCTTTGCTCCGGCTCGACTCCCCTTCCCCCCAATAGCAGTTGACATCTCCCTCGGCAGAAATTACAGTATCAGGCTCCCCACTATCCGCGCGATTTTACAGATAAAGGCTCTACCGATGTCAAAAAAGGTCTTCGCCGCATTTGCAGCACTCTTCCTCCTGCTTTCGCTCATCCTGATGCTCCCCCTTTTGGACCGGGAAGAGCGGGCCAAAAGAAGCGAGGCGGAATACCTCGAGATGTTCCGCGAGGTGGTCGGCATCGTCAAGCAAAGCTACGTGGACAAGGTCGACGACAAGAAACTCATGGCTGGCGCCATCAACGGCATGCTGGCGGCGCTCGATCCCCACAGCCTCTATCTTCCCGCCACCGACTACACCGAGATGAAGGTGCACATGGCAGGCGCCTTCGGCGGCCTCGGCATCGAGCTCGAGATGCGCAACGGCAAACTCATGGTGAACGCCCCCATCGAGGACACCCCCGCCTTCAGGGCCGGGATCCAGGCAGGCGACCACATCTGGACCATCGACGGCAAGCCCACCGCGGACCTGAACATCAACCAGTGCGTGAGCCGCATGCGCGGGACCCCGGGGACCTCGGTCACCCTCGGCATCCTGCGCGAGGGGCACCCGTCCCCGCTCACTTTCCGCCTGGTGCGCGCCATCATCAAGACCAAGAGCCTCAAAGGGAGGCTCCTCGAGCCCGGCTACGGCTACATCCGGATCGCCGAGTTCCAGGAACGCACCGGCGAGGACTTCGAGAGGGCCTTGAAGACCCTTGCAGCCGACAACGGGGGCCCGCTCTCAGGCCTCGTGCTCGACCTGCGCTTCAACCCTGGAGGGCTCGTGGACCAGGCCTACCGCGTCGCCAACCGCTTCATCGGCGAGGGGCTCTCCTCGGGGGTCATCGTCACCACCAAGGGACGGGACCCCTCGATGGAGAGAAGCCTCACCGCGACCATCGGCGACAAGGAGCCCGGCTACCCCATGGTGGTGCTGATAAACGGCGGCAGCGCCAGCGCCTCGGAGATCGTCGCCGGCGCGCTGCAGGACCACAAGAGGGCCGTCATCATGGGAACCCAGAGCTTCGGCAAGGGAAGCGTGCAGTCGGTGATGACCCTGGAAAACGGCGACGGCCTCAAACTCACCACGGCCCGCTACTACACCCCAAGCGGGCGCTCGATCCAGGCCAAGGGGATCACGCCTGACATCGTCGTGGAGTTCGCGAAGCCTGCCCCCAAAGACAAAGAGAAGGAAAAAGGAGCCGGGAAGGAAGCGGAGATCCGCGAGGAGGACCTTGAGGGGCACATGGGAGAGGCTCCGGCCCCGGCGCGCCCGGCGAACCACCCCCCCGCCAACCCGCACCACGGCGTTCCTGCCGCGCCGCAGCAAAAGCAAAGCGGCAAGGAGGTTAAGGAGCAGGATCTCTTGAAGGGGGACAACCAGCTGGCCCGGGCGCTCGACCTCCTCAAGGGCGTGAACCTCATCAAAGCGAGCGGCCGGCGTTGACGGACGCAGTGGGCCTTGCAAACCTGCCCCCGAACCTGCTCGTCATCCTGGGGGCTACCGCCTCCGGCAAGACCAGGCTCGGGGTGCAGTTGGCAGGGATGCTGAACGGAGAGATCATCTCCGCCGACTCGCGCCAGGTCTATTGCGGCATGGACCTTGGGACCGGGAAAGACCTGCACGAGTACCAGGGGATCCCCTACCACTTGATCGACGTAGCCCAGGCGGGAGAGGAATTCAACCTCTTCCGGTTCCAGCGGCTCTTCCTCAAAGCCTTCACCGACGTGAAAAGCAAAGGCGCCTTCCCCATTTTAGTAGGGGGAAGCGGCATGTACCTCGACTGCGTGCTGCGCGGCTACCGCCTCGCCGAAGTGCCGCAAGACCCTGCATTGAGGGAGGAACTGGCGCCCCTCAGCATGGAGGAACTAGCCTCTCGGCTGGTCCGCTCCAACCCGCGACTCCACAACAGCACCGACCTCACCGAGCGCGGCCGCCTTTTAAGGGCGATCGAGATAGCCGAGTTCCAAGGAGGCGGCAGCGACAACTGGCCAGAGCTCACCCCTTTGACCATAGGGATCAGGTGGGAGCGAGGAGAGTTGAGGGAGCGGATCACCAAAAGGCTCAAAGAGCGGCTGGAGCAAGGGATGGTCGAGGAGGTGGCGAGGCTTCACGCCCTCGGCGTTCCCTGGGAGCAGCTCGAGTTCTACGGGCTCGAGTACCGATACCTCGCGCGCTACCTGAAGGGTGAGCTCTCCAGAAATGACATGTTCCAGAAGCTCAACAGTGCCATACACGACTTTGCCAAGAAGCAGGAGAACTGGTTCCGGAAGATGCAGACAAAGGGGACCGTCATCAACTGGGTCGACGGTGACGGCGATCCCCTGGCAGAGGCACTGGACCTGATCAGGAGGGCTGGACTCGAGCTGACACATAATTATTGACGTAAACAGTGTGGTATGCTACGACAAAAAGCGGACGGAGTTGTAGTTGTTCTTTTCCGTACTGAAGCCTAGGGGGGTACCGATGTTTTCAAGGATCAAATCGGACATACAGGCAGTATTTGACAGAGATCCGGCGGCAAGAAGCGTGCTGGAGGTGATCTTCTGTTACCCCGGGCTCCACGCGATCTGGTTTCACAGGATCTCGCACTGGTTCTGGAAGCACGAGTTCTGGTTTTTGGGGCGCTTCACCTCCCACATCGGCCGTTTCCTGACCGGCGTCGAGATACACCCGGGCGCGACGATAGGGAAAGGGTTCTTCATCGACCACGGCATGGGGGTAGTGATCGGGGAGACCGCCGAGATAGGCGACAACGTCACCCTGTACCACGGCGTCACCCTGGGAGGGGTCAGCTGGGAGAAGGTTAAGAGGCACCCGACCCTTATGGACAACGTGGTGATCGGCTCCGGCGCCAAGATCCTCGGCCCCTTCACCGTCGGAAAAGACAGCAAGGTGGGTTCGAACTCGGTAGTGGTGAAAGAAGTCCCCCCCAATTCCACCGTAGTTGGTATCCCCGGCCGCGTGGTGATGGCGACCGAGAAGCCGCAGGAGCGCCTGGACCTCGAGCACGGCAAGATGCCCGACCCGGAGGCGAAGGCCATCTCCTGCCTCTTCGACCAGATCCGCGAGCTGGAGAGAAAATACGCGGCGCTTGCCGCCGAGCACGAGCAGCTCAAGAAAAAGCTCGGGTAAGTAGCTCACGCCCGTTCACTGCGCTCGTTCAAGACGCAAAGCCGCAAACAGCAGACCCCAAATAGATAACGCACAACGACGAAGGCGATAAAGAGGATGGAAACAAGTCTCTGTTTCCATCTTTTCTTTGCGCCTTTGCGTCTTTGCGTGAGACAAAGGATTTATGAGCAAGACAATCGCCATCACCACCCTCGGCTGCAAGATAAACCAGTTCGAATCGGCCGCCATGACCCAGGCGCTGGAGCAAAACGGCTACAGCATGGTCCCCTTCTCGGAGAAGGCAGACATCTACGTCATCAACAGCTGCACCGTGACGGCCAAGACCGACGCCGAGTCGCGCCGGCTGATCAGGCGCGCCACCCGAATGAACCCGGAGGCGCGCGTGGTCGTCACCGGCTGCTACGCGCAGATGAACGGCGCCGAGCTGCTGAAGCTCGCCGGGGTGAACCTGATCCTCGGCAACAGCGAGAAGAAGGGGATCGTCTCCTTCCTCGAAGGGCTCGACGGGGAGCCGCGGGCCGTGGTGAGCGACATCTCGCTGGAAAAGAGCGGGGAGAGCGCCCCCTTGGAAACCTTCGCCGAGCACACCCGGGCCTTTCTGCAGGTACAAAACGGCTGCGACGCGCGCTGCGCCTACTGCATCGTCCCCTACGCCAGGGGGGCCAGCAGGAGCGTCGCAGTCAAGGAAGCACTCGACGGCATGGCCGCCTTCGCCGCCCAAGGGTTCCAGGAGGTGGTCCTGACCGGCATCCACCTGGGTGCCTACGGCCTCGATTTAGCCCCCCCGACGGACCTGCTGGGGCTGATGGATAAGGCACAGGAACAGGGGTTGGTGCGGCGCTTGCGCATCGGTTCTGTCGAGCCGACCGAGGTGTCGCGGCCAATGATCGAGTTCATGGCCCGCTCCCACATGGTCTGCCCGCACCTGCACCTGCCGCTGCAAAGCGGCTCCGACAGCGTCCTTGCCCGCATGAACCGCGGCTACGACACCGCGCTTTTCCGGGAGGTGGTGCTGTCGCTCGTATCGGCGCTGCCGGAGGTCTGCATCGGCTCCGACGTGATCGCCGGTTTCCCCGGGGAGAGCGACGAGGAGTTCGAGGAGACCTACCGCTTCATCGAGTCGCTGCCGCTTGCCTACCTGCACGTCTTCCCCTTCTCGCAGCGCCCTGGCACCCCGGCGGCAACCATGACGCCGCAGCTAAACCCCAAGGTGATCAAGGAGCGGGCCGAGGCGCTCAGGGTACTGTCGGAGCAAAAGAAAGCGGATTACGCTGCGGGGTTTGTCGGCAGCGAGCTGAAGGTGCTGGTGCAGAAAGGGGAGAAGGGGCTTTCCAGGAACTACCTGACGGTGCTGCTCGAAGAAAGCCAGGGGCTGGTGAACCGCGAGGTGACGGTACGGGTGACCGGCGCCAAGGGGGGCGAGCTTTTGGGGCGGGTGCTCAAGGGAAGCTAGACGGCGAAGGTGAAGGTAGCCCCCTTCCCCGGCTCGGCCTTGGCCTCGATCTTCCCTCCGTGGCGGGTGATTATCCTCCTGGCGATGGCGAGCCCAATCCCCCGGCCCGGAAATTCGTTCTGGGCGTGCAGCCTCTGGAAAGGGGAGAACAGCTTGTCCGCATAATTCATCTCGAAACCAACCCCGTTGTCCCTGACCGCGCAGGCTGGGCGGCCGTCGAGCTCGGTGGCGAATACCTCGACCAGCGCCTCGTCGCCGCGGGGTTCGGTGAACTTCCAGGCGTTGCCTATCAACTGCTCCAGCACCACCTTCATCAACCGCGCGTCGCCGCGCACCATCATCCCCCTCGCCACCTCGAATGAGACCTTGCGCTCCGGCTGGGACCGTGCCAGCTGCGCCGCCACCTCGCCGGCGAGTAAGCTGAGATCCACGCTCTCCCTGACCAGCTTCCCCCTGCTGTGGCGCGACAGCTCCAAAAGCGCGTCGATCATCTCGGTTAGGCGCTGGGCCGACTTCCTGAGCCGCTCCAGGTACTCCTTCCCCGTGTGGTTCAGCTTCGCGGCGTACTCCTCGATCAGCGCCTGGCTGAACCCCTCCAGGTGACGCAAGGGGGCGCGCAGATCGTGGGATATCGAGTAGCTGAACATGTCGAGCTCCCGGTTGGCGGCCTCCAGTTGTGAAGTCCGTTCCACCACCCTGCGCTCCAGCTCTCCATTCAGCCTGAGCAGGCTTTCGTTGGTCTCGGAAAGCTCGCGAACCTTTTCCTCCAGCTTCCCTGCCACCAGCTGGCTGTAGTTCTTGAAGAATTCCTCCTCCCGCCACGGCTTTTGCTCCTGTGCTGCTTCGGCAGGCTCAGCCGCCAACAGCCTCCCCACCTCATCCCAAAGCTCTTCCGGTCGCATCGGCTTTACCAGGAAGGCACGGGCTCCCAGCGAGGTCGCCATTTCGGCCTCACGGCTCCCGGTGTAGACTGCGGAATAGAATATGAAGGGAATCAACCTGAGGTCCTGGAACTTCTTGATCTCGTGCAGGAATTGAAACCCGTCCATGACAGGCATGAGGCAGTCGGAAATGATCAGGTCTGGTCTATCGGCCGCGGCCAGTTCCAGCCCCTGCTTGCCGTTGGAGGCCTCGACGACCTGGCAGCCGTGCCATTCGAAGTTGTAGCGGATGATCTTGCGATCGTTGCGGGAATCGTCGACAACTAGCACCTTCATCCGTACCCCCCGATGCCCCCCTGTCGAGAACACCCGACACCGGTTCCTAAAGGCAAGCCTTGGAGGAATCCGGAGCGTCAGGTGACAAAACCGCGCAGATACGGCACCGCGGCCGATTAACAAATGTTAAAGATGATACCAATGGGTTATTGATTTGCAATTGAAGACGCGCCAAAGTGTGGCGCTTGAGGCGGGGAAGCGGCCCCCTTCCCTCCGAGACGCGAAGGAAAGGGGACAGTGGAATAAACTTGAGGGCTTACGGCTTCAGCTGGTCCAGCATGTCGGCTACGCGCCTGACGTCGGCGAGGTCCCTGAACTCGCGGTAACCGTCGATCCCGTCCTGGTCCAGGCCGCGATAGAACCGGGGGCGCTTGGTCTTTAGCCCCCCGAGGAGCTTTCCGGTAGCGTAGTCTGCCGTCTCTACCTCTTGCGCCCTGAACTTCAACTGCAGCACCAGGCTGTAGCCCAGCTGAAACAGCCTCTTCAACTGCTCGCTTGTGAGTATCCCGGCTGCCTTCTGCTCGTCTCCCGGCGCCAGCTTCTCCAGAGCTATGTTCAGGTAGCCGCTTACCCTGTGCAGTATCTCCAGCATCGCTTCGGGCTCATGGAATGCCTGTCCTTCCGCCACCAGCGCGCTGTTGACCAGGTAGTTCAGTTCCTGGAGCAGGGTAGGCGTGGAGGCAAGCGCAAGCGCGCGGGAAAAGAAGGTCCCCTCGTCGGCGCCTACCGGCACCAGTTGCCCCCCCTCCCCTGCCGGGCTCAACTCCTTTCCCCCTTCCAGCTGGAAGTGGTCCGGGTTCACCCGCGCATAGACGGAAAGCGCCTCGTCCAGCGGAGGGAAGCCCAGGTCCTGGAGCCTCCCGGTGCGGAACCTCTGGCACTGCTCCTCCAGCTCCAGGTCGACGTCCCCCTTGATCCCTTCCATGAGGGCGGTGTAAAGAGGGTTGTCCAGCTTGATCAACATGGAGATGAAGTTACCGACCAGCTGGCTGTGCTTTTGGTTCTTGAAATTGATCATGAAGACGCCGTCGAAGGTGTGATCGTACTCGGAGAGGCGCTCCTCGTCGTTGGACTGGTCACCTACCCCCCCGCCGACCTCGATCTCGCGGCTCAGGAAAAGCTGCAGCAGTTCGAAGTCAAGCTGCTGCAACAGCTCGTGAACGCGCGGCTCCCCCCCTTCCATGAACTTTTCCAGCCAGTGGTGCACCTGTTCCTCGGAAAAAGTCCACCCGTCCCACGCCTCCATGTCGAGGATGAAAACGCACTGCTCCGCTGAAGCAGCCTGCAAAAGTTCCAGCGCGTCAGCCTCCCCCACCTCCTTTACCATCCAGAAGAATTCCTGGGGCTCAAGGGTGGCGGCCACCCTCTTGGCGTTCAGGTCGGCGATGATCAGGTCCATCTTCTCCCGCGCCGACACCGTTTTCAGGTACTCCCGTTTCTTCTCGAGCGGAAGTGCCTGGAAATCCGCCTGCGAAAGCCTTGCTGCAACCATCTGCCTGTTTTCAACACTTGCCAATATGCGACTCCTTTTTTCAGAACCCATTCGAGGGATTAATCTGCCGTTATCCGCGTCATCCGTTGAATCCGCGTGCGATGCCTATGGGGTTTCTAGATGATCCCCTTTTTCAGCGCCTTCTTGTAGCCGCAGCTTCTGTGGAGCCATTTCAGTTCCTTCACCAGCTCGGGGGTGAGCTCCACGCACTCCGGGAAGATCTTGAAACGCTTCTGGTAGATCTTGCAGCGCCTGGTGTCGATATCCAGGTAGCGGCAGGGGGTCGAGGTGAACAGGATCCTGCCGTCCTCGTCCTCGATCTTCTCAAAACAGCAGAGGCCGCACTGCTCGCAAAGCCCCTCCCATTGTTCACGATTAAGCTTGCCTCCAGACATCCCACCTTCTCCTTCCCTTTACGCTGCCTGACCGAAGATCCCTACTGCTCGGACGCTCCCAGTGGGACGCTGAAGGCCCCTTTGGCGCCGGAAAACCTGACGCTGTTCTCGAGTATCTGCTCCACCTTGTACCCGTCCACCACAGCACCCTGCCTGACCGGCCGGCCGTTCACCATGGCGAAGCTGGACTGGCTGTCGTTTTGCCAGGCGATGCCGGTCACGCGGATCTCCTGAGTCGGCTTGTCGCCGGCCACCGAGCGCAGCGGGGGAACGGCAACCGGTGCAGCCGCGGGCGCCTGATGTACGGAGGCGGTACGAACCGGAACCGGCGGCGCCGGAATCTTGGCGGAGAGCGGCTTTTTCACGGCCGGTTTGACAGGCTGTTTAGGTGCGGCCGCAACCTGCCGTTTCCGCACTGGCGCCTCTGCCTCGTGCCTTGCCTGCTCGGGCTTTGGCGCTGCCGGCTTCACGTGCCCTTTTCCAGGCGCCGGTGCCACCGGCGCCGCGATGGCCGCAGGAGCGGGAGAAGGAACCACTTTGGCGACGGGGGCGACAGGTTTTGCTGCGGGGGCGACCGCTTGTGCCGCGGGTTGCGGCGCCGCAGCCACGACCGGCGCTGCAGGGGGAGCTTGCTTTCCGAATCCCCCCATGATGGTGTAGGTGACGAGCGTGGCGACTGCCGCTCCACCCAGCGACCAGGCGGGGATCACCCAGGCGGGTCTGCGCTCGCGCTTTCTCCCCAGTCCGCCGGCACCGGGATTGCGCTTCTGGTTTTGCGCGTCCTCCACCTTCTCCAGCGCCTTAAGTATAGAGCTCATAAAGATTCCTCAGTTTATCTGATCTTAGTTGAACCAGCTCGGCACGCGCCCTAAAACGCGCGTTAAAACCCTCGCTGCAATGCCATAGGGAGTGCGCCCGGCGACCTCTGAGACCGCCTGCGCAGCCATGCTGCCTGTTATTATGCGGCTTTCGTTGGTGAAGCCGATGAGAAGGGCCCGGTCGCATACGACGTTCACGAGCCTCGGCACGCCGCCGGAGAAACGGAAGATCCTCTTCAAGGCGGCGCTGGAAAACTCCGCGGCGCGGTGGCATCCGGCGAGCTCCATGCGGTGATCGATATAGCGGCGGGTACTATCGAAATCCATGGGGAGCAGGTGGTAGCGCACCGTGATGCGCTGGTTCAACTGCCTCAGCTCATCCCGGGCCAGCACCGCCAAAAGCTCGGGCTGTCCGGAAAGCACGATCTGGATCAGCTTGTCCGTCTCCGTCTCCAGGTTGGAGATGAGGCGGATCTGTTCCAGCACCTCCGGGGAGAGGTTCTGAGCCTCATCCATGACCAGCACCACGCTGTGCCCCGCAGCCTTTTGCTCCAACAGGAATTCGTTCAAGACCTGCAAGAGGTCCACCCGGCTTTCGCTGTCGCAGGAAAGCCCGAACTCCCGGTTTACGCTTTTCAGCAGTTCCAGCGAGGAGAGGCAGGGGTTGAAGATGAGTGCGGTGCGGTGCCCCCTGCCGTCAAGCCGGTTCAGGAAAGTCCGCAGCACCGTCGTCTTGCCTGTTCCGACCTCGCCGGTCAGTTCCACGAACCCCACCCGGCTTTCCACGGCGTACAAGAGATGCGCGAGCGCCTCCCTGTGGTGGTCGCTTAAGAAAAGGAACCTGGGATTAGGGGTGATGGTAAAAGGGCTTTCCCGGAAGCCGTAGAATTCGCAGTACATGGCAGCGCGCGTCCTTTGGACTGGTTCGATTTTCAGGCTAGTGAATATAGCGCGAATCTGCCGATAAATAAAGGGGAAAGGGGGGGAAGCGCCTCACGCAAAGACGCAAAGGCGCAAAGGAAAGCGGAAAACAAAACTCAAAGGTTCTCTTCGCGTCTTTGCGGCTTTGCGTGAGAATGGTCGAAGACTCTTAAACTGTAAAGGTGCGTCATTATGCTGCTGACCGATTCCCCTATGCCGAGCACGCCTGTATCGACAACCAACTCCGGGTTCCTCGGTTCCTCGTATGGGCTGTCTATTCCGGTGAACGAGTGGATCATGCCTCCCCTCGCCTTCCGGTACAGCCCTTTGGGGTCGCGCGCCTCGCAGACGTCCAGGGGGCAATTCAGGTAGATCTCCACGAACTCGTCCGGCTGGAAAAGCGAACGGACCCGGTCCCGGTCCTCACTGAAAGGAGAGATGAATGCTGTCAGCACCACGAGGCCTGCATCGGTGAGCAGTCGCGCTACCTCCCCCACCCGCCGGATGTTTTCCCGTCGCTCCAGTTCCGAGAATCCTAGGTCGCTGTTCAACCCCGCCCTCAGGTTGTCCGCGTCGAGCAGATAGGTGTAACACCCCTTGGCGAAAAGGGCCTCTTCGACCAGGTGCGCCAGGGTGGATTTTCCCGACCCGGAGAGCCCGGTGAACCAGAGGACCAGCGAGGGATGGCCGTTACGGTCCCGGTAATGCTTCCTGGTCAGGCGGCGCTGGTACGGCATCAGATTATCTGGGTTCCCCATGGCAGGCTCCTTAGGACGCAAAGGAGACGCAATCCCCGAAAAACAAAGAAACAACCCTGTTACAGGGATGAAGGGGATTAAAGGGATAAAACACGAAGCTTCCAAAGAGTTAAACCCAAAAGTTTTCGGCTTTGCAGTTATCCCCTGCATCCCCTTCATCCCTGTAAATAGGTTTTCTTGGAGTCTTAGCGGCTTTGCGTGAGAAGGTTTGAAAGATTTACGACGGGAGAATATTAGCAGATTTAAACGATAAGAAAAGAGAGGAGGTGCTGGAAGCTGGGGAAGGTTATTCGCTTTCCATCACGCGATAAACGCCGTGATGGGCCTCGGTATCGGCCCTGTGGGCTGAGAGATCGGCGGCGACGGCGTCGATCTTCTTGTTCAAAGTATCGATCTTGAAATCAACCAAATCAAAGCGCTCGTCGGTCTTGCGGCTCAACTCCCGGATTTCATTGCGGAGCATCGCATGCCCTTCCAGCACCAAGTCGAACTTGCCGTTCATCTGTTCCAGGATCACTTCAAGATTGTCTTTTTTCATACGCCTTCCTCCGAAAGTACCCGAAGGACTATGACATAGTACCCTGCCGAAATCAAGGCAGCACCAAAAGGTACCGTAGCACAAAGATCAAAACCGGGAACAGGGATGGAGGGGATTAAGGGGATAAAACCCGAAAGCTCCCGATAGAGTTAAACCCAAAGCTTTTGGTTTTGCAGTTATCCCCTGCATCCCCTTCATCCCTGTGAATAGGTTTCTCAGTATTTGTAGGAAAGCTCGGCCCTCAGGAGTTGGTTCTTGCGGCTCTCGCCCTGGCGCAGTTCCAGGTTGTCGATCCACTCGTGCCCGTACATCACAAGCGCGCTCCATTCCCCCTGCACGGGGAAGCTCCAGAATGCGCGCAGGGCATTCCTGCGCTCGACAACCTGCATGACCCCGGCGGGATCGAAAGCGCCCGTGGCGTCGACCGTCACCTGGCCATGGTCCCCGCGCGTGCCGTGCATCCCTTCGAGAGCCAGGTTGTTGCGTACCGAGAACCAGTGGCTGTAGCGCAAAAACCACTCCTCTCCCGCCCCACCCTGCGAGTGCCCGATGGGAAGACCGTGGTACAGGTACCCCTCGGGGAAAGTCCCGTTGGCGTACAGGATCTCGTTGCCGCGGAAGTACTCGAAGCGGAGGTCGTCCCGGCCGCTCTCGGTCAGGGCCGGGATGAAGAAGCCGGCGACGTAGCTCTCGACGATGGGCCAGAAAGCTGCTGCGTCCTCGCCTGAGAACTCGCCGTACAGCTCGCTGTTTCTAAGCCAGGGGAGCCTGAAGCGGAGATCCGCCCCGGCAACGGAGTTGGAATTGTCCTGGTTCCAGCCGCCGATCATGCCCCGCGCCGTGTCACCCAGGCTGTTGTTGACACCGGGGCCGCCGACCTGCCGCCCAAGGTTGATGCCGAACTCTATATTCTGTGTCGGCTTCATGGCCAGCTTCGCCGCAAAGAAGTACGGCTCCCTTTCCCTGCCGTCGGTCACCGTCTTGTCCAGCTGGGAGAAGATCAGGGTGTATTTCAGGTCCCAAAGGTATTTGCTGGAGACAAGCTCAGGACTTGAGAGTTTCACGAGATCCATGTTGCGCGCGTTGTTGGTCAAGGTGATCGCGCCGCGGTAGCCTGGTCCCAGCCAGTTCTCGTCCCGACCGGCCTCCAACTCCAGCCCCTTGCCGCCTAGCTTCAGGTAGCCGCGGTTCAGGCGCAGCGTCGTCTCATCGCTCTCTTCCGACCAAAGGAGCATCGGCTCGACAAGCAGTGTTCCCTTCGCCCCCCAGTAAGCCTCTCCGCTGCCGCGCAGGTCCAGGTTGGAGCCGGAGTGGTAGACCACGCCGTCGTTGTTCTCGAAAAGCGGCGTCCCCTCGGAGCCGCGTTGCTGGACTGGATGAGGGTAAGGAGTCGCCGGTCTGAGGCCGCCGCCGATGCCGAAGACACCATCGTTGCCGGCGTCGTGCACCGCGCGGAAGTAACTCCTGGGCTTCCCGTCCAGATGGACGTAGCGAAGGCGTGCAGAGGCGAGGGTCTGGTAGTCGATGGTACTCGCTTTACCCTCGTGGCCGTAAAGGGCATCCTCGCGCGGCAAGAGCTCCTTCAAGCGTTGTACTATTTCAACCGCGAGGCGCGGGTGGTCGCCGGAGGCAAGGCGCTCCTCCGCCTCCCTCATGAGTCTAGCAGCCTCGGCCTTCGAGAAGGGGCGAATCCCCTTGACGTCGCCAGAGACGAGGCCGTAGCCCGAGAGCTTTTCCAGGTAAGTATAGATGGGGCTGTCCAAAGGGATGTTCGCGGAGGAAAGGGCAAAAGCGGAAGAAGCGAAGCTTGTGATACCGACGACGAGTGCTGCCAAAAAAAATCTCATAAATTCCGATCTCAGGGAAAGCCGCAAAGGGGTAAAGGCCAACAATCTAAAACAGCTCACGCAAAGCCGCAAAGGCGCAAAGGATATACCCGTAAAACAAGGCAACGGTTACAGATCGTTAACAACCCTGGTGATCCCATCCTTTATGAGATTCTCCCCAAAGTTGATCAGTAGTCCCAATCTCAAGTGCGAAAGTCTAAGGTACGTCAGCAACTGCTTCTTGTGTACGGGGGCGATCTTCTCGACTGACTTCAGTTCTACAATAACTTTGTCATTGATAACCAGATCAGCCCGGTACCCCTCATCAAGTCTGATAGATTCATATATAACTGGCAAAGGCCGCTGACGCGATACCATGACTTCCCGCTTTTCAAGTTCATAAGCCAGCACAGCCTCATACACAGATTCAAGCAGACCTGGCCCCAAGCATTTGTGGACCTTGAAAGACGCATCGACAACGACCGTAGCAATCTCGTTCTCCGTCATAGGCGTCTCCCACACGAACACGAAGCTTTTCTTTGCGTCTTTGCGGCTTTGCGTGAGTCGATTTTGGTCTTGGCAACTCTAAGCGGCGGAGCCTTCTTTCGAGCTTAGTCGCAGGTTCCTCACCAGGGTGAGCTTCTGCGGAGGGAAGAGATCGGGCCTGACCCTTTGGAAGGCAAATGGCGGCGCAACCTCGAAGTCGTAGCGCGGCACGAACTCGGGCACTATGCGCCGCAGACACTTCAGCAGTTCCCCGATCTCCTGGTTCCTCGCATACCCGAAAAGCTCCTCCAGATCCCGGCTCACCGTTCTCAGGTCGGTTTCCACCGGAGCCATCACCCGTATCTTCTTGTGGCTCGTCGGCTTGATCCCCTCGCCGTCTATCAAAAGCTCCTCGAACAGCTTTTCTCCCGGCTTAAGGCCGTTGAACTGGATATCGATGTCCTTGTAGGGGATGAACCCGGAGAGCCTGATCAGCTCCTCGGCGAGCGAAAGGATCCGCACCGGCTCCCCCATGTCCAAAACGAAGATCTCGCCGCCGCGCCCGATGCAGCCGGCCTGCATCACCAACTGGGACGCCTCGGGTATGGTCATGAAATAGCGCACCACATCCTTGTGCGTGACGGTGACGGGCCCTCCGTTTCTGATCTGCTCCTTGAAGAGGGGTATCACGCTCCCGTTACTCCCGAGAACGTTGCCGAAACGAACCGTGGTGAACTTGGTCTGGCTCTTAGCCGCCAGGCCCTGAACGTAGATCTCGGCGCTGCGCTTGGTCGCCCCCATGACGTTGGTGGGGTTCACCGCCTTGTCCGTCGAGACCATGACGAAGTTGCGCACCTTGGTCTTGTGCGCCGCGTCCGCGACGATCTTGGAACCGAGCACGTTGTTCAAGACCGCCTCGGCCGGGTTGTACTCCATCATGGCAACATGCTTGTAGGCCGCGGCATGGAAGACGACATCGGGACAGAACTCGTCGAACACCGCCTCCACCCGCTCCTGGCTCTTCACGTCCCCCACCATGGGGATGAGGCGCAGGTCCGGGAAGGCTGCGGCTAGCTCTTTCTCGATGTAGAAAAGAGGGGTTTCCGCATGGTCGAAGAGCACCAGCTTCGCGGGCTTGAAACGGGCCACTTGGCGGCAGATCTCGCTGCCGATGCTGCCGGCCGCCCCGGTCACCAGGACCCGCTTGTCGGTAAGGTAGTTGCGGATCGCCGTCTGATCGAGCAGCACCGGGTCGCGTCCCAGGAGATCCTCGATCTCCACGTCCTTGATCTGGTTCATCGAGACATTGCCGTCGACGATGGCGGTGATCCCCGGAAGCGTCTTGAAGCGCGCCTTGGTCCTTTCGCAGTTGGCGATCACCCGGCGCATGAGCTCGTTGTTGCAGGAGGGGATGGCGAAGATGACCTCCTCGATGGCGTGTTTTCGCACCAGGCCGCGCAGATGGCTGGTCGCACCCAACACCTGCACCCCAGACAGGCGCAGCCCTCGCTTTTCCGGGTCGTCGTCCACGAAACCTATGACGTTGTAGGCTGCATCGGGGTGTTTACGGATCTCGCGGAGCAAGAGGTTCCCCGCCGCCCCGGCGCCAACGATAAGCGTCCTTTTCCCCTTGCTCAGTCGGGGCATAAGCTTCGTTTCACGGTACACCCGCCATAGAAGCCGGCTT